>Ga0134128_10001002_pt1 | contig 38010 bp, 33 predicted proteins | sample KB31754_FD_96462 | JGI IMG/M metagenome (GOLD analysis project Ga0134128, IMG submission 96462) | Terrestrial soil microbial communities with excess Nitrogen fertilizer from Kellogg Biological Station, Michigan, USA - KB3-175-4 | ecosystem: Environmental > Terrestrial > Soil > Unclassified ...
CGGCTCCGTTAGCAGAATCAACTAGATACGGAGCCGTGACCGTGAGGGAGCGGTAAAAGGTGCCGGGGATCCGAGGCGTTTTGAAGTCGGCATAAGAGCAATTCGATATTTTTTCACAACCCCTTACGGTCGCGGCTCCGTTAGGGTCCAAACCGGGGACATGGGTGACAGTCGATAGGGTTTGAGAATTTTGGGTTCTCAGAATCAGCTACATACGGAGCCGTGACCGTAAGGGAGCGGTAAGAGGTGCCTTCATCAAGGCCGCACGATGCTTTTTCGCCGCGGAGCTGAAAACAGAACCACACCCAACACGCCCATCAACACACCAGTGCCTGGCTCAAGCACCGCCGGCGCCCGGCTGTCCGCATAAACCGTCCCTCGCGGTGCCGGAAAGCTCCACGTCCAGCGGCGCCACAGATCCTAACTGGACAGTGACCGTGGCCGTGTAAACTCCGAACGGATCGCCGCTGTAACCGCCGAGCGCGGGATTCGTATTGCCGGACGCGTTGATGTCGAACGATCCCCCGCCCAAATCGGCGTGCAACTGCCAACTCGATTGACCGTTGTCGATCACGTTCAGCGTTCCAGCGACCAGGATTCTGAAGGTCACTTGGGCTAACGTCCCGGGAGCCTGACCGGCGGGTCGCGGATCCGATGAGGCTCACGGGTCCATTGTTACTCAGCGATTGGTCGGATGCTCCTGAAGATTCCGATTCGCAGCATTATAGTCTGTCATCCTCCTGCTGATACAAGCGAGAACCCAGGGCAATTCTTTTAATGAATATGCGCCATCGCCGCCGAAACCCGTTCGCGCCGGCTCCGGTCGACCACGGTAGTGGGTGCGAACCCCGGCCACGCGGTCCAGATGTCCAGCGACTTCTGGTACCAGCCGCGCGCCTGCTGCGGGTCGGACGGCGCGTAGTAGCGCGCCATGCCTTCGTAGGTGTCCGCCAGGTCGCGACGGCACAGCAGATTGCCCGGGTGCTCGGCCGCGATCGCTTCGGCTGCCGACAATGCCTCCCGGCGGCTTGCCAGCGCCGCCTCGCGGTCGCCCATCTCGAGTAGCAGATCCGCCATCTGGTTCTGCGAGCGCATCAGCCACTGCCGCCGGTTGAAGTGCTCCGGGTCGCTCTCAACCATTGACCTCCGCGCAGAGATGGCGCGAGCGAGGGTTTTCCGCGCCTCTTCGAGCCTGCCCAAGCCTTGCAGCGACCCGGCAAGCCCCGTTAGAATACCGTCGGTCGCGAATTGCGTCGGCCAGCGTTCCGCAATGGCCATCGCCTCCAGGCAATACCCGATCGCCTTTGCCGGATCGTAGGAGTTCATCGCGACGCACAGGTCTGTTTCGGTGATTGCCAGATCGAACTGCGCGGTGGCATTTCTCGGATCTTCGGCAACCAGCTCCCGCGCCGCGGCGAGCGCCTTCTCGTGGAATGCGGCGGCGGCGCGGTCGTCTCCGTAAGTCAGGAAGGAAGGATGGGAGTAGACGTAGCCGGCCTCCACGTAGCTGTTCATCAAATCGCGGCGCACCGATGCGTTGCCCGGCTGCCCCGCCGCCAGACCCTCGCATGTCGCGATGTGCTCACGGGCCAGTGATGCCGCTCCTTCCAGATCGCCTGTATACAGGCGACCCCGCACCACCATCCGCTGCGCGCGCGCCGCCGCCGAGCGCGCCTGAATGTTGGGGTGCTCCGCCGCCCAGCGCGCCGCGACTTCGTAAGCACGCGCCCAGTGGCGGCTCGCCTCCGCGACATCTCCCGCCCTGACTTCGCCCTGCCCCATCGTGTTCAGGATTCCCGACAGCAGTTCGGCATTGTCCGGATCGCCGGGCTGCGCCTTGTATAGCGCATCGGCCAGCGGCAGCGCGCGCCTGGACTCCTCCAGCGCCTGTCTTGAATGCCGGAACACGCCCAGCAGCGCCGCCACACGCTGGTGGGCTCGCGCCAGCAAACGGAGGATGGCCGCATCCTGACTCTTCGCCTGCAGCCGCTGCGCGATGCCGAGCGCCTTGCGGTCGCTTTCGAGTGCCGCCTCCGGGTGTCCAAGGTTCGGACCTAACGGATTCCCCTGGACGTCGCCGATCTTCAAGTACGCGCTGGCCAGTTCGAAAAGGAGCGACTGATCGTCACCCGCGTCTTTGGAGAGGTTGTCGAGATAAACGAGTGCGTTGCGCACCGTCCATTCGCGGGCCTCGGTGGCGCCGGCGAGGTTCTTGATACGGTCATCCACGCCGAACAGCACCGCGTTTGCCAATCCGCGGACTTGCTGGAACCGCCGTTCGGCGCGCCGTTCCTGGTACGCCGTCGCCACCACGCCAGCCGTAGCGGTAATCGCGACCATTACGCCGGCCGCCACAGCGACCCGATTGCGCCGCGCCGTCTTCCAGGCGCGATACACCAACGAGCCCGGCCGCGCCTGTACCGGACGACCCTCCAGATACCGGCCGAGATCCTCGCTCAGCCTCGCCGCCGACCCGTACCGGCGCTCGGGCTCCTTGCGGATCGCCTTAGCCACAATGGTGTCCAGATCGCCGCGAAGCTGCCGTGCCAGCGCGTGCTCTCCGCGCGCCGCGGCCCGCACGCCGGGCAACGGCGGGTCGGCCTCGCAAATCGAATGATCCAACGCGATGGGTGACTCGAAATCGGCCTCTTGAGCCTTCTCGCCGCACAACAGCTCGTAAAGAATAAGCCCGAGTAGATACACGTCCGTTCGAGTCGTGATGGCGCCGCCGCGCACCTGCTCCGGCGTCGTGTAGTCCGGCGTCCATAGCCGCATGCCGACGGTGGACCGCTTCTCGCCTTCGGCGGCCGCGAGCAGCTTAGCGATGCCGAAATCGAGCAGCTTGGGAACGCCTTCCGCGGTCACCAGGATGTTAGCCGGCTTCAAATCGCGATGCACCACCAGCCGCTCATGGGCGTAGTGTATTGCGGCGCAGACCTGCCGGAACAGCACGATCCGTGCCCGCGTTCCCAGCCTGTGCTCGTTACAGAATGTGGTTATCGGGCAGCCTTCCACGTACTCCATGGCGAAGTAGGGGACGCCGTCTTGCGAGCCTCCGTCGAGGAAGCGCGCGATGTGGGGATGCTCCAGCCCGGCCAGGATTTGCCGTTCGTACCGCAAACGCTCGCCGAGCATTGCCGGGTCGTGCAGCGCCGGCGCGACCTTCAGTGCGACGGTCTTGTGGTATTCGTCATCGTCGCGGCGCGCTTCGAACACCACGCCCATTCCGCCGCGGCCGATCTCGCGGACCAGGCGATAAGGGCCCACGCGGCGCCCCGGGCCGTTGTTCCAGCCGGACGCCTCAAGGGCCACGGTGGAGACGGTGCGCTCCAGTAGTTCTGCGGCGGTGCCGGAGTTCGCGAGCATCTCTTCCAACTGAACGCGCAGGTCGAGGTCGCCTGCGGTCTCGCGCTCGATAAACCCGGCACGCTGCTCCTGCGACAGGCCGGCGGCAGCGTGGAACAGCGCCTCCAGGCGGCGCCAGCGGTCTTGAGTTAGTTCGTGCGGCACGCTCTTAAAAACAAGCGTGAAATCGTCGTCCATCTTTCATCCGCCCGCCGGCCGCGAGATCGCCCGGCTGAGCCACGCCTCGGCGGCGCTTTGGTCGCGGCTGACGGTGGGCGGGGAAACGCCCAGCAGCTCCGCAATCTCTTCGCCGCTGAGGCCGCCGAAGTATCGCATCTCGATGATTTTCGCCTGCCGCTCGCTGACGCGCGCGAGCTGATCGAGGGCCTGGTCCAGAGCCAGGAACTGTTCGAAGTCGGCAGGCGCGGCGCCTAATGGCTGGTTCAGCGTGATGCGCTCGGCGTCGCGTTTCCCGGTCCGGGCGGCGCGCGCGTAGTCCACCAGCACGTGACGCATCACCTGTGCGGCAAGCGCGAAGAAGCGTTTGCGGTTTTCAAAGTTCGGCTGTTCCTGTTGCACCAGCCGCAGCCAGGCTTCGTTCACCAGCGCGGTCGGTTGGAGCGTGTGGCCGATGCGCTCGCGGCGCAGGTACCCGCCGGCAATTTGGCGGAGTTCGGATTGAACGATGGGTGCGAGAGTGTCGAGGGCCTCACGGTCCCCTTCCTGCCACCGGGTTAACAACTGCGTGACATCGCCCCGCCCCATCAAAGTATCTGACGATGATATCTCATTCACGTCATGGCGGACGCCTTTTCCCGCGCGCCACTTACCGGCACTTGTCGACTGTCCGGCTTCGGCGGCCGAAGAGCGGAGCCCGGTGGTCTATGACGAGCACCATGCGGTCCGGCGCTTCCGTTAGGGCGCACAGATGGCGCAGAATGTTGCGATAGACGCGCGGCTCGGAGTAGGCCGGAACGTTGAGTTCGTCATAAGACCACTCCATCAGATCCAGTTCGTCGACCTTCGAGTCGTTCACGTCGATGCGCTGCTGGATCGCGTAAGGCAGGCGGTCGGCCACATCGTCCGCGATATAGATCTCAGCGTAGTTGCTGTTCCCCGAGTAGAGGGCGAAGGAGAGATAGCCGTCCCACAGATCGAGGAAGTTGAGTGCCGGCGCGAGGCCGCAGAGCAGGATCGCCCAAACGGGAACCGGACGCCACAACTCGCTGGTGCGGAAGAGCATCGCGACCAGGCAGATCATGGTGATGTTCCACGGCCAGACCACGGAATCGAAGTTATGTCCGAGCGGACCGATGGCGGCAAGGATGAAGACGTGCATCGCGATGGCCGCGCAGGCGGCGGCGCGCCGGAAACGGCGGGTGAGCAGCGCCACTCCGATGGCCGCTTCGAGGAGGGGCGCAAGGTAGGCGAGCGGGTCTAGCCACGCGCCTCCGGGAAGCGCCGCGGCCATGAATGGGAATGTCCCGTCGACGAAGCCGGGGTTCAACTTGTGTAAGCCGCTCCAGAAATAAACGGCAGCCAGAATGAAGCGGCAGGTCGCAAGTGCGCGAGCCGGACGCGGGTCACACAAGGCCACGAGCATGAGCAGGTACTGATAGAACCATGGTTGCCAGCGAGACTGGTCGAAGAGAGCATACACGGCGGCGACAAGAACAAGGGCGGCGACAAGTTTTGCAGACCTCACAAATACGGCCGCCACAGCGAGCAGCAGGATGGCCGCGTAAATGGGGATGTCGAGCGGGCTCGGGATCGAGGGAAGGAAGGGGAATACCGGGGTCAGTGGGTAGGCTCGACGGCCTGTGAGCCACAGCTTTGGGGATAGGAACATCCCGCAGGCGAGTCCTGCCAGTACGGTTGCCTTCACACCTAAGAGTGGGTGCTTCAAGTCTCTGAGTGTAGTCCAGTTAACCCTGTCTTAACGCGGATTCACGACGCCGTAACTCAGTTGTGTCGAATGCCACACCCCGGTCGGGTAAAACGTTGAGTCCGCAAACTGGAAGTGGCTATGCTTGTGGTTTGGATGCGTGGAATCCTGGGTTCCGGATGCCGGGTCTTAGTGGTTGACGACGAGCAGCCGGTGCGGGAGTTGCTTGCCCGTTTTCTGGATTCGCGGGGATTTCAGGCCGCGCAAGCGGCGACCGCCGAAGAGGCGTTGGCACTATTGGAGCGCGAGCCGGTGGAAGTCGTACTGTCCGACGTTCAAATGCCGGGAATGAACGGACTTTCGCTGCTGTCGGAAATTCGGCGGCGCTACCCGGATGTGGCCGTGCTGATGTTGACGGCGTGCGAAGACGTTTCCATGGCGGTGGATGCGATGAAGGCGGGGGCTCTCGACTACGTGACGAAACCGTTCGAGCTCGAAAAAGTTGCGCGGGCGGTGAGCGAGGCATCCCAACGGCATCGCGCGTTACGCAATGAAGAGGGCCGGCTGCACGATCTGGAGCGCACGGTTCAGGAGCAGACCGCGCAGCTTCGCGCGCTGCTGGGCGATCTGGACGAAGCCAGCGAAGGCACGCTGGATGCACTCGTGGCGGCTCTGGATGCGCGCGAACATGAAACGCAGGCGCACTCACATCGAGTCGCGGAGTACTCGGTTCGCCTGGCGAGTGAGATGGGGCTGCGCAGAAGCGAGATCGAGACGATTCGCCAGGGCGCGATGCTGCACGACATCGGCAAGATTGGAATTAGCGACAACATCCTGCTCAAGCCGGGAGAACTTACGGAAGCGGAATGGCGCGAGATGCGCCGGCATCCGCAGATCGGTTACTGGATTTTAAACGGAATTGAACGGCTGCGGCCCGCAGCGGGCATCGTGCTGTCGCATCACGAGCGGTTTGACGGCACCGGATATCCGCGTGGCTTGCAGGGCGAGCAGATCCCGCTCGGCGCCCGGATCTTCTCGGTGGCGGACTCGCTTGATGCGATCACCTCAGACCGTCCCTATAAGTACCGCAAATCGTACGATGCAGCACGGGAAGAAATAAGGCAAAATGCCGGGTTGCAATTTGATCCGGGCGTCGTACACTGTTTTTTACGCATACCGTCTATAGAGTGGACGGGTATTCGCGCGAAGACTCTTTCCGATAGTTTCCGGACCTTCAGCGACCTCCCCCAACTGGTGCTTGAATAAATGCCGGCTAAACAACTATTGAAGGATAAAGACAAAAAATTCCGGCTGTTATTTGAAGAGAACCCCCAGGTAATGTGGGTTTTCGATCCGGAGGACCAGCGGTTGCTGGAAGTAAATAGCGCGGCGGTCAAGCTCTACGGTTACGAGCCCGATGAGTTCCGCAATCTAACTCTCAGGGACGTACAAGGCGAGGAAGAGGCTGCGCGGTTTGTAAGTGAGCTCAACGCGCAGATCCGGCCGCCTTCGAGTGTCTGGCGGCACAGGGCCAAGGACGGGCGGCTGCTGGATGTTGAAGTAGCGGTCCACGAAATCGAGTACGGCGGGCGGCGGGCGGAACTCGCTGTCCTGATCGACATAACCGGGCGGCGGCAGCTTGAGGAGCAACTCCGGCAGGCTCAGAAGATGGAAGCTGTGGGAATGCTGGCCGGCGGAGTGGCGCACGATTTCAATAACCTGCTGACCATCATCACCGGTTACAGCCAGCTCATTCTGAATAACATCTCGCAGACCGACCCGAACCGGCATTCCGTGGAACAGATCATGAAGGCCGGTGAGCGCGCGGCTGCGCTGACCAAGCAGTTACTGGCATTCAGCAGGCGGCAGGTGCTGCAGCCAAAGGTGCTGGAGTTAAATAAGCTGGTTACCGGGCTGGGCGCAATGCTGCAGCGGTTGATCGGGGAAGACATCGATTTGCGGCTGGCGCTGAAGCCGGATCTGGGACGCGTGAGCGCGGACCCCGGGCAGATGGAACAGGTGCTGATGAACCTGGTGGTGAATGCGCGCGACGCCATGCCCAAGGGCGGTACCCTGACCATCGAAACGGCGAACCGGCATCTGGATGAAACGTATGCCGGGCGGCACATCTCGGTGAAGCCGGGATCGTACGTGATGCTGGCCGTGAGCGACAACGGGGCGGGGATGGATTCGGCCACGCAGGCGCGTCTCTTCGAACCGTTCTTCACGACGAAAGGATCGGGCAAGGGCACGGGACTCGGCCTTTCGACGGTGTTCGGCATCGTCAAACAGAGCGGCGGCAGCGTCGAGGTGTACAGCGAGCCCACAAAGGGCACGAGCGTGAAGGTGTATCTGCCGCGTATCGATCAGCCGGTGGCGCTCGAGACGGAAGATGCGGCCAAGAAGGCGCCTCGCGGGTGGGAGACGATTCTGCTGGTCGAGGACGAGGAGATGGTCCGCAACCTGGTCCGTGAAACGCTGGAGCGCGAAGGCTACCGCGTCATGGATGCCGCGGACCCGATTGAAGCGAAGAAAATTTCCGAGCAGTATCGCGATCACATCCACTTACTCATAACGGACGTGGTAATGCCGAAGGTAAGCGGGCGCGAGTTAGCGGTGCAACTGACGCGGAAACGTCCGCAGATGCATGTACTCTATATGAGCGGTTACACGGACAACGCCATTGTGAACAGCGGCGTGTTGCAGAAGGAAGTCGCGTTTCTGCAAAAGCCATTTACACCCGCGGCACTTACTCAGAAAGTGAGAGAAGTGCTCGAGGGCAAGGCGAGATCGGCCGGCGAATAGTCCGGCTGCTATTCTCGTCGCGCTCCATTCGCCTTTCGATACACCGTTTACCGCTCCCTCACGGTCGCGGCTCCGTTAGCAGAATCAACTACGTACGGAGCCGTGACCGTAAGGGAGCGGTAAAAGGTGCCCGGGATGCGAGTGCGTTTCGAGCGCGGGAAAAAAAGCAATTCGGTTTCACACAGATCCTGACGGTCGCGGAAAAAGGTGCCCGGGATGCGAGTGCGTTTCGAACGCGGAAAAAGGCAATTCGGTGTCACACAGATCCTGACGGTCGCGGTAAAAGGTTCCGGGGATCGCGGAAAAAAGCAATTAGAAAAAGCGATCACGCGTTTTCCAAATATTATTTCATTCGATGCGTCAGAGGCTTAGCGAGATACCAATGTCTCGCGTGCGATGTTTTCTCCTCGCGGTATGTTAGCGTGAGGTCGTGAAAACGGCCGCGGATGCGGAGCGCGTTCCGGCGTATACTTGGAGCACTCAAAGCTGATGGCTGGCATGGAAACCTTAAGAATCGGAAGCAGCGGGGCTGCGGTCGTGACGCTGAAGGATGCGCTGGCCGCACACGGTTTTGTTGTCGGAAACACGAGCGCGGTTTTCGATAGCGCGACGCAAGCGGCGGTGAAGGGCTTTCAGTCGTCGATTGGATTGATGGCGGACGGAGCGGCCGGTCAGCAGACCCAGGCAGCGCTGGGACTCGCCGAACCCGCGACGCCTCTGCCGATTCCGGCTGTGACCGTGGCCGTGGTGTCCCGCATGTGCCCCGGCGCGCCTGTTCCGAACATACAAAGTAATCTGCCCGTCGTGCTGAACGCGCTGCTGGGTCCGCACCTTGGGGACAGGCAGATGGTGCTGATGGCGGTGGGAACTATTCGCGCGGAGACGGGTTGTTTCGCGCCCATCTGCGAGTCCGTAAGTGTGTTCAACACGGCCCCGGGTGGGTCTCCGTTCGCCCTGTATGACGGCCGCGCGTCGCTCGGGAACACTCAGCCGGGCGATGGCGCCCGTTTCAAAGGCCGAGGTTTTGTGCAATTGACCGGGCGCGCGAATTACCAGAAGTATGGGCGGCAAATCGGCGTCCCGCTACTGGATGATCCGGACCGGGCGAACGATGCCGCAACGGCCGCGGCGTTGTTGAGCGCGTTTCTGAAGGCGCATGAGCCGCAGATCCGGTCAGCGCTGGCGGCGGGCGATTTGGCGACTGCCCGCTCACTGGTGAATGGCGGATCGCATGGCTTGACGGAGTTCTCGGCGGCTTATCACGTGGGCAATGAGTTATTGGCCGCGTCTTTGACTTAGGCTTCACGCGATCGCTAGCCCGCCAAGCCGTTTACTTCGGAATTGAAAAGTTGAGCGTAGAATCCGCTTCGTACTTTCTATAGTCACGAAACGTCATCTCGCGGCGGAGCAGTGTTTTCTTGGCTCGGATGAGCGCCATTGCCCGGCTTGCCAGCATAAAGTGCTGGCCTGAGATGGTTGTGTCGGCGAACTCGACTTCTTGCGTCGCTTCGCCCATCGAGAGCTCCGGGGCGGCCTCGGTTTCGAGATGCAGCTTGAGGATGGCGCCATCCTGCCGGACGGTGAGCGTCCCATGGAAAGCGACAGGCGAGCTCAAGCCCTCGCTGCGAATCGTGAAGACGGAGTTGATGCGCGCCACATGGAACTCGAATTCGTCGGGCGGGTGGAATTCGAGTTGGGCGTGACTGTCGGGCGCAAAAATGTAAGTCATTGAGCTCCCGAATTCGCCGCTGCTGTTGAACCCGGAGGGACGCACGCCCGGTTTTGCGGGTTTGCCATTCACGCTGATGGTGCGCATGCGCTCGCGGCCGCCCGAGTATGCGACTTCGTCTTCCACGGTGTCCAGCAGTTTCCATTCGCCATTGGACTTCTGCTGGCTTCGCCGCGTGACGCGCGTGCAAATAAAGTCCGGCATTTCCGATTCGTACTGCCGGGCATAGGCTGTCACACGTTCGAGGAGCGTGTCCTTGGGTGCCGGCGCGTCCTGTATGAGGAGCGCGAGCGCCCACAGGGTCGCAGCGAGGGCCATGCTTTACTTTACATCGAAGAGGATTCGCTCACCGTACGCTTTGCCGCTGCCGTCCGCCACCACGAGAGTGCATTCGTAGGAGCCTCGCCTCAGAGTGAAATTGCAAACATAGGAACCCGATTCCGGCTTCGGCGTCAGAGAATCGCGGACGGCGGCGACGGGTCGGCTGTCGAGAGTCTTGATTTGCGCGAGGATCTCGACTCTGCCGGAGAACGAATCGAGTGGAATGTTGAGCGTCTGCTGTTCACCGGCCGGCCGCGTCGCCATGTATGCCGAACGTTCGGGAAGCCCCGCGACGGCGGTGAGTATGCGGGCGAATTGCGTGGAGCGGACCGGTCCGGTGGGTTGAGTGCCGGCGCCGCGGAACTCGCTCTCTAGTGCGTTGACGAGCGTCTGTTCCATAAACGGCGACCCGTAGAAGGCCGCCACCGGATCGGCCGGTGCTGCGGCTTTGCCGAAGTACCGCACCACGGCTCCGCCAACGGCAGACACTGCGTCCGAAGCTTGTGTACGCACGTTCGGGTTCAGTGGGAAAGGCGCGCTGTATTCCGCCTGCGCGCTGACCTTGCCGATCGCTGCGTTTATAGCGGCGCGTGAGGCGGTGAAGTCCTGCGTCACACGCAGGCGGCCGTCCGTCGAGGCCATGACCGCTACAGTTGCGCCCAAGGGTATCTGGTCGCGGACGAAGGCCAGTGCTGCGTCGCGAAGTTGCACGCGCTCGGCCGGAGTCGTGCCGCCGAAGTCGAGGAGGATAGCCATGCGGGTTCCTGCGGGCTGCGGTGACGGGGCGGGTGAAGGCGCAGGTCTGGGCGCGGGCATAGGTTGTACCGGAGCAATGTATCGAGGCGGCTGCGCCCATGCGAGAACTGGAAGCGTCGCAGACCCGAGAATGAATCCGGCGATCGCTGGAATTGCGAGGGTCGCGACCGCGGCGGCAGCGAGCAGAGATTGTTTGGCGCGGCTGAGCGCCGGTACCGTTCGATTCTTCATGATGGCCTCGATTCTTCGTTTGAGATTGGAGCCGGTAACGCCGGGTACGCAGGCGAGCGGCGATTCGGCGTAAAGTTTGCACACGCTGACGATGGCTTCGGCATACACTCGCGGCTGATTGCCGAGTCTGAGCACGGCCTCGTCGCAGGCGTGTTCGCGTTCTTCGATCAGGCGCGCTCCGATCCACCAGATTGCCGGGTGAAACCAGAACATCGTTTCCACGAGCATGTGAACGGCGGAAAGCAGATTGTCGCGCCGGCGCACATGGCATAGTTCATGCGCGAGAACGGCTTCGAACTGCGCGGCGGTGAGGCGCGCGGCAATGCCGTCGGGAAGCAGGAGCGTGGGCCGGAGGAAGCCCACAATACCGGGTTCCACCAGCAGTGCCGATGAGCGCACTTCGACTGGCGCCGCGATCGGGAGCGCCTTGCTGTCGCGGACGGCCGCGCGAATCCGCAGCCAGCCGCGAAACCGGAATACGACGAGTGCCAGCGCGCCCGACGCCCAGAGCGCAAACAGCGCGGGCCTGTGCCATTCGACGGGGTGCGGCGCGGCCGGACGTGTGACCGTCTCGACGACGTACGCAATGACCGGCGTTGCGATGCGTTCGGCCACGGAAGCCGGCGAGTGCACACGAGCGCCGAGCGCAATGAGCGCCTGAAACGGGAGCAGAAATTTCACGGAAGCGGCGAACCAAAGCGCGTAGCGGATGCCCGCGCGGTTGCGGCGGAATGCGAGCGTGAGCAAGCCGGCCGCGAGTGCGAAACAGGTGGATTGCCAGAGATGCGCGAAGAGGTCAAGGTTCATGGCGTTTGCGCTTTCGCTGCTTGTCGAGCTGTACGATGGTTTTTTCGAGCTCGCGGACGTCATCGAGCGTGAGCTTGCCGGCTTCGGCAAGCTGCGCCATCATCGGCTGCGCGCGTCCGCCGAAGAAGCCCAGAATGTGGTCCAGCACTTTGTGCCGGGCTGCGTCGCGGTCCACGGCAGGCTCGTAAATGTGGGCGTTGCCGATCTTGCGGACGCGGCGGACCGCGCCTTTGGCCTCCATACGATTCACGGTGGTCTGCACTGTGGTGTACGCGGGCCGCGGCTCGGGAAACGTTTCCTGTATCTCGCGCACGGAGGCTTTGCCGCTGGTCCAGAGCGCTTCGAGGATCTGCAATTCGAGTTTGCTGAGTTTGGGTTGGGACATTCGTTTCTACTACGATCTGTCTGATGCTACTACAGAGTAGTAGCAATGGCAAGTGCTATTCCGCTCAGACGGCGGACTGGAGCGGTCAGTACGATCAGGGTATGAAGCGGCGAACTGTTTTGCTGATGGCCGTGCTGCTGGCGGCGTTGCCGGCAGGTGCGGCGAATGACGGCCCGATGGAACGCGCCACGCTGAAGGGACTGAAGGCGATCAACGTGGTGATCGACACGCTATCGCCCGTGCTGATTCATGACGGGCTGGCGGCGGAGACGTTGCGCGCTCAAATCGAGCATGACCTCAGCGCGGCGGGCATCACGGTAGATCGCAATGCTCGCGAGTTCGTGGGGTTGCGAATTACACACGTGCGGGCGGCAAAGGGTCCGTATGCGTTCGGGATGTCGCTGGGTTTTTACCAGCCGGTGGTGCTGTCGCGCGATAAAGACATTCGCACCGTCACCCAAACCTGGGAAGTGATCTCGGTGGCAATGGCCGAGCCGAAAGTGCTGATACAGGCCGCGAACGATACCGCGTCGGAACTGACTCAGCGCTTCGTCTCCGCATGGCGGAGCGTGAACGCAAATAAGTGACGCCCTCCCGCAAGATCCTCAGCCAGTCTACAGGCCGGCCGCGGCGGCGCTCGCGCGCGGCAGCGCGTTTAACACCTGCGCTGTGGTGACGGCGAGCGCGTCCTCGCCCGAAACCACGAGATTTGCGTGTTTCTGCGTGGGATAGACGAACCATTCGGCGCTGGGTTTTACTGTGCGCTCGTACTGCTCGCGGACGGATTGCTCCGTGCGGCCTCTTTCGGCGACATCGCGGCGCAATCGGCGCGAGTAGCAGACCTCCGCAGCGGTTTGCACGTAGACGCGCGTATCGAGCATGGCGCGCAGTTCCGGCCAATAGAGCACGAATAGCCCCTCGACGATCATGAAGCGGCTCGGCTTTATCGTCCGCGTATCACTGGTGCGGGCGTAGTCGGCGAAGGAGTAGACCGGCTCTTCGAAAGATTGGCCGGCGGCAATGGCCTGCAGGTGCTCGTGCAGCAGTTCCCAATCGAGCGCGTCGGGATGATCGAAATTCATCTTTTTGCGCTCTTCGAGAGGAATCTCTTCCATGCCTCGATAATAGGAATCCAGGGAAATAATCGACGTTCCGGGAAGCTCCCGGGCAACGTGATTGGCGAGCTCGCTTTTTCCGGAGCTCGACGGACCGGCAATGCCGATGATGTGGGCTCTCATCTCTTTGACGGGGGAGTCATTTCAGTCTCGCATAATTCGGACTACGGCGTCCAGCATTCCATCGATCGTAAACGGGCTGGCTTCGGCGGCGATTTCGATGCCGAGCCCGGCGGCGGTCGCGGTGGTGATCGGGCCTATGGAAACGCAGCGTGCGCTCTTCGCCGCTCCGGCGCCGAATAACTCGACGAAGTTGCGGACCGTCGATGAACTGGTGAACGTGATGCAATCCGCGCGGGGCGCTTCTGCCGCCGGCGGCTTCTCCGTTCGATAAGCCGCCACCACGTCGATGCGGGCTCCGCGCCGGCCCAATTCGGCCGGAATGATATCGCGGGCCGCCGCGGCGCGTGGAAGCATGATGCGCTTACCGGCGAGATCGTAGGGCGCGAAGGCTTCCAGCAGCGATTCGGCGACGTACTCGCGGCCCATGAGATCTACCTTCAAATGCAGGGCTTCGATGGCTGCGGCGGTCGCGGGCCCGATCGCGCAAATGCGGGCGCGGAGGTCGCGGAGGTCGCGCTGCGAACGGTCCAGGCGCTCCAGAAAAAAGCGGACGCCGTTGGCGCTCGTGAAGATCAGCCAGTCATATGCGCTCAAGGCGGCAATGGCGGAATCGAGCGGCGCGTAATCGGACGCGGGGCAGATCTCGATCGTGGGTGTTTCGATAACGAACGCGCCGAGAGCCGCGAGCCTTTCGGAAAGTGCGCCGGCCTGTTCCCGAGCCCGAGTGATGGCGATGCGCTTGCCGAAGAGCGGGAGCCGTTCAAACCAGTCCAACTTGTCTCGTAAATGGACCACTTCGCCGATGATGATCGTGGCCGGCGGCTTCATGCCTGCTTCAGCGATGCGGCCGGGGAGCGTGGCGAGTGTCCCGGTGACGGTCTGCTGATCGGGACGCGTCGCCCAACGGACTGCCATGGCGGGAGTTTCGGCGGCGCGTCCGCGGGCGATCAATTCGCCGGCGATCTGCGGGAACGTGGTCAGGCCCATGAAGATGACCAGCGTCTCGGCGTGCCCCACCTTTTTCCAATCGATCGCCTCCACCGCGTGGCCGGTGACGAAGGTGACCGCGCTGGTGTGGTCGCGATGGGTAAGCGGCACGCCGGTGTAGGCAGCTATGCCCATAGGGGTGCTGACGCCGGGCACCACTTCGAACGGAATGCCGGCTTCGACGAGCGCTTCGGCTTCTTCGCCGCCCCGTCCAAAGAGAAACGGGTCGCCGCCCTTCAGGCGAACGACGGTGATGCCGCGGCGCGCGCGCTCGATCAACATGGCGCAGATTTCGTCCTGCGAAAAAGCGTGCGCCGATTTCTTTTTGCCGACGTAAAGGCGTTCCGCACCCGGCGGCGCGAGAGCGAGAAGCGCGTCGGGCGCCAGATGATCGAAGAGCACGGCGCCTGCGCGCGCGAGCACATCGCGGCCTTTCACGGTAATGAGCGCGGGGTCGCCGGGACCCGCACCTACCAGATAGACTGTGCCTGGAAGCGGAGGCTCAGGCACTGAAAACGCTCGCCAGAATGCGCATGGCGCCTTGCTCCAGCAGTCGAGCGCCGAGTTGCTGGCCGATTTGCCAGGCGTCGGCTACCGGGCCGGTTTCTTCGTCGTAGAGGCGGTCTGCGCCATCGGGTGAGATCACGACGCCGCGCAGCATCAGTTCGCCGCTATCCACTGTGGCGAAGCCGCCGATCGGCACCTGGCAGCCTCCACCGAGGCGCGCGAGCAGGCCGCGTTCGGCAGTGACGGCTGCGTGGGTGGATGCATCGTCCATCGTCGTGCGGCAGATTTCGAGGGCGTCGCCGGTCTCGCGGGTCTGGATTCCGAGAGCGCCCTGGCCCACCGCGGGGCACATTTTGTACGGCGGCAGAAGTTCGGCGATGCGATCGGCCCAGCCGAGGCGCCGGAGTCCGGCGGCAGCGAGCAGGATTGAATCGTATTGGCCTTCATCGAGCTTGCGCAGGCGCGTATCGAGGTTGCCGCGCAGATTCTCAATCTGCACGTTGGGCCACAAGTATTTCAGTTGAGCGGAACGGCGCAGCGAACTGGTCCCGATTTTGCCGCCCGGTTTCAGGTCCGAGAGGCGCTTGCCGACGACGGCATCGCGCGGGTCGGCACGCTCCGGAACGGCGGCAAGGGTCAGACCGGCAGGGTTCTGGGTCGGCAGGTCCTTGAGACTATGTACGGCGACGTCCGCGCGTCCGGCGAGCAGCGCTTCTTCGATCTCTTTCGTGAAGAGTCCCTTGCCGCCGACCTTGGCGAGCGGGACATCGGTGATCTTATCGCCGGTAGTTTTGATGATTTCGATGCGGCACTCGTGGCCGGCGTTGGTGAGCTGCTCTTCTACCCAGTGGGCCTGCCACAAGGCAAGCTGCGAACCTCGCGATGCGATGACAAGCATGAATCAGTCCTGAAGATGAAACGCTTTCTTGATGGCGGCGACTACGTGCGCGCCTTCGGGATGGGCGGCATGGGTGCGCAATTCGCAGATGGGGCCGTGCGCAATCTTATTGATAATGCCGCGCGTCAGAATATCCATGGCCTGCTCCTGCTCCGGCGTAAACGGCCCGAACTTGCGCCGGATTTTCTCCATTTCACCAGCACGGATGTGTTCGAGTTGCTCCTGCAGGCTGACGATCGCCGGCGCAATTTCGGCAACCTTGAGGCGTGCCATCATGCGCTCGACTTCCTCTTCCACCAACGCTTCGGCGTGTTCGGCTTCCTTGTGGCGCTCGCGCAGGTTGGCGTTCACGACTTCCTGCAGGTCGTCGATGTCGTAGAGAAAGATGTTGGAAAGATCGTTGACCGTAGGTTCGATGTTCCGCGGCACGGCGATATCGATGAGGAACATCGGCTTGTTCTTGCGCGCGGAGATGACGCGCTGCATCTCCTCTTTGTGCAGGACATAGTGCGGCGCGCCGGAGCTGGTGATGACGATGTCCACTTCCGGCAGCATGCTGACGAAGCGGGTGTAGTCGACCGGCGTGCCCTGGAACAGTTCCGCCATCTGTACGGCGCGTTCGTGAGTGCGGTTGGTGACGAAGACGTGGGCCGCGCCGGAGCGGCGCAGGTGGCGTGCCGCGAGCTCGCTCATTTTGCCCGCGCCGACGATCATGATTTTGCGTCCGGAGAGATCGCCGAAAATCTTGCGCGCGAGCTCGACGGCGGCGTAACTCACGGAGACGGCCATCTGCCCAATCCCGGTTTCACTGCGCACGCGTTTGGCGACGCTGAAGGTGCGGGTGAGGAGATTTTCCAGCCAGCCGCAAACGGCGCCGCAATCCTTCGCGGCGGCATAGGCGGTTTTGAGCTGGCCGAGAATTTGAGGCTCGCCGACCACCATGGAATCCAGGCTGGCAGCCACGCGGAACAGATGATGGATGGCTTGGCGGCCTTCGTGCCGGTAGAGATAGGGAGCTAGTCGGGCGGCATCGGCGGCGCGGCGATCGGCAAGAAAACCATCGATGATGGCGTTCGGATCGCTGGAATCATCGGTGGTTATTGTGATCTCCACGCGATTGCATGTGGAGAGAATCACGGCTTCGGTTACGCCTTGGCGGGATCGCAGGTCGGCCAGCGCGGACGGAAGCGAATCTTCCCGGAACGCGAGAGCCTCCCGCACCTCAACGGGTGCGGTTTTGTGACTCACGCCGGTGATCAGGAGCTTCATTGCTTTAACATGGCGCCCAGGTGCGCATGCGCCGGCCAGACCAGCGCCGAAAGTCCGAGTACCGCGAGCGTCATAATGGCCGCTCTGCGCCCGCGCCATCCGGCGGTGGTGCGCAGGAACACCAGCGCCATGTAAATACCCCAGGTGAAAAATGCGAGGGCGATGCTGGGCTGGCTGATCCAGGCGGTTTTGTGCTCGATGAATGCCCACGTGCTGGCGGCGATGACGGCCAATGTCATGAGCACGAAGCCGATGGCCATCGATTTCGAAATGAGGTCGTCCAGCGTGCCCAGGGCGGGCAGCCGATAGTACATGCGGCTCGGTTTTTTGCTTTTGAGTTCGCGTTCCTGGAAAAGGTAGAGGATGCTGGCCAGGCCGGTGATGAGCAGCGCTGCGTAGCCGAGCAGAACCAGGACGATGTGCACCGTGAGCCAAGTGTTGCGGATGAGCGGGCTGCTCCAGGTTGCGACCGGGTTGCTCATCGCCGAAACCATCACCATCACGAATACCAGGGGGAAGATGAAGACGCTGAGGCTTTCGAGTTTATACCGCCAGTGCACGCCCAGATATCCGATCACGATCAGGAACGCGCACATGGAAAGTAATTCGAAGAAGTTGGTGATGGGGCAGTGGTTCTCGAGGATCCCCTCTTCGACGATGGAGACGAAGTGGAAAACCGCGCCAAGGGCAAAAGCGCCGAGCGCCACCCGGAACATCTGTTCCCGGCGGCGGACGAGGGTAATGATGGCGTGCAGGAGGCCGATGGAATACAGCGCGGCGGCCACGCGCAGCCAGATGACGCTCATTTCAGCCATGGACGATCCGGTACCTCTGAGTCTTAAACTTCAGTATACCGTGGGGGTTCGAAGCTGCTGTCCCCCTCATGAGGGGGGAAAGCGGGTTTGGTGCGGGGACCTATTGAGGGCCAACGGAGCCGCGACCGTGAAGGTCTGTGAAAAAAAATCGAGTTGCTTTTTCGCCGCATTCAAACGCACTCGCATCTCCTCGGCACCTTTTACCGCTCCCTTACGGCCCTGTGAAAAATCGAGTCGCTTCTGCGCCGATTTCAAACGCACTCGCATCTCCTCGGCACCTTTTACCGCTCCCTTACGGTCACGGCTCGGTTTGTAGTTGATTCTGCTAACGGAGCCGCGACCGTGAGGAAGCGGTAAAAGGTGCATCGAAAGGCGGACGGAGTGCGACGAGAACGGCAGCCGGATTTTTTCACAACGCCGTGAGGGAGCGGTAAATTGTGCGTCGAAAGGCGAATGGGCGCCCCACCCTAAACTTAAAACGTGAAGCGGATCCCCAGTTGGACGCGGCGGTTGTTGGCTGCTCCTCCACCTCCAAAGCCGCCCCCGCCTCCGAATCCGGTATTGACACTGGTTGCTTGCAGGAAGTACGGGCTCGTGATGGTGCCGTCGTAACCCCCGGGATTGAAGTGGTTAAAGATGTTCTCCACGTTCACCATTACCGTGAGGTTGTAGGGGTGCTCGGTGGAGCCTCCGCCCATCATTCCGCCCATCATGCCTCCCATACCGCCGCCCGGGCCTCCGGGTCCGCCGTGTGCGTGACCGCCGCCGCCCGCCATACCCATCACTCCCGCTGAAGGCATGCCCGGCATTCCCTGGGCGGACGCATCGCCTTTCTTCGGTCCGCCGCCGAAACCGAACACACGCGAGAGGCGGAGGTTGACCGAAACCAGGCCCGGCATCGTGAGGTAATTGCGCGGGACAAGCGCCGTCGACCCGTTCACTGCGTACGTCGAGCCGAACGTGCCGAAGGGCGAGCATATCGTATTGCCGCTGCGAACGATGCCCGTGCAGTCAGTCGAAGAGATCAGCGCCGCGCGAGCATTGAGCAGCGTGTCGCCGTAGAGGTCCTGTCCCGCGAGCACGTCATAGGGTTGGCCGGAGCGCAGCGTAATAAACGGCGCGAAGCGCAGCCCGAGCGGCGCCACGATATTGCCCGCGAGAATGAAATTGTGGCGGCGATCCATTTCGGAGCGTCCCCAATCGGCGGCGAAGTTATAGGGGTCCGTCGGAGTGCCCGGCAGGTCCTTCGCGTAATTCAGCGAATAGTTGCCGAACAGCGAGACTTTCTTGCTGAACTGCGTGTTGAAATTCGCGATCAATTGGTGCTGCCGGAAGTAGCCGCCGGATTCCGTCTCGAAGATGTTGCCCGCGGCATAGCCGTACGGATACACGCCGTTGCCGGCGCTGAGCGGCACGGCTGGGTTGTATGTGCCCGGCAGCGGCGCATTCACGGGAACGGATTGCAGTGAGTGCACCGTGCGGTTGAATGAATAGGTCAGTGCAAGCGTCGTGTTGCGCGGGAGCTGCCGCTCCACGCCGAGCGCGCCCTGCATCGCGTAGGAGGAACGCAGATTCGGGTCGATGCGCGTGATGCTGTTCTGGCCCGCCGTGAGCGTCGAGAGCGAAGGCAGGCTGGGGTACGTAAGCGGATTGTAGACCGTGTAGGAGAGGCGGTTGACGCCGTTGTTCAGTTCGGCGTTGTCGAAGAGGTTGAGATTGATACGGTCATAGAACAGCCCGAAACCGCCGCGGATCACGCTCTTCTGGCGGCCGTTCTTGGCATTGCCGGGAGCCCAGGCGAAACCGAGCCGGGGGGCGACATTGGCGTGGTCCGCCAGCAGCGTCTGCACTTCGTAACGCAAGCCGGCGCTGATGGTGAGGTTGGGGCGCGCGCGCCAGTCGTCCTGCACGAACGGTCCCACGTCATAGCGCTCGCCGCTGATGTAGCTCTGTCCTGTTTGAATGTTGAAGCGCGAAGGTCCGCCGCCGAGGGTCTGGATCTGCGCCGGGGTGAAGCCGGCCGACGCCAGTAGCACGTTGCGTTCATACTGCTGCAGTGATGTCAGGGTGACGGTCTGCGCGTTGCCCGCGGCATCGGTGACAATCTGGTTCAGCGCGTCCAACTGAGGAGCGGCGCCGCCCAGGAAACTGAAGGAGCCGTACATGCCGCTGGGATTGTAGCTCTGGTCAGACTCGCGGCGCGCGCGGAAGCCGAAGCGAATCGTGTGGGCGCCGTGCGCGATCGACGTGTTGTTTTGCAGTTCCAGGTGCTTGCTGACGTCCCGCGGATTGCCGATACCGTTGCCGCCCGTGACGAAAGACCCGGCGACATTGATCTGCGGCAGCGTATTCCCGAACTGTTGATTCGAGTTGCGGAAGTATTGGAACCGCGTCTCGTTCACCACCTTGGAGTTCAGAATGGAACTCTCCGTGACCATGATGTTCTGGCCGTTGCCCTTGCTGTTGTACGCGAGACTCGAATACGGCGCGGGCAGGCGCGTGCCGCCTACGCCGGCGTTCTCATTCGAATTGGTGCGTTGTTCGGCGCGAACCGTCAACGTGTTATTCGTGCTGAGCGCGTAATCGAAGCGCGGAGCGATGATCATGAAGTGCGAGGGCGAAAGCACGGCCGTGTTGATGTTGCTTTGGGTAAGTGTGGTCGCGTCGAAGAACTGGCCGACCACGATGGAGTTGTTCTGCAGATCGCGGCGGTTGAAATCCAGAAAGAACGACGCCTTCTTACTCAGTGAGCCGCCGACGTTGCCGCTCCACATGCGCGTGGAGTAATCCGGCTTGTTATTGGCAAACGGATTGCGCGAGTTGAAGATGCCGTCGCCATCCATCAGCATGGCAGAGCCGTGTAGTTTATCGGTGCCGGGCTTGGTGAGAATCTCAATGCGGCCGAAGCCGAGCCTGTCGTACTCGGCGGAAAAGGGATTCTGGTTCACGCGAATTTCGCGGATCGATTCCTTGGGCGGAAGCTGACCGCCGCTGAAACCATCGATATAGATCTGGCCGCCGTTGGGGCCGGCGCCTGGACCGGCGAGCGCCTGCAGGGCGTCGGAAAGATCGTCGGGATCGTCGGGCAGCGCGTCCAGGTCGGCGCCTTTGATCACAATCGCGGTCGCGTTGTTATCCGGCTGCACATCGATCGACGGGCCGGCCTGATCCTGCACCGTCACTTCCTGTTTCTCGGTACGGATCGCGAGTTGGATCGCCGTCTGGACGGCAGCGCCCGCGGTCACCACCACCGGCTTGGTGAACGGCGCAAATCCGGCGAGCGTCACGGAAAGGGTGTATTGCCCCGGCGCCACATTACCGAACGTGTATGTGCCATCGGCCTGCGTGGTGACGCTTTTCGTTGCGCCGTTGCCGGTGAGCGTGACGTTGACCGCGGGAATTACCGCGCCCGAGTCATCGGCGAGGGTCCCCTTCACGATTCCGGTTGGCTGTGCGAGTGCGCAGGATAAAGTTGCAGCGAGAAGTAACAACAGAGTGAACAGAGATTTCATATGTCCGTAATTTGCGCGCGGGGTATGTCTATGCGCACGTATCAATATCTTTCTTCTACCAGGTCTTTCTTCTATTAGACAAAGAAACGCGGCGCGGCAAGCTTAAGAATTGTAAAGGCAGGGTACGCCGCGGCGGCCATTGGGTTACAACTGTGGAGGGTGCCCGCTTCGGAACAATCAAAATCGGTGCTTCTGGTGGAAGACGACGCCAGCCTTTGCGGGTTGATGAAGGAGTTCTTCACGCCGTACGGCTATCGCGTGGAAGCGGTGCATGACGGCGGCCGCGGCCTGGCGCGCGCCTTGGAAGCGGAGTTCGACCTGGTGATTCTCGACGTCATGCTGCCGGTGATCAATGGTTTCGAAGTTCTGCGACAGTTGCGAAAACGCAGCACGGTTCCCGTGATCATGCTGACGGCGCGGACGGCGCAGGAGGATCGGATTGCGGGCCTCAATGCGGGCGCGGACGACTATCTTCCGAAACCGTTCGGCCCCGACGAACTGCTCGCGCGTATGCGTGCGGTGCTGCGGCGCGCGCCCGCAAATCGCACGGTGGAACACGAACCGGTGGTATGCGGGAGGCTGCGCGTGGACCTTGCGACACGCACGGCTTGGGATAACGGCGAGCCGCTTGCCCTCACCGCGGTGGAGTTGGACATTCTGGAATTGCTGATGCGGTCCGCGGGGCGCGTAGTGTCCCGGGATGAGCTCGCGGCGAGTGTGTTCCAGCGCGAGCTGACGCCGTTCGACCGTGCTTTGGACGTCCACATCAGCCGCCTGCGGAAGAAGCTCGAAGGCGCGGCGACCATTCAGACCATGCGAGGGGTCGGCTATCTGCTTGCGCCCGGGACGGAGGATGCCAAATGAAGTCGGTCTACCTCCGCATTCTCGTTTGGTTCGCTGCAACGTTGATCGTGTCGGTGCCGGCTTTTTCCATGGTTTCGCGGTTCGTGCAGTCGCGAGCTGTGGGCAAAGGCGGTCCCTTCGCGCGCTTCGATTCGCTGCTTTTGGACGAGGCGGCGCGCACTTACGAAGCCGGAGGCTCCCCGGCTCTCGCAGCGTATCTGCAAAACGTCGACAACCATCTGGGGCGCCAGCGGTATATCACAGATGCCGCGGGGCGTGATTTGGTAACCGGCGCCGATCGAAGCGGCTTGCTGGCGCGGGTGCATTACCGGTGGGCGACACCGGTGTCCGATGGCAGTCAGATGCTGGTAGCCGTGTCCTCGGCGGACAGCCGTTACCGGCTGATCGCGGCGATCGATCCGCCATTCTCGCACTGGGCGCTGCTGCCGTACTATCTGCCGATCTTCGGTGTCGTGGCGCTGATCTGTTGGGCGTTGGCCTTCACCATCGCATCGCCGCTTCGCGATTTGGCGCATAGCGTGGAGCGTTTCGGCCGCGGCGAGCTTTCGGTGCGCCTGAACTCGAAGCGGCGGGACGAAATCGGGGAGTTGGCGCGCGCATTTGATCGCATGGCCGCGAGGATCGGAACCCTGCTGACGGCGGAGCGCCGGCTGTTGCAGGATGTGTCGCATGAACTGAGGTCGCCGCTGGCGCGAATGAGCTTCGCCGCGGAGTTGGCGCGACGGGAAGAGCATCGGGATTCGGCGATTCAGCGGATGAAGGGCGAGATTAACCGGCTTTCGGCGCTGGTGGCGAGCCTGGTGGAGGTCACGCGCAGCGAAGGCGATCCGCTCTCGCGCACGCACGAGACGATCGCGCTGGCGGAACTGCTACGGGATATTGCAGAGGACTGCCGGATCGAAGCCGACGCGCGGGAGTGCGCCATCTCGCTGGCGATTGCGGACGAGCCCGATACTCTCGGGGATCGCGAGTTGCTGCGCCGGGCGTTCGAAAACATCCTGCGAAACGCCATCCGGTATGCGCCGCCGGGGTCGACGGTGGATGTGGGATTGCGCGGCGGCGCTCGGGTCGCATGCGTTACCGTCCGGGACTACGGAGCGGGCGTTCCGGAGGAGTTGCTGGGCAAACTGGGTCAGCCGTTCTTCCGGGTCGACGATTCACGCGACAGTTCGACGGGTGGACTCGGACTGGGGCTCGCGATCGCGCGGCGGGCGATCTCGGTGCATGATGGCGAGGTGCGGATCGAAAGCGCGCGGCCGGGGCTGCTGGTATCCGTCGAACTGCCGATTGCACAACCGCAACCTGCGGCCGTGGCTCCCGCGATGAACGGCACTTCGGCCGTGTGATCGACGACACGGACGATAGCTTGAACGTACCAGCGAAACATTTTCGCCCGTTCAATGTTACAGGAAATACTCCGCAACTTATGCAGAGGTAATATCTTTCGAAGTCCCCGGACTACAATCATTCCTAGGGGATAACGGGTGTCTCGAAGCTACAAATTCTTCTCTGTACCTCTTGTTGTCTTCGCCGCAACCGCGACAGCTCAGATACAGAATCAGCCCGACGATGGGCAGTGGACTATGGCTGCGAAGAATCCAGCCAGTACCAGATTTTCCACTTTAGATCAAATTAATACCAGCAACGTCAAGAACTTAAAACTGGCATTTACTTTTTCCACCGGATTTACGCACGGCCACGAGGCTGCTCCGCTCGTTGTGAATAACACGATGTATATCGTGACGCCGTTTCCGAACGTGCTGTACGCACTGGACCTGACTAAGCCCGGGGCGCCGGTGAAATGGACCTATCAGCCGAATCCCGCACGCGCCTCGCAGGGTGTCGCGTGTTGCGACGTGGTCAATCGCGGCGCAGCTTACTCTGATGGCAAGATCTTCTACAACACCCTCGATGTCCACACCGTAGCTGTCGACGCTAATACCGGCAAAGAGGTATGGAATACCAAGCTGGGGGATATCAACTTAGGCGAGTCCATGACGATGGCCCCGATAGTTGCCAAGGGGCGGGTAATTGTCGGTAACAGCGGCGGCGAGTTCGGGGTGCGCGGATGGATGGCCGGGTTAGACGCTGGTACGGGAAAGATTGTATGGCGAGCTTATTCTACCGGACCTGACAAAGATGTATTAATCGGACCTAACTTCAAGCCGTTTTATCCCGCGGAGCGCGGTCAGGACCTGGGAGTAAAAACCTGGCAGGGCGATCAATGGAAGATCGGCGGCGGCACAGGTTGGAGCTGGATCAGTTACGATCCCGATCTTGACCTGATCTACCACGGCACATCCAATCCAGGTCCGTGGAACCCGGACATGCGGCCCGGAGACAATAAGTGGACCTGCACCATATTCGCCCGCCGTCCCGAGACCGGCGAGGCAATTTGGGCGTACCAGATTTTCCCCCACGACGATCACGATTACGACGGCGTCAACGAAAACATTCTGTTAGACCTCAATATCAAGGGTCAGAATCGTAAGGTGCTGGCGCATCCCGATCGCGACGGCCGTGTGTATATCATCGATCGCGCAACGGGTGAAGTTATCAGCGCGGAGCCGTTCGTCTATGTGAATACGACGCAGTATGTAGACCTGAAGACAGGCTTGATCAAAATTAATGACGCCAAAGCGACGGGCTTCAAGACCACCCGCGACATGTGCCCCGCGCCTCCGGGAGGCAAGGACTGGCAGCCTTCGGCGTTTTCTCCGAAGACCGGCCTGATGTACATTCCGCACAACAATCTCTGCTATGAGATGCAGGGCACACAGGCGAATTACATTGCCGGCACCCCGTTTGTGGGAGCGAACGTCAAGATGTATCCCGGGCCGGGTGGAAATCGCGGCGGCTTCACGGCGTGGGATCCCGTTGCGGCCAAGCCGGTGTGGGAAGTGAAAGAGAATCTGCCCGCCTGGAGCGGCGCTGTTGTGACTGCGGGCGACGTAGTGTTCTACGGGACTATGGACGGCTGGTTCAAGGCCCTGGACGCGCACAATGGAAACCTGTTGTGGCAGTTCAAAGTCGGGTCGGGAATCATCGGCCAGCCCGTCGTGTACAAGGGCCCGGACGGCAAGGAGTATGTAGCGGTTCTATCGGGCGTGGGCGGTTGGTCGGGCGCGGTAGTTGCAGGCGGAATCAATACCGTCGATGGCACGGCTGCGCTGGGCTTCACGAATGCGATGTCCGACCTGGGCAAATACACCACTGCGGGAGGCATGTTGTATGCGTTTGTGCTTCCTTAGCGTAGTGCTCGCGGTCGCGCCGTTGATGGCTGGTCCTGCAACGTTGCGCGTGTGCGCCGATCCGAATAACCTTCCGTACTCGAATGAGAAAGCCGCGGGGTTTGAGAATCGCATCGCGGAGCTGCTCGCTAATAGCATGAACCAGATGGTCGAGTTCGTCTGGTGGAGCGAGCGCAAGGGACTCGTCAACAACACGCTGAATGCAGGGCGCTGCGATGTCCTGATGGGCTTGCCAGTGGGCATGGATGACGCAGAGTTGACCCGCCCGTACTTCCGCTCGACCTATGTGTTCGTCACGCGCAAGGATCGAAATCTGAACATTGAGTCGCTCACCGACGACCGGCTGGAGAAACTGCGGATCGGCATTCATGTGGTGGGTGACGATTACGCGCCGCCCTCGTTCGCTCTCGCGCGAAGAGGCATTGTTGCGAACGTGACCGGCTACAGCTTATTCGGCGAGTACGGCGAGCCGAATCCGCCGGCGAAACTCATTCACGCCGTGGCTGCCGCCGACGTGGATGTGGCAATCGTGTGGGGACCATTCGCCGGGTACTTCGCGCCTCGCGAAAAGGTTGCGTTGGAGGTGACTCCGGTATCGCCGCAAGCGTATATGGCGGTGCCGTTCGTGTACGACATAGCGATGGCAGTTCGCAAAGGTAACGACAAGCTTCGCGCCGCGCTCGACGATGCACTTGTCCGCAACTGCGCCGAAGTGCAGGGGGTGCTGCACGAGTTCGGTGTGCCGCAGGTGGCGCAAGCGGAGGGGAAGGGAACATGCGACGAATCGCGGGGCTCGCCTGCTGCATCCTCGCGCTGACTTCGTGCCAGCGCGAGAAACGCGATGTGCGCCCGGCGCCGGTCCGCACGGTAACGTTCGGGTCGGCCGCGCGCGAAGATACCATCGAGCCGGGCGGCAAACTGCCGCAATATCAGGCGGTCAATCCGTACGACCGCAGCGCCTGGGCAATCAGCGAAGGCCAACGGCTGTTCGACTGGTATAACTGCTCCGGCTGCCATTCGCACGGCGGCGGCGGCATCGGGCCTCCGCTGATTAAGACCACGTGGATCTATGGCGGCGAGCCCGACAATCTGTTCGACACCATCGTCAAAGGGCGGCCGAACGGCATGCCGACGTGGGGCGGGCGAATTCCGGAATATCAGATCTGGCAGCTTGTGGCGTTCATTCGATCCATGAACAAAGAGGAGCCGCAATCGGCGACTCCCGCGCGGACCGATGAAATTCAGATCTCGCCCACTTTGAAACAGAAAGTCAACGGAGTGACGAAGTGATCAGGCGGGCGGCGCTCATTCCCGCAATCGCGGCGCTGGCCTTGCTTTCTGGCTGCGGCGCCAAGGTGCAATCGGCGATGGACCCGGCGGGTCCTGAGGCGGGGCGCATCGCCGGGCTCATGTGGTTCTTCATCATTTTGGTTTCCGTCATCTTTGTGGTGGTGATGGCTTGTGTGCTCTATGCTCTCTTCCGCGGACCGCGCGGGATTGAACAGGAGCCTCTGGAGCGCACGCACGCGCCATCCACGGCGACCGAAGAAAAGCTGACCCGCAATGTTACTGCTGCGACCGTCGCGACGGTGGTGATCCTGTTCGGGCTGCTGGTCGCCAGCGTGGTTACGGGCCGGGCGATTTCCAGCCTCGGCACAGCCAAAAACGGCATCACCGTGGAAGTGACCGGCAATCAATGGTGGTGGTACGTGCGATACCCCAACGATATCGCGCAGTGGACCGTCGTCACGGCCAACGAGATTCACATTCCCGTGGGGCGGCCCGTGCAAATCCGCGGCACGTCCAACGACGTGATTCACAGCTTCTGGGTTCCCAATCTGAACGGCAAGATCGATTTGATTCCGTCCCGCGTTACGGAGCGATGGATCCAAGCCGACCGGCCCGGGCGGTTTCGCGGGCAATGCGCGGAGTTTTGCGGATTGCAGCACGCGCACATGGCGCTGTGGGTGATCGCGGATCCGCCGGACAAATTCCAGGCGTGGATGAATGCGCAGTTGCAGGCTCCGCAGCCGCCGGGCGACCCCGAACTTCAACGCGGGCAGCAGGTGTTCCTGAATCATGCATGCGTGTATTGCCACACCATCGGGGGGACCAGCGCGATGGCTTCTGTTGGGCCCGATTTGACGCACTTCGGCAGTCGGTCCACCATAGCCGCCGGCACGCTGCCCAACACGAAAGGAAATCTCGGCGGATGGATTACGGACCCGCAAAATGTGAAGCCCGGAAATCACATGGCCGTGGTTGACATCAAAGCCGACGAGCTGCAGCCGCTAATCGATTACCTGGAGAGTCTGAAATGACCCTGCCCATGGAGCCGGCCGTTCGGGATATCGACGTCGAGCGCGAGCGCGAGAATCTGAAGCGCGCATGGTCCAGTCCCGGAGGCATATGGGGATGGCTGAGCGTGACCACGCATCACGCCATTGGAATGCGCTACATCGTCACGGCCTTCATCTTCCTGCTGGCCGGCGGCGTGGAAGCATTCCTGATGCGGCTGCAACTGTCAAGGCCGGACAACACGTTCCTCTCGCCCGACAAGTACAACCAGCTTTTCACGATGCACGGCACTACCATGATGTTCCTCTTCGCGGTGCCGGTGATGGAAGGCATGGGCGTGTACCTGGTGCCGCTGATGCTGGGGACGCGCAACGTGGCGTTTCCGCGGTTGAATGCGTTCGGCTATTACATGTACCTCGCGGGCGGCATTTTCCTTTATTGGGGGCTGTTCAGCAATAGCGGACCGGACGCGGGCTGGTTCGCGTATACGCCGCTTTCGGGCCCGATGTATTCGGCAGGCAAACGCGTGGACGTCTGGGCGCAGATGATTACGTTCACGGAAATCTCGGCCATGTGCGTAGCCGCGGAACTGATCGCAACCATCCTGAAGATGCGAGCCCCCGGCATGAGCCTCAACCGGATCCCGCTCTTCTGCTGGAGCATGCTGGTGCAGAGTTGGATGGTGCTGTTCGCCATGCCCGCGGTGATGATCGCGAGCACGGTGTTCCTGCTGAACGACCGCACCATCGGCACTCATTTCGTGAATCCCGCTGAAGGCGGCGACCCGCTTTTATACCAGCATGTCTTCTGGTTTTTCGGCCACCCGGAGGTCTATATCATCTTTATTCCCGCTCTGGGAATGATTTCCTCCATCGTGGATACGGACACGCGGCGAGCCATTTTCGGCTATCCGGCGATGGTGCTGAGCGTGGTGGCAACCGCGTTCATCGGTTTCGGCCTATGGGTGCATCACATGTTCGCCACCGGACTGCCGCAAATCGGCGAAGCGTACTTCACCGCGGCGAGCATGATGATCGGCATCACCAGCGGCGTGCAAATCTTCTGCTGGATCGTGACGATCTGGACCGGCCGCGTGCGATGGAGCGCGGCAATGCACTTCGTGCTGGGCTTCTTCTTTATCTTCGTCGCCGGCGGGCTCACCGGCATCATTCTCGCCGCCATTCCGCTGGACCTGCAGGTGCACGATACGTTTTTCGTGGTGGCGCACTTCCATTATGTGCTGATCGGCGGCGCGCTCTTCCCGCTGTTCGGCGGCTTCCATCACTGGTTTCCGAAATTCACCGGCAGGATGATCGACGAGCGAATCGGCAAAGTAACCTTTTGGCTGCTGTTCGTCGGCTTCAACCTGACCTTCTTCCCGATGCACCTGCTGGGGCTCTACGGAATGACGCGCCGCATTTACACCTATGGCAGCGAAATGGGCTGGGATCACGGCAACGCGCTGGCGACTGCCGGCGCCTCCATCATCGCGGTGGGCGGAATTCTGTTCATCATCAATGTGTTCGTGAGCCGGAAATCGGGTGCTCTCGCGGGCGCGAACCCGCTGGATTCGGGCACGCTGGAATGGGCCACCACTTCTCCGCCGGAGCCGTTTAACTTCGTGCTGCTGCCGGTTGCCACCAGCCGCTATCCGCTATGGACGTTGCCCAAGGAACGGCTCGCGGTGACGGGCGTGCGCAGTGACCGGCGCGAAGTGCTGGTAACCACGGTGATGGACGCCGAGCCGCGCCACCGTTATCCTCTGCCGCACTCCTCGATCTGGCCGTTTATTTCGGCTTTGCTGATCGCCATTGCATTGACGGGATCGGTCTTCGCGTTTGGCTGGTATTACATCGGCTTCATCGTGGCGGCGATCGGACTCATCGGCTGGTTTTGGCCGTGGCGCAGGCGGGAGGCGAGGTCATGATTCCCTCGCGGACCATCGACGTGTCGCACCTGCCTGACGTCGAGATTAACGATCAGGCGCCTCTGTGGTGGGGCCAGGTTTCGCTGGCGGTGGTGGAAGGCACCACGTTTTGCGTTCTGATCGCCACTTACTTTTACGTCCGGCTGAGCATGGATATGTGGCCTCCGCCGGGCGTGCAGTTGCCGCACGAATTGCTTCCGGCTATCGAACTGGCCTTCCTGCTGGTGAGCTGCATCGGCAGCTACATGGCCAGCGAAGCCGCGAAAAAGGATGATCGCGGCGGCATGATTCTCGGTCTCGGAATCAATCTGCTGCTGGCGCTGGTGGCGGTGGGCATCCGCGCCGTCGAATGGTATCAGTGGAATTGGAAGTGGACCACGACGGCATACGGTTCGGTGACGTGGAGCATTATGTTTCTGCACACCGTGGATGTCGCGGCGGACCTGGTCTACACAACCGTCCTCATCGTCATCCTGCTGGTCCGCCGTGCGGGTCCGTATCAGCGCCTAGGCGTTCACGTCGATAGCATCGTCTGGTATTTCCTGGTCGCCATCTGGATTCCGTTGTACGTCACTTTATTCTGGGGACCGTACATAGTGGGGGCGCCGTAATGAGCCGCCGCGCGATTCTTTGGGTGGCGATGCTTACCGGCCCGGCCATCTGGTTCCTGAGCATGAACACGAACTTCGTGCTGGCGCCGTGGGATTGCGTGCTCGGCTGGAAACCGGCGAATGTGGTGGTGTCGATCATCGCGTTGCTGCTGGTGGCCGGCGCGATTCTGGTGGGATGGAGCGAGTGGCGCGCCGTTGGCCGTGAGTATCCCGGAGAAACGGGCGGCAGCGTCGCGACGGCGCGTGTTCTGGCATCGGGCGCGGTGCTGCTGAACGGACTCTTCATGCTTGTCATCTTCGCGCAGATGGTCAGCGAAATCCTGATGGGGGCGTGCTCTTGACGTCGCGGCGGTGCATCGCGCTGCTGGCGCTTCTGGCGCTGCCGGCGATCGCGCATGAGAGCGGTCCGCTGCACCCTGACGATCTGTGGACAGCCTGGGAACTCGAGCCCGGAGCGGTGATTCCCATTGCGCTCTCGGCACTTCTTTATGCGCGCGGAGCGAGCGCGGAGCACGGCGTCTCGCGCCGCCAACAGGTGTACTTTTGGCTTGGACTCGCGGTTCTGGCGATTGCGCTGGTCTCGCCCCTGCATCCTCTTGGCGAGGTGCTGTTCTGCGCGCATATGTCGCAGCACGAAATCTTGATGCTGGTCGCGGCCCCGCTGCTGGTGATCTCGCGGCCGCTCGCGCCACTGCTCTGGGGACTCCCGAAGCAGTGGCGCCGGCCGCTGGGACAGTGGTCGAAGGGGCGCGGCGTGCAGAAGACCTGGCGCTGGCTCACCGCGCCGTTCAGCGCATGGTGGATTCATGCAGTGATCCTCTGGGGCTGGCACGCTCCGCGGCTGTTTCAGGCGACGCTGACCAGCGAGTGGGTGCACACCGCGCAGCACCTGAGCTTTTTTCTTTCCGCGCTCCTGTTCTGGTGGGCGCTGTTCTACACGCGCACGGAAATGGGCCGCGGGTTGAGCGTCTTTTACGTTTTCACTACCGCGATCCACACAGGAATTCTCGGCGCATTGCTGACCTTTTCGCCGGTTCTGTTTTACCCGGCGTATGCCCGAACTTCGCCGCTGTGGGGGCTGACGCCGCTCGAAGATCAGCAGCTCGGCGGCCTGATTATGTGGGTCCCGGCGGGCGTCGTCTATCTCGTCGTGGGGCTGCTGCTGCTTGCGGCGTGGCTCCGCGAGAGCGATGTAGTGCTGGCTCGGAGAAGTTATGCGGATTAGCATTGCGATTTTATTTGCCGGAGCGGTGCTGCTCGCCGGATGCTCGCAGAAGCCATCCGACAGCGCGGCGGGGTTGGCGTCGGTTTGGACCGGCGGCAACGTGCAGCGCGGCATGAGCGCGGTTTCGCGCTTCGGCTGCGGAAGCTGTCACACCATCGGCGGACTTTCTTCGGCTCACGGTATGGTGGGTCCGCCGCTCACCGGCATTCGCAATCGCATGTATGTCGCGGGGATGCTGCCGAATAATCCCGGCAACATCATCCAGTGGATTTACGATCCCAAGAGCGTCAATCCCAAGACCGTCATGCCGAAGGTGGGGCTGAGCCGGCAGGACGCAACGGACATCGCCGCTTATTTATACTCGCAGTGAGGAGAGTTTATGGTCACACTTGACGACGCCCGCCGGGTGATTGCAGCGGCGGAGAATAAGGCCCGTGAAATCGGCCAGCCGATGAACATTGCGGTGGTGGACGCGGGAGGCAACCTGGTGGCGCACGTGCGCATGGATGGCGCATGGTTCGGCAGCGTGGATATTTCGATCAATAAAGCGTGGACTTCGCGCGCATTCGATATTGCGACTAAGGACCTCGCCGAGTTGAGCCAGTCGGGCGACCAGTTTTTTGGGATTCACGCATCGAATCGCGGCCGCGTCATGATTTTCGCGGGAGGCATTCCGCTGAAGCGCGGCGGCCAGGTGGTGGGCGCGATCGGGGTGAGCGGAGGCCTGGGCAAACAGGATCAAGCCGTAGCCGAAGCGGGCGCGGAAGCCTTCGGAAGTTAGTATGTGCCGGCCTCCAGGCCGGTACAAGGCGATCGGAGATCGCCTGCGTCGCACCTAATTGTCCACGCGGAGCGCGGTCGCCGGGTCGATGCTGCCCGCCCTCATCGCGGGTATGAATCCCGCGACCGCGGCAGCCGCCGCGAGCACGGCGGCCGCCGTCGCGAGGACCCACGGATCGGTCGTTTTGACCCCGTACACCTGCCCCGCGAGCAATCTTCCGGCCGCCAGCGCCGCTGGAATTCCGGCTGCGAGCCCGAGCCCGGCCTGCATCAGCGCGCTCTTCAGAACCATGCGCACCACGTCGCCGCGCGTCGCGCCCAGCGCCGCTCGCACTCCGATTTCCGCTGTGCGCCGCGCCACGGAATAAGCCGTCAAGCCGTACAAGCCGATCGACGCCAGCAGCAGCGCCAGTATTCCGAATACCTGCGCGAGCACTCCGATCAGCCGCTCATGCCCGAGCAAGCCGTCGAGCATGCCGCTCATGGTTTGGACAATAACCAGAGTCACATTCGGGTCTATGCCGCCGAGCGTTTGCCGGATGCGGCCGGCGAGTCCGCCAACCGGGCCATCGGTGCGCAGCAAAATGCTCTCAATGACGTTGGATCGCGCGCGCGTGCTGTCCTTCCACTCGTCGGCGCGCATTTGCAGCAGGGGCAGGAAGAACATCGGACGGCCGGGATTGCGCGGATCGCGGAAGCGGATGGTGTTCACGATTCCGACTATGGTGTAGTCGGCGCGATGGGATGCTCCACCGAGGCCGAACCGCTTGCCGATCGGGTCTTCATTCGGCATGTACTGGTCGGCGAACGCCTGATTGATAACGGCCACGTGCGTCGAGGCGGGCGTGTCGCGCTCGTCAAAGCCGCGGCCGCGAAGAATGCGCGCGCCAATCGTAGCGAAGAAACTCGGGCTGACGCGATCCCACGAAGGCGAAAGTTGGGCCGAAGGATTGCTTTCCAGTGTGGCGTTCATTTGCCAGTTGTTCCCGGACATCGGGCTGTAAAGCGCGAGCGCCACGTTGCGGACACCAGGGATCTGGCGAAGCTGGCGATCGATTTCGGTATAGATGGTCTGCAACTTTTCCGGCGGATACTGGCTGACGCCGGCATCCACGGCCGCTACGGACGTTTTGCCGACATCAAGCCCCCATTGCTGGCCGGTGAGGTTGTGCAGCGTTTGCACCATCAGCCCGGCGCCCGCGAGCAGCACCAGCGACAGCGCGGCTTGCAGCACCACCAGCGTCTTCTGCGGAAGCGTCGAACGTCCGGCGGCGGAGCGCCCGGCGCCGTGCAGCGCGGCAGCGGGATCGGCACGCGATGCCGACCACGCAGGCGCCATCCCGAACAGAATTCCAGTCAGCAGCGACAGCAGAAAGGCAAACCCGAGCACGGGGAGAGACGGCGACGTTTCGATGGGCACATGCGCGCCTTGAAACGCGAGGCGGATCAGCAGCCCCGCGGTTTCGCCGGCGACGAGCAGCCCGAGCACACCGCCGAGTACCGCGAGAATCGTGCTTTCCACCAAAATCTGACGTATGATGCGCGCCCGCGAGGCTCCCAGCGCAACTCGTACGGAAAGCTGCGATGCCGCCGCGGCGCCGCGCGCAAGCTGCAGGTTGGCGAGGTTGGCGCAGGCGATCAGCAGCACCAGTCCGGTAATTCCGAGCAGCAGGCGCAGATCGCGGCGGTACTGCTCGCGCATCTCCGCAATGCCGGCGCCCCCGGGCACTAGCGCGACGTATTGCTTCCCTACGTCACGGCGCTCGCGGTCACTGGCGGGAGGCTGATTCGCCGCGAGCCACTGCTGCAATTCGGCATTGACCTTGGCCTCCACAGGCGCGGTTGCGGTGTGCGGCTTCATGCGGGCGAAAACGTAAAGCCAGTGGCTGGTGCTCTGGTCCAGCAAAGCACTGCGGCCATGCGTGGCGGGTTCAGCGGCGAGGGGAATCCAAAAGTCGGGTGGATCCGGGCGAAGCGCCGCGCCGTAAAAGCCGGGCGGCGCCACTCCTACGACGGTAAAGGGCGAGCCTTCGATGACGAAAGTGTCGCCGATCACGCCGGGGTCACCCGCGTAATGCTGCTGCCACGCGCGGTAGCTCATCACGGCGACCGGCGGAGCGCCGCGCCGGTCGTCGGACGGATTCAATAGCCGGCCGGCGTAAGGACGCAAGCCGAAGAGCGGGAAGTAAGTGCCGGAGACGAACTGGTCCACAAACGCCTCGGGCGATGCGCCGCTTCGCCGCACCCCGACCTCCCCTGTGCCGCTCTGAAACGCCGCGAGTTCTTCGAATTCCGGCGTGTGCTCCCGCAAATAGTTGTAAAGCGCGTAGGAGTACACGGAGAAGCGGCCCTGATAGCCGCCCAGCACGCAGCAATTATCGCCATCGCCGACGCGCAGGATGCGTTCCGGTTCGGCCACGGGCAGCGACTTCAGCATCACTGCGTGGATCAGCGTGAAAATGCCGGTTGCGCCTCCGATGCCCAACGCGAGAGTGAGCGCGGCAGTCGCGGTGAAACCCTTGGCGACGTAGAGTTGCCGGATGGCGAAGCGGATATCGTGCCACATGCAGGAATAATACTCCCGAAACGGAAAAACGTAACGCGAACTGCGGCGGGCCGCCGATGGGCCGCTCTCCGGTTCGATTCCGCTACATCGCGCTCGGCACCACGGTCAGTTCGGTGATCACCGCGCGCGCAGGCAGCTTCACGCACGCCAGCACAGCCTCCGCGACATGCTCCGGCAACAGGGCAACCGCCAGTTGTTCGGCGGTCGGACGCACCGGCCGTTTAGCCAGAATCTCGGTATCGACAAGTCCGGGGTTGATCACGGTGGTGCGAATTCCGTTCTCCTTCTCTTCCAACCGGATCGCATGCGAGAGCCCGATCAGGCCGCGCTTCGATGCCTGATAGGCCGCGCCGGAAACGTCGGGTGTCTGGCCGGAGATGGAACTGATGAACACCAGGTGCCCGCGGCGCCGGTCGCGCATCGCGGGAAGCACAGCCTGCGATGCGTAATATGCGGCATCGAGGTTGGTTTCGATCAGGTCGCGCCAGATCTCGGGGCGCAGGCGGCTCATGGCGCGATCGGGAGTGTTGGTCCCGGCGGCGAAGACCATGATATCGACGGGGCCGAGCGCGTGGCGCGTGGCCGCCGCGAGACGGTCGAGATCCGCGTGTGATTTCGCATCGGCGGCGTATGTCGCAATCGTGAGACCCTCAGCGGCGGCGTCGGATTTCAGCGCATCGAGACGGTCCTGGCGGCGTGCCGACGCCATCACTTTTGCGCCTTCGCGCGCCAGCAGCAGCGCTGTGGACCGGCCGATTCCGCTGGAGGCGCCGACCACCAGGGCAACTTGATCTTTCAAAGATGTGGGCATGTGTCGCCCGCTATTATCCGGTGCGGCGAGGGTGCGCGGCAACCTGCTCAGCGATTGAACGGGTATTCCTGAATCCAGTGAAACCCGCGGCTCACCAGCATCAGTTTGTTGCGATCCACCAGCGAGAGCTCCAAATGCTCGGCATGCTGGTCCAGAGTGCCATCCAGCGTCAGATGCTGCGGGTCCGGGCGCTGAAACCGCAGGGTGCCCGTGGCCGCGCCTTTGCTCAACCCGATTACGGATGCCTTGAGGTCGATCTGAGCCACGCAGTTCGCAAAGCCGTCGGACATGAGCTGGATGGCCATCGAGCCGGGCCGGTCAAAAACAATGCGCCGCCATGCCTTCGTGTCGGTCGCGGTGGCGAGCAGCGGTTTGCCGTCTACGGTTCTTTGCTCGATATTCCAGATGCCGTAAAGCTCGGACTTCGGTGCGCCGGCGCCATACTGATGCCAGGCCTTATAGTCGGAGTGGAAGAACATCGCGAGCATGATGAACGCGTACACTACCTGCGTCACTCGAGCGATGCGGTTGCGTCGTGGGGAAGCGAACAGCGGCGGGGCGGTGGAGGGTCCTGCGCCGTTGCTGGTCAGGAAGAATTGCAGAATCCGCTTCATATCCGGGGCGAGAATTACCAGCAGCATGACAAGGATGTGCAGCGAGAGCAGTTTCACCGGAACGTCATACGTCATGTTGAGCGTGAAGACTTCCGTAATATCCGCCAAACTGATCAGCGCGCCGAGCATGGCCGTGCGTGGGAAGAGAAGCAGCAGACCGCCGGTCATTTCCGCCGTCCCGACAAACATCTCGTAGGCCGGCGACGCACCGACCGAATACCAGAGGGCGCCCATCGGCGAGAAGTTTCCGTAGGGCTCCAGCAACTTCGTCAAGAAAGGAAACGGCATTTGCAGCGGGATTACCTTGACGGATCCGTAAAGGAGCATCTCGGTGCCTACGGCGATGCGCAGAAACAGACGGAACCATTTGTAGACCGCCGCGTCATTGGTGCGTTTGGAGAGGAGAGTCCAAAGACCCGCGGCCACCGCGGCGATTACGAGGCTGCAAAAACAGAAGACCCAATCGTATGTCTTATCGCCGCTCCCACTCCCCTCGAACACGAGTGGCAATTTCGCATGAAAGACGTGGTTAGCTGTCGGGAAAATGACGGCACGAAACGGGAGTGTGGTGTATAGCTCAGGAATCCCCAGGTCCGGGATGGGCAGCATGTTGACCAGGACTTGGGTGCCGGCGCAGAACAGCGCGAAGTAAATCAGGGCGAAGCGAAGCGCCAGGCGCGCGGGCGCGGGCCAGAAGCGGCGTTCCGGCGCGGCGGCAAGTTGAAATTGAGCATCTGCGGCCATGGTGGTTCCTGGATTGAAACTACACTACCACTGCCTGGGACCTCGCGTTGTCAGCCTGAAAGCCGAAATTCACCGTGCTGGATGATACAGCTCTGACGAACAAACAGGCGCTGCGTTCTGTGTCTGGCCGTGCCCAAAGTGTTTTGAGCAGGAACTGCCCCCCAAACGGAACAGCAATAATGAGGCATGGCCATAAAAGCTGTGGCAGTTGACGAAAAGAACCTGCACCACCTGATTATCGGACTGAACCGCAAAAACCTGACCGCCCTTCTCGCCGGTAAGGTCGTGACTTTTCCGACGGGGTACCTGCAAGGTCTGACGGAGGGCAGCGACGTGGTCGTATTGTTTGCCGAAACCGATGAAGATTTGGAGCAGCGCTTCCCCCCTGCGCGCCGTCCGGCGGCATAGCTTCATTGGCGCCGCGCCGGATTTCCGAATCCTGTTGTCAGCGTGCGTGCGTTGGACCCAGATGGACCAAAATCAGCGGTTCCGGAGCGATTGCCCCTTCTTCACCTCCCGGCACACCCTGACGCGGTGGGCATCGCATACCCCACGCACCCTGGCATACTTCGCGGGGCACAGCGACTTCGAGACGACACGGCGCTATGTTAACGCGAATCTGGACACCGGGCGGGCGCGATGAAAAAGGCTCGTGAGGTTCAGGGTGGGAACAGAAACGGGCACTGAAGAAACGGGGAGGATTGAGGTGGTACGCCCGAGTGGATTCGAACCACCGACCTTTTGCTCCGGAGGCAAACGCTCTATCCAGCTGAGCTACGGGCGCACGGCGGAAAAGCCGTTTCGGGCCTCTCCTGAATCAGTGTAGCAA
>Ga0134128_10001003_pt1 | contig 37990 bp, 35 predicted proteins | sample KB31754_FD_96462 | JGI IMG/M metagenome (GOLD analysis project Ga0134128, IMG submission 96462) | Terrestrial soil microbial communities with excess Nitrogen fertilizer from Kellogg Biological Station, Michigan, USA - KB3-175-4 | ecosystem: Environmental > Terrestrial > Soil > Unclassified ...
GAGAGCGAGATCAAATGGCTCATGGCTTCGGGTTCAGCTTTCATGAACTCGACAAAGTCTTTGATGACGGGGCGGCTGGCATCGAGAGCTTTATTGACATCGGGATTTTCAAAAAGCTCTTCCACCAAGGTCATTGAAGACTCGCGGAGCACCACGGCTTTTTCACGCACATTCAAATTTGTTGAGATCATCTGATTGTGCACATAGTTTTTGTAGGATCTGCGATCGGCTTCTTTCACCAAAAAATGGTGACCAGAATCTCGGCTTTCTAAGGCACGGATTTTTTCCTGATCCAAGCGATCGCCGGCGCGCAAATAAAGAATAACTTGATCGGCAACCTTCAAGTGAAGATCGAAAGTGGTCGGTTGGCCGGGCATCAAGGTATTAATTCTGACCTTAAAATAGCTATTTGAGTCCATCCGTCTATTTTGACATGAGATTTTAAATCTGGTCATGTATTCTCGTTTCGGGATAGGCTGATGTCGAGGATCGCATCGAGATAACCAAGAAAGTTTATGAATTCGACGAACTCTAAAACATCATCACCAGGACTGACTTTGTCGACAAACGTCCAGTATCTGAAAGGCGTGGGTCCTCGTTTGGGGGCTTTGCTTGGGAAAAGGGGCATTGAGACCGTCAGTGACTTGATCGAATATTTTCCTAGAGCTTACGAAGATCGCCGAGCTGCCAGAAATATTGCGAGCCTAAAATTAGGTGACGTGGTGAGCTTGAAAGCCAACATTCTCAAAGTGCAAGCGATCTCGCTAGGAAAATCCTACCGAAAAATGTACGACATCGCCCTCAAAGATGCTTCAGGCACCATTCATTGCAAATTCTTTCGCGTGCCTTACAAAGGTTATTTCGAGCGCTTTGCCGTCGGTACCGAAGTTCGCGTCACGGGAAAAGTGATTGAGTACCGCGGCCGCATCGAGTTTCATCACCCCGATTTGCGCGAAGCTGATAATGAAGACGAAGTGCAAGATGATTTGGTTCCGATCTACACGGAGATCGAAAATTTCTCGTCGGCAAAAATGGTGCGCTTAGTACGAATGGCGATTGAGCAGTTACCACCCAGCGCTTGGCCGAGAGAAAAATTCCCCACTTCGATTTTGCAGCAATGTCGTTTGATTCCGCGTAAAGACGCGATCACTCAGCTGCATTACCCGATTATAGAGCAGTCGCAGATTTTCAACGACATGAAATCCGAAGCTCACCGGCGAGTGATCTTTGAAGAATTTTTCTGGCTTGAACTTTATCTGGCCGCTCGAAAAACGGGATTGCAGCGAGAAGCAGGGATTGCTCTTTCGGGAAAAAACACGCAGACGCAAAAAATGCTTTCGCAGCTGCCGTTTCAAATGACCGGAGCACAAAAAAGAGCTCTCGCTGAAATCGAAAAAGATTTGCAGACGCCGCATCCGATGCATCGTTTGGTGCAAGGAGATGTGGGCAGTGGAAAAACTCTCGTAGCTCTTTCCGCCGCTTCCTACGTTGCAGAAAATGGTTATCAAACCTGCTTGATGGCGCCGACAGAAATTTTGGCTGAGCAACACTCTAAAAATGCCGAAAAAATTCTGGGTCCTGTCGGAGTTCGCATCGGAATGCTGACAGGGAAAACCAAAACGGCAGAGCGAAAAGAAGTTTTAGCAAAATTGGCAGCCGGTGAAATTGATCTTTTGATTGGGACGCATGCGCTGATTGAAGACTGGGTGGTTTTTAAAAACTTAGCTCTTGTCATCATCGATGAGCAGCATCGCTTTGGTGTGCAGCAACGAGCTTTGCTCAAAGAAAAAGGCAAGTCACCGCACTTTTTGGTGATGACGGCGACTCCGATCCCAAGAACTTTGGCGATGACAGTTTATGGAGATCTCGAAGTTTCCATCATTGATGAAATGCCACCGGGACGAAGTCCCATTCAAACGCGCGTGATTTATGAAAACAAACGGCCCGAGGCTTTGAAGTTCATGCACGATCAAGTCAAAAAAGGCCGACAAGCCTATTTCGTTTATCCACTGGTGGAAGAAAGCGAAAAAATCGATCTCAAAAATGCAGTGGAAGAATTTGATAAACTCAAAAACCAATTTCCAGATCTCAAAATTGGTTTGATGCACGGAAGAATGAAGGCTGATGAAAAAGAGCAAATCATGACGGCTTTTCGCCAAGGTGAATTGCAGATTTTGGTTTCAACCACCGTGATCGAAGTCGGAGTCGACGTACCCAATGCGAATTTGATGGTGGTGGAGCACTCGGAGCGCTTTGGCCTTTCACAGCTGCATCAGCTGCGCGGGCGAGTGGGGCGCGGCACGGTGAAAAGTTTTTGCGTGCTAATTATGGGCCGCGCGGTTTCTGAAGAGGCGCGGGCGCGCACGCAAATGATGGAGCAAACCACCGATGGATTTAAGATCGCTGAATTTGATTTGGAAATGCGTGGACCCGGAGAATTTTTAGGAACTCGTCAATCCGGTTTGCCCGGATTTAAAATGGCAAACCTGGTTCGTGATGTCGGAATTTTACAAGACGCCAGGCACGCGGCCTTTGAGATTCTCGAACAAGATCCGCAATTAAAAAAGCCCGAGAACGTAAGCCTTCGTGAAGAACTCCTGCGAGCCCACGGCCCCGCAGCGCTGGCAAGTATCGCCTGAGGGCGATCCAGCAAAACATCGCCTAATACTCTTCGACGATCACAATCGAACGATAGCCATTCGTAAAAGCAGGTTTGCCGAATTGATCCAAAGTTTGCAAACCTGTTTTAGAATCAATCACTGGAATATCGCCCTGATCAGCGGCGACAACAGCATCATGAATTTGAATCACTTGATCTTTGTTCACGCGAATACAACCTGAAGAAGCGCGGTGGCCTAAAGCATCGATGCCGGCTTGCTCGCCGCCTTTCAGATCCGGTGGAACTTCGTGAAGTGCCAAGCCATGCACGTCATTAAAAAACATCGCATAGGGCATGTGAAAATTATTTTCGCCAGAGCGGTAGTCAGCTCCGTAAACGCGCTTGATGGTGTAATACCCACGAGTCGTGTGGCGCCAGTGCGAGTGTAGAGCCCCGCGACCAAAGCGGCGGATAAAACTTGCTAAAGGACTGACGTATTCAACGTCTTCGCGACCGGTTGAAACTTTGGTGGTCATGACTAATTGGCGATTCGAATAAAAGCGCAAAGTTTGCGCAGTCTCGCCGATGGCGGCTTTGTTGACCACGATGACGTTGATGAATTGATTCACGGGAAGCTCGCCATGAAAATAAGCGTCTTCGTCAAAAAGTTTTCCGATGGGGGCTTCGGTCGGATCTTCGACCATTAATTTGCTGGTGTCGTCGGCTTTGGCGACGGCCGAAAAATGACAAAGCAATATCAGTGCTGCAAAAAGAATTTTCATAACGTTCCCTTTAAGATTTTCTGCTCATATAGCAGAAGCTTCAGGGAACGTCGGTGAAAAGGTGAGGCTTGTAGAAAAATTACTCGATATGCATGTCCATCAAGCGTGCGCCGAGGTCGCATTTGCCGGTAAAGTCATGGTGAGGAGCGCGAGTCGTCGGCGCTGAGGCATACATATTGATCAATCCCGGCACATTGCCGTCGACGATGTCTTTCAAGTCCGCTTCGCTCGGCGTGTGCGAGTTCCCAACTTCAAACAACAAAGACCAAATGCCAAACTTCCAGTAAGCATAGTCTTCATAGGCACCATCGGCAGGATAAATTGTTTGCGTGCTGTTGCCATAAGCATCTTGTCTGACTTCCGAGGCCGTTTGCGCCAATTTCACATAATCAGGAGTGTACGGCGTATCGAGATCTTGAGTTGAAATTCCCCAAGGATAAGCAACCACCGGCCAGTAAGTGTGAATTGTTGATGAAACAATGATGTTTTCACGATCAATCAAGTTCGCGAGAGCTTGCGTGCTTTTTAAATGAAAAGGACCTTCCGTGCCGCAAGGGCCTGGATAATCGCGATTGGGATCATTCGATGCTCCGTCGGTCGAGTGCTCATAACGATCGCGATTGTTAAAGCCATCAATATTTAAAACCGGAATCACATACAGAGTTTGATTCGCAATGGGACTTTTGGTCACCGCTTCTGCAAAAGCAATTGCCAGTTCTGTTGAGCCGTACTCATTACCATGATGAGTCGCGACCAAAAGATTATGAATCGGGCCGGTGCCGATCTTGAGACCTTCGACTTTGTCGCCACTGTCGGAATCACCCAAAATAAAAGGAGTGACGACTCCGGGATTGTGCTCAGCCAAATCATGCATCCATGTTTTGACGTCATTGTAAGTTCGAGTGGTGGAAACTTCCGCATGCGCAGCAACAGTGACAAATGAAAAGGCTGATAAAGTCAGAGCGAACAAAGCAATTATTGATCTCATGGTGACTCCTATCTCATGACTTCAGCGGGGCTTCGAAAGAAGCGCAAGCACAAATAGCGCATAACCGAGCGAGTCAAAGCCTTTATGAGAATCTGCTTTATTCTTATTTCATTCGATGCTCTGATTTTGTCCGAACGGATTCATCTTTCTCATGAGGGGAAAAACAATGGAGAAAATAATGACTCAGCAAAAAAGTTTCGCAGTGATGGTTCTCGCCGCATCAATGATGCTTGCGGCCTCTGCCTCCGCAGGAACAGTGCTTCGCTTTGGACGAGGAACAATTGATCCTCAACAACAAGCGCTCACTTTTTCAACCGCAGATGCAACAATCGTCACTGACTACGTCGTGCAATTTGAAAAAGCAGTGACTGAAGCCGACAAAGCCGCGTTGAAATCGGCGGGTGTTCAGGTGTTTCGTTATTTGCCGGATGACGCTTTGATCGTTCGTTCAAATCTTGAAACTCTCAATCATGTTAAAACCGTGACAGTGATTCGCGCCACGATTCCTTATCGCGGATGGATGAAACTCAATGAACGCTTGCCGACGCTGAGTATTTTTTCAACCACTCACACCACAGACATCATGGTCTCCACATTCACCGATGCGGATGCGCAAAATATTTTGGACAATGTGCCAGCGGGTGTGACTGTGATTCAGTCATCAGGCCGAATGATGGCACTGCGAGTTCCCGAAGCGATGATTCAAAACTTGTCAGTGATGACGGGTGTTGAGTACGTGCAACCTTTGGATCCGGTGCAAGTGCTGGATATGAATTTGTATGACACGCCACCAGCGACTCCAGAGCCGAATGGTGATTACAAAGATTTGAACGGTTTTGAAACGGGAACGAAAGTGATGAACTTTGATGCCATCTGGGCGCAAGGTTATCGCGGTCAAAATCAAATCGCAGCTATGGCTGACACCGGAGTTGATCTTGGTGCGGCGGATGGTTTCACTCCTGATTTGAAAGATGCGATTAAAATAGGCCTTCCATTCGGTATTGGTTCAAAAAGCTGGGAAGATCCAATGGGTCATGGCACTCATGTGGCGGGATCCGTTCTGGGTCGAGGAACAGCTTCGGGTGGAATTTTAAAAGGTGGAGCGAACGCTGCCACTTTGGTGGTTGAAAGTCTGTGGTGTCCGATTGTTGATAATCTGACAGTGCCACCCAAATTAGCTACTCTTTTTTCAGCGGCCTATGATCAAGGCGCGCGAATTCACACAAATTCTTGGGGAAGTGCTCAATCTTTTGGTGAGTATGACAGTATGGCTCAACAAGTGGATGACTTTATGTTTAGTCACCCTGATTTCTTGGTGGTGTTCGCTGCCGGAAACAGTGGCGTTGATATGGACAAAGATGGTCGCATTGATCCGAACTCCATCGGTTCTCCAGGCACTGCCAAAGACACTTTGACTGTGGGTGCTTCTGAAAACTTGGTTTCAAATTCGACAAGTTTGCAAAAAACTGTCAGCCAATTTCGTCAAGCTCCGACCAGCTGGCCGGCAGAACCTATTTGGAGTTCAAAAATTTCTGACAACATTGACGGCGTAGCAATGTTTAGCTCGCGAGGTCCGACCAAAGATGGTCGTTTGAAACCAGAAATCGTTGCTCCAGGAACGAACATCTTATCGATCCGTTCGCACAATCCAGATGCGGAGCCTTTGTGGGGTCCTTACAACAAAGACTATGTGTGGTCAGGTGGAACATCGATGGCGACTCCGCTGACAGCAGGAGCTGCGGTTGTGACTCGTCAGGTGCTTATGGAAAAATTTAAAATCGCTAACCCGTCAGCGGCTTTGGTGAAAGCAACGCTTATGCACACAGCGAAAGATATGTACCCAGGGCAATATGGTGAAGGCACTCCGACTCAAGAGCTGACTCATCGTCCGAACAGTGACGAAGGTTACGGTCGTGTGGATATGGGTCGTTTGTCAGAGCTCACATCTTCAACTTTGTTTGTTGATGCAGCTGTTGGACAAGATGAAACGTACACTCAAACTGTGACAGTGGCGAACAAGGGTCTTTTGGTGAATTTGGTTTATACCGATGCTCCAGGAACTCCGGCAGCGGCAGTTGCTTTAGTGAATGATTTAAGTCTTGCGGTGACCGGTGCTAATGGTGCAGCGATTTCCCAAGTTGATGATCATATCAATAATAATGCCGTGATTGAGGCCAAGGATTTGGCTCCGGGGACATATACGATCACTGTAAAAGGCGTAAAAGTACCGATGGGTCAAAATGGCAAACAGCCATTTGCCTTGGTTGCGACGCCTCTTTAAGGCTACTGATTAAGTCATTGAAATAGTTCGTATAAAGGGAGAGGTTAAGCCTTTCCCTTTGGTTTATCTAATGGCTCACCAAAGAAATCTTTTCAATCATGTCGTTGGGACTCGGGAGAGTTTGATAACTCGTGTCAATTAGGCTATAACAACTGCGGCTCGTTATCTGTATTTCGGTCTGCTCATTTGGTGCGACGCTATGGTGGAGGTAAGTTCTGATGGCGGAAACTCAAACGCAAAAACAATCTGTTCCGGCATTTCTCGTTGGCGACCATGCGGTTTATCCTGGTCATGGCGTCGGGAAAGTTGTTGCTATTGAGTCGAAGGAAATCATGGGCGCCAAGCTTGAATTCTATTCGGTTCAAATTCTCGACACGGGCCTTAAAATTATGGTTCCTAAAAACACAGTGAACTCTGTGGGTTTGCGCGCCATTATTTCTGAAGAAGAAGCCGGTCGTGTGATCGATATTTTAAAAGTCAAAGACGTTAAAATCGACAATCAGACCTGGAATCGCCGTTATCGCGAGTACATGGAAAAAATCAAAACCGGTTCAGTTTATGAAATTGCTGAAGTCCTGCGCGATTTGTTTTTGCTCAAAGTCGATAAAGAATTGAGCTTTGGCGAGCGCAAGATGCTTGAAACGGCTCGTGGTCTTTTGATGAAAGAGCTAAGCCTGGCAATCGACAAAGACAAGTTCTCGAAAGAGGAAGAAGTCCGTCTGATCTTTGGTCTTTAAGTTTGAAGCAAAAATTAAAAAACCATTCAAAACCCAAGGCCATAAAACCTTGGGTTTTTTTTAATGACAGAACCTTGGTTTTTTTATGCTGCTCAGAGCTGCTTCCGTGGGCGATGCCTAAAGAGGCTTCCCTCTCTTCGGCAAATCAGCTAACTTAAATAATTCGATTTTGCTTTATTTCTGGAGGCCTTATGGGTTTTTCTGAAGTTCGTGTTCGTTTTGCTCCAAGTCCGACGGGTTACTTGCATGTCGGTGGCGCAAGAACGGCGCTCTACAATTATCTCTTCGCTAAAAAACATGGCGGCAAATTTATTTTACGAATTGAAGACACGGATCAGGCAAGAAGCACTGAAGAGTCACTCAAAATGGTGATCGAAGATTTGCAATGGCTGGGACTGAATTGGGATGAAGGCCCGGATCCAAAAACTTTGAAAGACGTGGGGCCTCACGGGCCTTATCGCCAAAGTCTGCGCCAAGATATTTACAAAAAAGTGGCTGACGAAATTATTTCGAAAGGTCGCGCTTATTATTGCTTCTTAACGGATGCGGAAATCGAACAACAGCGAGAAGCGGCAAGAGCTCAAGGAAAACCTCCGCATGTGAACAGTCCTTATCAGGACTGGCCTGTGGAGAAAGCTTTGGAAAAAATCAAAGGTGGTGACAAAGCCGTCGTGAGATTTAAAACCAAGGGCCTCGCCAAAGATTATCATTTGCCGGATCTCGTTCGTGGAGATGTGAAATTTCCCTCGGACATGGTGGGAGATTTCGTACTTCTTCGCAGCGATGGTATGCCGGTTTATAATTTCTGCTGTGCCGTTGATGATCACATGATGAAAATCTCGCACGTTCTGCGTGCTGAAGAGCATTTATCAAACTCGCTCCGGCAGCTGATGATTTATGAGTCAATGGGTTGGACTCCGCCCGAGTTCGGGCATTTGTCTTTGATCCTGGATGAGGATCGTCAAAAACTTTCGAAGCGCAAGGGTGCGACAAGCTGTCACGAATTTAAAATGGAAGGCTATTTGCCTGAGGCGCTAAAAAACTTTATTGCTTTCTTGGGTTGGTCACATCCTGAAGGAAAAGAAATTCTCACCATGGATGAAATGATTGCCGGCTTTGATATGAAGCGCGTGAATTCAGCCGGAGCTGTGTTTGATGCGGTCAAATTAAAATGGATGAACTCGATGCATTTGCGAGCGCACTCGAACAGCGAAATTTTTGCGTTGATCAAACCATTTTTGGATCAAGCAGGGCTTGTTTTGCCGACGGATCCGGCCTGGCAAGAAAAATCTGCCGGAGTTTTTAAAACTTCGATGGAAACCTTGGCAGACAGTGTGGAGCTTTATCGTCCACTCTCCGATGCCGATTTTAAATTATTGCCAGAGGCTGACGAAGTTTACGCTTGGGAATCCACGAAGCCAGTGCTGCAAGCTTGGCGTGATTTGGTGGCGGCGGTGCCGGAAGAGTATATGAGCGAAGAAACTTTTCTTAAAATTCAAGACGAAGTAAAAACAAAAGCCGGTGTCAAAGGAAAATTTCTGTTCATGCCGATTCGCGTGGCGGTGATTGGTAAGCCTCATGGATCTGAGCTTAAAATTTTAGTGCCGATCATGTCGAAGTCATCGTTGCTGAAACGCGCTGATATTGCTTTAGGAAAATAAATGGAATTGGTTGTTTATAATACGCAGACCAGAATGAAAGAAAAATTTGAGCCACTGACGCCAGGTCTTGTGAAAATGTATTGCTGTGGGCCGACGGTGTATGGGCTTTTGCATGTGGGAAATTTTCGCGGCGCTATTTTTTATAATTTCTTAAGGAACTGGCTTGAGAAAATCGGCTACAAGGTGAACTTTGTTTATAACTACACCGATGTGGATGATAAAATTATTGCTCGTGCTCACGAAGAGAAAATAGATGCTAAAGAGATCGCTGAAAAATATATCCATGAATTCCAAACTGATTTTCAAAGACTAGGACTTCGCAAGCACGATCACAATCCGCGAGTCACGGAACATATGGATTCGATCAAAGGTCTCGTCACGACTCTTGTTGAAAAGAAAAAAGCTTATGTCGTGAACGGCGAAGTGCTTTATTCGATCAAAGCTTTTGCAGGTTATGGAAAACTTTCGAATCGAAATCCTGATGACATGAAAACGGGGATTCGCATTGAAGTTGATGGCAAGAAACATGACCCACTTGATTTTGCTCTTTGGAAGCCATCAAAGCCGGGCGAACCCGCTTGGGAATCTACGTGGGGACCAGGGCGTCCCGGTTGGCATATCGAGTGCTCAGCAATGATTAAATCTTTGCTGGGTGATCAAATTGATATTCATGGTGGTGGAATAGATCTGGTTTTTCCGCATCATGAAAATGAAATCGCGCAAAGTGAAGGAGCTACCGGCAAACCGTTTGTGAAGTATTGGATTCACAATAATATGATTAACTTCTCTGGCGCAAAAATGAGTAAGTCCTTGGGAAATATTAGAACCGCGCGCTCATTTATGGATGAGTTTAATCCTGAAATTTTAAAATACATGATGATGTCAGTGCATTATCGCTCGATCACTGATTTTGGGGAGCATGCCATTGATCAGGCGATCCAAGGGCTGGCACGAATTTATTCGGCGCTGGCCATGGCCGAAAGTTATTTGCAAGAAACCGGAGTTTCTCCAGACCCTACTTTTGAAAAACTCACTGCGGAAGCTTGGGCCAAGTTAACTGATGCCTTGAATGACGATTTCAACACGCCAGAGGCTTTTGCCCGGGTTTTTGAAGTCGTTCGGACATTTAATTCACAAGTGCGAAGGGGTTTGAAACCGACGCCAGCGATTGCGGCCAAGGCTTTGAGTTTTAGAAATTTCGTCGTAGGCTTTGGCAAGCTAATGGCTCTTTTTCAAAATCCGGCACGGCAATTTCTTGTTGAAATTGATGATATGCTGCTGAAGAAAAAAAATCTGGTGCGTGCGGATATTGATGCCCTTGTGGCCAAGCGCACGGAGGCGCGAGTGCAAAAAGATTTTGCGAAATCAGATGAGCTCAGGGGAAAATTGACTGAAATGGGAATTTCTGTCAGCGATACTCCGCAAGGATCTGAATGGGAAGTCTCAAAGTAAAAAAAGAAGCCAAAGTGACCAAGCCCAAAAAACTTTTTGAGCTGGTTTCTGATTTTAAACCGTCGGGCGATCAGCCTGGCGCGATTCGCGACATCGTGGACCATTTTAATAAAGGGATGCGGCACCAAGTGCTTCTCGGAGTCACGGGTTCTGGAAAAACTTTTACTATGGCACACACGATTGCGCAGCTCAATGAGCCAGCCTTGGTGTTAGCACCCAATAAAACTTTGGCGGCGCAACTGTACATGGAGTTCAAAGAGCTCTTTCCGAAAAATGCGGTGGAGTATTTTGTTTCTTATTACGATTACTATCAGCCGGAAGCATACATTCCGACGACAGATACTTTTATCGAAAAAGATTCAGCGATCAATGAGCAAATCGATCGCATGCGCCACTCGGCAACGCGCTCGTTGTTTGATCGCAAAGATGTGATTATCGTCAGCAGTGTGTCTTGTATTTACGGTCTTGGCAGTCCTGAGGCTTACGAAGGCATGATGGTGCATGTTGTGGCGAATACGGAAATTAAGCGGGATCATTTGCTCCGCGAGCTGATTCGTATTCAATATCAGCGAAACAATATCGATTTTTCTCGAGGCACGATTCGTGTGCGCGGAGATGTGGTCGAAGTATTTCCGCCCTATGAAGAGTCGCGAGCGATTCGCATTGAATTTTTTGGTGATTACATCGAAAAAATTGCCTGGATTGACTCGCTGACTGGTGAAGTGCTTGAAGACCTCGATCAAATTGGAATTTATCCGGGTTCACACTATGCGACAGGTGATGAGAATATCAAGCGCGCCATCGGCACCATTCGCGATGAGCTTCGCGAACGATTGCAACAATACCAAAAAGAGATCAAACTTTTAGAAGCTCAGCGCATTGAGCAGCGCACTCTTTACGACATTGAGATGATGGAGCAGATGGGGTTTTGTTCAGGCATTGAGAATTACTCACGCCATCTGACGGGGCGGGGACCGGGCGAGCCGCCGCCGACACTCTTGGAATATTTTCCGAAAAATTTTGTGACCTTTGTCGATGAGTCTCACGTCACGATCCCGCAAATCGGTGGAATGTATCGGGGCGATCGGGCGAGGAAAACCACCTTGGTCGAACATGGTTTTCGTTTGCCATCGGCGCTGGACAATCGACCACTCAATTTTCAAGAATTTGAAAACTTTATGGATAAAGTGGTTTATGTGTCAGCGACACCGGGGCCTTATGAGATGAAAAAATCCGAAGGCCTGATCGTCGAGCAAATCATTCGGCCGACAGGTTTGATTGATCCAGTGGTGGAAGTGCGACCTGTGAAACATCAGGTGGATGATATTTTAAAAGAAGTGCGTGAGCGGGTGAAGAAAAAAGAACGCGTGCTGATCACGACATTGACGAAAAGAAGTGCGGAAGATCTCACCGAGTATTACGAATCTCTTGGTGTGAAAGTAAAATATCTGCATAGCGATATCGATACCATGGAGCGCATGGAAATTTTGCGTGATTTGCGTTTAGGCGTGTTTGATGTGCTGGTCGGAATCAATTTGCTCAGGGAAGGTCTCGATATTCCGGAAGTGTCGCTGGTGGCGATCACGGATGCGGATAAAGAGGGTTTTTTGCGCTCGGAGAGATCGCTGATTCAAACCATTGGTCGCGCGGCCAGGAACATCAACGGTCATGTGATCTTGTATGGCGATCGCATGACGGATTCGATGACCAAAGCCATGGGTGAGACCGATCGTCGACGAAAAATTCAGTCCGACTACAACATCAAGCACAATATCACTCCGGCAGGGATTAAAAAGAGAATTTCGGAAGGCATGGGCGAGTTGTTTGACGGAAATCCCTCTTCCGTTTTAGGTCATGAAAACAAGAAAACTCAGAATATATTTGAGAAATTTTCTGATAAGCCAGAAGCTTTAAGAAAAGAAATCGAACGTCTGCGAAAGAAAATGAAAAAAGCCTCAGACAGTTTAGAATTTGAAGAGGCCGCCAAAATCAGAGACGAAGTGAAGCGCCTGCAGATTTTGGATTTAAGCCTCAGTGATGGCAGTATCGAAAAAGAAACCGATGCTGTTCTAGATGGAAAAACTGAAGGAAAAACAACCAAAGGAGTATGAAATGAAACTAATTATAACAAGTCTGATTGTGCTGGCGTCGACGGTGGCACTGGCCGCTGATAAAGTTTGGTTCATGGAACCAAAAGATCATTCGACGGTGGCTCAAACTTTCAAAGTAAAAATGGGAGTTGAAGGTCGAAAGGTTTGCATGGCTGGAAAAGAAACTGCCGACAAAACTTGCGGACACCACCACATCATCGTGGATGGGAAATTCATTCCAGAAGGAACTGTGGTCCCAAGCGACGCGACTCACTTGCACTTTGGCAAAGCGCAAACAGAGACTGAGCTGACTTTGACTCCGGGAGTTCACACTCTGACTTTGCAATTTGCTGACTTTGCCCATCGTTCGTATGGCGAGAAATTGTCTTCGACGATCACTGTGAATGTGAAGTAACGGCAAAGCCGTTTGGATTCATTTGTATAAAGATAAAGAAGATAAAATAGAGGCGCTGCGCGAAAAGGTCAGAGAGTTCCCGATTCAGTCGGGCGTCTACCTGATGAAAAATCAGGTCGAGAAGATTATTTATGTCGGCAAGGCAAAAAATCTTCGTAGCCGAGTGCGCAGCTATCTCACAGACAGTAAAGATCACTCACCAAAAACCAGATTGCTGGTTCAGAATTTGGTGACGATCGAATATATTCTGACCAACACCGAGGTTGAAGCTTTCTTGCTGGAAGCCTCGTTGATCAAAAAGCATCGTCCGAAATACAATATTCGGCTGAAGGACGATAAGACTTATCCTTACATTAAACTTTCGTGGAGTGATCAGTACCCTAGACTTTATCTCAGTCGCAAAGTCAAAAAAGATGGCGGGCTTTATTTTGGTCCATACACCAGTGGGCTTGCAGTCAGAGACACGATTCGCTTTCTCAATCGCACTTTTAAAATTAGAGATTGCACCGATGCGGTTTTTAAAACTAGAAAACGCCCCTGCATGACTTATCAGATCGGGCGTTGCACAGCTCCGTGTGTGAAATTTATTTCTGAAGAAGATTACCGGGCCGATGTGGACGGAGCAAAAGCATTTCTTAAAGGTGAAAATAAAAGAGTTCTCAAACAACTCTCCGCCAGAATGAAAGAAGCAGCGGCTGAAGAAAAATTTGAGGTGGCTGCCAAGCTTCGTGATTCGGTCAATGCCATTGAATCCATTTTAGAAAAACAAGCGGTGATTAATGCCGCTCAGGAAAAAGATCAGGATGCCGTCGGTTACTATGGTGATGAGCGTGGTTGTTTGATTGAAACCGTGCACGTCAGACAAGGCCGAGTGCTGGGAACGAGATCGCATTTCTTTGGCACTTTGGATCCCTTAGCGCCAGAAGAAGATCCACGCGATTGGTTGGTCAGTTTTTTAAATCAATATTACGACGAGAATATTATTCCCGACGAAGTCCTTTTGCCGCTGGATCTCGGTCCTGATCTGCACAAATTATTAGAAGCCGTGCTTGAAGAGCGATCCGGAAATGAAAAAATCGCGGTCAGATTTGCCACCGATGAAAAAGGTCGTCAATTGGTGGCGATGGCCAATGACAATGCCAAAGCTCATTTTGAAAAAACCGTGACCAAGTCCGATAGCAAACGGCAGGGGCTTATTGAAATTCAGCAAAAGTTGGGGCTGCCGCAAATTCCAATGCGGATTGAGTGTTTTGATATTTCCAATTTTCAGGGAACCGAAAGTGTCGCGAGCCAAGTGGTTTTTGAAGAAGGGCTTCCCAGCAAAGAAAATTACCGCCGCTACAAAATTAAAACGGTTGAAGGCTCCAACGACTTTGCTTCGATGAAAGAAGTTTTGACTCGAAGAATGGCGCACAAAGAATATGACGATCCGCAATTGATCGTCATCGACGGCGGCAAAGGGCAACTTGGCATTGCGATGAAAGTTTTGGCAGATATCGGCCGCTCTGAGATTCCGGTGGTGGGTCTTGCGAAGGCCAGATCAAAAGGTGAATTTTCGGATCAAGAAATTTCAGCGACCGAGGAAAGATTTTATCTTCCGGGGCGACAAAATCCAGTGATCTTTAAACCAGCCAGCGAAGCTTTCCAAGTGCTCGTCGGCATTCGGGATGAGGCGCACCGCTTTGCGATCAATTATCACAGAAAGCTTCGAGAGAATCGCACACTGGAATCAGAACTTGATTATGTCGTGGGTCTTGGAGAAAAAAGAAAAAAAGAATTGCTTCGACACTTTTCAGATTTGGATGCCATTCGCGCCGCTGACATCGAAGACATTGCCGATCTCAAAGGTTTTAACCGAGTGTTAGCTGAGCGAATTCTCATTCAGCTCAACAACGAAGACGACAATGTTGAGATTGAAGGTAAGGCCGGAAGTAAAGCGCATACCTAGATATAAGATTTGGAGTCTATTTTTGAGATTGTTAATGGCATATTAAGTATCACCATAGAATCTCATTTTGGTGCGTTCGCCTTTTGTCCGGCTCGGTGTATGCGAGCTCTATTTGAGGCTGCTTTATATTTGAATTAGAGAATTTTATGTCAAAATTTTGGTCAGATTTGGAACATGTTATAAAACGAAAGCTAAATGATTGAGTTTCTTGCAATCTTATCCGATCCTATGTATGTAGTACATTCTCACCTGACCATACGGCAGGATGAGGTCGCCTCCTGCGCTCACGTGCTAGAGGCCTTTTTTTTGCCTTTTTTCATATTCTTCCCATCTCTTTTTTAGTTTTTTTGCTCTGCCACTATCGACCGGATGGGCAGTAATAAACTGATAGTATGATTCGTATTCTTCAAGAATTGTTACGTACGCTAGAGCCTGCTCATAAAAATAAATTCTTGTTTTCGATGAAGCTTCTTTATAAGGAAAAATAAGTATCTGATTCGAGTGGCCATCAAGTGTATCCGCTGGCCAATGAACACGACGGCCTCTTTCTGGGCAAAATGTTCTATTTGATCCTTGGTCCTTGGTAACTAAATGGTGAAAAGTTGCACCGTATGTTGGCCAAGGGCCTCCGTTATTTCTTACTACAACTCCTAAATTTTTATATTGCTTTGTAGTTCCAACAAAACATGATTCGTACGCAGTATAAGAAAAGTCGATTGCAGCCTGTTCAGGCTGCGGAAGGGGTAATTTGCAAAACGGAGGTGTGGGGCGTGGAGAGGTCATTTGTTGCAACCTTCATCCCAATGAAACAAATTAAACTTTTTGGCATTATAAGGGGATTTGTTGGAAAGCGAAACCGACAATTGAGATTCTAAATCAGAAACAAATTTATTTTTGATTCGATTGGTTTTTGGAATATCTTTTCTATTCTTATATGAAATCGCTCCAACCAGGATGTCTGTAATTTGCATGAGCTGAATGTCATGCGATTGAACAATTGAGCACGAACGTAGAGAAGGATATTTCTTTTGCAGTAAATTTAAAGTTTCTTTGCTTCGCTTTTCTGCCCATGTATCCATAGGATCAAAAAAAATCCTGTATTGTTCATTTGCTTGGGTGAAATTCTTAAAAAGCACATTATATATTTTTTGTAGCCATACTTGATGTGACTGATTGTGTCCCTCATGATCGAGTCCCTCTTTATGGGCTACAACGGCACGAAAACGCATATTGGGATGACGTAAATATAATTGTACTAAATCGTAATAAAGCTCAACCTTTGATGAAGTCAGTTTACTCCATTTAACTTCTCTGTTTGCTGGGACGCCATGGAAGATTTTGAGATCTTTTATTACTTGAGCCATAGCTTTTCTTTCGCTGGCTGGCAGAGTAAGTGCCCCTAGAGTGGCGGGAGCGACGTCGCTCTCAAGATGACAACTCTCATCGCAATAAACTTCTATTTCGGTCATTATTTTCCATTCGGTAAAAATATAATCTGTTGTGAATGTAATGTGACTTCCACAGATAGGTTGTCAAGCACTGTCCAAAAATTTACTTCATTGATTAATGAAGATTAAATAAAGTGAAATCAAATGAAACGGTATAAACAATGTGAAATGGACATATGTGCGTTTTTTCGAATAGGCATTGTGTGCATTCTATACGTAAATTAGGTGTAAAAATAATTTCTCTGATTGCTGGAGGTGCTAAATAGTTAACGCGTTTTTAAGACAGAGTGCTCGAGGACAAGGCGAATATATTTTTGATAATCAACGCCTTTTTTGTTGGCGGCTTCTTTGACAGCATTTAGTAATTCTTCACTCATTCGAATGGTCACTGTTTTATTTTTAGGACGAAGTGAAAATTGAACTATTTGCCATCCCGGACTTTGTAAAAGATAACTTAGGTCTCTGTCCAACGGATCGTCATCATCCATCACTCTCTTTTTCGAAACTTTTTTTGAGCTTTTCATAAAACTTCAATTCCTCATTGCTCATGGTAGTATTTTACTTTTCATTTGTAAATACAAACATAAATCATTAAAAGAGGATGCTTGGTCGAGAGGTTTTTAAAAGTAGGAGAGGTAAAGAAGAGTCCGATTACTGCATTTGATGAGTTTCGAGGCGGAAGTGCTGAGTGCAGTGAACGCACTGAGCTTGCTCTTGCACCGTGTGATTGGTGCGATCTTGCTCGACTTGGAAATTGAGAGGCGCTTGGCAGTAAGGGCAGTTGTTCACCGCCTTTTTAAAAGCTTCGCGGCGTTCGATTTCTTCAATGGGCATGATGTTAAATTTAAAGATTGTCATGCCGTTCTTATCGGTGGGATTTGTCTCAGCTTGAGGCGAAATTTTTGAAGGCTGCCAAGTGATTTCAAACCTCGACTTTAGTCGGAAGGTTTGTTAGATCGATGCCATGTCTTGGCTGAAATACCTGCAAGAAACATTGGGAGTTCGTTCGGTGCTGTTGCCAGTCACGGCCATCGACTCTGCTGTGGATACTGCTGATTTGTCTTTACCGAAGTTTTCGCCTCAAATCGTTTTTATTGATATTCAGCCGTGGTCAAAAAAAGAAGCCGAGCTTTTTGATAAAATGCGAGCGGCAATGAAGCTTTCAAGCGAGCAAACAAAAATTATTTTTGCCAGTCCCGGCGAGATGTCGCAAAAGGGGCTTGAGCTGTTAACGGCGACTTGCGCCGTTTTCTTTTCCCCAGAGCTTGCGGCGCAAGCCTCAGGTTTGTCTGAAGACGTATTCGCTATCACCACGTTTGGCCCTCGCGAGCTCTTGCTCAACCCGCAATTAAAAAAACAAAGCTGGGATGACTTGCAAAAGGTCATGAAAAAACTAGAATAAGTAGAGTCTCACATCTGATCACTTCGACAAGGACGTTTGAGTGGCGGTTTTTTCAACATCATGGGCATTGCCTTTTCTGAGCATTTTGATCTTCAGTGGTTTGCCATTTGTAGGCTTATCAGCTCGCGCGATTTCAACAACGCTTGAAAATCCGAGTGTTCGCGTGCGCATGGAAACCAAAATTAAAAAATTAGACTTCGAAGCCGTCGGTTTGCAAATTCGCGGTCGCGAACAACTGTATGATCTGATTGCCATTCCACACTCAGAAGAAGTCAGTGTTGAGCGGGTGGTTGTGCCAGCGGCAACTGGTATCGCGAGAAAGATGGCCTGGAAAATCACTCGTTCAGGTCATGAGCAACTGATCTTTGATCGCTATTTGTTGATGAAAAATATTTCGATGCGAAAAGGCGGGCGATTTTATCCCAATCAAGTGATTCTCTCAGGACACCAAGGAAAAGAGCAAAAAACTGATCAGCAAACTTTTGATGTGATCGGGGTCTTGCCGCTCGAAAATTATTTGGTCGGAGTGGTCGCCAGCGAAATGCCGCTGTCCTGGCCGATCGAAGCTTTGAAGGCGCAAGCCGTGGCAGCAAGGTCTTACACTTTGGTATCAATGCGTGAGCGCGCAGGACAGATTTTTCATGTGGAGAGTAATATTTTAGATCAAGTGTTTACTCACATCAGTCAGCATCAAGAAGAAAGTGGCCTGACCGCGAAGGCCAAAGAAGCCGTGATGGGGACGGAAGGCTTAGTGCTTGTGGGGCCCAAGCATCAAGTGCTGAAGGCTTACTATCATTCGGACTGCGGTGGAAAAACCAGCAATGCCGCCAGCATTTGGGGTTATGGTGTCAGCACCGGAACCGCCGTGGACTCATGGTGTCCGTCGAATCCGAAAGCGCATTGGAGTTTTGAAATCAGCCAAAAATCTCTGTCTGAAAAATTGCAGAAATTTGCCGCACACCCGATGGGGTCAGTGATTGCGCTGGTGGCGATTCGTCCTTCAGCAGAGGACCGAGTCGAGAAGATGAAAATTCAATGGCAGAGTGGTGGTCAAACCGAAGAGAAAACCATTATGGCGGCACAGTTTCGTGAAGCCATGGGTTTTGATCAGATGCGCTCGACATTTTTTGATCTGCAAAAGAAAGATTCAGAATATCTTTTCATCGGTCAGGGATTTGGCCATGGTGTGGGGCTTTGCCAATGGGGAGCGAAGGCGCAAGCCAAGGCCGGCAGATCTTACATGGACATTTTAAAACATTATTATCCACGAGCAGAAACACAGTTATTGAAATCAAGACTGGCTCGTCAATTCGAAGACTCTGAAGCTCAAAACTAAAAAGCAGAGCCGAGGCTCTGCTGTCTTATTTAGAAACTTCCCAAAACTCGAAGTGCGAAAAGCATGACGACAAAAATTGCTAAAAGTTGTGGAGCAGATACTGAAACATTTCTCATAAGTATCTGATCGGACGTTTTCCTCTGGACTAAAGAGAGAATCGAAAAAAAATCTTTGGCGTCAGAGATGCCTGGTCGCCAACGTCTCAAAAAAGACTGTGTAAGAATTAAACAGCTGAAGCCTTTAAAAGGCTTGTTTTCCCCTCTGAAAAACCTAAAAAACAATCTAACTGACTGAAAACAAAAAGACTTTTCGTCTGTGACAAATTGCGGAGGCTAAATACCTAAGAAGAGTGAAAGCCGCTGTCTCTTTTTGAGACAGGGGTCATAAAAGGCAGCTCATTTCATCTATTTAGGTTGTGCCTTTGTCGCGGCATAGCTCTGGCAATGGTGATGGGTTGTGAGGTTGGAACCTCCAAGGAGTTGGTTATGAAACCACAAAATATGACGACGAAGATAGCTGCCCTGGTTGCGATGAGCGCCATGTTTGTTGGCTGTTCAAGTGGAAGTAACGGTTTCACGAATACATCAACAACGAATAACCCTGGCATTGTTATCCCAACGGGTGGTGGTACTGGTACGACGACATCATCAACACCTGCGACGGTAGCTCCAAACTCAGTGGGTGTTCCGGTGATCATGAACTTAGCTTCAGATGCAGTGATCAGCACTTACTCTTTAGGTGGAACACCAAGTATTAGCCAAACCTCAAATGTACAAATTGGTGTGAGTCTTTCAAATTATAACTCAAGCGCTGCAGGCGGAGCTTACGGTGGCACAGTCACTGTCAGTTACTATGCGAATGGTTATTGGCACACAGGAGTGTTTCAAGCTTTGAATGCGACAACTCCAGGTTCAGTGTGGGATGGATCTAGCAAAAACGTTCAGAATTTGAATCACGCTGCTTACAACCAATGGTTTACCTACAACGGTCAAACAGTGTTCCATGGATTCTATGCCGATCCTTATGGTGCCATCATGTTGGTCATCACTGGTGGACTTGATCTTGGTGATGGAAATGGCGTGAGCTCTTTGGCTGGTGAAATCTGGTTTAAAAACTATGCAACGACAGCGGCTTATAACTACCCAAATCCAGTGGGAACACCTTGCTGGTTCTTGTCTCTGGGTCAGTATGAGTGCCGCACTTTCCTTGAGAACGGCGACAGCGGATATGGAAATCTGATGACGACTTCGGTTTTGACTCCAGATCAGTCCCTGTACACACAAAATAAAAATCCTTATGTGCCAGCAACGGCGGCACGCGGATGGCAGAAGCTTGGAACTTTTAGCGGACTCAACAGAGTTCAAGGTTTTGGACAGTAATTTTTTAGAAACTAAACGCACCTCTGGTGCGATAAATAAACCGCACCGAAAGGTGCAACGAAAGGAGTAAGTTATGAAAAACCTAAAAACGCTCTCGAAAGTGATTGTCGCAGCGGGAATGACGGCTTTGGCTGTAGCTTGCTCGAAGGGATCAAGCAACTCAAACCCTGTGGTTAACCCAGGGCTTTACCCGAATGGCTGCCTCCAATGTGTGGGTGGAGTCGGTGGTGGAACAGTTGCAACTGCGCAATTCCAAACGCCGATGCAAGAAGCTATCGGAACAATCAGCATTATGAGTAGCCAAGGTGGCGTTGGTCAGGTGTCAGTGACAGGTCAGTTGCAAGTCACCGGTCAAAATCCATCTTACCTCTGTGGATTGCCTGCCGGAGTTTATCCGATTCAGACAGCTCAGCCAGGAATGCTCTACTCAAGTGGCATCATCTCTAACTTGGTTTTTCAAGCAGGTCCTCTGACTTTCCAAGTTCAAGAGGCCGAGTTGAATAATCCATCAGGTGCGAACTATCGTTTCGCGATTCTGTATGGTTCAGTGAATTGCGGATCAGTCGTTACCAACTAAGTCTGAGATTTAAAAATCACTTTAATAAAAGGTCGAACAGAAATGTTCGGCCTTTTTCTTTTTGGAGCCCTTCGACTAAATACCAATATTTCGATAAAAATATCGAAATATTGGTATTGCGAAAAAGCGACTGCAATTCTTGAAAAGCTTGCTCCTTCGGCAATTTATAAAAAGCGCTTGCCAATGGCGGCAATTTTGTTTCTGCTGGAGGTAACTGGCACAACGATGGCAAGGAAAACAGATGGAACTGCTTCCGCTTTGGGTTGAATTCTTCGAAGATCTGCAACATGTCCGTGGACGCTCTCTGAACACCGTGATGGCTTATCGCCGTGATCTTGAGTTGTTTGCGGAGTACCATAAAAGCAGCGAAGATATTCCTGGCTTCTATGACTTCATGAAAAAAAATCAGCTCTCCACGCGCTCGCAAGCGCGAGTGATTTCGTCGTTGCGCACGTATTTTAAATTTTGTGAGAGCCGAGGCGGTGCCTCGCCTCAGCTTCGTGAACTTCGTCCACCGAAAGTCAAAGTCGGATTGCCAAAGCCACTCAGTCTTGATGAGTTTGAAAGACTTCTCTTGGCTTGTGTGACAGACGGCAAAGACAAAACGGCGCGGAATCAATTAACTCTGATGATGCTTTTTGGGCTTGGCTGCCGAGTCAGTGAATTGATCGGTCTGAACCTTGAGGATTATAGTGAGACCGATCGTTGGCTGAAAATTCTTGGCAAAGGCAGCAAAGAGCGCTTGGTGCCTTTGACGGGTCAGTTGGCGGAAGTTCTCAATTATTATTTGCGAAACGTGCGTGGGAATTTGGCCAAGGAAAAGGGCACGGCAATGTTGGTGAATGATCGTGGTCATCGTCCGAGTCGTGTGGATATTTGGCGCTGGCTTGCCATGTGGTCCGCACGTGCGGGATTTGATGAGCCCGTGGGTCCGCATCGTTTTCGTCATGGTTGTGCGACGGCACTGCTTGAAAGTGGCGCTGATTTGCGCTCGATTCAAATGCTTTTGGGGCACTCAAGCATTCAAACCACTCAGATCTATACCAACGTCACCACTCAAAATTTGGTGAAAACGGTGGATGAGCATCATCCGCTTTCAAAACACAAAGATTTTTAAGCGAGCGAAGGGCTTCGCACTGTCCGAAGCTCGATGGCTTGATGGCGTGAGTGTTGGGCTTAGCGCATTTCATTCTGGTGACAAGCTTGCTTAAAGCTCTCTCACTATGAAAATATATTCTTTGATCCAAGATAAAAATGAGCTGGTTGCCGTCGAAGTTGAACTCACACTTTTGCCGGGTCTTCCTGGAATTCAGTTTCTAGGGCTTCCTGATCAGCACTTGAAAGAAAGTGCTTTTCGAATCAAGTCGGCGATCAAGCAAAGCGGATTTCAATTTCCGACCTCGCAGCAGATCTTGGTGAATCTTCGTCCCAATCATAAAAGAAAAACGTCCAAGGGGTTAGAGCTTGCCATCGCCGCAGCTTACTTGTGGGAAACAGAACAAGCGCCACGGCCGGTGGGAAGCTCTGACTTCTATGTTTATGGTGAGCTCACCTTGGGTGGTGAAGTGATTGAGCCTGAAGACTTGCGAGAAAATCTTCTCAAAGAACACGCCGTGGTGTTGACCGGGAAAATTGGCAGTGAAAAGCCAGCGCCTTTTCGCAGGCGCCTGATTCAAAAATTATCTGAGCTAGCAACACCAGAAGAAAAATTAGCCGAGCTTCAGTTTGAAAAGCCGCAAGCCCCCAACGAAATTTTAAAATATTCTTTTAGCAAAGAGCAAGCAAGGCTGCTTGAAATTCTAGCTGTCGGTGAGCACTCACTGCTGCTGGCGGGGCCCGCGGGCAGTGGTAAAACCACGCTGACCAAATTTGTATCAGAACTTTTGCGACCACCAAGTCTTAAAAATTTTCGCGATATGAGGCGTGTGCATCGACATTTTGGTGAAGAAATTTTGTGGCGACCGATGGTCAGACCTCATCACACCACTCCGGTAATGGCGATGATCGGCGGTGGAAGCGTGCCGTTTGCCGGAGAAATTTCCAGGGCTCACGGTGGAGTTTTAATTTTGGATGAGCTTTTGGAGTACTCACCCGTCGTGCAAGAAGCTCTTCGTGAGCCTTTCGAGGAAGGAAAAATCAAAGTCGTGCGGGCGGGGAGAATGGCCGAGTACCCGGCGCAAGCGCAGATTTTGGCGACGACAAATTTGTGTCCTTGCGGTGATTTTACTCCAGCAACAGGCTTTAAGAAAAATGGCAAATGCCGATACTCGCTGAAGCGCTGTCAGAGTTATTCGCAACGACTTTCCGGTCCTTTGGTGGATCGCTTTGAAATGTTGGAATTCACAGCGCCGATTCGCGGCTTTGAAATCTCCGGCGAAGCAGTTCGCAATCGCGTGCGCCAAGCGCAGGAATTTAATCAGAGCCTTTTCCAAGATGGAATCTCGAACTCTCGGCGAGAGCTGCTGCAAATTATGACAACCTTGCAGCCGGGGATTGCAGCTCTGTTGCCGGATCAGTTCTCATCACACCGAAGGAAGCTTGCAACGCTGCGAGTCGCAAGAACTCTGGCCGATCTGGAACTTTCAAGGCAGGTGAAAAAGGAACATTTGTCCCAGGCCCTCGAGTGGACCCAAAACAATTTTGCCCGCCTGAAAAGATGGGAACCTTAAACCAAGTTTTCAACAGCGAAGCCATGGACCGTTTGACTCCGCTAGGGATTGCCATTAAGTTTTCAGCTTCTTTTGCGCTAGACTCTTCGGCGCTGATGGTGGCTTAGCCAAGCGGTTAGGCACGGCTCTGCAAAAGCCGCTAGAACAGTTCGACTCTGTTAGCCACCTCCAAATTTCCTATTTTTCTAATTTGAAGCAAGTGAAAGATCATCGATCTGAAATCAAGGATTTGTTATGTCAAAAATTGATTTTGAGAAGCGTACCGAATATGGTACAGTTCAAAAAGTAGTTATGCATTCAGCGGCAAGGGAAGTCATAAGCAAGTTTCCTGAAAACGTGAAGTTTGAGCTGGGATATTTAATATATAAACTACAGTTGGGGGAATCTTTTGGTCCCCCTCGGTCGAAGCCTCTAAGAGCCGTCACAATGGGGGCGCATGAGTTGAGGGTTCGAGGTGAAGATGGTATCTATCGTGCTTTTTATTATACAAAAAGTAGGTTAGGCATTTTGGTCTTTCATGCTTTTATAAAGAAAACTCAACAAGTCCCGGATTATGAAATTGAGTTAGGTAAAAAAAGGCTTAACGAATTATTGGAGGAATAGTGGCAAAGAAAGTAAAATCAATTCACCCGACTGCTAAAAATCCTCGAGAGCTTGCTATGATGCTGGGTCTAGATCCTTCTATCGCTGTCGAGTGGGAAGTGCGTCATGATGTTACTATGCAAATTATAAATAATTTTAAATCTAAAAAGTTAAAGATTACGACGGCCGCATTGAAAGCTGAGACTTCGCGTGCTCGAATCACTCGAATTTTAAAAGGGGATACAAAAGGGATATCCTTGGACGTTCTTATCAGAGTTCTTGGGGCAACAGGGCAGCGAGTTGAGCTTAAATTTTTAAAAGCAAGTTAATGCCATGATTAGTTCATTTGATGAAAAATATTTGTCGGCTTTTGTTGAGCTCAATCGTGAGTGGATCACGGCTCAGAGTGATGCTGCTTTAACAAAAAATCAATCACCGCAGACTAATTTTTTGCCGTCGTCGCGAATGGCTTTTTGCATCTGCGCCAAGAGCCGATCAACACAATTGTCGGGAGCTTTTTGATCTTTCCAGCCAACCTCAGGAAGTACGCAAAGTTTTTTGGCATAATCTGAAAATCCTTCAATGGCTTGGCTGTGATTTTTTTCCGTTGGAAGACTTAGTGATTTGGAATTCATTTGTGCCGCTTGAGCTTCGCGGAAAGTGTAAAAATCAATTTTACATTCCGTGAGATCAGTAAAGCTGCTGGTGGATTGGCATTTGTTGTAATAATCTTCCCAGCGTCCGCAGTACTGGCCGACAGAGGCATTGAAAGTTTTTTGCAAATCCATTTCGAGTGAGAAATTTTTTGTATTTTCTGTTTTTAATTTCAGCAAGCGTTGGTCGAGAGTTTTATTCATCGCTCTTTTAAAACAGTTCTCGGCCTTAGTGTTGAGTTCGCGACGATAGGCCGTCGGTGCTGATTGCACGTCATCAGATTGGTAGACTTTGAGGCATTCTTGAATCGACGCATTTTTTGGAAATGTGGCGATGTCGTCGCTTTCAGCAGCAAAGGCTGGAAGAACTTTGCAAAACAGAACAAGCATTAAAAAAGAGAAAATATTTTTGACTGTCATTTGTCGTACCTAGACATCACAAAGAAAAAGACAAAGATCGTGAGAAAAGTGATGGTTGGGAAGGCAAACGTCCATTTGATCAGTTGAGCACCCAAAGGCCGAGAGTACCAAAAAAAGATTCCAATAATGATGGCGCCATAAAGGGGTGCCAGCAGGATGTGGGCGTTCAATAAGAGATTTGCAAAGTTGTTATAAAAAGCCATAAACTGGGTTCCGAACTTGTCTAAATTTTCAGGCTCTTTTCCGACGGAAGCAAAGGCCAAACCCATAAACGAAGCCGCATGAAACATGAAAGACAAAAAGAAGAGAACAAAAAATTTAGTTGCTGACATGCGGTCATGATCAAGCAAACTCTGATTATTGTAAATCATAAAGTAAGGAAATAGAACGATGAGCGAACAACGATGGATTGAAATTGAAACAAAAATTTCGCATCAAGAAGCTTTGCTTGAAGACTTGAATCAAGTGATTTGTAAACAACAAGAGACGATCGATCTGCTTGAGAAAAAAATAGCAGGACTGATCGAGCGCTTTCGCGAAATCACGGGTGGTGATAGCGGCGGCCTTTCGGGCAATGAAAAACCACCGCATTACTAAATGAGTTTAGCAATTGAGCTTAAAACTTTTCTAAAGATTTCTCGAAAAAAGAATTGTTGGCGAGCCATTGTAAGTGGTCTTTGTGACCTCGTGGAAACCGATTTTCGCAGCGACATTCAGCGATGCCCGATTTTCTGGAGAAATAATACAAACAGTGCGATCCGATTTTAAATGCATCTTCCCCCAAGCCAGCACCACCAAAAGAGCTTCGGTCGCGTAACCCTTTCCGTGGACATGCGGCGAGAGAGCCCAGCCCAACTCAGGCAAATCTTCGATCGACGGAGTCATCTCTCGCTTAAAATCAGCAAAGCCAAGCTCGCCAATAAAGTGACCGGTGGATTTTTCTTCCACCGCCCAATAACCAAAACTCAAGAGTGGCCAAAGGCCGGTGTAAGCAATCAGTTTGGCCCAAACTTGCTGGCGCGTGAAAGGCTTGCCGCCAATGTATGTCACCACTTGAGGATCGGACCACATTTGAAGCATGGCTTCAAAGTCACTGGCTTGATGGCTGCGCAGTCGCAGACGGTCGGTCTCAAGGGTTGGGGCTTTTATACTACTCGGGATGACAGTCATGGACGAAGCTTGCCTTAGAAAGGGTTTCGCAGTCTAGTCATTGCATGAAATCTTTTAAAAAATATTGTCAGATTGTTGTCCTTACTTTTTTTGCAGCCACGGCTTTGGCGCACGAAGGCCATCACCATCATGTCGTGCGTTCGCAAGCTGAAAAAGTGGCGGGCCTTCCGCCAGATGTGCTTTTGGTTTATAGCGACGTCAATCAAAAATACAAGGCCCAGGTTGAACCGATTTTCGAGCAAAAATGTGCCGCTTGTCACTCGGCTTTGGTGCAAGCTCCTTGGTATGCGTCGATTCCGGGGCTGCATCAGTTGATTGAGGACGATCGCTCGGAAGCCAAAGAGCATTTGGAAATTTCGAAAGGGTTTCCCTTTGCGGGCCATGGAGCCATTGACGAAGATTTAGATAGTATCCGTAAAATGACTGAAAAAAATAAAATGCCAACTCGATTTTATAAATGGATGCATCCGTCTTCACGTCTGACAGTCGCCGAAAAAGAAATGATTTTGAATTGGGTTTCTGAAAGCGAAAAACAAATCGCTGCCGTTTCGAAGCATGATGTGAAACACGATGACCAACATGATGACCATCACGATCATGGTGATGATCACGATGACGACGGAGACGAAGATTGACGTTCTTAAAAATAATTTTCACAGTAGTCGTAATCCTTCTTTGCTCGCTAAAGAGCTTTGCTTGTGAAGAGATGGAAGTTTGGGATTATTCAACGAGCATGTGCATGCCATTTCCGATGGCTGGGATGCCAATGCAGATGCTGATGCTGCACGGAAATTCTTTTTTGACTCAGACGATTGAAGAAGGTCGGCGTGGACGAAATGCTTTGGCTCTGCCGAATATGGTGATGGCTGATATCGGCTCGACTGTTGGTGATCATCAGTACATCAATCTGGATTTTATGGGAACCGTCGAGCGTTGGACTTATCCGAGTGCAGGTTATCCCGAACTTTTACAAGTCGGCGAAGAAAATTCAGATCATCAACCTTACGTGGATGCTCAACATCCGCACTCATCTCCAATTATGGGGCTCACTCTGAGTGATACGATCTCAACGGGACATGGCAAGGATCATCTCAGAGTTTGGTTCGCGCCGCGCGGGCAATCCACCGATGGACCGGTGGCGTTTATGCATCGACCGACGGGGATGGTGAATCCCGATGCGCCGCTGGGGCATCATGTGGGGCAAGATGTGGGACACATTTCAAGCACGGTGATTGGTGCCTTAGTTCATTGGGGCGAAACGACTTTAGAAATTTCAAATTTTAATGGCACTGAGCCCAAGCCTGCCAATGTGGATTTACCTCTGGGAACTCCGAATTCTTATGCGACAAGGTTGACGGAACAATTCACACCGCATTTCTACGCGATGATTTCTGCAGCCTACGTGAAAAATCCTGAGCCTGACCAGCCGACTTTGGATCATGTGTGGCGATACTCGGCTTCATTTTATAATGATCACGCTTTTGAGAGTGGTTGGATGTTTCACAATGCTTTCATTTACGGCTTGATCAACGGCTACGACAACGCCAGCGCGCTGAGATCTTTTGCCGAAGAATTTTGGTTTCAACGAGAGGCAAAAAATATTTGGAGTCGCATCGAAGTTTTACAAAGAACTCCGGCGGAACTTGAAATCACCTCGGTCTCACCGAATGATCCAAGCTGGGTGACAGCGATAACTTTGGGGTACACTCATGAACTTGCAAAGTGGGATTCTCTGCATGTGGGCTTGGGAGCTTCGATCACCAAAGATTTTCTGCCATCGGAATTTCAAAGTGCCTATAGCGGCGACCCACTCAGCGGAAAAATTTTCCTCCAAGTGGGCGGCATGAAAATGTGGGAGCTCTAAGGGTTCGCAAATTATCTTGAATCGCGACAGAAGAACACGGCCTCGTCAAAACCTTCGCCACGGCAGCGAAATTTGATATAGCCCGTGGTGCCGGCTTGAAGAAGGTCTTTGTTGACCAGGATGGTGTCGCAGCCCTCTTCGCCATTAGCAATGGCGTTGAGATAGGTCTTGCCATCGCGACCGATTGTCGGAGCTTGCTTTGAAATCGGGAATTGCCCATCCCAAGAGGCTCCGCCAACAACGGATTGGACCGTCAATTTTTGAGCGGTGATTTCGGAGGTAAAATAGTCGCCACGGTTGGCGACATTGTCCATGCCATGTGAGTAAAAGCAAATTTTTTCCGTGGCTTGAGAGTTGATCGAAAATGCCGTCGTGATCAGTAGGGCTGTAGCTAAAATCATCTTTTTCATTTTGTTTTTCCTTTGCACCAAGAGTGCGGTTTTTGTTTATTGAACGCTTTGTTTATAAATTGATATTTTTTATCGTGAGTAAAAAAGTCCGATCTCGTTTTAGAAAAGCGAGATGAGATCTCTTTTGATCATATTAATATTGTGAATAATGCCATCAAGCTGCTCGAGGACCGGATTGGCTTGGCTGTTATTGCCAGTGATCAATTCTTGCAATGATACCTGAAACACTTCAGACAGAGCCGGGTAGGGCTCGCCCCGAATCTGGCGGCCATTTTCCCACTCTTTGTAAGTGCTGGCGGGAATGCCGGTTTGATTTGAAACTTCTTGGATGGTTAGATTTTTTCTTGTTCTATAGAATCTTAGTCGGGCGTGGATCGAATTCATTGTTACCTCTCGGATCAGCTATGTAACCGAGAGGTGGCCATATTAAAAATGAATAATTAACTATTTATCATGTATTTAATGAATACATGGGAATGTCTGGATCTTGCACAATTCCAATTTATTTTTTCTCGCCGAAAATTTTAGCATCCAGTGAGAATTTTCCAGGGCCCATCGCCATCAGTAAAATCGCGACACCCAAAAATGTGAGACCAAGTTCGCCTGACATTCCACCAGTGAGGCTGACGAATGGAGCTTTCATCACGATCATCATCATGTAAGTCGCAACCAGCATCGTGATTGTAATTCCCAGTGAAGCGAGAGGTGTGAGCAAACCTAAAATCCAAGCGATGCCTCCGCCAAATTCAGCGATCGCAGCCAGCAACTGCAAAAATCCAGGAATGGGAGCATCGGGCCCCATCCAGCTCATCGGAGCTTGCATTTTTCCCCAACCGTGAAAGACAAAAGCCACGCCCGCAATCAAGCGCAGTAGCAACAGCGCCGCTGACGCACATTTCGGAAGCTCGGGACGTTGGAAGCATTTCAAGCAGCATTTCATTTTCGTTTGATCCATGTTGTGTTCCTCATTTGTTGTTAGGTTCGTACAATGAAATTGTCACGTATTGTCGGTCAGATTGGCAAGGGCGTTCGTCTTGACAAAAACGGATTCTCACTCCATAATTGACAAATATGTGGATTCAAAGAGATATTTCGGCATCTATTGAGAAAAATAAAGACCTCATCCAAGTGGTGCGAGGGCCGCGGCAGTGTGGGAAATCAAGCCTTCTTTTAAAACTCGGATCTGATTTTAAGGAAATTTCTTTGGATGATCCTTCGCTCAGGGAGCTTGCGCAAAAAGATCCGGAACTTTTTTTACGTCAATTCAATGCGGAAAAAATATTTATTGATGAAGCTCAATATGCTCCAGCTCTTTTTCCATCTTTGAAGCGACGGGCAGATCTTTATAAAAGAGATTCGAACAACAAAGCTCAAACTATTTTGCGGCTGACGGGTTCAAATCAAATTTTGATGGATCGAAATGTGAAGGAAAGCCTGGCTGGGCGCGCCAGTTTTTTTGATATGAATACTTTGAGTGTCGCCGAAATTTTGGCGGCAAAAAAAACCAATATTCAGGACATTCTTTATCGGGGAGGCTGGCCGGTTTTGCATGCTAACGAAGGTCAAGATGCGAAGAAATTTTTGGATGACTACATCAACAGTTATGTCGAAAAAGATATTGTGCTGGCGGCAGGAATTCAAAAAAGCCGCGAGTTTCTTAAGTTCGTTCAATTGCTGGCGGGCCGGGTCGGTGAGCTTTTGGATCTTTCAAGTCTTGGCAATGACGCTGGAGTGGATGCAAAAACAATCAAAGAATGGGTTTCGGTTTTAGAGCGGATGCACATCATTGCCTTAGTCATGCCGTTCTCGTCCAACCTATCTTCGCGGTTGGTCAAATCTCCCAAAGTTTATTTTATCGATACAGGACTTGCCTGTCGTCTTCAAGGGTGGACAAGTGCTGCTCCGATTTTAACCTCCCCTCAGCAAGGACATCTTTTTGAAAATCTTGTTTTTGCCGAAATTTTTAAACTCAATATCAATTATCAATTGGGCTGGCAGATTTATCACTGGAGATCTCGCGAGGGAGAGGAGATTGATTTTTTGATTCAGCAGGATCCGAAAACATTTTTCTTTATTGAGGCCAAAGTCAGTCCGGCTTCGCCAAAAAATCTGATGACTTTGCCTGAAGTTAAAAAAGTTTTTCAGAAAAAAACTCCGCCTCTTTTTGTTTGTCATCAAGAAGGGGAGCGCATATTCAACGACAATATCCCAATTGCTTTTCTCAGCCAATTTTTACTTCAGCAAATAAACACATGATTTTTTGCCTTATGGAATCGTCGGCAAGGTGTACTGCAGGATTTGTGTGCCAGTGCTGATCAAAAGATTTCCGCTGTCCATCCATGTGAACATATTAGGCATGGTTCCCAGAGATCCGATCTGTGCCGCGAAGCTGTACAGATTTGGAGCTGCGCCCGAGGAAGGACACCAGGATTTAATTCCACCTGCCGTCAATGGATAACAGTACAGACTGGTGGAAGCAGAGGTGATATAAAAAATCTGCGAACCATCCGGACGAACTATAAAGTTGGTGATTGTTAAAGCCGTCGTCAGACCCAAAGTATCCAATGAACTTGCCGTCGGATTTTTGGGATTCGTGATGTAATGAATTTTGGTCGTATAATCAGAAAAATAAAGAGTATCGCTGCTGGCAAAATACTGCATTTCACAAGGTGTCGTAGTGGTGCAGCCAAAAGAGAGTGGTGAGTTTGCAACCGGAGTCGTCGTGCCATTGCCGACAGCAACAGAGGCTGGTGTGCTCATGCTTTGGCTATAGGTGTAGCCACTGCCAAGAATAATAGGCTGAATATTATTGGTAAAATCCAACATACGGATCTGAGGCGTTGGATCGGCATCAAGACCTGGAAATTTATAAGCACCAATCAAGAAAAGTGCATTTCCAGCCAGCGCAAAATTTTGAAAGCCACCATAGACATAAAGAGAACTGGTGTGGGGGTCGTCAGTGGTAGCAACTCGGTTCCAAGGTGTGGCTGATGATGTATCCATAGGTTGAATCGTCAGATTGTCATCCAAAGTGATCACTTGTTGGGTGGCGCGAAGCCAAGGATGACCATTGTCATCAAAGTTTAAAGGATAGCCAGAACCTCCTTGATAAGAGAGCCCCATGGCCACGGAGCTATTGACTGTTGTTCCAGCCACATAGCTGACGCCAACATTGTGCTGATTTCCCCAAACGGTATCGTAGATCCCGGTGCTCGGGTTGATATAACCAAACACCATGTACGGAGATGATAGATAAAGTCCATTGGGGAAAGCCGTCGCATTGGCTGGGGAAGATGATGTGCTTTTATAATAGATGCCGCCAATTCTTCCGCGGATCAACTCTTTCTGTAGTCCATTGCCGTAGAAGGGAAGGCTACCAAAAATGGTGCTGATATTCCCTGACGAATCCAGATAACGAACTCGGTAACCATTTTGGTAATTCGTGGAAATTCCATCGGTAAAATAGACCGTACCTGACGAGTCAAAGACGGGCCCCACATCGCTGACAAGACAAGTTTGCGAAGCGCTGATCCCGTCATTCATACAAGTGCCACCAGTCCCGCTGGCCGAAACGACATTGGTCACGGTTTCGCCACCGGTGGTGCCAGTGGTGATTGGCAAAAATTTGAAAAGACCGGATCCATATGAGGTTTCATAGATATAGCCGTCGATGGGGTTGTAAGCCATGTCTTGCGGATTCCCTGTCGCGAGATTTGTCGTCGTGTAGATACGTGTATCAGTTCCATTATTGGTGATCTTGATTGGCGCGCCTGAGGCCGATCCACCAATGCCTGCATAAATCGTCTGACCATGATTGAGTGGAACTATGGAACCCAAGCCGACATACAAAGTTCCTAGCGAACTCTGAGGACCTAGGGTTGCCGACATCGCCAATGTCCCGGATGGGCTGAGACTTCCATAGGAACAGTTGCCAGCAATAGCTGTTGCCGGACCCGATGTTCCGTCCGCATTTTGAGTCACTTTCATCAAACGATCGGGGTTACCAGAGCTGTTGGGTGTTGTAGGAATACAGTCTGTCCAAAAATAGAGCGTGTTATCTTCGTCCACAGCAATGGGGCTGGTGCCTTGCACGTAAATATTAAGAGCATTGCTATCTGAAGTGGCGAGAGTTCCACCACCAGCATAAAGCACTGAAGTTTTATTCACCAAATCAATTTTATAAATACCTTGATTGCTGCCAGGGCTATAATAAAAAATTCCATTTTTTCCAAAAGTCATATGAGAATTGTCACTGACCGGCGCCAGAATCTGGCTGGGAAGAGCGCCGCCCGTTTTGCTGAGATTATTTACTCCGCTTTTGATAAAAGTACTGACCTTTCCGGTCAGTACATTCAGTTTTCGAATGGAAGTCGGTATAGACATCGTGTCTCTGGCATAAATGTCGCCGGTCGTGGGATTGAGAGCGATGGATTGTTGCCCGCCATTATCGTAAAGACTTGCGGAGGTGCCACTGCCGCCGTCGCCGCGACTGGTGCTGCCCGCATAAATTTGCCAAGCTCCGCCGTTGGCCATCGTGGTATTAAAGACGCTGGAGTAAGCAACGGCGCTATAATTTCCGGACGTGTCTCGGGCGACGGCTTCAAGTCTTGCAAAATTATTTGAAGGTGAAGGAAAATTTGCGGTGCCAGAGCCGCTGGCAGGATTTCCAGAAAGCCCTCCCACCCAAGTCATGACAGCAGTGGCGGGATTTGATTCCGAGGTATCGGTCACAGTGTTCAAATTTTTTCCAGTGGTGACATCGAACCAATTCACGTTGTCAGTGGTGTAAGCAAATGAGATTGGATTATTATCAAGCCTTAATGTTCCTTGGGCGGAAGCTGCCCAACTGATTGTGATGTTTGATCCAAGAGGTGCCGAATTTCCTCCGGCACTGGCCGCGGTCAGGGTCGAAATGACAGGCGGACTTCCGGTTTGTAGTTCGATGGTGTTGCAATCAGTTCCGATCGTGCAAGTGAATGGCGAAAGTGCGGAGACAAAACCAGCTTGATTCTTCGCCCATGCACAAATTTTCTTGAGTCCTCCGACCGTACTTAAGTGATAAGGAATATTGGTTGCAGCATTTGTCCATGACAACCAAACCGGAGTGGCTGGCAAGGTGCAATCGGCAGCGACGTTGACCGCTTGATTCAGAACGATTTTCATTCCCGTGGTAGCAAAGCCGTGATCTGACAGTGCGATGTTCAAATTCACGAGCGTGGTCCCCGCATACTGAGCGCCGCCGTTGATCGTTGTCGATGACAACACCGGCCCACTGCTACGAATCGAGAAAGGGATGCCGGTCACGCTGCTCGCGGGATTGCTGGCATCATCCACCGCAGTGATGCGGACTTGCGCTGTGGATACGTCAATCGGATTGCTGCTACCATCGACCGAAGGCACTGTCCAGGTGTAGGTTCCGGTGTTGGCGGTGCCATTGGTGATTGTCACCCACGTTGAACCGTCGATGGTGTATTCCAACTTGACTGCTGTGCTGGCAGTGATGTGCGCATCGGTCGCACTCCAAGTGATGGCTTGCGAGGAGCCGCCCGCAATCGCGGTTCCACTGTTCAGAGATGTGAGTGCTAGCGTCGGCGAAGTTTGATCAAGAACGAAGACTAAGCCGCTAGACACGGCTGAAATATTGCCGACAGCATCTTTGGCCCAAGCAAAATAAGTTTTTCGACTATCGCTGATGATCGCGCTCCAAGTCTGAGAGCTTGCGCAGCTCACCCAGCCAGCGTCGGTCGCAAGCGGTGCTGTCGGAGTTGTCGCCGCTGTGCCCTCGGTGGTATCGACTTCTTTAAAAAGCATTTTCACCGCATCGCCAGAGCAACCCGTGACTGTGACTCCGTTCGCGGCAGCTTTTGAAAGTGCAAGGCCTCCGGATGTCGTTTGGAAACTTGCTGGAGTTGTAAATGCCAAAGTCAGTGCACTTGGCGCAGTTGAATCCACAGTGAATGCATTGCTATCAACTGTCGCGGTGTTACCCACATTGTCGATGGCGATCAAACGAAGTTTTGCCGTTGAAGTATTATCCAGTGGTACCGCCCATGAATAAGGCGACACCGCTGCAGTGAGGTCAGCAACGAGGCTGAAAGTTGAACCATCAGCCGCATAATAAAGTTTGGCTGAGGCGACTCCGCTGGTGGCGTCACTGACAGAAAATGAAATCGGGGCGGTGCCCCCACCCTGTAAGGCGACAGGGACTGAGAGAGCGCCAATCACGGGTGGAGTTTGATCCAAAGTCACATTCACAAAGTCGCTGACCTGGCTGATGTTGCCTGAAGAATCTTGCGCCCATAAAGCAATCGTGTGATTGCCATCGCCACCGGACATTGTGAAATTGGCGGACTGAGTGCCTGCGCTGGTGCAAGTAAAAGCTGCACCCGAAGTAAAGTCAGCACTTGATGGTAAAGTTAAAGCGGCTGATGAGCCACTTTCGGTAAAAACCAGTTTTGAAAAACTTTGGCAGTTGCTAAAGCCAATTCCAGTATTTAGCGAAAGAGCTGCAATCTGAGAATTCGTTGGCGTGCTTGAAGTGAGAGTTAAAAGCGGAGGTGTCGCTGGATATGTGTCATTCACATCAAAACTATAGGTGTAATGCGCATAGGATTTGCTGATATCCAGGCCGCTGCCGGTATCAATTCCGACATAGAGATCGATGTTGTAATTTCCTTGCTCATTTTTCCCAGGCGTCCAATTGAAATTTTTGGTGGTGCTTTTGACCACGCCGTCGACTTTCCATATATAACCAAGAGTCATATTCGGATCCCAGTGCGAAGCTGTGACCGACATTGCCGCCGCCTGCAGTTCATTGACCGAACTGACATGAGTGACGCTGGCGACAGTGGGAAGGCTGTATTGCAATTCGGAAAAGTTAAAGCCAAAAGTATTTTGGAAGTTATTGGTCAGAGTGGGATCGCTGAGCCCGGCTTGATAAGTGGTTTGGATATCTCCGGTGGCCGCATCATTAAGAATGTTTTCCGTGGAATCAACCGAAGTATTTGCAATTTGTCCGAAGCTGGTTTTCGTCACGTGTTTTACATCCGGTACGAAACTCAGCAAAGTCGAACCATAAGAAATATTTTGCTCTGTTTTAGCAGTGACCAAACGCGAAAGGGTGTCGCCCGTGCAAGGATCAGCATCGATGATGTACTGAGTTTTTGAAAAGTTGGGATCAAAGCTGGTATTTTCAAGATTTGGAAAAAGAAAAGTTCCATCACTATTCAATGCCGCGCTGGCGATGACTGTTGGGTTTTTACTGCCATCGGCATTCAGGCCGTACAATGTGACAGTGGGGGTACAGCCAGATCCGCTGTTAGCACTCATCGAGTTAACAGTGACGCCCATCATGCTGCCACTGATTTGAAATGCAGACAGGCCTGACAAATTTGTAATTCGTCCAACGAAAGAGCAACCTGCCAGTAACCAGCTAAGGCACAAAAGCAGACAACCCAGCAACGTACCATAAGAGAGAAAATGCCTGGCGCCCATGACTCATCTTTTCGGTACCTTCATAGGTCAGCGTGACTGAGTGTGGAAAAAAACATCAGATTTTGTTCCCCGTGATATCGTCAATATCTCGTTGTGAAGCAAGGTGATTGAGAATGAGGCTCAAGCTTCTGTTCTTCGAGTGTACCCGAAGAACAGAAGCTTATTTTGTTGACTGACCCGAGGTCTTGGCGAACTCTTGGTGCATGATTACAGAGAGTCAAAAAGTCAATTATCGCCATATCTTACGTCGGGAATTTGAAAAAAGAAAAACAAAGAATCCCAAATATTCTTTACGGTCTTATGCCAAATATTTAGAAATGTCGCCGTCGCGACTGAGCGAAGTTTTTAATGGCAAGCGCGGAATTTCTCCTGAAGTGGCTTGTAAAATTATCGATAAACTTGAATTTTCAGATTTTGAAAAAAATTTGTTTTTGGATTTGGTTGAGTCAGAACATTCACGCTCGAAAATGGCTAGAGAATTAGCGACGGAAAGAGTCCGTGAGAAAACAAAAGTTTATTCGGAAGTTGATCTTGATACTTTTAAAATGATTTCTGAATGGCACCACTTTGCTTTGCTAGAATATTTTGAGTTGCCAAGCGCTTCCACCGATTTCGCTCAGATCGCGCAAGATTTGAGGCTTGATATTGAAAAGGTGCCTTTGGCCATCGAGCGCTTACTTCGCCTGGGACTGTTGACAAAAAAAAATGCGAAGTATGTTCCGCCGTCAAGACTGAGCACCACGCCGACGGATATTCCGTCTGAAGCCATTCGCGAGCATCACTTGGAAATGTTAAGTAAGGCCATCAAGGCTTTGCAACAACAACCGGTGCCACAGCGAGATTTTCAATCGCTGACATTGGCAGTGGCACGCGAAGACGTGCCACTGGTGAAAAAACGCTTGCGGGAATTTCAGGAGCAATTGTCGGCGGAGCTTGCGACTTCGCCACGAAAAAACGCTGTCTATGCTTTGCTATTTAATTTTTTTGATCTCACGGAGAATATGAATGCTTAAAGTTATCATCACAGTTCATTTGTTTGTTACTTTGCTGTTGAGTTCTGCAGCTCTTGCCGATCGCCGAGTCGGAAATGGGGGCGGTGGTTTAACAGTGGATGGAAATTATCTGACATTTCCTGAGACCGGAGCAAAAATTGAAGGACGTCGTCTTTTACAGATTCCGGAGTTGACTCATTTGAGTCAGGTCTTATCAAAACTTGAAATCAGTCCTAATATTTTTCAGACCTTGATGCCTTCGCTGTATCCTTCGTTCAAAAGAAGTTATTACGAGGTCACCTCCGTCGATCCAATGGCGATGGAACAAATTCGGAAAATTTACAGTCAGCTTTTCAAAATCGCTCCTGAAAAAGTGGTAGTTTATGCGGTGACTGATGCGGACACACAAAAAACTTTTTTGCTTCCGGACTTTTTTAAGCTCAATGATTTGCAGAAAAGCGTCGTACTTTTTCACGAATGGATTTGGGCGGCCAATGCCGAGGTCACTTATGAAGATGTTTTGGTTGGCGATCAGCTTTTTTGGAGTTTTCAACAAGATCCCACTCAGTACTATGAGCTGAGTCTTTATCTAGCTCAAATGTTTAAAAACCCAGATATTTTATTGGGTCCCATATTTTCAC
>Ga0134128_10001004_pt1 | contig 37941 bp, 36 predicted proteins | sample KB31754_FD_96462 | JGI IMG/M metagenome (GOLD analysis project Ga0134128, IMG submission 96462) | Terrestrial soil microbial communities with excess Nitrogen fertilizer from Kellogg Biological Station, Michigan, USA - KB3-175-4 | ecosystem: Environmental > Terrestrial > Soil > Unclassified ...
GGAGGCGAAGCACATTCCGACGGTGTGCCACTCGCTCGACATGGCGCTCGAGTCTCTCGACAGCGATCGCGAGTTCCTCACTCGCGGCGGAGTGTTCACGAACGATGTGATCGACGCTTACATCGGGCTGAAGATGCAGGAGGTCACCAAGTTGCGAATGTCGACTCATCCGGTAGAGCTGGAGCTCTATTACAGCTGCTGAACGCAGGAGCGCTCGTGCGCTACCGCGCTCCACGAAACCGCTTCGGCCGCGTCTCCCGCCCGCGGGACCGCGGCCGCGAGCGGCGGTGCGAATGCGAACCGGTCGTTTGGCGCTGCGGTCGGTGCAGGACTATGCTCGGGTCGTATGTTGCAGCGTGCGCTTACCATAATCCTGGGCTCGGTAATCCTCGCGCCGGCGCTTGCCTCGACCACGGTCTATCGCTGGGTAGACGAGCAAGGAATCGTGCATTTCAGCGACCAGCCGCATCCGGGTGCGGTGAAGATGCGCGTCGAGGATGCGCCCACGTTCCGTGCGCCCCCGGTGCCGCAAACGCCGGGCGCAGGCCCGGCCGCTGCGCCGGGCGGAGCTCCGGCGGTGAGCTGCTCGATCACGAGCCCTGGCGATCAGCAAACGCTGATGAATCAATACAGTGTGAGCGGCAGCATTCAAATGCCGGGCCAGCTCGATGCGGGCGATCGCGTCGTGCTGATGCTCGACGGCAAGGTGGTCACCGGCGCCGCGGATCTCTCGGGCGCTTTCCACATCCCGCAGATCGATCGCGGTGCGCATACCCTTGCCGCCCAGGTGCAAAGCTCCGGCGGGCAGGTGATTTGCCAGACGCCGCAGATCACTTTTTACGTGCACCAGCCCTCGGTGCAGAACCCGCAAAATCCCCTCAACCGGCCGCGGCGCTGAGCCGGGCCGGCGTGCGTGCTCTGCCGCGCACCGCGCGCGGCACAGTCTCGCGTGCACCCCATAGTCGGGAAGTCGGAGGCGCCGCGTGATGCCCGGCTACGGCACCCGCTCGGCGCATGCGCATTTCGACTCCGCGCCGCTGCTCGATGCGATGTCGACCGGCGTCGTTCTACTCGACTCGGCGCTCTGCCCGATCTATGCGAATGTCGCCGCCCAAGACCTGCTCGCGTTCAGTCTCAATCAGGCGCGCGGCCGCCCATTCACCGATTGCCTCCACGACTCGAACGGCCTCGCCTCCCTGCTGAAGCGCGCGCTCGAATCGGGCGAGGGGTTCGCGGACCGCGAGCTCACCGTGCACCCGAAGGCGACGCCGCGCGAGCCGCGGGCCGTCGATGTGACCATCACGCCGTTCGCCGGCGGCGCAACCGGCGCGCACCTGCTCGTCGAGATCGCCGATGCGACGCAGCGGCAGCGCATCTCGCGCGAGACGGACCTGGTCGCGCGCTTCGACAGCGGCCGCATGATGCTTCGCCAGCTCGCGCACGAGGTCAGAAATCCGCTCGGCGGCCTGCGCGGTGCGGCGCAGCTGCTCGATCGTGAGCTCCCGGGCGATGAGCTCAAGGAATACACGCGGGTAATCATCAATGAAGCGGACCGGCTGACCGCGCTCGTCGATTCGATGAACGGTCCGGCCCGGCCGCAGCAACGCACGCTGATCAACGTGCACGAAGTCTGCGAGCACGTGCATCGGCTGCTCGGGGCCGAAGCAGCGCCCTCCGTTGCGATCGAGCGCGACTACGACCCGAGCCTGCCGAGCGCGCTCCTCGATCGCAATCAGCTCGTACAGGCGCTGCTCAACATCGCGCGCAACGCGCTGCAGGCGGTCGGCGAGCGCGGGCGGATCACCCTGAGAACGCGTGCGCTCTCGAACGTCGTGATCGCCGGGCGCCGGCACCGACTCGCGGCGAGCGTTCAGGTGCAGGACGACGGCCCGGGCGTCGCTCCGGAGTTGCGTGGGAGCCTCTTCTATCCGCTCGTCACCGGTCGCACGGGCGGCACCGGCCTCGGGCTTGCCGTCGCGCAGGACCTCGTCATTCGCCACGGCGGTCTCATCGAGTTCGAGAGCGAGCCGGGACGGACCATCTTCACGCTGATGCTGCCTCTCGAGGAGCAGAACCATTGAGCGCTCTCAATCTCAGCGTCTGGCTGATCGACGACGATGCCTCGATCCGGTGGGTGCTCGAGCGCGCGCTGCGCAATGCGGGGATGCTGCCGCGGTCGTTCGAGTCGGCCGAGTCTGCATTGAGTGCGCTGCGCCAGGATTCTCCGGACGTGCTCATCACCGACATCTGCATGCAGGGACGGTCGGGGCTCGACCTCCTCAAGAGACTGCGCGAGACGCGGCCGAATCTGCCCGTCATCGTGATGACCGCCTACGCCGATCTCGGCAACGCCGTCTCGGCGTACGAGAGCGGCGCGTTCGAGTATCTGCCGAAGCCGTTCGACATCGATCAGGCGGTCGATCTCGTGCGTCGCGCGGCGAAGTCCGGAACGGCTGCGGGCGGGGAGCCGCCCGGCGCGCCCCAGATCCCCGAGCTGCTCGGCCGCGCGGCGAGCATGCAGCAGGTATTTCGCGCCATCGGCCGGCTGTCGCGCTCGAGCGTCACGGTGCTCATCACGGGCGAGTCGGGCACCGGCAAGGAGCTCGTCGCACGAGCGCTGCACGATCACAGTCCGCGCGGGTCGAAGCCCTTCATCGCCCTCAACACCTCGGCGATTCCGAGCGAGCTGCTCGAGTCCGAGCTGTTCGGGCACGAGCGCGGAGCGTTCACGGGCGCCGATAGCCTGCGGCGCGGGCGCTTCGAGCAGGCCGATGGCGGGACGCTCTTTCTCGATGAGATCGGCGATATGTCGGTGCCGCTGCAGACGCGGCTGTTGCGCGTGCTCGCGGAAGGGGAGTTCTACCGCGTCGGCGGCCAATCGCCGATTCGCGTCGACGTGCGGGTCATCGCCGCGACTCATCAGAACCTGCAGGAGCGCGTGCAGCGCTCGCTGTTCCGCGAGGACCTCTACCATCGTCTCAACGTGATCCGCATCGAGCTGCCGCCGCTGCGCGCCCGCGCGGAGGACATCCCCGAGCTCCTCGAGCATTACCTGCAAGTCGCCGCGCGCGAGCTCGGAGTCGAGCCCAAGGCGCTCGCGCCCGAGGCGCGGGCGCGCCTTGCCGCGTATCCCTGGCCAGGCAATGTGCGCGAGCTCGTGAATCTCTGCCGCCGGCTCTCGGTCCTCGCGCCCGGCAGCGACATAGGGATCGAGGATCTTCCGGCCGAGATCAGGGCCAATGGTGCGCAGCCCGCGGAGGTGGACTGGGCGCGGGCGCTTGCGAGCTGGGCCGAGCGGCAGGCCCTCACGGCGACGCGCCCGCTGCTCGACGATGCGCAGCCGGAGTTCGAGCGCGTGCTCATCCGCGCGGCGCTCAAACGTACGCAAGGCCACCGTCAGGATGCCGCCAAGCTCCTCGGCTGGGGGCGTAACACGCTCACGCGCAAGCTCAAAGAGCTCGGGATGGGCTCGATCGACTAAATCGCCGGGAGCGATTTGCAATGTCGCACACGGAGCGCTCCAGGGATGGACACAAGCGATGGGTCGAGTACTAAACTTCGCGCATGCTGCACTCGTTCTGGGAAGCCACCTGGGGCGCGACGCTCCTCAGGAATACCGTAGGGAACTGGATATTCGCCGGCGCGGCGTTCCTGATCACGCTCACCGTCCTCCTGCTGCTACGCGGCCTCGTCGCCGCGAGGCGCAGGCGCTGGGCCGAGACACGCCGCGAGCAGCCGGTTGCCATCGAGCTCGCGGCGCTCCTCGCCGCACGCACGAGTCGGCTGTTCATCTGGGCGGTCGCCATCGACTTCGCCTGCGCGCAGCTCTGGCTGCCGCCGCGCATCGCGCGTGCGATCGAGATCGCGATGATCTTCATTTTCTGGCTGCAGATGGGCCTCTGGGGCATGTCGGCGGTGCGCTATGCCGTCGAGCGGCGGCAGCGGCGGAGCGGCGGTCCGGACCCGGCTCTCTCCGGCTCGATCGAGATCATCCTGTTCGTGGCCGGCGTCGTCGTGTGGACGACGGTGTTCCTGGTCGCGCTCGACAATGTCGGCGTCGCGATCAGGCCGCTGCTCGCGGGCCTCGGTATCGGGGGCATCGCCGTCGCGCTTGCCGTGCAGGCGGTGCTCGGAGATCTGCTCGCCTCGATGTCGATCGCGCTCGACAAGCCTTTCGCGGTCGGCGATGCGCTCGTCATCGACGGGTTCAACGGCACGGTCGAGCACATCGGCGTCAAGAGCACGCGCCTGCGGAGCGTCTCGGGCGAGCAGATCGTGATGTCGAACGCGGACGTGCTGAAGAGCCGGCTGCGCAACTACGGGCGCCTCCGCGAGCGGCGGAGCGCCTTCGAGCTCACGGTGACCTACGACACCGCACCCGAGGTGCTGCGTGCGATTCCGGACGCCGTCCGCCGCATCATCGAGAGCCAGCCGAACACCCGCTTCGACCGCTGCCACCTGATGACTTGCGGCGAGAAGGGCCCCACGTACGAGATCGTCTACTTCGTGACGCTCCCGGACTTCAAGGTCTACGCCGACCTGCAGCAGACGGTCAACATCGCGATCCTCGAGCGCTTCCGCGCGCTCGGTGTGCAGTTCGCCACGCCCGTGCTCGCCCCGACGCCCACCTACGATAAGCCGGCCGGGACCGTGCCGTTCGCCGCAAACGTGCCGGCCGCGGTCGGTTCGCCGATCGCCGCGGCCGCATCGGCGACGGTTGCGATTGCAACGGGCACTGCCGCGGCCCCGACAGCGGCGGCCGTCGGCGCCCGTCGCTCCTGACCGCGCAGCGGCGCAGGGCGGCAGCCGTGGCGCCGCGGTGGTAGGCTTCTCCGATCCGGCGGCGAAGCCGGCCGATTCCTGCAGGGGGCAGGTACCGTGAACAACGATCCTCGTGAGATTGTCGCCGGCTCGCGCATGGGCTGGCTGCAGATCGTGGCCGTCATCATCACGATCGGCCTCAACGCGCTCGACGGCTTCGACGTGCAGGCGATCAGCTTCGCAGGACCCGGTATCCGGGCGGAGTGGCATCTCGATCCTGCCGCGCTCGGGGTCGTGCTCTCCATGGAGCTCATCGGCATGGCCCTGGGCTCGATTTGCCTCGGCGGCGTGGCCGACAAGATCGGGCGTCGGCGAACCATGCTCGGGTGTCTCGTCGCCATGGCGATCGGCATGCTCATGGCGACGCGCGCAACGACCGTCGTCAATCTGTCGATCTGGCGGGTGCTCACCGGGCTCGGTATCGGCGGGATGCTGGCATCCGTCAATGCGGTCGTGTCGGAGTTCTCGAACGCGCGCCGCAAGAGTCTCAACGTCTCGATCATGTCGATCGGCTATCCGGTCGGCGCGGTCGTGGGCGGCGTAATCGTCGAGCGCCTGCTCGCCGGCCACGACTGGCGCTCGATCTTCTATTTCGGCGCGGCATTCACCGCCATCTTCATACCCCTGGTTTTGATTCTGGTGCCCGAGTCGGTGCACTGGCTTGCGCGCAAGCAGCCGGCCGGCGCGCTCGAGCGCATCAACCGGACGCTGCAGCGCATGGGTCATGGCACGGTGAGCGCACTGCCGACCATCTCGAGCGAAGTGCGCCGGCGCTCGATGAGCGACATCTTCCGCCCCGGCCTCATCGGGATCACCGTGATCGTGACGGCGGCGTACTTCTTCCACATCATGACGTTCTACTTCATGGTGAAGTGGATACCCACGATCGTGGTGAACATGAAATTTCCCGCGACCGCCGCCGCCAGCGTGCTCACGTGGACTAATGTCGGCGGCGCGATCGGCGGAACGATCCTGGGGCTGCTCTCGATGCGCTTTCGCCTGAAGTCCCTCACGATCGGGACGATGGTGCTGTCCACCGCGCTCGTGATGCTCTTCGGGCGCAGCCCGGCGGATCTCACGCAGCTGAAGGTGATCTGCGCGTCCGCGGACTTCTTCATGAACGCGGCCATCTGCGGAATGTATGCCATCTTCGCTCAGGGATTCCCGACGCACGTGCGCGCGTCCGGCACCGGATTCGCGATCGGCATCGGCCGCGGCGGGGCGGTGATCGCGCCGATCGTCGCCGGCTTCCTGTTTCAAAGCGGGTTGGCAGTGTCGTCGGTCGCCACGATCATGGCTTGCAGCTCACTCGTCGCCGCATGCGTGCTCGCCGGCTTGAAACTCGGCAAGGGGGCCGTGGAGTCGGCCGACGAGGCGGCCGCGCCCGTCGTCTCGAGTGCAACCACGGGGTGAGTGCGCGCGGCTCGCAGCGGGGCTGCTCGCGCTCGCGCTCATCGCGGCAGCGGCCCGCGCCTGGAGTGCGGACCGCTTCTCCTACCGCACGCTCGATGATATCGAGCGCGCCATGCAGGTCGGGCGCCTCACATCGGCCGGACTCGTCCAACATTATTTGGATCGAATCGCCGCCCTCGATCGGCGCGGTCCCGACCTCCGCGCCGTCATCGCGATCAACCCGGATGCGCTCGAGGAAGCCCGAGCGCTCGATCGCGAACGGCACGATCGCGGACCGCGCGGGCCCCTCCACGGCATCCCGATTCTGATCAAAGACAATATCGAGACTCGCGATCGGATGCCGACGACTGCGGGCTCGCGGGCGCTCGTCCGCAATTTCGCGGAACGGGATGCGCCGGTCGTTGCGGCGCTCCGCGCGGCCGGGGCGGTGATCCTCGGCAAGACGAATCTGAGCGAGTGGGCGAATTTCCGCTCGGCTGAGGCTGTCAGCGGCTGGAGCGCCGTCGGCGGTCTTACGCGCAATCCATACGTTCTCGATCGCACCGCGTGCGGATCGAGCTCGGGCAGTGCGGTTGCGGTGGCGGCCGGCATGGCGGCAGCGAGTCTCGGGACCGAGACGGATGGCTCGATCACCTGTCCGGCATCGATGAACGGGCTCGTCGGCCTCAAACCGACGCATGGCCTGCTGCCGGGCGAGGGGATCGTCCCGATCGCGCACAGTCAGGACACGGCAGGACCTATCGGACACCGCGTCGCCGATGTGGCGCGCCTGCTCGATGTCTTGGTGACGGCAACCACCGCGACACCCGCGGGCGCGACGCGCGCGGCACCGTCCGCGCCTGCGAGCTACACGTCCGCGCTCGTCGCGGCCGCCCTCGAAGGCAAACGCATCGGCGTATTGCGCTTCGATCCCGGCGCGCAGCGGCTCCTCGCGGATGTCTACGAGCAAGCCCTCGAGCGGCTGCGAAGCGCAGGTGCCGTGCTCGTCGAGGTCGAGCCACCGGACTTGAGACCGATCGAAGCGGCCGAGCGGCTGGTGCTCCTGACGGAGTTCAAATCGGACCTCGATGAGTATCTGTCCCACACGCCTCCGGCAGTCGGCGTCCGCAACCTGGCGGAGCTCGTCGATTTCGATTTGCGCTCGCCCGATGAGCTGACGCTCTTCGGCCAGGATGTATTTCTCGAGGCCGAGCGGACGACCGGGCTCGACGATCCCGCCTACCGGCAGGCGCTCGCTCAGAGCAGGCAACTCGCAGGCGCCGAGGGAATCGATCGGCTGCTGCATGAGCATGCGCTCGATCTGCTCGTGGCGCCGACGACGACACCCGCATGGCGAATCGATACGGTACTCGGCGATCGAGATGCGCCGACGTTCACGACCCTTGCGGCCGTCGCCGGATACCCGCATCTCACGGTGCCCATGGGTGAGGTACGCGACTTGCCCGTCGGGCTCTCGTTCATTGGACCCGCACGATCGGAGCGGCTGCTGCTCGGGGCCGGCTACGCCTTCGAGCAGCGCTCGCCTCGCCTGCCGCCGCCGCGGTTCATTCCTTCACTGGATGGAGGCTCACGATGATGCCCCGAGCATTTCGAACCTGGCGAATCGCGCTCATCGCAGCGGCATGCGGCGTGACGATCGCGGCGGACGGGGCCGCGCCTTCAATGGCGGGTGGGGCTGCTACCGCGAACGGCGGCGCCGCTACCGCGGTGCTCGCCGGAATGGACCGTTCGGTCGCACCCGGCGACGACTTCTTCATGTACGCGAACGGGGCATGGCTGAGCGCCACTCGAATTCCGCCGGACCAAAGCAGCTGGAGCACGTTCGCGATGCTTCGGGAGCGCACGATCGAGCGCACTTCCGAGCTCATCCGCACAGCCGCCGCGCGGCCGAACCCGACCTCCGAGGAGCGGAAGATCGCCGACTACTATGCGACGTTCATGGACGAGGCGGCGATAGAGAAGAAAGGCCTCGAGCCGCTCGCGCCCGCACTTCGGGCGATTGCGAGAATCGACGACCGCCACAAGCTCGCGAGCGCGCTCGGCGCGGCGATGCGTGCGGACGTGGATGTGCTCAACAACACGCATTTGCAGACGCCCAACCTCTTCGGCCTGTGGGTCGCCGCCGATCTCGACGACCCGACCCACTACATTCCGATCCTGCTGCAGGGCGGCCTCGAGATGCCGGATCGCGACTACTATCTCGATCCCTCCCAGCACATGGCGGCGATCCGCGCGCAATACCTCGCTCATATCGGGCGGGTTCTGACGCTTGCTCATATCGCGGACGCTCGCGCGAAGGCGACGCGAATCTTCGAGCTCGAGCGACGCATGGCGCAGGCACACTGGAGTCGGGCGGACTCCGAGCAGGTCCGCAAGACCGACAACCATTGGACTCGCGCAGACTTCGACCGGCGCGCCCCCGGTCTCGATTGGAGCGCTTTCTTCGCCGCCGCGCGCCTCGAGGGAGCCGCGCGTTTCATCGTCTGGCAACCGAGCGCGCTCATCGGGCTCGCGGCGCTCACGAAGGAGGAGCCGCTCGAGACTTGGAAGGAGTACCTCACTTTCCACGCGCTCGAGCACGCCGCGCCCTATCTTCCGAAGGCATTCGTCGCGGAGCGCTTCGCCTTCTACGGCCGCACGCTCTCCGGCACGCCTGAGCTGTCCCCGCGCTGGAAGCGCGCCGTCGATCAAACCGACGACGCACTCGGGGATGCGGTCGGGAAGCTCTACGTCGCCCGTTACTTCCCGCCGAGTGAGAAGGCCCGGGCGGAGGCGATGGTGAGGAATCTGCTCGCCGCGTATCGCGTGCGCATCGAGCGCCTCGACTGGATGGCGCCGCAGACGAAGCGCAAGGCGGAAGCGAAGCTCGCGACGCTCAAAGTATCGGTCGGCTACCCGGATACCTGGCGCGACTACTCGGCGCTCGAAGTCGTCTCTGGCGATGCGCTCGGCAACGCCATGCGAGCCGAGCAGCTCGAATATGAGAGGAGCCTCGGTAAGCTCGGCCGCCCGGTCGACCGGGACGAGTGGGTGATGACGCCGCAAACGGTGAACGCCGTGAACCTGCCGGTGCTCAATGCGCTCAACTTTCCGGCGGCGTATCTGCAGCCGCCGAACTTCGATCCGCACCGTCCCTCTGTCATGGATTACGGTGCGGCGGGCGCGGTGATCGGGCACGAGATCAGCCACAGCTTCGATGACCAAGGCGCGCTCTTCGATGCGAGCGGCAAGCTCGCCAATTGGTGGACGAAGGCGGACTTCGCGCACTTCGAGGCCGCCGGCGCGCGTCTCGTCGCTCAATACGATCGCTACCGCCCGTTCCCGGATCTCGCGGTCAACGGCAAGCAGACCCTGAGTGAGAATATCGCGGATGTCGCCGGGCTCTCGGCAGCCTACGATGCCTACCGCCTGTCGCTTAACGGGCAGCCGGGCTCATCGGTCGGGGGGCTCACGACCGATCAGCTCTTTTTTCTGAGTTTCGCGCAGAGCTGGCGCACCAAGATGCGCGAGGCGGCGCTGCGCCGGCTGATCGTGACCGACGGACACGCACCGGCGCGCTACCGCGCCGATACGGTGCGCAACATCGATACCTGGTACGCGGCCTTCGGCGTCGCGCCTGGAATGAAGCTGTATCTCGCGCCGGCAGATCGCGTGCGAATCTGGTGAGGGCCCAAGGCTACCTCGGTACGCCGCAGCTCATGGGAAGACCGCAGCTCATGGGCACGCCGCAGCGGGCGAGCACACCACGCAGGTCGCGCAGCGCCGGGAATATCTCATTGTTCCAGTCGGTGCCCTGGGCGTCGTGCGCGCGCTGCTCGTACTCCACGATCTCCTTGTCCTCGCGAAAGATATTCTCCGTGAACCACGCGACGAACGGCCACACGAGATGGATCAGGCCGGGAATGGGCGGCTTCTTGACCGAGAGATAGCCGAACGTCCGGTTTGCGCGCTGGTCGGCGCCGAGCGGGGTGTAGCCGAGCCACACATCGAGCACCGGATCCTGCGACGTCTGAATGTTGCGTCCCACCCAAACTTTGAGACTCTGTGAAGGATAGTCGGTGCGAATGCGCATGTGATCGCGGAAGTCCCCGCGCCCTTCGGCCCGCGTGCGCATCAGATCGACGATCACGCGCTCGCCCATCGTCGATTTGCCTGCCGTGCGGCTGAAGCTGTACTCGACCTCCGCCCAGCGCTCCCCGTGCCGCCGCGCAAGACAGGACGCGCGGATCGAGCCCATGAATCTCCGATGCATGAACTGATGGTTCATGTCGAAGAGATTCTCGTGCATGAACGTGTAGTGGCAGGCCACGTGGCGGTTCAGGCGCCGCGTCTTGTAGTCGCGGCGTGTCGCCGACCCGAGCGATGTGGGCGCCACTGCGTCGGCCAGAGCCGGATCGCCGGGGAATACGAAGATCAGCCCATCGATCTCCCGCGCAGGGTAACTGCGCACGCCGTTCGGCCTGCGCTCCCGTCCGAGATAGGGCACGTCGATGCACTTGCCGGTGCAGTCGTACGTCCAGCCGTGGTAGTGGCACTTGAGCACATCGCCCTTGACGACTCCGAGATGCAGGGGCACCTGCCTGTGCGCGCAGCGATCCTCGAGCGCGAACACCTGTCCGTTTGTTCCGCGATAGAGTGCGATGGGCTCCCCCGCGAACTGCCGCCCGAGCACCCGGCCCGCTCGCAGCTCGTCGCACCATGCGAGCGGATACCAGTAGTTGGGATTGGCTGCCGTACGGCGCAGATCCGTCTCGTCCGTCATGATTCTCGGCTGCGCGGCGGCGCTCTGCGACTCATCCTGCACGATAGCCCCTTCGAGATCGTTCTTCTGGCGCGGGCAGCTAGCTTACGCTCCGGCGCGCCGCAAAGCGCTCCCGGCGATTTCAGGCGGATTCGGCCTTGATCGGACGACCCATCAGCGCCCGGACGATCGCGCGAGCGGGCTTGCCTTCGTAGAGCACCTGGTACACCCCTTCGCAGAGGGGCATCTCGACACGTTCGCGCGCGGCGACGCCGTGTACCGCTCGCGCCGCGAGCCAGCCCTCCACCGCCTGCCCGATTCTCGCGAGCGCCTCCTCGACGGATGCGCCGGCGGCGAGCGCGAGGCCGAACCGCCGGTTGCGCGACTGGTCGTCCGTGCAGGTGAGCACCAGATCGCCGAGTCCCGCGAGTCCTCTGAAGGTCTCGCGCCGTGCGCCGAGCGCGAGCCCGAGCCTGGTCATCTCGACGAGACCGCGGGTGATGAGCGCAACGCGCGTGTTCGCGCCGAAACCCAGCCCGTCCGAAAGGCCGGCGCCGACCGCGAGCACATTCTTGACGGCCCCGCCCACCTCGACGCCCACGATGTCGGTGGAGGTGTATGCACGGAAGCTCTCCGAAGAGAGGTCGCGTGCAAGCGCCGCCGCGAAGCGTGCATCCGGCGAGGCAACCGTCATCGCCGTGGGCAGTCCCACGCCGACCTCGCGCGCGAAGGTGGGACCCGAGAGCACCGCGATCGAGCGCTCGGGGCCGAGCACTTCGCGCGCAACCTGATGGGGCAGCTTCTCGCTTTGCGATTCGAAGCCCTTCGTAGCCCACGCGAGGCGCTGGTCGGGCGCGAGGAGCGGCGCCACCTCGGCGAGCAGCGCACGCAATCCCTGGCTCGGCACGACGAGGAGCACGTCGGCGGCGCCGGTGAGCGCCTCCGTGAGCTCGGCGCAGACGGTGAGCGCATCCGGGAAGCGCGCGCCGGGCAGATAGCGCACGTTGGTGCGCTCGGCTCGCATCGTCGCGACCCGGTTGCGATCCCGCCCCCAGAGGCGCGTCGGCTTGCCGGTGCGCGCGAAGTGGATCGCGAGCGCCGTGCCCCACGACCCTGCGCCGAGCACGGCAATCGGCGTAGCGCGCGCATTCGCCCCCTTTGCGGCTGCGCTCATGAGGCGAACGGCCGGACGGCCGGTCAGTTCTTGGTCGCCGAGGCCGGTGCCGGCTGCTGCTCACCGAGAAGCGAGCGCGCGTAAAGCGCGTCGAAATTGACCGGAGGCAGCAGGAATTGCGGAAAGCCGCCCTGCGTGACGAGCTGCGAGACGGCGGCGCGCGCGTACGGGAAGAGGACGTTCGGGCAGATGCTGCCGATGGCGCGGCGCGCGTCATCGTCCGTGAGATTGCGCATGAGGAAGGCGCCCGCCTGCTTCACCTCGACGAGGAACAGCGTCGCATCGTTCTGCTTCGCCGAGACGGTCACGGTGAGCACCACCTCGCGCAGGTCCGCCGCCAGGGGATTCACGCCCGTCTGCAGATCGAGATTGATCTGCGGGTTCCACGTTCCCTCGACGCGCGGGCCGTTCGGAGACTCGTAGGAGCAATCCTTCAAATAAACGGCCTGCAACGCGAGCTGCGGTGCGAGCGGGTCCGCGGCTGCGCCAGCGGCTGCTCCGGCATCCCCGGCGTTGCCGGCATTGTTTTCGATACTCATGGTTTCGATCTCCCGGAAATTTCAATCGTGGGCCGCAAGCAGCCGGTCGAGGCCGCCCGAGGCATCGAGTGCATGCAGCTCGTCGGACCCCCCGACGTGCGTGTCGCCGATGAAGATTTGCGGCACGGTGCTTTGCCCGCCGCTTCGCGCGATCATATCGGCGCGCGCCTCCGGCCGCGCCTCGACATCGATCTCCTCGAAAGGCACACCCTTCTCCTCGAGCAGCCGGCGCGCCCGCGCGCAGTAGGGACACCAGCCCGTCGCGTACATCACGATCCGCGGTCCCGGCGCATTCTTCTGCATCGCGCGGCTCCTCACGCCTTCGCCAGGGGGAGATTCTCGGCGCGCCACGCCTCGAGCCCTCCCTGGAGGCTGAATACCTGCGTGAACCCTTGCGCCATCAGCTGGCGGACGGCCGCCGTCGCGATCGAGCGGCCCTCCGAGTACACGACCACCGGTTTTGCCTTGTAGCGCTTCAAAGTGTCTCCCGCCTTCACGAGCTGCTCCGTCGCCATCTGACGCGCGCCGCTGATGTGACCCGCCGCATAAGCATCCGCCGGCCGGATGTCGAGTACGAGGGCGCCGCGGTTCATCAGCTGAATCAGCTGTTGCGGTGTCACCCCGCTCGCAGAGCGCGCGCGCAGCCACGACTCGTAAATGATGACGGCCAGAGCGGCGGCGATCGCCGCCGCGACGAGCGCGGGATGATGACCTGCGAATTCGACGAACCGATCCATCACGTCGCGCCGGCCCGGCGCGTGCCGAAAAAGGGGGCGTAGTATAACGGGCATGTCCCATGTCCGCCGCCTCATGGCCTGCCTCGCCGGTCTCGCGCTGTGCTGTGCTCTCGAGGCTCCGCAGCCGGGGCGGGCGGGTGAGCCGACACGCCCTGCCGCGCGCGGCAAACAGGCCGAGACGGAAGCCCAGCTCGAGGCGGTCCAGAGCGAGATCGCCCGCACGCGCGCCCAGGCGAGCCGCGACCAGGCGCAGGCGGACCGCGCGACGCGCGAGCTGAAGGATGCCGAGGTTTCCGTCGCTGCGGCCCGGCAGGCGCTCGCGACGATCGAGACCGAGCGCGCGCGCCGTGCGGCAAAGCGCGGCGCCATCGCAAAGCAGCGCGCGGAGCGCGAGGCGCGCATCGAGACGGAGCGCACCGCACTCGAGAGCGAAGCTCGCGCCGCCTATCTCATCGGGCGCAGCGAGCCCCTCAAGCTGCTGCTCAATCAGGAAGACCCTGCGCGCGCAGGGAGAATGCTCGCCTATTACGGCTACTTCGGGCGCGCGCGCGCCGGTGAGATCGCGCGCATCGAGGCGGACGTGCGTGAGCTCGATGCGCTCGACCGGCAGCTCGCGAGCGAGGACGAGCGGCTCGCAGCGCTCGAAGCGCAGCGACACGACGAGCTCGGACTGCTCGAGCACTCGCGCGCCGAGCGCCGCACTGCGCTTGCGAGCCTCAAGGCCGACTCGCGCACGAGCGCGGCGCGGCTCGAGCGCCTGCAGCGCGAGCGATCCGGGCTCGAGAGCCTGCTGCGCGAGCTCAAGCGTGCACTGCAGGCGCAGGCGACCGTGGGGCACGGAGCCTTCGCGCGGCTGCGCGGACAGCTCGCCTGGCCGGTCGGGGGGCGTCTCGCCGCGCACTACGGCGAGACCCGTGCCGGCGGCATCAAATGGGACGGCGAGCTCATCGACACGCAAAGGGGCGCCGAGGTGCACGCCATCTCGGACGGCCGCGTCGTCTTCGCCGACTGGCTGCCGGGGCTCGGCCTGCTCCTCATCGTCGACCACGGGGACGGGTACCTGAGCCTTTACGGTCACAACGAGCGGCTCTACGAGGCGGCGGGCGCGACGGTGAAGGCCGGCGAGCCGATCGCCGCAGCGGGGGACAGCGGCGGCAGTCCGCGCCCGGAGCTGTACTTCGAGATCCGCAAGGCAGGCCGCCCGATCGATCCCGGCCCATGGTTCCGGGCCTCGAGGCCGGCGGCCACCCCTTCCGGCGCGTCCACTCTCGAGGCCGCGCGGGCGCGCTCGGATCGGTGACCAAAACCGCCAACTGGCTCAAGGATCCCCTGCGGACAGCCGTGATGGTCCGTGGTTAAATCGCCTCTCGGCGCTTGAACGGTGGGGTCTGAAAAGATGCAGATGCGGTCGCATACGCTGATCGCTCTCGTTGCGGGAGCTGCGATCGGCTTCTCCGGCGCGCTTGCGACTAACGTGCTCGCGCAGCGCGCATCCGATGCGCCCGCGCGCGCGGACGCGGCGAATTCGCTCCCGTGGGAGGAAGCGCACCTCTTCGCCGAGGTGTTCGATCGGATCAAGCGCGATTACGTCGATTCCGAGGACGACCACAAGCTCGTCGAGAGCGCGATCCGCGGCATGGTGAGCGGTCTCGACCCGCACTCCTCCTACCTCGACAGCGAGGAGTTCGACGAGATTCGACTCAGCACGATGGGGACCTACCCCGGCGTCGGCATCGAGGTGGCTGCCGACGGCTCGACCGTGAAGATCCTGCACTCGATCTCCGGCTCACCGGCAGAGCTCGCCGGCATCCGGGCCGGCGATCTGATCTCGAAAATCGATGGCATGGATGTGGGCGCCGATGCTCAGGGAGCGATCGAACGGATGCGCGGGAAGGCCGGCACGACCGTGAGGCTCACCATCGAGCGACCGGGCACCGGCCAGGTCAAGGACTACATCCTCAAGCGCGCCGAAGTGGAGGTCCGCACCGTCGATCAGCGCATGCTCGCGGCGGGCATCGGTTACGTGCGGATCACGAGCTTCAGTGAGACGACACCCCAGGATCTCGGCCGCGCGGTGACAGCTCTGCAGCAGGAAACCACCGGCGGTCTCAGCGGCCTGGTGCTCGATTTACGTGACAATCCGGGCGGGGTGCTCGAGGCGGGCGTCGCCGTCGCGGACGCGTTTCTCGATCACGGCGTGATCGTGAGTGCGGACGGGCGCACGCCCGATGCGCGTTTCGAGATGGATGCGACGCCCGGCGATCTGCTCGACGGAGCGCCGCTCGTCGTGCTCGTCGATGGCGGCACCGCCTCAGCGGCGGAGATCGTCGCCGGAGCGCTCAAGGATCACGGGCGCGCGCGGATCATCGGCCAGCGTACGTACGGCAAGGGCACCGTGCAGACGGTCATGCCGCTTTCGCGGGGGGCGCTGAAGCTCACCACCTCGCGCTACTTCACGCCCTCGGGAACTTCCATTCAGGGCAAGGGCATCCTGCCTGATATCGCGATCGATGGGCGCCGCAGCGCCCCGGTCGATCTCGACAGCGTGCCGCGCGGCGTCTCGCTCGCCGATCGGGACGCGGAGGTGCGTATCGCGCTCGATACGGTGAAGTCCGAGGCGCGCGGCGCACGGCCGGTCGTGGCGTCGATCGCGTTGGCTCCTTAAGTTTTGTTCCAGACTTTTCTCGATTCCGTCCTTCACGTCGATCGGCACCTCGCGCAGCTCACCGCGCAGTACCACGGCGCGATCTACGCGATTCTGTTCTTCGTCATATTCGCGGAGACCGGCCTCGTCGTCACGCCGTTCCTCCCCGGGGACTCGCTGCTGTTCGCGACCGGCGCACTCGCCGCAGCCGGCGGCGGCGGCGGCACGCTCGAGGCGCCGGTGCTCTGGGCGCTGCTCGCGGCGGCCGCAGCGCTCGGCAACACGACCAACTACGCCATCGGTCGGGCAATCGGGCCGCGTGCATTCAGCGGCCGTCATCGCCTGTTCCGCGTCGAGCATCTGCACCGGACCGAGGAGTTCTTTCAACGCTATGGTGCGATGACGATCGTGCTGTCGCGCTTCATGCCGATCATCCGCACGTTCGCTCCGTTCGTCGCCGGGGTCGGGCGCATGCCTGCCTTGCGCTTTCAGCTCTTCAACATCGTGGGCGCGATCGCTTGGACGGGGCTGTTCGTGTGGGGCGGCTATCTGTTCGGCAATATCCCGATCGTGAAGGCGAACTTCGGGCTCGTGACGATCGCGATCATCGTGATCTCGCTCCTGCCGATGGGATGGGCGGCGCTCAAGGCGCGGCGGCGCTGAGCGTGCGCCGCGCGAGTGCTCAGAGTTCCGCGGAGGCTCCGGCGACGGTGATGCGATTGCGGCCGTCGTGCTTGCTGCGGTAGAGCGCCGCGTCGGCCTCCCGCAGCAGGATCTCCGCCGCGGCACTGCTCGAGGGAACTCCCACGGCCGCGCACAGATCGAGCTCGGCGACACCGAAGCTCGCCGTCACTCGCACATCGCCGATCGAGGTGCGGATCGGCGTGGCCGCACAGGCGCCGCGGATCTTCTCGGCGGTCGCGGCCGCGCCCGCGAGATCCGTCTCCGGCAGCACCACGACGAACTCCTCGCCGCCGTAGCGCGCCATCCAGTCGCTCGCATGACGAATGCAGGCCTGCGCGAGCTCGACGAAGCCGCGCAGCACCTCATCGCCGACCTGGTGACCGTGCCGATCGTTCACGTTCTTGAAGAAATCGAGATCCGCCATGACCGCCGCGAGCGGCCGTCCGTAGCGCTGCGCGCGCTCGACCTCGTGCACCAGCTGATCGTTCAAATAACGGCGGTTGAAAGTCCCGACGAGCGGGTCGGTGATCGAGAGGAGCTGAATCTTCGCGTTTGCCTCGCGAAGCGACTGCTCGAGCCGCACGATGCGCCGCCCGGCGGTGAGGCGTGCGAGCAGCTCCGCCTCGTTCGGGGGCTTGCGAATGTAGTCGTCCGCTCCGGCCTCGAGGCCCTCGACGAGACTTTCCGTGGACCCGTGCCCCGTGAGCAGCAGCACGTACAGGTAGCCGGGCAGTTGCGCCTCGCGCACGCGACGGCAAAGGGTGACACCGTCCATTCCGGGCATGTCCCAATCCGTGACGAGCATCTGGAACGCTCCGCTCGAGAGCTTGGCGAGCGCGGTCTCGCCGTCCCCCGCGGTCTCGACGGTGTAGCCCGCGCGGCCGAGGAGCCGCTGCATCAGCAGCAGCTGGGTGGGCTCGTCCTCGACGAGCAGCAGTCTGAGCGGCGTCGCTTCAACGTCGTTCATGCGACCTGCGCCTCGATGAAGCCCGCACACTCGCGGACGGCAGCGCGGATGTGCTCGACGAGCTCGGCCAGCTCGGCGGCCGCGCGGCTGCCGGCGCCCCGCTCGAGGACGGCCGCGAGATCGCCGACGCGCTGTGCACAAACACTGTTGCTGCCGCCCTTCAACTTGTGTGCGAGCGTCCCGAGAAGCACCCGATCGTCGGCTTCGACCGCGCGTTGCAGTTCCTCGACGATGCGATCGCTGCTCGTGAGAAACGTCCGGCACAGCTCCTCTATGAACTCCTGGTCATCGCCCACGATGATGCGCAGGCGGGCGACATCGATCGCAGGTCCGCTCGCATGGGCGAGCGGCACCGGTGCGAGCAGAACGCCGCCCGCGGCAAGGCCGTGCTTGTCGAGCGTTTCGGCGAGGCGCAATGGCTCGAGCGGCTTGGTGAGCAAGCCGTCCATGCCGGCCGCCACGCATCGCTCGAGCTCGTCCGTCATCGCGCTCGCCGTGAGCGCGATGATTGGCGTGCGGCGCTCCGGGGTTTCCTGCCGCCGGATCTCGCGTGTCGCCGTCAGACCATCCATCACGGGCATCTGCACGTCCATCAGAATGATGTCATAGCGCGAGCGAGCGCAGAACTCGACCGCGCGCTGCCCGTTCTCGGCCACGTCCACCTCGCATCCGAGGCGCTCGAGGAAACGCCGGGTGACCTGCTGATTCACCGCGTTGTCCTCGACTACCAGCACCCGCCCGTGGAAGCGCCCCGCCGCGCCGCCGGCGGCGAGGGAGCCTCGCGTGACGAGCCGCGGTCCGGAGCCCGAGAGCGCTCCGGGGTCGCGCCCGAGCACCCGCTCGATGCAGGCGCGCAGCTCGCGCCCGCGCACCGGTTTGGTGAGGTAGCCGGCGAAGCCGATCTCCTGCAATCGCTCGATATTGCCTTGCCGATCGAGGGAGGTGAGCATGACGAGCTGCGGCTCACCGAGCTCGGGGATGGACCGTACCCGCAGCGCGAGTTGGGCGCCGTCGCAATCCGGCATTTGATCGTCCGCGATCACGAGATCGAATGGCTTGCCCGCGCGCGCGGATGCGACGAGCTCGCGCAGCGCCGCCTCGCTGCTCCCCACCGTCTCGACCGCGTAGCCCGCGGGGCGCAGCTGCCCGCGGAGCACGCGCTGATTGGTCTCGTTGTCGTCCACCACGAGCACGCGCAGCTCCCGCGGGCTCACCGGCCCCGAGGCGTCCGGGCTCACGACGCCATCGACGAGCGGACACGGCAGCGTAAAAGTGAACGTCGAGCCGTTGCCCGGCTTGCTCGCGACGCCTACTTGCCCGCCCATCAGCTCGACGAGACGTTTGACGATCGACAGTCCGAGTCCGGTTCCCCCGTAATGGCGTGTCGTAGAGGCGTCCGCCTGCACGAATGGCTGAAACAGCCGGCCCATCGCCTCGCTGCTCATGCCGGTGCCCGAGTCGCGCACCTCGAAATGCACCAACACCCGCCCGCCCTGCACCGCGATCGCGAGGGCCTCGATCACGATCTCGCCGCGTTGCGTGAACTTGACTGCGTTGCCCACCAGGTTCGTGAGGATCTGGCGCAGCCGGTGCGGATCGCCGAGCACGAGCTCGGGGATCGCAGGGTCGACGTTGACGATCAGCTCGAGATTCTTCGCTGCCGCCTGCACGGCCATGATCGTGCCCACGTCCTCAACGCACCGGCGCACGTCCATTTCCACTTGCTCGATCTCGAGCTTGCCGGCCTCGATCTTCGAGAAATCGAGAATGTCGTTGAGGATGCCGAGGAGCGAGGTTGCGCTCGTGCGGATCGTTTCCGCAAACTCGCGCTGCGTCGCCTCGAGCGGTGTGTCGAGCAGAAGCTCCGTCATGCCGAGCACACCGTTCATCGGCGTCCGGATCTCGTGGCTCATGTTCGCGAGGAAATCGCTCTTCGCGCGATTGGCCGCGGCTGCGGCCTCCTTGGCGGCAACCAGGGCGGCCTCTGCCTCGCGTTGCATGGTGATGTCCTGGAGCGAGCCCGAGAACCGGGTCGGCTTGCCGGCCAGGTCGCGCTCGCAGCGGCCGCGCGCACGCAGCCAACGCCATGCGCCATCGCGGTCGCGAACGCGCAGCGTCTCGTCGTACGCGTCGTCGGTCTCGAAATGGCGGCGTACGGACGCGGCGATGCGCTCGCGGTCCTCCTCGCACGCGAGCTCGCTCAACCGGCCCGGAATCGGATCCTCGAGCGCGTACCCGAGCATCTCGTGTACGCGCGGCGAGTACCACACCCGTCCGGTCACCACGTCGAAGTCGAAGAACCCGTCCGTGCTGCCGAGGGTCATGCGCTCGAGGCGCGCACGCACGTTGCGCAGCTCGACCTGCGCGAGCCGCTCATCGTGAATGTCGATCAGCGAGCCCGCGAAGCTCGCCAGCCGGCCGAGCTCATCGCGCTCAACCGCGCCGCGTGTGCGGAACCAGCGCCAGTCCCCTTCGGCCACCTGCATCCGCAGCTGCACGTCGAACGGCGTGCCATCGAGAATGTGTTGCTCGAACGCCGCGATGATCCGCTCCCGGTCCTCGGGATGCGCCCGCGCGCGGAACTCGGTCGCCGGCAGGCGCGTGTCGCGGCCCGGCAGCCCGAGCAGCTCCTCGTGCGTGGCGGAGCACCAGACAGTCTCCGTCCCGAAGTCGTAATCCCAGTGGCCCTCGGAGCTCGAGCGCGTGGCGCGTGCCAGGCGTATTTGAATCTGATGTTGATCCGTCACGTCCTGGATCGCTCCGGAGAGCCGTGTCGTCACCTCGTTCGTGCGTTCGGGAACGCCGATCACCCGCGCCCAGCGCCGATCGCCTGCGGCAGTGATGAACGGCACCGTTTGATCGAAGGAGGCGCCGTGGCGGATCGCATCGCCGATCGCGTTCTCGATGAGCGGACGAGCCTCGGGCGGATAGAACTCCAACATACCCGCGAGATCGAGCCGCGTCGCAGGATCGATGCCGTGAATGCGATAGACCTCCTGCGACCAGATGGGCTCGAGCGTTGCGAGATCGATTTCCCAGCCGCCGATGCGCGCCATAGTCGCGACCGTATCGAGCAGCCGCTGACCGCGGCGCAGCTGAGCCTCGGCGGCTTCGGTGCGCGCGAGCGCCGCTTTGAGCGCGGTGTTCACTTCGAGCGCACGCGCCGCTTCGGCACGCGCCTCGATGCCCGCGATCGTGGAGCGCTTCTGCCAGACACTGAGCACCGCGACCGTCCAGATCGCGAGCACCGAGAGCGTGCGGTGGCTCAGGATCTGCCAGGTCAGAAGCACATAGCTGTCTAGCGGTCGGACGAGCGCTAGGACAGTGCAGAGGCCCGCCGAGATCCACGTATAGCGCGTGCGGGGCGTCCACAGGCTCGCGAGCACGACGGCGATGTAGGCGACGCCGATGCCGGTTCCGAGCGGCGCCCACCGATCGCCGAAAAAGATTGCGAACGCGAGGATGAAGACCCACACCGGCCGTACTCGCGCGCCGGGGTCGGCGCAAGCAGCAGGCGAAGCGCGCTCGAGCGGCGCGGGCTCGGTTTGGAGACGACTCGACATGGCAAAGTTGCGGGACGTCCGCCTTGAGACCGGCTCGACCCGCAGCCGGCCTCAACGGCAGATGAGCATGATGCGGAACGGCTGGACGCGTCCGAGCGGTGCGTCACAGGCGCCGTGGTGCGACGTGGCACAATGACTTGCACCATGACGGGACGCACGCGCGGTTATGCTCATCGAGTCGACGTCGCGGCCGCCGTGCCGGCCGTCTGGACGGCGCTCACGGACTCGCGCGCTCTCGGGCTGTGGTGCGCGCCGGGCGCGGAGATCAGCGCTCGTGCGGGCGGCGCCTTCCGCGCCAATGTCGATCGGGTCACGGAAACCGAAGCGCACATCGACATCTACGAGCCGCAGCGGCGTATGCGCCTCATCCATCTGCCCTCTTACGACAACCTTACGTCGCAGGCCACGCTCGTAGACGATTTCCTTCTCGATGAGGCGCCGGTCGGCGCCACGCTGCGGATCCTCGGCTCCGGATTCCCCGCCGAGGAACTCTGGGATGCGATCTATCTGCGGCGCCGCGCCGGTTGGGAGCGCGCGCTCGCGCGGCTGAAAGTGCTGGTCGAGCGCGAGGCACGCGCGGCGGGCGGCCCCGAGACGCGGGGTTGAACGCGCGCGCCGGCTCGCACGCCCGGGCTCGATTCAAAGAAGACCGCGTTCGGCGAAGGAGACGCACGTGCCATCGCCGACGACGATGTGATCGAGCACGCGCACATCTATCAATGCGAGCGAATCACGAACCCGACGTGTGATCAACTCGTCGGCGTGGCTCGGCTCCGCCACGCCCGAGGGGTGATTGTGCGCAAGGATCACCGCCGTCGAATTGTGCGCCACGGCCTGGCGCACGAGCTCGCGCGGGTGAACGGCCGCCCCGTCCACGGTGCCGCGGAACAGCTCCTCGAAGGTGATCAGCCGGTGTCGCGAGTCGAGATGCAGGCAGCAGAAGACCTCGTAGGGTCTGTCGCGGAGCTGAGCGATGAGGAACTCCTTCAGAGGCTTCTCACTCGGCACGACAGGCCGGGCCTGCAGCGCATCGAGATGGTGGCGGCGCGCGAGCTCGACGCCCGCTCGCAGCAGCGCGAAACGGGCCGGGCCGAGCCCCTGCATCCGCAGACACTCGCGTGAGTCCGCCTGCAGCAAACCCCGTATCGAGCCGAACGCAGCGATCAATTCGCGCGCGACATCGAGAGCGGATCGGCCGCGCAGGCCCGATCCGATGATGACGGCCAGCAGCTCGGCATCAGACAGGGCCTCGGGGCCGCGCGCGAGCAATCGCTCGCGGGGGCGCTCGCTTTTCGGCCAGTCGCGGATCGGCATCGCTGAATTCTGCCGCCTGCGCACCGGCGCGGCGAGCCGTAATCGGCCCGAGAATGCCCGGAAATTACGCTACACTCGTCGCCGCCGGTCCATTCGATGCGCCGAAATCAGTGCCCGCGAAGCTGCGGATAAGACTCTACTCGTGGAACGTGAACGGCATTCGCGCCGTCGTGAAGCGGGGCGACTTTCAATCGTTCGTGAAGAGCCATCGCCCGGACATTCTGTGTCTGCAGGAGACGAAAGCGGAGCGCGGGCAGATCGAGATCGAGATGCCGGGCTATCACGAGTGCTGGAATTCGGCGGCGAAGAAGGGCTACTCGGGGACGGCGATCTTCTCGAGGCAGAAGCCCCTCTCGGTCGTGAACGGCTTCCCGAGGCGATTCGCGCGCCGGTTCAGATTCGCCGACGAGCTCGAGCGCGACGCGAGCGAGGAAGGCCGGGTCATCACCGCGGAATTTCCGAAACTCTACGTCGTCTCGGTCTACACGCCGAACGCGAAGGACGACCTGTCGCGCCTCGCACTGCGCCACGAGCACTGGGACCCCGCCTTCCTCGCTTACTGCCGGATGCTCGAGAAGAAAAAGCCGGTCCTCTTTTGCGGCGATCTCAACGTCGCCCATACCGAGCTCGACCTCGCGAATCCCGGCCCGAATCGGGGCCGCAAAGGGTTCACGGACGAGGAGCGCGAAGGCTTCGGGAATTTGCTGAGCGCCGGGTTCCTCGACACGTTTCGCCTGTTCGAGCAGGGCAAAGGCCACTACACCTGGTGGAGCCACTTCGCGAACTCGCGCGCGCGCAACGTAGGATGGAGAATCGATTACATTCTGGTGTCCGCCGCGCTGCGCAAATCTGTCAAGGCTGCGCGCATCCATGCGGACGTGATGGGGAGCGATCACTGTCCGGTGAGCGTCGAGCTCGCCTTTTGAGATGCGGGAGCGAGCGGCTGGCGCGGCGCTCCGCGCTCATCCGCCGGAGGCCCGAGTCGAACATGAAGCAACGATCCGAAACCCGCAACCCCGAGGGGCTCGTCGAGAACAACCGGCGCTGGGCGGAGGAGACCGTTCGCGAGGACCCGGAATTCTTCCGGAGGCTGGCTGCGCAGCAGGCGCCGAAATTCCTATGGATCGGCTGCTCCGACAGCCGCGTACCGGCGAATCAGATCACGGGGCTGCCGCCGGGGGAGGTCTTCGTCCACCGCAACGTCGCGAATCTCGTGCTGCACACGGACCTCAACTGCCTCTCGGTCCTGCAATACGCGGTCGACGTCCTGCGCGTCGAGCACGCCATCGTCTGCGGTCATTACGGCTGCGGGGGCATCGCAGCCGCGTGCCGCGGCGCCCCCCTAGGGCTCATCGACAACTGGCTGCGGCACATCCAGGACGTGGCGGAAAGGCGCGAGACGCTGCTCTCGCGCGAGCGCGATGAGGCGCTCCGCGCGGACCGTCTGTGCGAGCTCAATGTGCTCGAGCAGGCGCACAACGTCTGCCGCACGACCATCGTGCGGGACGCCTGGGACCGCGGCCAGGCGCTCTCCGTGCATGCCTGGATCTACAGTCTTTCCGACGGACTGCTACAGGATCTCGGCTTTGCCGCCTCGGCTCACCGGGAGCCGGCCGCGGAGCTCGCGAATGCCGTCCGGCGCGTCGCTGCGCGGATCGCGGGAGCTTAGGGGTCTCCGCTACGCTTTCGCTGCCTCGCCAGTTTCCGCTTCGCGGCGCGCTTTTGCTTTGACCGCGATCTTCGCGAAAAACAATCCCGCCTCGTACAGCAGGTACATCGGGACCGCCATGATGATCATGGAAATCGAGTCGGGCGGCGCGAGCGCCGCGGCGGCGACGAAGATCGCGATGAGCACGTAACCGCGGTTAGAGGCGAGCTTCTCGACGCTCACGAGACCCGTCGTCGCGAGCAGCACGACCGCGATCGGGGCCTCGAAGGCGACGCCGAATGCGAGAAACAGCCGCATCACGAAATCGAGGTACTGCGAGATGTCCGTCATCATCAGGATGCCCTTCGGGGTCGTCGTCACCATGAACTGAAAGACGACCGGGAAGACGGCGTAGAAGGCGAACGCGATGCCGGCATAGAACAATAGAATCGAGGAGACGACGAGCGGGAGCGCGAAGCGCTTCTCGTGACGGTAGAGTCCCGGCGCGACGAACGCCCAGATTTGATAGAGCACGTACGGCATGGCGATGAACAGCGCCACGTACATCGCAAGCTTGAAGGGCGTCATGAACGGCGTGATGACGCCGGTCGCGATCAGATGAGAGCCCGGGGGGAGCTTCGCCTGGATCGGGCTCGCGACCATGTCGAACAGGGCGTTCGACTTCCAAGCGCACGGGATGAAGACGATGACCCAGGCGATCATCGCCCGGATCAGCCGGTTGCGCAGCTCGAGCAGATGGGAGATGAGCGTGCCTTCGGCCAGCTTCTCCTCGGGCTCGTCGTTGCTCATGGCGCTAGCTCGCTAGCGATCGTCGTTCTCGACGGCTGCGGTGCGCGAGGGCGAGGGGGCGGAGGCTGACTCGCGCGCGGAATCGCGCGGCGGCGCTCCATGCGCCTCGCCCTGTCGAGGCGTGGATGAAGGCTGCACCGTCGCGGCGTCTTCGGGCTTCGACGTCGGCGCTGCCGCATCCGCGGCCGGCTCGGCAGTTTCCCAGCCCGCGCTCGCCATCCAGGTCTGTGACTCGGGGAGCCATTCCCGGACATCCGACGAATGCGATTCCATGCTCGCCGGGGCGTCGTGGCCGGCCCGGGCGGCAGCTTCGGCAGCGCTCACCGGCGGAAGCGCCGTATCGTGCAGCTGAGCATCGAACGTGAGCTGCTGGGGCGCAGGCTCGTAGCCCTCCGGCGGCGGCATCCCGTACGACTCGTAGGGCATCGGCTCGTGCGTCGCGGGATCTGTGGGGATGGCCTCGGCAGTCGCGGATCCGTGTTCGACCGCCCCCTGCGGTATCCCTTCGGACGGCGCTTCATGCGGTGCGCCTTGCCGCTGAGCGGCAGCGGCAGCCGCCGCTGCTCCAGCCGCAGCCGCTGCTGCAACTCCAGCCTCGGCTGCAGTCTTCTGCGCGGGCTTGGCGGCGGAATCGACCGACTTGCGAATGTCCATCGCGGTCTCGGCGCTCGAGACCTCCTGCTCGAGCTGCTCACGGAACTGCCGCGCCATCGATCGAGCACGGCCGACCCAGCGGCCGATCTTCGCGGCCGCACCCGGCAGCTTCTTGGGGCCGAGCACGACCAAGGCCAGCGCGAAGATGATGATGATCTCTGGGAAATCGATCGAGAACATCTGAAAGTCGAGCTTGGCGTCGCTCTTGCGGGGAGCATGGCGCCGCAAAGTAATGATAGTGGGCGGTCAGTCGCCCTTCCGTCTCACCCGTTCGGGGTCCGCAACCTCGGGAAATTCGGCGTCCGGGCGCATCGATTCTACCTGCTCGGCGCGCGGCGCGCTTGAACCTTCCCTCATTCCGCGCCGAAAGCGCCTGATCGCCGAGCCCAGGTCCGAGCCGAGGCCCCGCAGCTTCTTAGAGCCGAAGATGAGGAGCACGATGATCAGAATCAAGACCAGATCGAGCATCCGATACCCCGCTCAATAGGAAGCGCGCCGCTCTCGCGAGCCGAGCGCGGATGTTAAGGTAAATCCTGCCGGTGCATGGCGGCGAGCCGCCCGCTTCGCAAGCCGCACCTCATGCGGGGCTTTGCAGCCAGAAAGTCACCGGCCCGTCGTTGATCGATGAGACGCGCATGTGCGCGCCGAATACGCCGGCCGCAACCGGTGCATGCCGCGCCCGCGCCTGCTCGAGGAGATGCTCGAACAATGCCCGGGCGGAATCGGGAGCGGCCGCCGTGCTGAAACCCGCGCGCGTCCCCTGGCGCGTGTCGGCGGCGAGCGTGAACTGCGGAACGAGGAGCAGTCCGCCGTGCACATCTGCGAGGCTGCGATTCATGCGGCCGGCATCGTCCGCGAAGATTCGGTACGTCAACACGCGCTCGAGCAACCGATCCGCCGAGGCGTGCGTGTCGTCCTTCTGCACGCCGATGAGCGCGAGCACGCCGTGCTCGATCGAGCCGACGGTGCGGCTCTCGACGTCGACGTGCGCCGAGAGTACGCGCTGAATCAGCGCGATCATGCGCGCGCTCGCCTGCACCGCGAGCCGGTTGGCTCCGAGCCGCTCGGTGGCAAAGCGCGCCGCGAATCCTTATGATTCGGGGCCATTTTTCCGTCACCTCGAGGATCGATATGGCGTCTTGGATGCGCGCGGGTGCTCTTTCGACCGCTGTACTCTGCGGGGCGCTCGCGAGCGCGGCGGCGCTCGCCCAGGGCGCGCCGCTCAACGGCAACCCGGAGCGCGGCAAGGCGATCTCCTACACCTGCCTCGGTTGTCATGGAATCGCGGGGTATCGCAACGCATTTCCGGACTACAGCGTGCCGGAGCTCCGCGGACAGCACCCGGACTATCTCGTCGCAGCGCTGACAGCGTACAAGAACGGTGAACGCTCGCACACGACCATGCACGCGCAGGCCTCCGAGCTCTCGGCGCAGGACATGGCCGACATCGCCGTGTACTTCGCCGGGCCGGTGCTCAAGGCGGGCACGGCACCGGCGAGCGAGCTCAAGCCGCCGGCCGCCGCGGCCGTTTGCGTCGCCTGTCACGGGGCCGATGGGATCGGCGTCATCCCGCAGTATCCGAGCATCGCCGGCCAGCATGCCGACTACATCGTGCAGGCGCTCAGGGAGTACAAGAGCGGCGCTCGCAAGAACCCCATCATGGCGGGCATGGCCGCGCAGGTGAAAGAAGACGACATGCGGGTGATCGCGGACTACTACAGCAAGATCACCCCGGGTCTGGAGACGCTCCCCCGCCCCTTCGCGAGCATCACGGCCGAGCGCTGAGGCGGGTCCCGACCCCTGACGCCCCGGCCGCCGACGCCTCGACCGCTCACGCCTCGACCGCTCACGCCCGAGCCGCTGCGAACCGCGCGCCCCTGCGGCGCCTGAAGCCTCACTCCGCGGTCGCGAGTCGCTGCAGGAACATCGCCGCGACCTCGTAATAGGTATCGCGGTTCGATTTCTTACGGAAGCCGTGACCCTCGTCGCGCGCGGCGAGATACCACACGTCATCCCCACGCGCGCGCAGGCTCGCAACGAGATCGGTCGATTGGGCTGCGGGCACGCGCGGGTCGTCGAGCCCCTGCACGACGAGCAGCGGGCGACGAATCCATTTGACCTTCGAGATCGGGGAGATGCGGCTCAGGAAATCGTGCATTTGCGGCTCGCGCTCGTCGCCGTACTCGGCGCGCTCGACGCCGCGGCGCCAGGCGGCGGTGTGCTCGAGGAATCTCACGAAATCCGTGATCCCGCACACATCGATCGCACCGCGCAGCCGATCGTTGTAATCGGCGAGCGATGCGAGCGCGAGATAGCCTCCATATCCCGATCCGAGCACGGCCACCCGTTCGCGGTCGAGGGCGGGCTGCAGGTCGATCCAAACGAGCAGCGAGCCGATGTCCCGCAATGCGTCCTCGCGCAGCGCTCCATCGTCGAGACCGAGGAATGTCCTGCCGTAGCCCGAGGAGCCGCGGATGCTCGGGGCGATGACCGCGTAGCCGAGCTCGTTCACCAGGAACTGCACGAACGCGTCGAACGCCGGGCGAGCCTGCCCCTGCGGGCCGCCCTGAAGGTCGATGAGCACCGGATGCGGACCGGGAGTGCGCGGTTGGTACAGATACGCCGACAGCATGCGGCGGCCGCCGTTCGCGCGATCCCACGTCGGAAATCGGATGAGCTCCGCCGCAACGAACGCCGGGCAGCTCGCCCCCGCCGTCGGGGGTGTCTGTAGCGCGCTCGCTTTGAGACTGCCGGCTTCGGGATAGCCGCGCGCATCGGCCCCCGCGCAGATCGGACCGGACTCGCTTCGCGTCCAGCGCACGAGCGTGTTGCGGTCGACTTCGTACACATACACATCGCGCGGCGATGCCGCGCTCTGCGCGGATAGCGCGAGCCGGCGGCCGGACCGATCGAACCGCGGCGACCCGATCACGCCATCCGGAAGGCCCGCGGGATCGAGGCGCAGCTTGAGGAGAGTATCGAGAACCGTGAGCCGGCTCTTGCCATCCTCATTTGCGACGTAGGCGAGGTATCGTCCGTCCGCGCTCACGTCGAAACTCTCGATGCTCCAGGGCGCGGCGCTCGCGAGGTCGGTCGATACGTGCGTCACGAGGTCGACGCGGCGGAGCACGGTGGTCTCGCTGCCCGCATCCGAGAGCACATAGATACCGCGCCCGTCCGGGGCGAAACGCGCCGCCCGCACGCTCGTCTTTCGCGAGCCGAGGTCGACGGGCGTCAGTGTCCCGATCGATGCATCGGCGAGATACAGATGACTGTCCGTTGCCGAGATCGTCTGCTCGATCAGCAGCTGCTTTCCATCGGAGGACCAGTCGAGCGGGCGCCACGAGCCCTCGCGCCCGGGCACCAGAAGCCGCGGTCTCGTCCCCGCGGCGAGATCGACGGTGTAGATATCCTCGTCCGCCTCGCTCCGCTCGTTCCCGAAAAATGCGAGCTGGCTGCCGTCCTTCGACCACACGAGTCCGCCATGGTGCGACCTTCCGTCGGTGAGGAGACGGACATCGCCCGCAGCACCGTCCGCCGCAGCTCCACTCACCTGCGGCCGCCCCGCGGGCGATCGTGACGCGAGCGGGAAGTAGTAGATCTGGCTCAGCTCATCCCCGCCCTGGTCCTCGAGAAACGCGAAGCCCTCGTCGGTGGCCGCGGGCTGCGCGGCGGCAACGGCGATCGGCTCGTGGCGGTACGTGAGCTGCTCGCGCGCGCCGAGCGGTGCGGCGACGCGATGGATCTCCGTGGCATTCCCGAAGCGGGTCGCGATGAGCATGCTGCCGTCCGGCAGCCAGTCGAGGAAGGTGGCCTCGCGCGTGTTCGTGTAGCGCTCGAGCCGGGCGGCGAGCCGCTCATCGAGCGGCGGGATGCCCTCGAGGATTACGTTGCCGATCCCGCGATGGAATGCGACGTTTGCAGTCGGCGGCGCGTGCGCCGGCGATGGCGCGCCGCTCACGGGCTCCGCACACAAAGCTAGCGCCAGCAATGCAGCGGCGAGTGCTCGCGCATGCACCTGCGCAAGCGCTCCTGCGCGCAGCGGGGATCGGCTCATGCGAGACTTGGGCGTGCGACGACGAATGACCCGTCAACAATGACCTGTTAATTACTATGCCGAGCGAGATGCCGCAAGCGACGCTTCTCTCATATCCGCACGGAATCACAGCGGTGGACACGGATTACATCCGTCCTGGGCTCGCAGCCTCGCACCTCATCGTGCACGGGGGGCGGGCGGCATTCGTCGACGTCGGAACCAATCACTCCGTGCCGCGGCTGCTCGCGGCGCTCGAGGCGCTGCGCATCGCGCGCGAGGCCGTGGAGTATGTGCTCCTCACGCACGTGCACCTGGACCATGCGGGCGGCGCGGGCGCGCTCCTGCGCGAGCTGCCGAATGCGCGCGCCGTCATCCATCCTCGCGGCGCGCCCCATCTGATCCATCCCGCGAAGCTCATCGAGGCCTCCATCGCGGTCTACGGTGAGCCGACGTACCGGTCCCTGTACGGGGAGCTCGTGCCGATTCCCGCCGAGCGCGTCCGGCTGATGCGCGATGGCGAGCGAATCGAGCTCGCCGGTCGCGAGCTGCTCACCATCGACACCCCGGGTCACGCGATGCATCACTACAGCATCATCGATGTGGGCTACCGCAACATCTTCACCGGCGATACGTTCGGGCTCTCTTACCGGGAGCTCGACACGCCCGCGGGCGCTTTCGTCGTGCCGACGACGACTCCCACGCAGTTCGACCCGGAGCAGCTCATCGCCTCTATCGAGAAGCTCATGGGGTATGGGCCGCAGGCCGCCTATCTCATGCACTACGGCCGCGTCACGGACCTCCCGCGGCTCGCCGAGTCGCTGAAAGCGCAGATTCGTGAGCTCAGCGCGATTGCGCGCCGCCATGCCGGTGCCTCGGATCGTGCAGCCGCGATCCGCGCCGACATGCGCGCGCTGTGGCTCGCGCTCGCGCGCCGGCACGGGATCGAGCTTCCCGAGTCGCGGATCGACGACATCCTCGGAAAAGATCTCGACCTCAACGTGCAGGGCCTCGTCGCGTGGCTCGAGCGCCTCGCGCGGCCGAGCCGCTGCTAAACTTGCGCGGTCCGATCCGGGGCCGATCAATGCCTGCACCACCAACCGCGGGAACGCGCTTCAGGGCCGCGCTCGAGACCGAGCGTCCGCTTCAGCTCGCCGGCACGGTGAATGCCTATACCGCCCTGCTCGCAGGCAACGCTGGATTCAAGGCCGTCTACGTCTCCGGGGCCGGCGTCGCGAACGCCTCGTTCGGCATGCCCGATCTCGGCATCACCTCCCTCGGCGATGTATGCGAGGACGTCCGGCGCATCACCGGCGCGACGGAGCTGCCGCTGCTCGTTGATGCAGACACGGGCTTCGGCAGCGCATTCAACATCGCACGCACGGTGAAGGAGATCGCCCGGTCGGGCGCGGCGGGGCTGCATCTCGAGGATCAGGTGCAGGCCAAGCGCTGCGGCCATCGGCCAGGCAAAGCACTCGTTCCGCCGGAGGAGATGGTGGACCGCCTGAAGGCCGCCCTCGATGCTCGCAGCGATGCGTCCTTCATCATCATGGCTCGCACCGACGCTCACGCCGTCGAGGGGCAAAGGGCGGCCGTCGAGCGCGCGCAGCGCTATGTGGAGGCGGGCGCCGACATGATCTTTGCGGAGGCACTCACGAGCCTCGGTGAATACCGCGAGTTCACGCGTCATCTTGCAGTGCCGGTGCTAGCGAATCTCACGGAATTCGGACGCACCCCGCTCTTTACGACCCGCGAGCTCGCTCGGGCGGGAGTGCGCATGGTGCTCTATCCGCTCTCCGCGTTTCGCGCCATGAGCCATGCGGCGCTCGCCGTGTACGAGGCGATCCGGCGCGAGGGAACTCAGCGCGGCGTGGTGCCTCTCATGCAAACACGGGAGGAGCTCTATGGAGTGCTCGGCTATCACGCGTACGAGGAGCGGCTCGACCGGCTCTTCGGGCGTGAGAGCGGGGTGCGCGCGGCCGCCGAGCCCCGAGCAGGGGCAACGCGGGCGAGTGCGGAGCGCAAGGGCCGCGCCGGCGGGATTCGCAAGACCGAGCCGAGGTGAGGAATGAACGAATCGGTTCCGGCGTTCAAGCCTAAGAAATCGGTGGCGCTATCCGGGGTGCCCGCCGGCAACACCGCGCTGTGTTCCGTCGGCCGCACCGGCAACGATCTGCACTATCGAGGCTATGACATTCTCGAGGTCGCGGAGGCGGCGCAGTTCGAAGAGATCGCCTATCTCCTCATCCACGGGGAGCTGCCGAATGCGGCGGCTCTCTCGGCCTACAAGGACAAGCTCAAGGCCCTGCGCGGCCTGCCCGCGGCATTGCGCGAGGTGCTCGAGGAGCTGCCGCCCGCCACGCATCCGATGGACGTGCTGCGCACCGGGGTCTCGAGTCTCGGCTGTCTGCTGCCCGAGAGAGAGGATCACTCGGCCGCAGGTGCCCGCGATATTGCAGACCGCCTGATCGCCTCGCTGGGCTCGATGCTCGCCTACTGGTATCACTACAGCCACTCGGGACAGCGCATTTTCCTCGAGACCGAGGACGACTCTATCGGCGGGCATTTCCTGCATCTGCTGCATCGGCGCCAGCCCCCCGCCTCCTGGGTGCGCGCCATGCACACCTCGCTCATTCTGTATGCCGAGCACGAGCTCAACGCCTCGACGTTCGGCGCGCGTCATCGCCGGGACGGGCTCCGATCTCTACTCCTGCATCACCGGGGCGATCGGGGCGCTGCGCGGACCGAAACACGGCGGCGCGAACGAGGTCGCGCTCGAAATCCAGACCCGCTACCGCGACGCCGATGAGGCCGAGCGGGATGTGCGCGCACGCGTTGCGGCGAAAGAGGTGATCATCGGCTTCGGCCATCCGGTCTACACGGTCGCGGACCCGCGCAATCAGGTCATCAAGGAGGTCGCGCGCCGCCTGGCGCACGAAGCGGGCGATACGCGATTGTTCGAGATTGCCGAGCGCATCGAGTCGACGATGCAGCAGGCGAAGCGCATGTTCGCCAATCTCGATTGGTTCTCCGCGGTCTCCTATCATTTGATGGAGGTGCCGACAGCGATGTTCACGCCGCTTTTCGTGATTGCACGCACGACCGGATGGGCCGCGCATGTGATCGAGCAGCGTGAGGACGGCAAGATCATTCGCCCCGCGGCGAATTACGTGGGGCCCGAGCCGCGCGCGTTCGTGCCGCTTGGTGAGAGGCGCTGAGCGCTCCGCGCGACAGATGCCACGTAAGGCGGCTGACCCCGAACGACTGATGACCACACAGGACCCGAAATCCGCCGAGCGACCGGCGCCCGATTACGTGCTCGTCGCGGTCGCCGAGTACGTGAAGGGCTTCACCGTCCAAAGCGAGCTCGCCTACGACACCGCGCGGTATTGCCTGATGGACACGCTAGCGTGCGGCTTTCAGGCGCTCAAGTTCCCTGCGTGTACGAAGCTTCTCGGGCCCGTCGTGCCGGGCGCGGTAATGCCGGGCGGCGCGCGCGTACCCGGCACCTCCTACGAGCTCGATCCGGTGCAGGCCGCCTTCAACATCGGCACGATGATCCGCTGGCTCGATTTCAACGATACGTGGCTCGCCGCCGAGTGGGGCCATCCTTCCGACAATCTCGGCGGCATTCTCGCGGTCGCCGATTATCTGTCGAGGAAGGCGCGGATGGAGGGCAGCGACCCCCTCACCGTACGCGATGTGCTCACCGCGATGATCAAAGCTCACGAGATCCAGGGCGTGATCGCCCTCAAGAACAGCTTCAATCGCGTCGGCCTCGATCATGTGCTTCTGGTCCGCGTCGCAACGACCGCCGTGGCGACGGCGATGATGGGCGGCACTCGCGAGCAGGTCATCGATGCGGTCTCGAACGCCTGGATCGACGGTGGTGCGCTGCGGACGTATCGGCACGCTCCGAACACCGGCTCTCGCAAGAGCTGGGCTGCCGGTGATGCGACGAGCCGCGGAGTGCGCCATGCGCTGATGTGCCTCGCGGGGGAGATGGGATATCCCTCTGCGCTTTCCGCACCGCGCTGGGGGTTCTACGACGTGCTGTTCCAGGGGCAGTGGCTCTCGCTTCCGCAGCCCTTCGGGAGCTACGTCATGGAGAACATCCTGTTCAAGATCTCCTATCCCGCGGAATTCCACGCGCAGACGGCCGTCGAGGCCGCGATCGCATTGCACCCGCAAGTGCGCGATCGTCTCGATCGGATCGAGCGCATCGTCATCGAGACGCAGGAGCCGGGCGAGCGGATAATCGATAAGGTGGGGCCGCTCGCGAATCCCGCGGATCGGGACCACTGCATTCAATACATGGTCGCCGTGCCGCTCATTCACGGGCGGCTCACGGCGGAGGACTACGAGGACGAGGCGGCGGCCGACCCGCGCATCGATCGCCTGCGAGCGCTCATGCAGGTCTCGGAGAATCCCTCCTTCACTCACGACTACTACGATCTCTCCAAACGCGCGATCGGCAACGCGGTGCAGGTGTTCTTCGACGACGGCAGCTCCACGCCGCGTATCGAGGTGAGCTACCCGATCGGACACCGCCGGCGCCGGACGGAGGGCATCCCGATTCTCGTCGAGAAATTCAAGGCCGCAATCGCGAAGCGCTTCCCGGCGAGGCAGGCCGAGCGCATCGAGGGGCTGTTCGCCGATCCCGCGAAGCTCGATGCCCTCCCCGTCAACGAGCTCATGGCAGCGCTCGTTACCAACGGCAGTGTGTGAGCGACGAGTCCGGGCGGCTCGAGCGGGCTGAGCTGATCGAGCAGGCGCGACTGCTCAACGTGTCGCTCGGGGATGCGGAGGCGCAGCGCCTGGCGCTGCTGCTCGATGAGCTCGAGCGCTGGAACGCCGCATACAACCTGACCTCCATCCGGGGGCGCGAGGCGATGATGACGCATCATCTCCTCGACAGCCTCTCGATCCACGAGTACTTGAAGGGCGCGCGCATCGCCGATGTCGGCACGGGCGCGGGCTTTCCCGGCCTGCCGCTCGCCGTCGCGAACCCGGAGCGCCAGTTCACGCTCATCGATTCGGCAGAAGAAGGTGCGTTTCGTCGCGCACGCCGCCCGCGCTCTCGGGCTCGGCAATGTGGTGGCGGTGCACTCGCGGGCCGAGGACATGCGCCCCGCCGAGCCGTTCGACACCATCACTGCGCGCGCATTCGCGGGCCTGCCCGACCTCCTCGAGAGCGTGTACGCGCTCGCTCGCCCCGGCACGCGCGTGCTCGCGATGAAGGGACGGCAGCCCCGCGCGGAGATCGCGGCGGTGAGAGCCCCCTGGCGAGTCATCGAGGCGATCCCTCTCGAGGTACCCCGACTCGGGGAGGTGCGGCACCTCATCATTGCGGAATGCGTCAGCCGCGAAGGGGACCGCGGCGTGTCATGATGTGCCGATGAAGCGCGTCATCGCGATCGCCAACCAGAAGGGCGGGGTGGGCAAGACGACGACTGCCGTCAACCTCGCGGCTTCGCTTGCCGCCACGAAGCGCCGGATGCTGCTCATCGACCTCGATCCGCAAGGCAACGCGACGATGGGCTGCGGGGTCGACAAAGCGCAGATCAGGCGGGGGAGCTGCGAGGCGCTGCTCGGCGAGTCCGATGTGGCGAGCGCGCTCTTGCCGGTCGAGCCGGCGGGCTTCAACCTGCTGGCCGCCAACCAGGACCTCACGGCCGCCGAAGTGCGGCTGCTCACGATGATCGCAGGCCGGGAGATCAAACTCCGCTCGGCCTTGAAGCCGGTCCGGGATGCCTTCGATGTCATCCTCATCGACTGCCCTCCCGCGCTCAACATGCTCACGGTCAACGCGCTCGTCGCCGCGGACAGCGTGCTGATCCCGATGCAGTGCGAGTACTACGCGCTCGAGGGGCTCTCGGCGCTGCTTGCGACGATCGAGCAGATTCGCGCGGCCGCGAATCCGCCGCTCGAGCTCGAAGGGATTCTGCGCACGATGTTCGATCCCAGAAACAACCTCGCGAACGAGGTGAGCGCACAGCTCATCCAGCACTTCGGGGACAAGGTCTTCCGGACCATCATCCCGCGCAACATCCGCCTCGCCGAGGCACCCTCGTTCGGGCGGCCCGTGCTGTTTCACGACAAGGAATCGCGCGGCGCGCTCGCCTACCTCGCACTCGCAGGGGAGATGATCCGGCGCGAGGACGAGGAGCGCGAGGCGTCAGCCGGGATCGTCGAGGGACCCGCCCGAGCCGGGGGAACCCTGGCGGACGAGGGAGCAGCGGCAGGCGCGAATGGCACGAGCGAGCCGCATTCGCCGGGGAACGAAATGGCTGCAGGAGGATCGCCCGTCACATCGACCGGACGCCCGACTTCGCTATGATCGGCGACCATGATGCAAAAGAAGCCTAGCCTCGGCCGGGGGCTCGAGGCACTGATGGGGTCGGGCGTACTCCGTCCGAGCTTGACGCCGCTCGGCGCGCCGCCTGCCGCCGCGCAATCGCCCGCGGTGCAGCCCGCTGTTCCCCCTTCCGAGGAACTCGCCAAGCTGCCGCTCGATCAGCTGCAGCGCGGACGCTATCAGCCGCGTATCGACATGCGGCCGGAGTCGCTGCAGGAGCTCGCCGATTCCATCAAGGCGCAGGGTGTCGTGCAGCCGATCGTCGTTCGGCCAATCGACGGTCCGTTGCCCGGCGTAGATGCGCGTGTGACGCCCCCCGAGGGCCTCGGAGCGGACAGCGCGGCAGCGCGCGGCGCGCGCTACGAGATCATCGCGGGCGAGCGGCGCTGGCGCGCCGCACAAATGGCGGGCCTCACGGAGATCCCCGCCGTCATCCGGCGCATCCCCGATGAGGCGGCGATCGCCGTCGCGCTCATCGAGAACATCCAGCGCGAGGACTTGAATCCGCTCGAGGAAGCTCGCGCCCTGGACCGCCTCATCCGCGAGTTCCAGATGACTCATCAGGAGGCGGCCGAAGCGGTCGGCCGCTCGCGCGCCACGGTGAGCAACCTGTTGCGCCTGCTCGATCTGCCGGGCGAAGTGGCCGAGCTCGTCGAGCGGCGCGAGCTCGAGATGGGCCACGCGCGGGCGCTGCTCGCGCTGCCAGGGCGGCGCCAGCAGGCGGAAGTCGGCGCGCTCGTCGCGAAAAAGAGCATTTCGGTGCGCGAGACCGAGGCGATCGTGCGGCGCATGCTCGCCCCGGGGCGAGCCGCGGAGCCGGCCGATGAGGCCGCGCGCGACCCGGATGTGCAGCGCCTCGAGCGGGATCTCGCCGAGAAGCTCGGCGCCCGGGTCGCGATCCGTCACTCGGGCTCCGGCAAGGGTCGGCTCGTGATCGACTACAACAGCCTCGATGAGCTCGACGGCATCCTCGCGCACATCCAGTAACGGCCCCGGGCCCGGTAGCCTTTTTGAACGAGGCTCTCTATAATTCCGCGGCTTTATCGCCCGGCCAGTCGTAAGTGGCCGGAAGATAAAGTAAAAGCCGAGCCTCTTTCTTCCCTTCCGGGAGCGCGAAGCGAGCCGCTTTCTTCTTGCGCGGCACGGCGATGATCCCACGCACGTCGAGTGACACGCCGGAGCGTGGGGGATGGGGCGAGCGGCGCGTGTCACACACAATTGCTCGGGAGTCTTTGAAGCCGATGGCGCTCACGATGGAGCTGCCGAACGCTCCGCGTCCATACGTCGCTGCGCGACGGCTGGCGTTCGGGGTCGTGCTCGGGCAGGCGGGAGTTACGCTCCTCGCCGCGCTCGTGTCCCTCCTCGTCGACGGTGCAACCGGAGCCATCTCGGCGCTGCTCGGCGGCGGGATCGGCACGGTCGCGAGCCTTGCGATGGCGGTCATTGCGTTCGGCCGGATTCCGCGCAGCGCACCGCTGATCCTCGCCGTGTTCTTCGCCGGCGAAATCGCAAAGCTCCTGTTGATGATCGGACTGTTCGTCGCGGTATGGCACTGGATGCGGCCCTCGCCAGGGGCGATGTTCGCCGCGTACGGGGCGACGTTCCTCGTGTACTGGATTGCTCTTGCCCGATTGCTGCCACGTGGCATCGCCGCGCGGCAGCCGCTCGGCGGAGTGCAGAGTTGATAGAGGCGCTAGCGTGAATCTCGGTTTCACTCGAGGCATTCTCGGACAAGCGGCGGAGGCGGCTCCGAATCCGACGGAGTACATCGTCCACCACATCACCTTTCTCACGAACAAGACGCCGCAAGGAATCGCGGATTTCGGCGTCATCAACTACGA
>Ga0134128_10001005_pt1 | contig 37901 bp, 35 predicted proteins | sample KB31754_FD_96462 | JGI IMG/M metagenome (GOLD analysis project Ga0134128, IMG submission 96462) | Terrestrial soil microbial communities with excess Nitrogen fertilizer from Kellogg Biological Station, Michigan, USA - KB3-175-4 | ecosystem: Environmental > Terrestrial > Soil > Unclassified ...
GCATGCCATGAAGTCCGGCAATTATAAGAAGGCTGCGACTTTCTGCCAGCAGGTGCTGGACGGTTGTAACGATGTATCCAAATGTCTGGCCGTTGCCACGTTTACCGAATCTGTCGGTTTGTCGATGGTAGAAACTCGCCGTGCTTGCGTGACCAAGGCAGTCACCCTGGCGCAGAATACGGATGACATGATTCTGGTGGCGCTTAAGGCGCGTCAGTATCAGTTTTTTGAAGTAACCAGACAGGCGATTCAGACATTACTCACCGGTGCTCGGAGTATCCCCGAGCTTTATAGTTTGGCGCAAAAATGCCAGGAAGTCGCGCTCAACGACGTGGCGCACATGGCAATGGAAAAGGCGTACACCGGCGTGAAAACGTCCCAAGACGATCTCGCTTTTTTGGATATGTGCAAACGTCTTGGCATGGAAGATTTGGAGCGCAAGGCGGTAAAAGACATCATTGATTCGCAGAATGACGTCAACACCTTGTGCGAGCAATTGATGCGCCTGAAAGATGGTGGCTATCTTGTGCGCGATATGAATCGCTATGCATTGCGCAAGTGTATGGATGATGCCAAAACAGTTGATGAAATGCAAAACGTTTTCGAAGTGGCGCGCCAGCTAGATGAGCCGGATATCGCCAACCGCGCCAGCTACTTCGTCCGCAAGGGCAGGATCATCGAGCAGATCAAAACCGACCGCGCCAATTACGAAGCGCAGCTTCGTGCATGGCGCGAAGGAATTGATCTGGAAACTGCACGCATGCAAGATCCCCGGCTGAATCCTGATCTCGGTAAGCCGAAACCGGCGGACCAGGGTCCCGGTACGGGATTCTAGTCTATTTAAGGTGGGTGCAGAGCGTGTCCGGCACCGTCAGGTTGCCGTCGTATGCCGACTGCAACTTGCGCAATTCATGACCGGCTGCATCTTTGACTACGGTGTCGATATTGCTGTAGCCCCAAAAGCCGGATAGATCGGAGTGAATTGTGCCTTTCAATTTGTGATCGGCGTCGAAGATCTTTGTGTCGATGGTGTCCGGGGAGAACAAATTATTTCCGATCGTAGATTCTCGCGTTTCCAGAACCTTGTTATGGTCCGTCGGATCCGTGAGTGTGCTGGTGACAGTATCATCGGAAAAGAGAGGCTCCTTGATTTTAGTTTCGATATTGACGTTGGGCAGAATCGAACCTTTGGCGGTATCGTTATCGAGCAAACTTCTGGAGAAATCTACAGTCGTCGTTTGTCCGTTAATGGTTCTGCTCATTTTCTCGGAGAGAATTCCATTGCCTGAAACTGCGGTGCAAACTTCACCTTGTTTGGATGTTCCCTCAACCAACGGGTTTAAAGTGTGATGCAAATCTATCGCAATGCGCTCGCGCTGTTGTTCTTCTTCGACAATTACTGCTGCTGCGACGGCTGCGCCTGCTGCTGCTCCAGATGATCCTGCCATGCGTGTTTTCCTCAAGTTGGGGGACGGGGGATGACCGAAGAGTACACTCCGATCCGCGCATGAGCCATCCGTAATCTCACGTATAAAAACGCAGATCGTGCAAATGCACAGCAAATATGGCTTTCGTAGGATTATCACTCGGGACCGAAATTCCTCACCGGCACGGTGTTTCCGGGTCCACACAGAACTTCAAAAACGATTGGCCTGTTAGCATTCTGCGCCTATCGTTTAGATGGTAAGTTTCACGGCCTCAATCGATTCCACATTAAAAGCGAGAGCGATCAATGGAAGCGAAAATATTGCGTGCTTTGTGGCAGTCGGCGGCCATATTGAATGATTATCGCTACAGTCCCAACCACTGGCGCCGGGATTCGCTCGGGCGAATGATCTACTGGTTTGCCTGTGGGGACAAAAAACATCCCAATGGGTGGGACGTCGGATACATTGTTGCGAAGGCCGATGGCGGCTGCGAAGAGATCAGCAATATGCAAGTCGAGCATTATGAAACCACGGCCGAGAAAGAGAATGTGCGGCGCTGGTTTAAAAACTGGCGCACTTACAATCCGGATCTATCCGTGTATGGTACCGGACAACGAATCAGTCCGTTTATAGGGAACTTCTAACCAGTGGGCTTGCATCAGACGGCGTTATTACTTTTGCTGGCGGCTTTTCCGCTGGCCACGTTTGGTCCACTGTGGTCTTCGTTTCGTTCATTCGTTCAGGATGCACATCTTTCGGCAGTTAGATTCACGCCGGTTGCGTTGAGTTTCATTTTGATTTGCCTGAGCTATGCGGCTCTGCTTTGCTGGCCCTTACCGCTGCGATGCTGCACGGGCAGCGAAATTAGCTACGAACAACTTCTCTGTCGCTTGGTGGCAGCCATGATGGCGGTCGGGTTCGTTCTAGGCACGTTCGGTGCGCGCTGTTTTCATGTTCCACGTTTGCTGGGTTGCGGCAAGCATCATGGTCGGCCGTTTTCGCCAACCGCTCTGATTAGCTCCAACGTTCTATCGACGGTGGATGTAAAACATCGCTGGATTCGCAACCTATTATCGACGTCGGTTTTGCTGATCATTTGTTGGGCAGTCAGAGAGCTGATTGCCGCCATGCCTGTCTGACGCCTCGGCTACTCGACGAGTATCGCTTGAATCGGAATATTTAAACGGCGGTTGTTCCAGTCGCGGGGTCCGCGATCGATGGTCAGCAGTTGCTCGCATTTGTTCGCCGGAAAAACGCCAATGCCTACGGCGGAGATTCCCTCGAGTTGGGCCGCGGTCAGGGCTACCTCGTCGTACCAAGAATTGTTGCCTGCCTTGCTTGGATCGTGCGCATAATCCAAGGTCGTGCGGATCTGTCCTGATTTGTCGATGAGATGAACCGCGGTGACGAAATGTTCGGACGACGGTTGTAGATGTTGCCATGCTAGCTCAACGCGAAGCTGCCCCGGATCCGCCGCTTTGACAATGTGCATGCCGAGCAGCTTAAAACGATTGCCGAATTGCGCGCCGCAAATTGAATAAGGGGATTGCTCTTGAATGTCGTGGATTTTCCAGACGCTTCTCAGTTGGTGGATCGATACGAGCCCTCCAACCACACAGACGGCCGTGCATGCTGACATCATTTGTCGCTTGAAGAAGCGGGATTCCTGCGGTGCTTTAGATTTGTTGAAACGGGCAACCATCCATTCGCGCACGGGCTTTTCGTACAACGAATAGATCGCTTCCGACGCTGCCAGCAGTGTCAGCCAGAACAACGGATAACTCAGCCAAATCGGCATGTGCAACTCAGTTGCATAAGTCAGGAAGGTGTTAATGAGCGGTGCGTGAACCATATACATAGCAAAGCTGAGATTGCCGAGATGTACGAGAAATCGGTTCGACAGCATTCGTTGCAAAAGGCCGCTTCGTAAAGAGGCAACCGCGATCAATAGGGCATACGGCAAAATGCAGCCGGTCTGGTGCATCCAGTAGATTAGCGGAGAAAGAAAACCCTGATTCAAAGGCGCCAGATAAAAATTGGCGCTGAATGCTGCCGGTATCATCACAGCGCATGCCATTGTAAGCGTGCGTCTATAGTTGCTAATCGTTTCGAGCCTGGAGTTCTTTTCTGTCAGCAGTGCCACCAGAATGCCGCCGACGAACTCAGAAAGTCGAACCAATGGATTCATGGTCAAAACCAGCGTTGCTTTACAGGCAGGAGCTCCCTCCGGCGTGATCAGATGATTGAGATCCGGCATAAATGCAAAGATGGCTGCCGCAGCCGGCAACAGACTTAAGCAGAAGACAAGGATTGGACGTCTTCTTGCCGCAATCAATAACAAGGGAAAGCTTGCATAGAAGAACGCTTCGGTGGAGATGCTCCATGCCGGGTAGTTGAACATCAACGGTTTTATGTCCGGCACCCAAGATTGAAGTAGGGTGACGGCAGTGGCGAGCGATATCCAATTCTTGGTGGTAAACTCCACCCCGACCAGCGGAATCATCAGAAGCAAGCAGAGCAAGTGTGTGGGAAACAGGCGCGCGAATCTGGCAACGAAAAAGCGAAAGACGGCTTGACGATCGGGAAGGGACGGATATACGCGCGTGAGAATAAAACCTGAGAGGACAAAAAAGAACGACACTGCTTGTCCGGCGGACAAATTCAATTGTATGAAGTTGGTACGGTCGATTCCGAACACATGCAGTGTGTGAAGAAGAACAACAGTGGCGGCAGCAAAAAAGCGCAGTGATGTGAGGGCGTCATATCGCTCGCCGGTCTGTGCAACCGCTGCCCGTGTTATCGGCTTTTGTTCAACTTGGTTACGAATCGCTGTATCCTCAGCAAAGCCGTTTCTATGTTGCTGATGCTTGTCGCGTACGAGCATCTGATGTGACCTTCGCCGCCGGCACCGAATGCGGTGCCCGGCACGACGGCCACTTTCTCTTCGAACAAAAGGCGTTCTGCGAATTCCTCAGCGGTCAGGCCGGTTGGCTCGATGCTGGGGAAAGCATAGAACGCTCCGTCCGGCATGTGGCACGGCAGTCCAATCTCATTCAGCCCTTGAACGATCAGTCGGCGCCGTTGATTATATTGTTGAACCATTTCCTGAACCGACTGCTCGCCGTGTGCGAGCGCTTCGAGCGCCGCTTTTTGCCCCGTAATCGGGGCGCAGAGAGCGGTGTAGGCGTGGATTTTGACGATCGCCGTCAGCACATGTTCGGGCGCACAAGCATAACCGACTCGCCAACCCGTCATCGCGTACGCTTTGGAAAAGCCGTTCAAAAGTATCGTTCGTTCGCGCGCTCCAGGCAGAGCCGCGACGCAAGTGTGGGCACCTTCATATACTAGCCGGTCGTATATTTCGTCGCTGATCAGAAAGAGATTGCGACGCACGGCGAAATCAACTATGGGTTGCAGTTCTGCCCGTGGGATGGTCGATCCGGTGGGGTTGGATGGGAAGCCGAGCAGAACTGCCTTTGTTGTGTCTGTGCATGCTTTCTCCAGCTGTTCCACCGTAGGGCGGAACTTGTTTTCAGCCAGAGTGGGTACCGGCACCGGAACGCCACCGGCCAGAGTGACGCACGGCTTGTATGAAACGTACGCCGGCTCCGGCACCAGCACGGCATCGCCTGGATCAAGTATGGCGCGCAATGCCAGATCAAGCCCTTCGGAAACGCCTACTGTGACAACGATCTCGCTTTCCGGATTGTACTCGACTTTGTAAAGCGAACGCAGATGCGCAGCAATCGCCCGACGCAATTCTATGAGCCCGTAGTTGGACGTGTATGTCGTCGCGCCTCGTTCGAGAGAGAAAATTGCCGCCTCCCGCACCGCCCACGGTGTTACGAAGTCGGGCTCTCCTACTCCCAGTGATACCACTCCTTCCATTCTGGCGGCGATGTCGAAAAATCGCCTTATACCCGATGGTGGCATCTGCTCGACCGCGCGCGCAAGCGGCGGGATGTTAGCGGCAGACTTGTCTTTTGTCTGGCTCGGCTTCACTTCCTGTTTCATCTCACGGCGTCACTACGAGGCGGTTATCTTCTTCGGCATCAACGAAAATATCGTCATCTTCCTTGTATTTCTTGAGCATGAAATGAGTAGTCGTGCCGATAACACCATTGATCGTGGAAAGCTTCTCTGCGACAAATTGGCCCAGGTGCCGCAGCGTGTCTGCTTCGACCACCACACGAAGGTCGGCGTCTCCAGAAACGAGGTACACGCTCTTCACTTCTGAGAAGCGGTAAACTCGCCGGGCAAGATCGTCGAAGCCAACATCACGAGCGGGCGTCACCTTCACGTTGATGAAGGCTGTTACCTTCTCGACTCCGGCTTTCTCCCAGTCGACGATGGTTTTGTAATGTTTGATAATGCCGCTTTTTTCCAGCCGCTCGATATCGGCGCGTACGTCCTCCGCCTTGCGCCCAGTCATGCGCGCAATTTGATCGTGACTTGTCCTGGCGTCTCTGTACAGGATGGAGAGCAGTTCTTGATCGTTTTTTTCCATGGGTGAAAGTCTAGCATAGAGGAGCGCAGGCGGCTCGCTTGCCTGTTTGGCCGACCGAAGGCTGGCTTCGCCACGGCGCAAGATGCAGGCTGGCAGCCTGCGCTCCTCTGCTTGGTCCCTACACCCGCCAGAACGGCAGGAAGACTGCCGCCAGCAAAAGCGCGCCCGCTTCTGAAAGCTCCACCACTGCGCCATACGTGTCGCCTGTGTGTCCACGCAGAATGGCGGCGATGCGGAAGGATGAAATCATTCCCACCAGCGCCGTCGCGGCAGCGACGAACAAAGTTGCCCGCCAATTGAAGATAAAGCATGTGCCGCCGGTTATTAGTGCCGGGATAAGTACGGCGAGAATGATGTCACGCGGAAATTTGGTTGTGTCGTGCCAAACTTTACCCATGCCTTCCTCGCGCAGATAAGGGAAGTAGCCAATGGCAAAAGTTTCAGCCCATCTTGCCCACATTGGTACGAGAAGCACGGCAAGCTGGAGCATGAAAGTAGGCGCAGTCGACAGCGTAGTCACTTTAACTACGATCGCCATCATGCCGACTATGACGCCGAAATTGCCCACGCGACTGTCGCGCATGATTTCGAGCATGCGCTCAGGTGAACGGTGCGAGAAAATGCCGTCGGCCGTGTCCATCAATCCGTCGAGATGAATGCATCCCGACATCACAAGCCAGACCAAAGTAAGCAAGGCGCCGCCGACAAGGTGAGGCACAGCGAACTTGTTGCACAGATACACAACCAACTCGAGCGGAACTGCAATCAGCAGTCCGACCGCCGGCAAATATTTGCTCAGGCCGGACAAATCTTGTTGTTGTTTATGCAGATGACCGAGCGGCAAACATGTTACGCACGAACTTGCCAGCCAGAATCGTGCCAGCGTATTCACTAAAATACGATCTCCGCCGTGTAACACGGACGTTCTTGAAACTGCTCGGGATTGCCGAGTACAAGTTGATCGGCCTTCGGCTTGTAATAATCCGACAGCTCTTGCACTGTTTGAATAATCTCGGGCACGGATTCGATCTGGGCGATCGCTTTCAAAATCAAGTCAGTGGCCTTTGCTTGCACATCATCCGGCAAGTCGACTTTGCCGGCAACTGCTCGATGCACCGTATTTTCTTCGTTGGTTTCGGCCCATGGCATGCGCAACTCTGTGCAGAGCTCCGCCACCACATCCGGTGTTAACGGCAGAGGCTGCGTCGTGCCCAGCGCGTAGGCAAATAAAAGCCGTTTCCTGCTGTTGCGAAGAAAACTTTTGTGCGGCCCGATAATGTTCGGCGCCCAGGACATGATCATCAATGTGCGATCGGTGCTGCTTTCGCCGCGAAAACTTTTTACCGGCAGATCGCGTTTATGAGCGAATGCTTCGGCAAGCGGTCGCGAAAGCGGGCTATAAAATTCGATCACATCGAATTCATAGCCAAGCTCGTTGAGAAGTTTGTCGAGAATGACCAGTGTCCAGGCGATAGCTTCGTAGTTAGGCTCATTAGCGCCTGATTTTCCTGCGGTGTCCTTTATCAGCGGGCTAATTTCCGCGGCTCGCTCCGCCTTCATTTGGGCGACCTTAGCGATAGAAAGATCTTCCAACTTCGGCTCGGCAAGCACCAGCGTTCCATATAAAATGAACGCCCAATCGCGCGGCGTTAGCGTCTTTTTCTTGAAGCGCTCCAGGCGCTTCAATACCATGCGACGATGAGTGACCTCTTTTTTCTCCTCTTCGGATTTAGCCAATTGCGCGATTTTGTCGATACAAGCCTGCGCGCGCTCCATATCGCGCGTCAGTGTGTAACAAACGCAGAGGTTCAAACCGGTTTCGAAATCATCTTCCGACTTCAGGAAATAAGGTATCGCCGCCGCAAACTTGTTGAGCGACATCAGAGCAAACCCGAGCTCGTATGCGACGCTGGGATCGCCCGGCAGTTTGGACATGCAATGCTGCAGCACCATCACAGCCAATTGCATTTCGCGTGCATCAATAAGGTTGAATCCGGTTTCGCACAAACTGGGGATGTCATCGCCCAGTGCGTATTCTTGTTCGGAAAGTCGGTACAGGCTTCCTGCCAGGTCGGCATTGCCCAGTCCCTTCATGACGCGACTGAGCAAGCGTACGGCATCGGTATTTTGTGGATCATTCAGCCAAAAGGTTCGCACGATCGAAAGTGCTTCATCGTAATTTTTTTCGGAGATCAGCTGATCGGCGCGTTGCAGATCGCCGTCTCGCAATGGCAGTTGTTCCGTCATCTCGTTCACAGCTTTTCCGCCAATTCTCCCGCATGATATGAGCTCCGCACCAGCGGGCCGGAGTGCACCATTTTGAATCCCATCTCCCAGCCCAACTTTCCGAATTCGTCGAACTCCTCCGGAGTTACATAACGATGTACCGGCAGGTTGTCGCGTGTCGGTCGCAAATACTGTCCGAGCGTGAGAAAATCGCAATTTACCGAACGCAAATCGCGCATCACTTCAAGCACTTCTTCCTTTGTTTCTCCCAGGCCAAGCATCAAACCCGACTTGGTGTGAATGCCGGCATCGACTTGCTTGGACATTTGTAAAACGTCAAGGGAACGGCGATATTTCGAACCGGGGCGCACGCGTTTGTAGAGACGCGGTACGGTTTCGACGTTGTGGTTATAAACGGTGGGTTTGGCCGAAAGCACTATTTCTATGCAATCACGCCGACCCTGGAAATCGGGCGTCAACACCTCGACGGCGATGGCGGGCACGCTCTGATACAGCAAAGTAATGGTGGTGGCAAAATGATTGGCGCCCTGATCGGGCAGTTCATCGCGATTGACGGAAGTCAAAACGACATGGCGTAATCCCATTTGCTTGGCGGCCTCGACGATGCGCGTCGGTTCTGTGGGATCGAGTGCTTCGGGCTTGCCTTTGTTCACCGCGCAGAAGCGGCACGTGCGCGTGCACACCGATCCCATGAGCATGAAAGTGGCCGTGCCTTTGGCCCAGCATTCGCCCTTATTCGGGCAACGCCCGCTCTCGCAAATAGTGTTCAACCCCTGCGATTTGAGAATCTTGCGTGTCTGGCGGTTTTCCTCGGTATTGAGGACCGTGCGCCGAACCCACGGTGGGAGGCGATCCGTCGTGCCGGCTGGCGACATTTCTCCATCGTCACTACTTTCGATTGTCAAGCCGAAGGTTTCTGCCATGTTGTCTCCGCAATAGCGGGCTTTCGCCCGCCGGTACATGATCGTTGCTGGGACCGCAGGCTTCTAGCCCGCTGCTCGTATCCGTTTATTTTAAGGCAAGAGCCGGATCCGATTCGGATCGGCTACGCAGGGGTTACAATCTGCGAGCTAAAAGGGAGCTTGACCGTATGCGCAAAGTTATGATTGCCGGCAATTGGAAAATGAATATGACCACCTCCGAGGCTAAGGAGCTGACGGCGGCGTTGTTGAAAGGCGTGCATGGTCAGCACGAGTTGCCTGAAGTGGTCATCAGTCCTCCCTTTACAAGCTTGCAAGCGGTCGTCGAATTGACCAAGGATTCGCACATCAAAGTGGGCGCCCAAAATATGGATTACCGTGAATCGGGCGCATTCACAGGCGAAATCTCGCCGCTCATGCTGCTCGATCTCGGTGTCAAATATGTAATCATCGGGCACTCCGAGCGCCGCCAATTCTTCGGTGAAACCAATGAAAGCGTTAATTTGAAACTAAAAAGCGCGCTTAAACATCACCTGATTCCGATTGTTTGCGTGGGAGAAACGCTGGACCAGCGTGAAGCCAACCACACCGATTCGGTGGTCAGCACGCAAATGACAGCGGCGCTCGCCGACCTCAGCGAAAACCAGCTCAAGCCGCTGGTTGTCGCTTACGAGCCGGTTTGGGCTATCGGCACCGGCAAGGTCTGCGCAGCTTCAGAAGCCTCCCGCGTAATTAAAGTGATTCGCCAGGCTATCAACAGCGTCCATGCTGGACTCGGAGATCACGTGCCGGTGCTTTACGGCGGTAGTGTCAATTCCAAAAACATCGAAGAGCAGCTGGCTCAGCCGGACATCGATGGCGGACTCATCGGCGGCGCCAGCCTGAAGGCGGATGAGTTTCTCACGCTCATCAAAGCGGGCGCCAAACGCAAGCAACTAACCACGCATCATCGGTAAAGTCGGCGATAACGCTCGCTACGTCTGACCCGGCGATGGCGTCATCGCCGCGATCAGAAAATTGCCTCTGGCGAAACTCTCGCTTGGCGTGACCTTTGCGCGCTGCCGAGGCTTTGGAGCTTTTCGGCGCCTTAAGGCGCGTTTCGTCCCAGGCAATTTTCCGATCGCGCTGAGCAGGGGCGGTTGACTGCCGGTCGATTAGATAATCACAAAGATTCAGAGTTTGTTCATGAATTGGACCTGGATGCGACAGCTCAACATTGGCTTCGGGACTGCGCGTTACGTTGACCACACAGACGCCGGACTGGGGACAAAAGGGGTTGCCACGTGAGCTATAATTCTTAGCCGATCACTTGGAGAGGTGTCGGAGTGGTCTAACGTGCGGTCCTGGAAAGACCGTCTGCGTCAAAAGCGCAGCGAGGGTTCGAATCCCTCCCTCTCCGAGTTTTTTTCGACCTATAAAATTAAGTCATGGACTCTTTCACCGCTAAACTCGAGGAGATTTCCAAAACGTACCGCGAGCTTCAAGAGAAGCTCGGGCAACCCGACGTCGTCAACGATCAGGAAAACTACAAAAAACTCGCCAAGAAACTTAGGTCCATCGAGCCGATCGTCGATACCTACGAAACTTACAAGCGAGTCAATAGCGATATTGAAGCTTCACAGGAAATGCTGCGCGATCCGGAGCTGCGAGAGCTGGGTGAAGCTGAGCTTCCGGGGCTCAAGTCCAAGGCCAAAGAGCTGGAAGAGAAATTGCACATGCTCATTTTGCCCAAGGATCCCAATGACGAGAAAGATATCATCGTTGAGATAAGCGCGGGAACCGGCGGCGATGAGGCATCGCTGTTTTGCGGCGACCTCTTTCGCATGTACCAAAAGTACGCCGATCAGATGGGTTGGAAGATCGAAGTCGCCAGCCAAAGCCCAGGCGAAGTAGGGGGCTTCAAGGAAATTACGAGCTACATTCGCGGCGACAACGTATATAGTAAATTGAAATTCGAATCAGGCGTGCATCGCGTGCAGCGCGTTCCGGCTACCGAAGCCCAAGGTCGAGTGCACACCTCGACGGCCAAAGTGTATGTGATGCCGGAGGCTGAAGAAGTCGATGTGCAGCTTGAAGAAAAGGATTTAGAAATTACCACTATGCGCTCCGGCGGAGCCGGTGGGCAGAACGTCAACAAAGTGGAAACGGCCGTGCGCATCGTTCACAAGCCGTCGGGATTGATGGTGGCATGCTCGGAAGAGCGCAGCCAATTGCAAAACAAAGAGCGCGCCAAGGAAATTTTGCGCGCCAAGCTCTTCAAGATGCAGATCGAGGCGCAGCAGCAGGCCGCCGCCGATCACAAGCGTTCGTCCATCGGCACAGGCGATCGCTCGGAGAAAATTCGCACTTACAACTTCAAAGATAACCGCCTCACTGACCACCGCTTGAATCAAAACTTCAGCTTGCAACAGATACTGGAAGGGGATCTCGATAAGGTGATTGAATCGAGTATCCTGGCCGAGCAGCACCGGCGCCTGGAAGAAGATTCGGACAATGGCAACGGTGCATGAGGCATATCGCAAGCTGGTGTCCAGTTTGCAAGCCGCAGGCATCGAGAAGCCGGAAGCGCAACGGCAAGCCGATCTGATCATCGAGCATGCCACCGGTTGGTCGAAAGCCCGGCAAATGGCTTATCCTGAAGCGCCGCTGGAAGATGATGCGGTGGCGGCCATCGAGCGCATCGAAAGTGAGCGTCGCAAACGCGTGCCGCTGCAATACATTCTGGGCGAACAATGGTTTATGGGCCTGGCGTTCAAGGTGCGCCCGGGGGTGCTGATTCCGCGGCCGGACACCGAAACGCTGGTCGAGCAAGCGATCAAATTTCTGTCGACTGCAAGCAGTCCCACGTTTGTAGACATCGGCACCGGCAGCGGCGCAATCGCGATCGCGGTTCTGCATGCTTTGCCTGACGCGCGTGCCTACGCGCTCGATATTTCGAAAGCGGCGCTGGCCACAGCGGCAGAAAACGCCGCCCGGCACGCCGTCACACCGCGGTTAACTTTAGTAGAAGCGGATTGGCTGAGCTTTCAGCCGCAGCGCCCGCTGCATGCGGTTCTCTGCAACCCGCCGTATGTGCCTATGTCTCAAGCATCGGAACTGGAGCCGGAAGTGGCCGTCTTCGAGCCGAAAGAAGCTATATTCGGCACTGACGAAGACGGTCTCGGCTTTTTTCGTAGCCTGAGCACTGGCGCTGGTCGGCTTCTTAGCCCTGGCGGCTTGATTTTTTTAGAAGTCGGGCGCGGGCAAGCGGAGGCGGTGACCTCACTCTTCAATAATGCCGGTTGGGGACAGGTGGCCGTATACAGCGATCTCAACGGCATCGCACGCTGTATATCCGCGGCCCATGCACTTGGGGCTATTGGCAGCTAAGGTTAAACTGCTAAAATGTAAAGAATCAGCCCGTGAGGATTCCATGCGTATGCTGGACGACACCATTCTCAAAGCAATTTCTGCAGATGGCACAATACGGGCGGCGATAGCATCTTCCACCAATTTGGTTGAGGAGGCGCGGCGGCGCCATGGACTCTCGTACACTGCGACTGCGGCTCTAGGTCGGGCGCTTACGGGCGCGGCCCTGGTTTCAACTATGGTCGCTAAACGTGGCGCAGTCTCGATGAAGTTCCAGGGCGATGGTCCGCTGGGCAAAGTTGTTGTGGACGCATCACACAAGGGAACAGTAAGAGGCTACGTTGAGAATCCCCAGGTTGAGTTACCGTTAAACTCCCTGGGGAATTTTGATGTTGGGACTGCTGTCGGACAAACCGGTTATCTCCACGTCACGGTCGACCACGGCTTCGGAAGACCATACACCTCAACCGTCGAACTTTCGTCAGGCGAAATTGGCGAAGATATCAATCGCTATCTGGTCAACTCAGAGCAGACAGGATCGGTTGTAATTCTGGGGACGCACCTCAATTCTCGCGGTGTGGAAGCTGCCGGCGGTTTGATCGTGCAGTTGCTGCCGGACCACACCGAAGAAACAATTTGCAAGATTGAAAACAACATAACCACCTTCGGAACGTTTACCTTCCTCATGCGCAGAGGCATGAGCCTGGCTGATATTCTCAATCGAATTCTGGACGGATTCGAGGTGCAGCCGCTTACCGAAGAGCCGCTTAGCTTCTTATGCCGGTGCACGCAAGAACGTTTTGTCGAAGCGCTGACAATTTTGCCGAAGAGCGATCTGATTGAGATGGCCGAAGAAGAAGGGCAAGCCGAAGGTCGTTGCCACTTCTGCAACGCCTACTACACCGTCGAGCGGGACCGCCTTCTCGACCTGGTGCGCCGCAAGGGTTAAAGTTAAGTCTCTCTAATCAACGATGGCTTGGTAGCGGGGACGAAAGCCCGCTTTTCTGTACGTAGCGGCGCGCGGCAGCGCGCTTTGCACCGTATATGGTGGCAACGACCGGTACGTACCCGTCGCAAGCCCGCTTGAGACCAGTCCCCAAAAAAGCACAAAGCCAGCCTGCAAGGCTGGCTCTACAACTCAACAACTGCGCAAGAGTGACCGGGACGGCTCAAAAGCCGCCCGTTTATTGCGGGGCTGCCTCAACGTTAAACAGCGCGCTCCACCTTGCCGGCTTTGAGGCAGCTCGTGCACACTTTCATGCGCTGAATCGCCTTGCCGACTTTGGCTTTTACCGGCTGCAGGTTGGGCAGCCAGCGTCTTTTGTTGTGCGGGTTCCAGTGCGAACGCAGGAACGTGTAGTTGTAGCCCACTTGGGGTCCTTTGCCGCATACGTCACAGCGTTTTGCCATGATAATTTCCTACCGTCGTTTGAAGTTTTCCCTGGCCGTGGTTTGGCTGACAAGTTGATGACTGTCTTCTTTACCCCTGAGGCTGATAAAACAACCCGGAGCACTTTTGCGGACGCGACAAACTACCGCTGGGGTAGATTTGCAGCGCCCTTAGCAACCACGGCGCCATGCAAAGGCTCCGATTGTAACACGTTTGGCGGTTTTTTCCGGCGCCCGCCGCACCGGCATTGGCAATAATAGAAACACAACTTTTACAGTATTATCTAATTGAGGGCTCGTATCTCATGGTAGTCTGTGACTTGCGGGTGCTAGCTGGCGGGCTTCAGCGGTGCTCATAACGTATCGGGTAGTCAACAACGCGCCGTACCAAATTTCCACGAGTGACTCAATTTCTCGGAGTTGAGGCAAAAGGTTCTAAGCCTTAGAATTCGTGGTATCAAACTAACAAGCTCGATTGCAGTTGAGCGGCAAAATTGGGGTTGGAACTAGGAACAAAGAATGGCACTCGTCAACTACGCCGCTAGGGAGATTAACTGCAAAATCGTCTACTACGGCACCGGTCTTGGTGGCAAGACTACCAACCTGAAGTACATCCACAGCCAGCTGGCGCCAACGACCAGAGGCGAACTTATTAGCTTGGCTACAGAAACCGAGCGTACGCTATTTTTTGACTTCTTACCCCTCGATTTGGGCAGCGTTCAGGGATTCAAGACACGCTTTTCCCTCTACACGGTTCCTGGTCAGGTCGAATACAACGCCAGCCGCAAACTAATCTTGAACGGCGTCGACGGCATCATTTTCGTCGCCGATTCCGACGTGATGCGCTCCAAAGAAAACATCGAGTCTCTGCAAAACATGGTGGAGAACCTCGCCGAGTACAATCTGACTCTCGATAACATTCCGTGGGTACTGCAATACAACAAACGCGACCTGGCCAATGCCATGCCAATTGAACGCATGGAGCGCGAGTGCAACATTCGGGGCGTCCCATCTTTCGAAGCGGTCGCCTCTGAAGGGTTGGGCGTTTTCGCTACCCTGAAAGCCATCTCCAAACTGATTCTGAACCGCCTGCAGTAGATCCACTGGCCTGCAAAATCTTGGGTTTGCGTTTTCCGCAAAGGATCCAGCAGATTTTTTTGCGATATACGCAATATTGCGAATTTCGCAAAAAAAATGGCTCTGGGCTTTGCGAAATTCGCAATACCGGTTTGCTGGCAAACCAACAAGACTCGTCTCGTTGTGAGTGATATATCCATTGCGCATACAATCGCTTCTTGCGCAGGATTTAATTGCAGCAAGAGGCGCAATCTTCTACGCTTTTTGTTGTTCTCTTTGTGGCGGTACAGGTGGTTAGCGAACGTCCCACGGCAAACCGTGATGCTGAAGTCGCCGCGCTCGGTAGGGCGCTGGCTGTAGAACGTCGCGCGCGCTACATCGACTTTCGCGGTAAGCGCTCGACCTTTTCCGAATTCGTGCGCCACACTGCCAACAGAATGTGCAAACGCTATCCGCTGGACTCGTGTTGGACGACGATCCGCGGTTTGTTCACCCAGTATCCGAATCTCGACGTTGCGTCGCGCATATCTATAGTAAGGCGAACTGAAGAGCTGCTTTTTCCACCAGTGCACTCGGCGTCGGAAGCGGCGGGCGGCGACCCGCTTGCCGATCCCGTAGCGGACGCCGCAAACCCGCTTGTGCAGGCAGGCAGCCTGCGCTCCTCCGGCACGGCACACGGGGCTGCGTCTCACAGTCCAAAGGCTGGTAAAACCACGCCTCCCAAGCTCGACAACACCACACCTGTGCCTGAGCGCAAAAAACAACCCAACGCATTCAAGGACGAGGTTTCGCTACCGGCAACTGAAGTGAAACCCAAGCCGCGTATGGACAAGGATCCAACCACCGTTGATGTCAAATACGTCAAAGGCGTGGGGCCCAAAATGGCTGCCGTCTTCGAACGGATGGGAATTTACACCGCTGCCGATCTCATCCGCCATTATCCAAGGCACCATCTGGACTTTCAAAATCGTCTGCTCATTCGCGAATTGCAGCCCGGACAGGAAGTCACCGTATTTGGTACCATTCGCTCGGTCGGAGCTTTCCAATCCAGAAAGGGCAATGTTTCGATCCTGAGTATTGTCATCGGCGATGGCACCGGCAGTGTCCTGATCAGCCGTTTTATCGGCGGCCGCAGCAACAAATACCTGCTCGATCGCTACCAGTCGCAATATCCCAAAGGCGCGCAGGTAATCGCCTCAGGATTGGTGGAGCGCGATCGATATAGCGGCCGGCTGCAACTGAAAAACTCCGAGCTGGAAATCCTTGCCGGCACGGCAGCCGATGAAGAGGAAATGGGCAGCCTTCACACCAACCGCCTCGTGCCTGTGTATCCGCTCACCGAAGGGCTGGGCTTGCGCTACTTGCGCAGCGTCATTCACAATGCACTGGAAATGTTCGATCACGCACTTGAAGATCCGATTCCCGAATCGCTACGGTTGCGGAATAATCTCCTGCCACTCAAACAAGCCTTATGGGGAATACATTTTCCCGAGGACGTTGAAAGCAAAGACGAAGCGCGGCGTCGCCTTGTCTTTGACGAGCTCTTCGCGGTGCAGTTGCAGCTTGCGCACAGACGATGGGAGCGCGCCAATAGCGAAGATGCGCTTGCCTTCAAGGTACCGGACGGCGGACTGATCGAATCCTTTAAACAAGCGCTGCCCTTTACCCTCACGGGCGCCCAGCAGCGCGTATTTGCCGAGGTGGCGCGAGATCTCGCTTCCAACAAGCCGATGCACCGGCTTGTGCAGGGCGATGTCGGCTCGGGCAAAACAGTGGTCGCGGCGATGGCTTCACTGATAGCAATTGAAAACGGCTATCAAGTTGCCGTGATGGCGCCAACTGAAATTTTGGCTGAGCAGCACTTCCGCCAGTTTCAGCGTTGGCTGACACCGCTGGGATTGCGCGTGGCGCTGTTTGTCGGCAAGCAAGGCGTCAAAGAGCGCCGGGCGGTGCAGCAGGCACTGCTTGCGGGACAGGTACATGTGGCGATTGGAACGCACGCACTTATTCAGGATGATGTCGAGTTCAACAAGCTCGGCTTGATCGTAATCGACGAACAGCACCGCTTCGGCGTCAAGCAGCGCGCCAAATTGAAAGCAAAGGGCTACAATCCCGAACTGCTAACCATGACTGCCACGCCGATTCCGCGCACGCTGGCGCTGACGGTGCACGGCGATCTCGACGTTTCGGAAATCGACGAACTTCCGCCTGGACGAAAAGCGATCAAAACAAAATTGGTCGGCAGTGCGCAAAAAGGCCCGCTCTGGAGTTTCATCAAGCAAGAACTTCTGAAAGGCCGACAGGCATACATCGTTTTTCCACTGATCGAAGAATCCGAAAGCTTATCGGCCAAGGCAGCAACAGCTGAATTCGAAACCTTGCGCACCACCGAATTTCCAGAGCCCCAATATCGCATCGGGTTGATGCACGGCAAGTTGAAGCCGCAAGAAAAAGAAGTGGTAATGGAGCAGTTTCGCAAAGGCGAACTGCAGATTCTGGTTTGCACCACTGTCATTGAGGTGGGTGTTGATGTGCCGAATGCGACGGTGATGGTGATCGAAAACGCCGATCGCTTCGGACTGGCTCAGTTGCACCAGTTGCGTGGACGTGTCGGACGCGGTGGCGAGCAGTCTTACTGCTTCCTGGTTGCCAATGCCGGCTCCGAGACGACTCGGCAACGCCTGGAGATTATGGAAAAAACGAACGACGGATTCGTGGTGGCACAAAAGGATCTCGAGTTGCGCGGCCCGGGTGAATTCTTGGGAACGCGCCAGAGCGGCATGCCGGATCTTGTGCTCGCTGATCTTGTCAACGATGCCACCATACTCGAGCAGGCAAGAAAATCAGCCATCGACTTGATCAAGGAAGACCCGCGGCTGGAGGCACACAAAGGCTTGCGTAAATTCATCGAACGCGCCGATGGCTCAGAGCTGAGCGAGATTGTTCAATCGGGCTGACTCGTGCGTTGCCTAAGGCTGATTGTCGCAACCCAACCGTTTTAGCAAACGGAACCATTTTCCTGAAAACAGGTCTGTTCAATGAACTCATGGGACATATCGCCCCAACGCTTCATATCTCAGCAGGAGGAAATCGCATGCCAACAGTTGAGAAGCAAACAGTAGTTACACCGGCATCGAGTAGCGGGCCCGGCACAGTGCTCGCAGTGGTGCTCGCATTAGTGGTTGTTGCTGTGATCGGTTATCTCGTTTACTTGTTCGCGTTTAGCGGCAGCGCGCCGGGGCCGACCGTCATTGAACACAACACGACAGTTACGCCGCCTTCGATAAACATGCCTGCTCCAAGCATGCCTTCATCCAGCGCGCCCAGTACTCCGAGCGCTCCGAGCGGCGGACAATAAAATATAAGCTGCTGATGTGCTTCGTGGAACGCCCAGGTTGACGGTTTTCGCAAAACGATCACGTTTTCGAAACCGTTGGCGTTCCACTTGCCGTCTTTGTCATGCATAGCGCGGATGAACTTACGGCGCCGGTTGGGTTTCGACCGGCTTGGCCGATACATCGATAAGTGGATGTTTCTTCAAGAAATCGAGCATCGCTTCCGAGGCGTTGAAGGTCTCGTTGGGAATTCCAATGACGGCAATATCGCCGCGGTGATCAATGCTGCCTGCCCATCCGTGTGTGCCGGTTCCCAATATAACTTGACGTGTTTCGGCGCCATTCGCTGTGTTCACCCAACTGCGTGTGGTAATGTCACCGCGCTGCGTAACGGCAGGATCTCCTGCCTTTCCCGTCTTGGGATCAACCAATCCATTGGCGCGATTGTATGCATCAACAATGTACTTTTGATCCTGGATCATGTTGCCGTTCTTTTCGTGGTTGTATTCCAGGTAGTGGAAGAGGAACTTCAGATCGATGAACGGCTCACCTGAGTACTTCGACATTTCCATGTCGTTTTCCGCTTCTTTATCTGCTATGCGCCCGACTTGTTCGGTGCCACCGTAGGGAATCACCGGATCATGTAGGGCATGGATTGTTTGTTGTGACATCGGGCGGTTCAGTGGTTTTTCGTAGCCCGTCATGTAGCCTTCGTCGGACTGAACGGAAGACACCCAATTGTTTTGGGAGGCAAGTGCGTAGGCTTCACTGCCACCGTGAGAAAATCCGGTCAGCCCCTGTCGGCTCGCATCAAGAGGAAGTCGCGTCGAAAGTTTGTCATGCACAGCATTGAGATATTTGTTCTCGTCCGGGCCGTCTTTCGTGCCTGTGAGAGCACTCCACCAACTTCTGCCGAAGTCGCGTTGTCCATTGTTATAGGAGTTGAGCAGACCTTCGCCGTGCAGATAGACGACTGCCACGCCGGCCTTATCGGCAGCTTGACTCAACCCGGTGAAAGATTCCGGTTCTGGTGCGCCTGGTTTCAGGGCCTTGAAGTAATAAAGCGTTGGCAATGCGGATTTGCCGTCCCAGCCTTGCGGGACGTGCACCTCAGCAGTACGTTTTTGCCCGTCGACGTCGACGTGCATCTTGGTTGTGTGACCGGGGCTAAACGCCCTCGCGCGCCCTTCTTCGTGCGCTGAGAGAAGATTGCTGTTCAGTCCTAAAACTGGTGAATCTGGTAGGTCTGGTTTGTCCATGACCACTGGACGCCTTAATTTTGTCGGGGATTGCGGCCTAAGTTGAGGATAAGCCGATGTGTTCCGGCTTTCTATCGTGGAAGTACGGGGTCAGGGGAAAACTACGCAGGCGAGCCGCCTGCGTTCCTAGAGCCCACGGTCCGTTGTCCTGCCGGCGTCAGCCCGCGGTCCATTGTAGCGGCGGCCGTCAGCCCGCTATTGGCGCAGGAAGTCGTTTTGCTTGAGCAGATTCACCGGGTCGTAGTGGCTCGTGATGTACACCGGTGTCCCGACGTGAAGATAGGGGAACATCTTCAGGATGTCCTCGTTCTTGTGTCGAATGCAGCCATGACTAGCATTGGTGCCAATGACCTGAGGATTGTTGGTGCCGTGCATCTCCAGATTTGTCGACTGGCCTTTGGCATTCGCCAGGCGCACTGCCCTCGGACCAAGCGGATTATGCGGTCCGGCCGGGTGCGTGATCATAGTCTCCGGATCGGTCCATGCGGGATGGGAGCGGCGCTCAATAATTGAATAACGCCCTTCCGGCGTCCACTTGAGCATTGCCCCCGTCGCGTCGCGGGTGCGCATCACTTCTTCTATGCCGCCGCTGTGCGCGTTCAGCTGGAAAATGTGAGTGACATGATCCTTCTTATCGACGATAACAGCTGTCGCTGCTTCTGGATTTCCCGACGCCCGCGGAAAGGCGCCAGGCTCTGTTAATAACTTGCCGTCGTCAGCCGGTTTATGGACCGCGTGATGCTTGCTTTCTTTCGGATGGACGACGTCCGGATGAAGCACCAGTGGTTCGGATGGGCGCGCGGCGCGGTTGCCTGTGTGCAACCGGTTTGATTGCCCCTGCTCCCACTCATACTGTGAGATCAGTCGTCCGATCTCGTCGGGCTTTGTTTGATCAGGGTCAACCCAATGGTCTTTAAAGCTCGATCGTTCAGTCATGATGGGACTCCCTAAATGGCGCGTTGCGAGGAATATACGAAGAGCTCATGGCAGATTTGTGACCTGTCCATTAACGACTACGTACATTCACCACGGTAACCACCGTGGCATCGTTATTTGATGAAAGTAGCCGGCTTGGTAGAAGCCTCGGTGGTCTTGTCCGATGGCATTACCATCCCGGAAGGAATCTCCACGACAAACTTGGTGCCTTTGCCTTGTTCGCTGGTTACGGAAATCGTGCCGCCATGAGCCTGAACGATCGCATTTGCAATCGACAGTCCGAGCCCTGTGCCCCCCACCTCGCGCGCGCGCGACTCATCTACTCTGTAGAAGCGATCGAAAATGTGTTTCAAGCTATGAGGAGGCATCCCGATGCCGGTGTCCTCAACGATTAGCAACCACGATTGCTCCTGCTGCTCGATGGATAATTGCACCGTTCCGCCTGGCTCTGTATATCGGATGGCATTATCCACAAGATTTATCAAAACGCGCGAGAGTGAATCAGCATTTCCATTCACTTTGCCTCGAGGAAGCTCGCCAACGGACAACTTGATGGACTTGTTTTTGGCCAGTTCGCTGAAATCTTCTGCAATCTCGGAAACAAGCTGATCTAGCGAAAGCACTTGCATAGCCAACTTTAATTCCGGACTTTCCATTCGAGCCAAAAGCACCAAATCATCACCGAGCTTGCGCAGTCGGTGGCTGGCCCGCGTCAGGACATCGATGAGGTCGCTTACCTCTTTGTTGTTGTTGCTCTTTGCTTGCAAAGTTTGCGTTGCTGCCTGAATGATCGTGGTTGGCGTTTTCAACTCGTGGGCGGCATCGGCGACGAATCTGCGAAGAACATACATGCTGCGCGCCACCGGTCTGACGGCGTTGGCGGCGAAAAACCAACCACAACCAGCCGCTGCGCCGGCAAGAATTGGCAGAATCAAAAGCATGGTGATCACAAACTGGGTGATCGCATCATCGATGGCTTGTGTTTCAACTTGAACTTGAAGATAACCGGACGGATGCAAGGCCAGATATTTGGAACGGATCGACCTGTGACGCCCGCGCGGGTCGGCTCGCAGTCCGCCTTGTATCAGTTGTATCACTCCTGCCCGCCCGTAAGCTTGCAGCAAATTCTTGTTCTGGTCGTACAGCTGCACCGTGTTGAGCAGTACGACGTGTTGTTCGTTCGCTCGTTTTGCCCATCCCTCAAGAGTGGGTTGATTTGCTACAAACGTGATCGACGGTTGGATCTCGGCTAATAACCTGGTCAAGCTGTTGTCGACGGAGCCATTCAAGCCATGTGCGAAAACGGCGAGCGCCACGGGCAGAATGATGGTGTACATCAACAATGACGTAAACACGAATGTGACTGTGAGGTTTCGCCTAAGCTTCTTCAGCATCAGTGGGCTTCAAGTTTGTATCCCAATCCATAGACTGTCTGTATTATGGACGAAGCGCCGGGAGTGTCGAGCTTTTTTCGCAGCCGTTTGATGTGCTGCCGAACTGTCTCGGACATGAAGCCGGCGCCGGACTCCCAGACGTGCTCAAGGAGATCGTCGGCACTGAATATGTGGTTGGGATGCCTGGCTAAAAACTCCAGCAGACGATATTCCTTGGGTAAGAGATGAACTTCCTCCTCGCCCTTAAATACCCGGCATTCGGCTGCGTCGATCTTCAAATCCGCTATCTCGATGACATTGCCTGCGGACTGCAAACCGCGCCGCAGCAGCGCCCGGACGCGGGCGGACAGCTCTTTAAGATGAAAGGGTTTAGTCAGGTAATCGTCGGCGCCGGTATCCAGCCCCAGTTCTTTATCTTCGACGCCGTCTTTGGCCGTCAGCATTAAAATCGGCGATTGCCCGCCTGCCTTGCGAAAACGGCTACAAAGCTCGAGTCCGCTCAGTTCGGGCAACATGATGTCCATGATAATCAGGTCGAATTTGTTGGCGGACATGCGAGCCCAGGCGCTTGAACCCGCGTGGTCAACCTCAACCAGGTGCTGCTCGTGTGCCAACCAGTCGGCGACCAGCTTGGCGATATCTTTTTCGTCTTCAACCAGGAGAATTTTCGCCACAGGTCACCGTTGCCGCGATTGCGGACTTGCTTGACCCTAAGCGTAACATATGACTGTAAAGCTACGGTTGAGCCCGGGCGGCGCGGTGCCCGCCCTTACGCCAAACGCCGGCAGAACCGGTGCATCGCGCCGTACGTCGGTTATGAGGCCCGGCGAGTTCTCCTTTGCACCGGCTCGTCGAAGTCGGATCGCGGCACTCCCTGTCGTCGCTCGGTTTCATCGAGCGTATGGATGAGCCAGCGAAACGCGGAAGCGACATCGGCCCGAAATTTATCGTAATGGCCGGCTTGCACCACGGTCCAGTTTGTTTGCTCGTCTTGCGGAACGTTCTGCGGCATGACTGTTGCCCATTGAAAAGCGCTCAGCTTATGCGACGGCGATCAAGTCATTTTGTTGCCGTTATGGCTCAACAAAAAAAAAGAGCACCGGGGTTCCGGTGCTCTTTTTTCTTTTTTTGTGGTCAGAACTAGTTGATGATGAAGTTAGTTCCGGCGACAGGAAGGACGCCTTCGCCCTTCGAGGCTGCTTCTTTCTTATCACAAGCCTTCTTGTGGAAAAGCTTGGAGATAAGGCTGGATTTCTTTTCGCACGAGCTCTTGCTGCAATCTTCTGCCAAGCAGGCGGTTGTCGTAAGAGCGAAAGAAGCGGCTAATATTAGAGCAGTTTTCATAGTTGAACCTCCGATCGGATTGATGTGCATGCTAGATGCCGCAGATTTTTGCCGTTTTTCAGCTTTGCAATTGCTTCTATCACGCGTACTGGTGCTGACGGATTTACTCGTATTCGGGGTTTTCCATCCGCGGTACTGCGGCACCGTTAACACCGCCAGGTATCATACGGGACCGGATCGCCGACTGACAAGTGTTGGAAATACTATTGTCAGTGGGCAAAACCGTGTGGTCAGGGCCGGCATTTCATGCTTTCGTCCATCATTGAACCAGGTTAAAGGCTTATCTGGCGGGCGTTTTGCGGTTTGTTGCGAAGTCGTTTTTAGACGGCCATGTGCAAGGTTAAAACCACAGTTGCGACCTATTAGCAGCCCCGCAATTGTCACCACTGCGTGATCACCGACCTCCGGCTTCGCTCGGTTGGATTTCGAGGGGGGCGGTTTCTCCCCTTTTGCTTTCCAGAAATGTGGTCAGCGCTTGCAGGTCTTTTGGCGAAATATTGGCGGCGTACGATGGCATGTTGTATCCGCCGTTCAGGATCCGTACTACTAATTGATCGTGAGTCAAACGACTGGAGACGAACGTGAGGTCCGGACCGCGCTGCCCACCTCGCCCGGCATATGTGTGGCAATACAGGCAGCCCTTGCTGTTAAAGACTTTGGCGCCTTCATAAATCGGACCACTGCTTGCGCCCACCACTTGAGGCGTTAGCGGGATGGCAGTGAATTTCGGCGTCCAAACTCCGTGAACCCCCTTCAACCACAAAGAGCCCACGAAGGCCAGTATAAAAAGGACGATTCCGACAGACCACGGCCGCCGCTTGTAGCTGCGCTCGCCGCGATTGTTCCAAAACGGTACGGATAGAAACAGCAAGAAGACCAGCGCTGGAAAGCCGATGATTACCCAATCTTCGGATTCATGGGGCAACAGCGCCAGCAAGGCGAAATACCATATAAGGTACCAGTCCGGTTTTGGCGAAGCTTGAACTATAGAAGGATCCGGTGGATTCTGCAATTCCGGCGCACCAAAGAAAATTGCACAAAGCAGAATGGCGATCACAAGCCCGGTGCTAAATACGACGTCGCGCCATGCCGCATCCGGCCAAAATGGTTTGCCGATGCGTTTCAACATCTCCTCGTACTTTTGCTTATACGTTTTAGGATCGATTGTCTCGCCGGGCACAGGGGGCTCTGAGATACCGTGAAAAAGCACCAACCACACGTGAAAGACAATGATGGCAATCAAAACGCCCGGCAATAAGAATACGTGAGCAGAGAAGAAGTGCCCGAATGTGGTGCTTCCCAAGTCGCCGCCGGTAAGCAGCAGCTCGGCGGCAAACTTGCCGATAAAGGGCGCGCGCAAAGCCTGTTCTGCGCCCACCGAAACAGTCCAGACAGCGTTTTGATCCCAACGCAGAATCTGACCGGTAAATCCCATTGCCACAGTAAGAAACAACAAGAAGACGCCGCTTAGCCAATTCATTTCTCGCGGAAATTTGAACGAGCCCCAGAGAAATGTTCGCAGCGCGTGTACGCCGACAAATAGAATCATTGCCGAAGCGCCGAAGTAGTGCATCCCTCGTATCAACTTGCCGAATGGGGCGCGCTCAGTGATGAAGCGAAGACTTTCAAATGCATCGCCGGCTGAAGGGACGAAGAAGTTGGACAAGGCGATACCCGTAACTATCTGAACGATGAAACAAGTCAGAGTAGCCGTCCCGAACACATAAGCCCATTTGGATCCAGGAGGCACCGGATGTGCCATGATCTGCACGATTGGCTCCCTGAGCCCGGTTCGCTCATCCAGCCATTGCACTACTGTGTCGATTATTTTCACAACTATTCCTAAGCTTCGGTCAATACGGGACGGAATGCGATTTCGACCTGACCCTTGTTGACACGCACCGCATAGCGGTGTAGAGGTCTTGGAGGAGGGCCTCCCGCTACGTCTCCATCGGCGTAAAAAACGCCGCCGTGGCAGGGACAGAGGAACAAATCCGCTCCTTGCTCCCATCTCACCGGACACCCAAGATGTGTGCAGTTGATGGCAAAAGCGATGAAACTTTCCGCGCTCAGGCGACGCACCCAGGCGGTGCGTTTGGAGCTAATCCTGTCCCACGGTAGTGCATAGGGACTTTTGAAGGCGACTGGCACCGTCTCACCTTCTTTAAAGTCATCCAGCGATCCAAGAGCAACCCAAGTCGGATTTTGCGGCACGAACAAGAAATACATCATGAAGCAAACGGAGGGAATGGCGACGATCAGCGCGATCACTGCGCTGCAAACGAACGCGACCAGCTTGAGAAACTCTTGGCGGCTGACGAAAACTTTTTTCCAGTCAACCAAGATTTTCGGGGGTTCATGATTGCTGCACATCTTTTCTCAAATCCTCAAACCAACCGACTACACCAAGCACAAAAAATATGAGACCAGCCGCCGACATAACCCAAGACGTCACTATTCCGAAGCAGAGCAATGTGATGCCCAAAGCCAGCGTGACGGGCCAGACGGTCGGCGGCGGTATTCTTTCCGGAAGCGGCATGCCTGCTTTGTTGCCGGATGCCGCATTGTCGGCGTGTTGTTCTGCCATGTCATCCTCTCCTACTCCACGACTTTCCGCACCGAATGCGGTGCCTCATTTTCAGGATATTCGTAAAACCAACGAATCATGATCGCCATCAGCGCCCAGAGGTAAATTACACTGCCAAATCCCCACATGATTGCGCCGCCGAGTTTCTGATCGCTAAGCTGGGTGAGTCCCCACTTCTCCCGAAGCAGCGGCAGTATTCCCAACTGATCATGGGGATGGGCGTAGACCGAGTAATAAGGTGTATCCGCTATGCTGAAAATTATTCCTATCAGACCCTGTGCAACAGCCGCAGTAAATACATAGACAAGTGCGACGGAGGGAGTGAGCCGGCCTTCGATTGGTTTCCAAACCGGCCACCACAAAATGAAGCCGCTCACCAAGAATGTCAGGTGTTCAAAAACGTGAAAGCCTTCGTTTTCTATGGTGGCATTGTAGAGTACCGGTAAATGCCAAATCCAAAAAACGGTGACTGCTATTGCAAGAGCGAGTATTGGGTGTCCGAGGATACGTTCGAGCAATCGGCAAAACGGAATCTTCATCACTGTCCTCACCCAGGCTTGCGGCAGGGCGCTGACCATATATGCTGGTGCCACCAGAGCCAGAAGCATGTGTTGCAGCATGTGAGCGCTAAACAGATAGTCGTCGGAAAGCGCGTCCAGGGGAGAACATAAAGCGATAAAAATGCACAACACGCCCAGCGTAAAGTTGAACGCATCAACAGTCAATTTCCACTTCGTTGTCCAGAAGTAACCGACCAACGCGAGTATGCAGCCGATTATCACGCTCGGATAAAAGCTCCACGCCAGCAATATCGCCGATCCGTTCATACGTATCTCCAGAGATAGACGACGGAAAAGATAAATACCCAGACGACGTCGACAAAGTGCCAGTAATAAGCAATGCAATGCATGCCGCCCGAGGTCGGTTCAATTTTGCGTCCGAAGGTGCACAATCCCAGCAGGCTAAGCAGAAGCAAAAGCCCAATGATGACGTGCAAGCCATGGAAGCCTGTGAGCGTGAAAAAAGTGGTTCCAAACAAATCTCGACTGATCGTTATATGGTGCTCGATGAGATCTGCATATTCGATGCCCTGACCGGCTATGAAGATCGTGCCGAGAATAATCGTTATCGCCAACCAGAATCTCAGCCAGCCGCGATTCTGTTTTTTGAACGAATTTTCCGCGCACCACATTGTGAAACTGCTGGCAAACAAGGCGATCGAGAACATGCCTGTCTTTAGAGGATCCAGATAGGATTCGGCGCTGAAGTGAATCACTTTGTGAAAGTTGACGTACGACATCACAAGCATCAGAAAGAACGTTGCTTCCGAAGCAATGAAAAGGAGCATGCCCTGCAATGCTTTGCTCATGCCGGTTGTCCTCCGATACCGGCGACTCGTTCGTCCGGTTCGTGCGTCAGGTCCCACAAGGGGCGACGGCTATTTACAGCCGGCAGGCTGTCGAAATTTTCCGGTGGTGGTGGTGAGGTGGTTGCCCATTCCAGGGTCCATGCGCTCCACGGATTGGGCCCGGCAATTTTTCCTTTGAAAAAACTGTAGACGAGGTTGTAGGCAAAGAGGAAGAAGGAAAAAACGAGTATGAACGAGCAGATGCTGGAGAACATGTTTAGTTCAGCCCACCCGTGCATGCCGCGTGGATAAGTCCACACTCGCCTGGGCATCCCCAGCAACCCCAGTATGTGCAGGACGAAGAAAGTGCCGTTAAAGCCGACGACGGATAGCCAGAAATGCCATTTGCCTATTGTTTCGGAAAGCATTCTGCCCGTGACTTTCGGATACCAATAGTAGAAACCGCTGATCAGAGCGAAGACCAGACCTCCGAGCAACACATAATGGAAATGGGCAACCACGAAGTAAGTATCCGTCAATTGCCAGTCAATCGGCACCGCTGCAAATGCTACGCCCGTTAATCCACCGATGGTGAATTGCAGTACAAACGCGGTGGCAAAAAGCATTGCGGTAGTGAATCGAATCGAGCCGCCCCACATTGTCGCTAGCCAGTTCCAAACTTTGACTCCGGTAGGAATGGCAATGAGCATGCTGGTGAAAGCAAAGACATAAAGAGTTGTGTTGTCCAGTCCGGTCGCAAACATGTGGTGCACCCAGACGCCCATGCTGAGAAAACCGATGGCGACTGTGGAAGCCGCCATGAATCCGGCCCCATAGATCACCTTGCGACAAAATACGGGAATCACTTCGGAGACGGCACCCCAGCCGGGCATAATCAGAATGTAGACTTCCGGATGTCCAAAGAACCAAAAGAGATGTTGCCAGAGAAGCGCCGAACCACCGAAGTTGGGGGCGAAAAAGTGAGTGTGCAGGAGCCGGTCGAAAAGAATCATCACCAGCGCCGCGTTGAGTCCCGGCAACGCAAAAATGATCAAGAACGAGTCGATCACCATCATCCAGAGAAACAGCGGAATTCTGTTCATCGACATGCCTGGTGCTCGAAGAGTAAATGCGGTGACGATGATGTTTATCGCTGTCGCGACGGACCCCACCCCGACCAGCAGGAGACTGAGAGCCCAGTAGGTGGTTCCTGGATCGAACAAAAATGCTTTTTCCGTAAGCGGTGGATAAGCGAACCACCCGGCCGACGGCGCCCCGCCACCCATAAAGCTGAAGTAGAGCAGCAGGGCTCCAAACAGAAATATCCAATAGGCGAATGCATTGAGCCTGGGGAAGGCCATATCCCTGGCGCCAATCATCAGCGGTTCTAAGTACACCGTCATCCCAAGAAGAATCGGCATGCCCATGAAGAAGACCATGGTGGTACCGTGCATCGTGAAGATTTGGTTGTACGCCGATTGGGAGACGAAATGGTTCATCGGCACCATCAGCTGAATGCGGATGACCAGCGCCAGCAAGGCTGCTATAAGAAGAAAGATCAACCCCGTGCCGATGTACATGATGCCGATCTGCTTATGATCGACTGAGGTTACCCAGCTCCAAAGTCCATGATATTCATGAATATCATTAAGAGTGTTGATGTTCTTCTGCTTTGTGAATACCAGCTCTGTCATTTCAGGGTCTCCAGGTAGGCGGCAATGTCATGCGCATCGGCTGGCTTCAAACGCATATTCGGCATGTAGCAGCCAGGTTTGAACTTTTGTGGATTTGTAATCCAGCTTGCTAGACTGGGAAGGTCGTTAGGAATGACACCGCTGCCCAGCGTCGTGCGACTGCCGATGTGAGTAAGGTCGGGACCGACTCGTGCTTTAGCACCCGTGCCACTGATTGAATGACATTGAATGCAGGTGTTTGCCATAAATAATTGTTTGCCGTGAATTGCCTGGGCGACGGTTGGCTCCGGTGGCACTTGCGCCTGTCCGTGTGCCCAGGCATTGAATCGCGCAACCGGCAGGACGGTGGCAATAATGCGCATCAATCCATGATCTGCACCGCAGTATTCTGAACAAGTGCCTAGATAGATACCCGACCTGATTGGTTTGTAGAAAAGAAAGTTAGGATGCCCGGGAATCGCATCCATCTTTTGGCCAAATGCCGGTATCCAAAACGAGTGAACGACGTCTGCCCCTCGCACTTCAAAGAGGAGATTCATCCCCTGTGGCAGAAACAGCTCATTAGCAGTGATGATGCCGAGTTTCGGATAACGATACTCCCACCACCACTGGTGCCCGATAACGATAACGTCGGGCTGATTGGTGCCCAGGGGCGGACTCATGCTGTACATCACGCCCGCCGTGAGCACCCCAAGAACTGCGAGAATAAGACCGGTGCCTACTGTCCATCCAATCTCCAGCTTGGTATTGCCATGGTCCTGAACCGGTTCGGCATCTCCGGGCTTTTCGCGAAAGCGGACGATTACATAAGCCAAAATACCGCCGACAATCAAAGCTATGATGATCGAAAGGACTAGATCGGCGTAATGCAAAAATCCTATTACTTTCGCTTGCTCGGTGGCGAAAAGATAGACGGACGTAAATTCAGCGTTGGTTATATCCATCGCCCAGCCGTCTCCGACAAAGAGGCATGATCAGCGCCCGAGTGCAGCAAGTAGCGGTCGACAACGACAGCTGTCAGAATTCCGGGCAAGTAAAAAAGGCAAAGCAGCAAGACGGCGCGCGCGGTGGCCCGGCACGGTCGTCGCGAGAAGTGCAATGCCGCGGCAATCAGCAGTGCACCAAAAATGGTGGCAGTGGCGCAATAGCCGATGGAGGCCTTGCTGCAAATTGCAAGCAATAGAGAGACGGGCAAAAGAAGGATCGCCGAAAGAACAGTTAAGCCGAAAGTGAGTGTGCATTTTCGCTCGAGTACGGGGAGCATTTTGAAACCCGCGTCTTCATACTCACTGCGGTACAGCCAGGCAATTGGGAAGAAGTGCACATGCTGCCACAAAAAGAGAATCGCAAACAGCGCCCAGGCACCGGCATCGATGCGTCCCGTCGCTGCCGCCCATCCGATCATGGGCGGAATAGCGCCGGGCAAGGCGCCGATCGGCGTATTCAGCCACGTCACCCTTTTGGCGGGGGTGTAGATGGCGATATATATGAACGCCGAGGTCAAACCCAGCAGCGCGGCCACCGCATTGACATTGAAGCAGAGACATTGAAAGCCGGTTGCCATAAGAACGACTGCAAAGGCAAGAGCGAGCGCAGGAGAAATCATGCCGGTAGGAATTGGACGGCGACAGGTGCGCGGCATCAATGCATCTGCATCGCGTTCGATATAACAATTGAGGGCGGCGCCTCCGCCGCTGAGCAAGGCCGTTCCGAGTAACGTGCATACAAATTTGGCGAAGGCAAAATCTCCTCGATATGCCAATATGTAACCGATCGAACAGGCGACGAGCACCATTGTCGTTATACGTATTTTGGTGAGTTCGATCAGGCACAGTACAAGCTTCGTCGGGGAGGCGAGCGAGGCATGCGTAGTTAGTGAGTGTTGTTGCATGACAGATCTTCCCTCGCATCGGCGAGGGGGCGAGTGTAGTATTTCTTGCTGAGTCCGCCGATCTTACCCCTGCGAACTAGAGGCAGTCCCCTATTGTTTGTGGGGGTTTCCTTAGACGGTATTCAATAGCAACCAGGCATATGTCCGGCGGTTTTTGGCATGCACCACTGGTGGTGACAACCCGATCTCTTGTTATCACATGACCTAACTGGTCGATCACAATTGGCTGGTAAACTACCTCCACCGCTGAGGGTAGTTCCGCGATGCAAAGCAACCAGGAAGAGAGAAAAATGCGTCTGGCCTCCGGCTTGATGTTTCTAACGGTGTTTATCGATCTGATCGGATTCGGGATCATCATTCCGTTGTTGCCGTTATATGCAAAGCAGTTCGGCGCCAGCGGATTGACGGTTGGGCTATTGTTGATGTCGTATTCGCTGATGCAATTCTTTTTCGCCCCGCTGTGGGGACGGCTATCCGATCGCATCGGTCGCCGACCTGTATTGCTGATCAGTCTCGCCGCCTCAGCAGCAGGCTATGTGATCTGGGGATGCGCGAATTCGCTGTCCATGCTGTTCCTATCTCGAATTGTCGCAGGCTTCGGTAATGCCAACTTAGCGGTTGCTCAGGCATATATCGCCGATGTGACACCCGAAGAAAAACGTTCGCAAGGTATGGGCATGATTGGCGCTGCTTTCGGCCTTGGATTTGTTCTTGGCCCCGCGATCGCCGGCATCGCAAGCTACTGCGGAGTTGCGCCGAATATATTGGGGTTCATTGCTGCTGCGTTCAGCATTGCCGATCTTCTATTCACCGCCATTTGCTTGCCCGAGCCCTTGCAGAAGAACGGAGCCGCGCACGATCGATTTTCTCTCGGCGCTGATTTCTATAAACGAATATTAGGCGATCGCAGAATTGCGCTTTCACTATTCATCATTTTCATTTCGACTTTTGCTTTCGCGAACATGGAGACGACGCTGGTACTGCTGACTAACAAATACTTCAATTTCAACATGGCGCAGAACAGCTATTTGTTTACGGGGCTTGGACTGGTCATGGCCTTAATACAGGGTGTGTTGATTCGCCGCCTTGGCAAGAAATACGCGGATGCTCCGCTGATTTCCATCGGCACTGCCTTGATCGCCGTCGGGCTATTGTTGACGCCGGCGACTCATAACCTTGTTGTGCTTTGCATTGCTCTGCTTATTCTTGCCACCGGTTCAGGTATCAATAGTCCCGCCAACAGTAGCCTCTTGTCTAAGCTCGCCCCAAAAGAACAAACCGGTGGCGTAATGGGAACCGGGCAGTCAATGTCCACGCTTGGTCGGATTTTGGGACCGATTGCCGGCGGGTACCTGTTCGATGTAATGGGCGCCGGAAGCCCCTATTGGCTCGGTGCAGCATGTATGTTGCTCGCTTGCACGCTTAGCTTTGGACTTCCTCGCTTTGAAACGAGGTCGCCGGAATTGGTAATGTCGTCCGCTTCCGGAACCAACTAATCATTCGAGCCGTCGAAACTGATCCGATTAAAATGAGGGCTATATTATGCCGCGAGGAAGCAAGGATAAGTATACGAGCAAGCAAAAAAGAAAGGCCGAGCATATTGCGGATAGCTATGAGGACAAAGGCGTCTCAAAAAAAGCAGCGAAGAGTAGAGCCTGGGCAACCGTGAATAAGCAAAGTGGTGGCGGTGAAAAATCAGGAAGCGGCACCAAGAAATCGAGTTCAAGCAAACGCAAATCAAGAAAATCCAGCGCCCGCAATGCCGCTGACACCAGAAAAACCGGTCATCGCAAAGCTGCTAGCTCAAGCAAGAGCAAGAGCACCGGTAAGAGCAAGAGCACGAGCAAGGGTTCCGGCAGGAGCAAGAGTTCCGGCAGAAGATCTTCGAGCAAACGCACTACGCATCAAAAGAAAGCCGCTGCAGGACGCAAGGGCGGATCGAAATAAAGGAGCGGGTTCAACCGTCGCCGGTAGCAAATAACCGATTACTGAGCGCCGGTCATGCCGGCGCTATTTATTTCCGGCGCTTTCGGTGGCTCGCTGTCACCGGCATTTTCACTTTGTGCCGAGTCCTTATGTATATCAGGTGCCGTTTGCACCGTGCCCTTGAGTTTTGCCAAGTTTTCGCGCGCCTGCTGGCTGTAGCTGCCGTTGGGATCGACGCTCAGATATTGCTCGAACGCGGGTACTGCTTCAGCTTGATTGTTCTGGTTCATGTACAACAAGCCGATCGCGTAGAGTGCATTTGAGAACTTTGGGTCTGCTTCCAGAGCTTGCTTGTACGATTTGAGCGCTGACGTAATGTCGTTGGCTCCGACATATGCCAGTCCCTTGTTGTAGCAAGCTTGCGCGCTCTTAGGATTTTTATCCAGAGCTTTGTCGTATTCCTTGATCGCCTCGGGATAATTTTGTTGCGCCAGGAAGATATTGCCTATGTTTATCCGCGCATCGATAAAATTGTCATCGATGTCCAACGCCTTCTGAAACTGAGCGAGAGCGCCGCTGGTATCTCGGCGTTTTTGCAAGGCTAGTCCCAGGTCGTTATAAGCATCCGGATTTTTAGGATCGAGCTGAACGATCTTTTGCAGGATAGTTATTGAATCCTCGGTCTTCTGTTGCGCGTCGAGATTATCGGCAAGCAGGCGGAACGTTTTCAGATCGTTTGGATCCCGGTCTACGATTCTGCGATATACCTTCTCTGCTTCGGCGGGTTTGTTTTCGTCCTCGTCCAGTTTCGCAATTGAAAGCAAAACCTGCTTGTTGTCCGGCGACAAATTCAGCGCTGTTTCCAGAGCGAATCGGGCGCCTGCTTTGTCGTTGAGTTTGTTAAGCAGATTGCCCAATTCCAGATAAGCCTGCGGGTCGTTGTTCTCTACGCTTAGGCCCTGGCGATAATAAGTAAGCGCATCCTGCAAGTTGCCGCGCAAAACTTGGGTGCGTCCAAGGTTGATGTAGGATTCGCCATCGTTGGGATTGAGGGTGAGAACCGCTTTGAATTCTTTATCAGCAGCGTCGAGATCGTTTAGCTTTTGCTTGCAAATGCCAAGGTTGTAGTGGGCGTTCACACTGTTAGGATTAGTGGCTATTGTTCGTCCATAAGCCGCTACAGCGCCGTCCGTATCGCCTGTGACTTGCAGTAAATAGCCGAGGTTATAGGAGGCATTACTGTCTTTGGGGTCGAGCTTTTCCGTCTGTTTGTATTCGCTGATCGCCGACTGCAGATCGTTTTGTTTCTGGTAGAGCTCCGCCAATTGGCAGTGCCATTCCGGGCGATCGCCTTTGATGGAAATCGCCTCTTGCAGCTGCTTGGTGGCTTCGCCCGTTTGTCCCTTGATGGACAATGTCTGGGAGAGCATGGCATGCGTTTCCGGCACTTTGCCGTCTATTTTGATTGCTTTGCGCAATTCCGATTCAGCGTTGTCGTAATCCTTCAATGCCATCAGCGCTGTTGCCAGGTCGTAGCGCAGCGAGAAGTTGTTGGGATCGCGTGCCAGGATGTATCGGTACTCGTGGGCGGCGAGTTGGTTGTCGCCTTTGTCCTGATAAGCCGCCGCCAACTGGGCGCGCGCTTTCAAGTTGTCGGGGTAAGCTGCCACCACTTGTCGTAGTTGGTTGATGGCGCCATCGAGGTCGCCTTTGATACGCAGTCCAATGCCGAGATTCAGGCGCAGCAGCGGCGTATCTGGACGCAGCTGTGTCGCCTGGCTGTACTCGCCGATCGCTTCGTCAAGACGTCCCTGACTCTGCAAAAGCAAGCCCAATGTTTCATGCGCGAAGGCGTCATATGGGCGGATGGCAATCGCCCGGCGAAACTCAGCTGCAGCGTCCTCGAGATCGCCGTGTTGTTGCAATGCTGCACCGAGACTCAGGTGGGCAAGTGGATCATTGGGTGCGCTAAGCGCCGCATTCTTGAAAGAGTCGATGGCGTGTTCTAGATCACCTGCTTTGAAATAGGTAACTCCCTGGTAATAGCGGTCGAGCACAGGCTTTGGCGGCGGGGTCGCTTGCGCCGATGCGAAAAGGGTTGTGCTTACAACTGGGACAGTAAGTGCCAGACAGATGATGAAACGCTTCAAAGTCCGATCCCTGTTAGTGATTCATGCCAACGGACAAGTTTCATTATGGCTGATGCCTATGCCTATATGAGGATATTGTTGTGCGTATATAAGGCGCTTTTTATGGATCGTATATGCGTCTTATTGCCGTTGAGTATGCACTTGCGTGGGAATTTTCCCATGGATGGGCGATTGCTGCTTGTTGCCAACAGGCCTGGGGTTGCGGGTTCGCTTGGACAAAATGGCTAATTTCTGTAAGCGATTTTTGGACAGGTTGCACATTGCCGCTCTTCGAGCCAGCAGTGTACATTTAGAGTATCTTCCCGATAAAAAGGTTGACTGCAAGACTGTTTCGACAGTTTTGGAATCCAAAAAAGCACTGTATGCGTAAACACGACAGTCATCAGAAGTTTGGTTAGCGGCTGCAGAAAGTGTCGCAGATCGGCGCTGGTCATAAATAGCCGCTGATCTAATTGAAGTTATAACAGGCGTGGTGCGGGGCACCGGCCCTGGTGTCATTTATATAAACGTTTCGCTGTGTCATGTTTCGGCGGGCGCTTGTTTTAACACGGTATCTCGTTCATTCCCGATTACTTAAACCGGATAGGTCCTTTATGGCTGTTTTCAGCAAAACCCAAAATTTGCGCCCGACTACGGCGTTTCCAGTATCCACACGTGGCAGCAGTCATTACGAAAAAATCGCTGCCGAGGCGCTGGAGAATTCAATCGATTACCTCAATCTTTCATATGCCGGCAAGCTGTGCGGCGCCGAAGGCGCTGTCGAATACAGAGACGGCGGCGTTTATACCTATGACAATCACGGTAAGCGTTATCTCGACTGCTTGGGCGGCTATGGCATATTCAACGTCGGACACCGGCACCCGAAAGTGATCGCCGCAGTCAAAGCTCAACTTGATCAAGTCTGCTTGCATAGCCAAGATCTTCTAAACCCTTGGGCGGCTCACCTGGCCCGGCAATTGGCCACTATTGCGCCCGGCGATTTGCAGTATTCATTCTTTTGCAACAGCGGAACGGAAGCCGTTGAAGGAGCTATCAAGCTGGCCAGACTTGCCACCGGCAAGACTGAGATCATTTCAACCAAAAACTCGTACCACGGAGTGAGCATGGGCGCCCTTTCGGCGACTGGTCGCGAAGTGTTCCGCAAACCGTTCGAGCCGTTGCTCAATGGTTTCAAACACGTTCCGTTCAATGACATTCATGCGCTCGAAAAAGCCATCACCAAAGACACGGCTGCAGTTATTCTGGAGCCGATTCAAGGTGAGGGCGGCATTCGCGTCCCTGACGCCGGCTACCTGCGCAAAGTTCGCGCCCTGACCAAAAAGAAAGGCGTACTGTTGATTCTGGATGAAGTGCAAACCGGTATGGGACGCACCGGACGCTTCTTTGCCTGCGAGCACGAAGGCGTCGTGCCGGATATTATGTGCCTGGCAAAAGCTCTTGGCGGCGGCGTTATGCCGATCGGTGCTTTCATGGCCACACCCAAATTGTGGAAGGCGCTCGAGCCCAACCCGTCGATTCATAACTCCACATTCGGTGGCAATCCGCTCGCCTGCTCGGCAGCTTCGGCTTGTATCGAAGTGCTGCAGGAAGAACACTTACCCGCACGTGCGATGGTGATGGGCAACTACTTCCAGTCGCGCTTGAATGAGCTTAAGAAGGAATATTCGAAGCTGATTCTCGATGTGCGTGGCAAAGGTCTGTTGATCGGCTTGGAATTTACAAGCGAAGAAGTGCGCGTGGCCGTTCAAAACGAACTGTTCCACCGCGGCGTTCTGGTTGCAGGCACGATGAACTCGCATCGCACCATTCGCATCGAGCCGCCTTTGATCATTACCGAGTCACAAATCAATTTCATGATTGAAACGCTGGAAGGCATTCTTCACGAGCTGCATGAAGACGGGGTTGTTCACAAGCATAGCGATAAGAAGCCGTCGAAAGTACATCGGCATAAGAAGAACGAGAAGAAAGAAATTCTCGTTGTGGAAGTGGCGAATCTGCGCAAGTCCGGCAAGAAAGCTCCTAAGAAGTCAGGAAGTCCTAAGAAATCCGGCAAGAAAGGAAAGAGATAATGAGCGCCCAAGTCACGAGCATGCTGGCATACAGAATGCGTCAGCTTGCAACCGAGCACGGAAACAGCTGTCAGGTTGCCGAAACGGTGAAACGATTGCTGGAGCGTGAGCGCGATATGTACGTCGCGCGCGCAGCGCTGGAACGTTCTGCCTGCGCAGTCGCGCCCATGCTTCGTGCTGTGCCCAGCGCCTAATTTCACTTTCTGTCTGTGGGTTCACTTTCTGGCTCTAGCTTTCACTTGGTCTACGTTTCACTTGGTCTACGTAGCGGCTGGCGGCAGCCCGGTTACGTGCACTATGAAAACTTGCATCTAATGCAAATGCTTCTGCTCGTCCGGCGAACGATTCCGCCGGGTGTCACTATCGCTTTACATCCGCACATGTTCTATTGCACGTTTGGAACTTGCCGCCTGAGCTTGCGTCGAACTCAGCAGGCCACGGGCCGCCAATCTCTCTTGAGCAGACGGGGCAGGCAATGTTTCGGAGCAGCACACGCACACTAAAGGTTTGGCTTTTCGCCTGTGCGTTTGTGTTTGCCGCATTGGTCTCTGTTGGCATGGTAGCCGCCGGCGAGAGCCCGCAATCGTCAGGCGACGGCTCGCCTTCGGACTCAGCGTCGACCGCGTTGCAGTTCGGCAGCGTAACGGCGGGCGTGACCCCGCGAAGTAGCGCCGAAACGGCAAGCTCCGACCGCGTAGCTCACGATCATGTGCCGGCCGGCGGCAGCCCGCTGACTGAAGCCTCACGAGCTGACCGCCGCAGGATAGCAGCGTCGTCGCCACTAACAATTCCGCCGATAGATTCCGCGCCGAGCGTTATCGAGACTGGTATCGCCGGTGGTGCCATCCCGCCGCCCTCCGTGCGCGTCATGCCTGCGGTTTCGCTCGCCGTGCCTTTATCCCCGGTTCCCCAAATTGCGCTTCCGCAATCCGCACTAAGCACTTCCGCGGCCCGACCTGCTCGAGCAATGCAAATCGCCCAAATTCCGGGCGGGGTTCCCCTGCAACCACAGCTGGTGCGCGTCCAGATGCAGCCTGTGTGCGTTCAGCATCC
>Ga0134128_10001006_pt1 | contig 37887 bp, 30 predicted proteins | sample KB31754_FD_96462 | JGI IMG/M metagenome (GOLD analysis project Ga0134128, IMG submission 96462) | Terrestrial soil microbial communities with excess Nitrogen fertilizer from Kellogg Biological Station, Michigan, USA - KB3-175-4 | ecosystem: Environmental > Terrestrial > Soil > Unclassified ...
CGTTTGGCGACCCGCATCGTAAGCGGCCATCACCCGTTCTCTCAGATCCATTGAGTAGGGTTTCATGCCCCCAGCATACGTGTCAAAATGTCCTGGCGCTAGAGCGCGGAGTGAGCCGCTCTAATTTGACAAAATAAATTTGCGGAACTCGATTTCTGATATTCACTTCGATGGAGCACTATTCTAAATTCTCCGGGCGATGAAGACGGTGCTGGTGATCGACGATGATCCCGAAAGCTCTGAGCCGCTGGTGCGGTATCTGGCCCAGGCGGGGCACAGTGTGACCTATGCCACCAACGGCCAGGAAGCCCTCGCGATGCTTAACGGCGAGATCCCGGACGCGGTCATACTCGATCTTCAGATGCCGCAGATGGATGGGGTTGCCTTCCTAAGGGTGCTGCGGGCCTATCTGCGATGGGACCACATTCCCGTTTTCATCTGGACTGCCTATCCCGAAAGCGCTGCCGTCGTGCGAGCCGAAGATTTGGGCGCCTGTCATGTCTTTCCCAAGGCCCAGCTCAACTTCGGCCAAATCAAAGCCGTCATCGACCAATGCGTCGGCGGCGCGTAATCACTCGCCCGGCTAATTTGCCCCGCAAACCCGCAATGATAAGCTGACCGCGAAGCGAGGGCATGCGCGTGAACAAACGGCATATTTCGATCGGCGCGTTAATCGTCGTCCTAACTCTTCTCGGCGCAGGCTGGACATCGGCCGCGCCGACGGAACTTTCCTTTCCGCCCACTTCCTCCGGCTGGGAGAAATATCCCGGCAGTCCCGTTCTCGGCGGATCGCTGGGCACCTGCTTCGATGTAGCTGTTCTCAAGGATGGCGATCTCTATCGCATGTATTTCTCCTGGCGTCCCAAAAAGAGCGTGGCACTCGTCGAAAGCGCCGACGGCATCCATTGGAATAAACCCATCATCGCGCTCGGCCCCGCGGAGACCGGCTGGGAAGCCGACATCAATCGTCCCGTCGTCGTGAAACACGATGGCCTCTATCACATGTGGTACACCGGCCAATCCCAAGGCCATTCCTCCATCGGCTACGCCACCAGCACCGATGGCGAAGTCTGGAAGCGCGAAAGTACCAGGCCTGTTTTATCGGCGGATCAGCCCTGGGAAAAGATCGCGGTGATGTGCCCGCATGTCATGTGGGACGATGCAGCCCGGCAATATCGCATGTGGTACTCCGGCGGAGAGCAATACGAACCCGACGCGATCGGCTATGCGATCAGTCCGGATGGCATCCATTGGAAAAAGCCGATGGATCATCCGATCTTTCAAGCCGATCCATCGCACTCATGGGAGCAATACAAAGTTACGGCATGCCAGGTCGTGAAGCATGGGGACCAATATCTCATGTTTTACATCGGCTTTTCCGACATCAACCACGCCCGTATCGGGGTCGCGCGCTCGCCCGATGGAATATCAAAGTGGGAGCGCTTGCCGAGTAATCCGATCATCAGCCCGACGCCCAGTCAATGGGATGCCGACGCCTGCTACAAACCCTTTGCGATTTATGACAGCAAGCAGTCGCGCTGGATGCTCTGGTACAACGGCCGCCATGGCGGTGTCGAACGGATCGGCCTGGCCACACACGCGGGGGAAGATCTGGGGTTCGGGAATCACTAAAAGCAGCAAGCGGCTATTTCTTTTCCGCGTCGCGCTTGATTGAAATGCCCGGCGAAAGCTGTGTCGGAAGTGATAAGCTGGCCTTTTCCATAGTGGCAATGGGATAAGAGCAATATTCGACGGCCCAGAAACCGCTGGGGCGATGATTGCCGCTGAGGCCCAGGCCACCAAAGGGCAGCGCGCTGCTGCCGCCGGTGGTTTGGCGGTTCCAGTAGATGACGCCCGCACGAATCTTGCGATAAAAGAGATTCCAGAGGTTTTGGTCATCGCTGAGCAGACCTGCCGCCAGTCCAAAACTCGTCCGATTGGCCTCCGCCAGAGCCGCTTCGAAGCTCGGCACGCGAATCACCTGTAGTAGCGGCCCGAAAATCTCCACGTCCGGCCGATTGGAAATCGCGGTTACGTCGATCAACCCCGGCAGCAGCATTGCGCGGCGCTGACCCTCCGCCGATCGCATTTCCACCAGCGTCTTTCCGCCTTTATTCACCAATTCGCGCTGCGATGCCAGCAGCCGATCGGCAGCCGAATCCGAAATCACCGGCCCCATAAAGGGCTCCGGTTCATCGGTCGACGGGCCGACCTTGATGGCCGCCATCATGGCGATCAGCTCATCCAAAAATGCCTGGCCTTCCTCGCCCTCCGGGATGATCAGCCTCCGTGCACAACTGCATCGTTGCCCAGCGGTGATGAAAGCCGATTGGATCGTCAGATAAGCCGCCGCTTTCAGATCGGCTGCTTTCCACACCACGAGCGGATTATTTCCGCCCATCTCCAGCGCCAGGATTTTGCCTGGCTGATCGATCAGCATTTTACGGATTGCAAGTCCACCCGCGACGCTGCCGGTGAAAAGAATGCCATCGATATCGCGATGCCGGACAATCGCCTCGCCCGTCTCCCGTCCACCTTGCACAACCATGATCGCACCCGGCGGAAACTTCGCCGCCGCAAACAACTCGGCAATTTTCTGTCCCACGCCCGGTGTCATTTCACTGGGTTTGAAGACTACCGCATTGCCCGCCAAAAGCGCCGGAATGAAATGGCCATTGGGAAGATGGCCCGGCATATTGAATGGCCCGAATACCCCCAGCACGCCCATCGGTTTGAATCGCGTCGCGGATAAAACACCGCCGGTTTCGCTGGTTGTTTCTCCGCGCCGCTGGTGCAATGCTTCGATCGACAGCGGGATCTTCCCGATCATCGCTTCGACTTCACCCAGGGCTTCCCAGTTTGGCTTGCCGGTTTCGCTGGAGATGAGTTTCGCGAAGGTGGCTTTGTGCTGCATGAGCTGCGCGGAAAATCGCGCCAGTGCCGCGACGCGTTGCACCTGCGGCTTGACCGCCCACTCTTCCTGCGCCGCTCGGGCCGCGCGCACTGCACGATCTACATCAGGAGCTGTCGCGGCATTTCCCGTCCAGACATTCTGGCCCGTCGCCGGATCCACCGACCAGAACGGCTCGCCCGATCCTTCGACCCAAGAGGAGCCTGCCGCTTCGTCGCTCACTGATTGCGTCCCTTGTTTTTCCCCTTGTCCTGCTCATCGCGCATCTTCTCGACCTGATTCTGTATTTCCGCCAGCTTGGCGAAGAATTTCCCGAGGATGCCCGGCTTTTCCGGCGCTGCGATGGGTTCATTGCGATTTCGCGCGCCGCGCGTCGCCTTGGTTTCAACGAAGACTCGCCCGGCCTTCTCCGCTTCCTCGCGCTCTTTGATGTGATCGCGAATCCGCTTGCTCTCGAGAATTCCCAGCGTCATGCTGGTCACGTAATAAATATTCAACCCGCTCGGCAGCGAATAGAACATCAGTGGGAAAATCAGCGACATGCCCCGAGTCATCTTCTGCTGCTGCAATTGCTCCGGCGTCGTCGCCATCGGCGTGGGCATGAAATACTTCTGGTTGAAGTAAGTCGCCACCGCCATCAGGATGGGCAGCACATTCAATCCCCAGATGTCGAAATAGCCGAACACGGAAATCGGATGCGATAGATGGATGAGATTGTCCGGCTTGGCCAGGTCCTTAATCCAGGTCAGCCCATATAAGAAGGGCGCCTGTCGAAGTTCAAAGGTGCTTTGCAGCGCCGACCAGAGCGCGATCCAGATCGGCGTCTGAAGGAACATCGGCGCACAGCCCAGCATCGGGCCAAGGCCATAGCCTTGTTCCTTGTAGAACTTCATCATCTCCTTGTTCAGTCCCTCTTTGTCGTCTCCATATTTCTTCTTGAGCTTTTCGATTTCCGGGCCGTACTTCTGCATCTTCATCATCTGCACCTGGCCGGCCTTGGTCAGCGGATGCAGCAGCAGACGAACCAGCACCACGAGGCAGATGATCGCCACGCCCCAGTCGCGGAATATCGCGTGGAAGAGCCACAAAATCGCAAACAGCCAGTCCACCAGCCAGTTCCAGGTGCAGAAGGCGCACATGCCGCTGCGCATGACCAGCGTCAGGTTGTACATCCGCGGAAACTGCTCGTAGAAGCCGTTCTTGTTCTTCAGAATCTCGCGCGATTTTGGCCCCAGATAGACAGTCAACGGCACGGCCGCCTGCTGGTGCGGCTGCACCTGCACGACATCGGTCGTGAAGGTCATGATGACATCGCGATCGGGCTTCGTCGGCTCCAGCGCCTGGGCCGTCACGGAAAATCCCTGGGCATATTGCCCAATGTCCGGCAGCACCAGTGCATTAAAATAAGTGCTGACCTGCCCAACCCAGACTGCATGGTGCGTTTTGCCGGAATCCTGGGTCAGATCGACGATCGCGCCGTCCTTGAACTTGCTGCTTTCCAGCACCTCCTGCGTTACGTCGATCGTGTTGTGCGGCTGGATGTAGCCGGCGAGGACCGATAAATCTCCGCCGCGCTCAATTTCGCGCGGGAGCGAAGTGGGACCGTTGATTGTCTGCTGAATCTTCAGCGGATGATCGGCCAGCGATTGAACCGTCTGGTCCACCTTCACTTCGTAACCCTGATTCGGATCGGACCGAGGCGAAATGGTGAAGGTCTTGGAGATGGTGCAGATCGGCGTGCTGCCGCGCGCGATAGTGATCTGATAAGTCGCCGATGAATCAGTGGCCGCGGTGCGCTTCCAGGGCGCGCCCATCAGATCGATCGACTCGCCGTCGATGCTGATCGATTGCGTCGCCAGCGGCTCGGTGCCGGGATGATTCTCGTAAGGCTCTTCAAACGTGTAACGCTGCGCGCTGTGCACTTCCTGCTTGAAATCGTCAAGGATCGCTTTTTGTATCCCCGCCCCGTGAGGCGTGAGATAAAGCTGCATCGCAAAACGCTTGGTATCGGATGCGCCCAAAGTGGTCGGCTCAATCGCGCCTGCCGTATCCGATTCAATCGCATGCAAACCCGAAGGCGAAGTTGTAGGCGCGGTCGTTGCGGTCGCGACAGCGGCCGTCATCGTCGTGGGAGACGTCGTCGGCTCGGTGCTGGCTTCCTGCGAAGTCGTAGTGGTCGGCTGAGTCGAAGCTGCCTGCGGCGGAGGGGGCGGGTAATGCTTATCGACCCACGCGAGGAGGACGAACCAGGCTCCAATCACGACGCACGTGAGCGCGATCGCCGTGAACAATTGACGCTTATCCATTCAACAGTCCTGTCACCTTCCGTCGAGCAGCCGGGTCCCCAGGAAATTGTCCAGTTCGGCGATCGCTTCCACCTTCTTCACGGTGGTCTCCACATCGTAGGGCAGTCGGACGAACTCCACGTAAGTTTCAGTCACAATCACAAAACTGCTGCGCGGATCACGGTCGCGAGGCTGGCCGACGCTCCCGACGTTCACGATTGCCTTTTCGTCGGTTAATTCGAACTTATAGTCCAGCTCATCGGGACTATAAAAATCCGGCCCCTCCAGAAAGACGCCTGGCACATGGGTGTGGCCGACAAAGCAGAGCTTCTCGAATCGCTCGAAAATCGCGACGAATTTGCCCGGGTTGGTGTAAATGTCGTCGGGAAAAATATATTCGTTGATCGGCCGGCGCGGCGAAGCATGCACCGCCACGAACTCCGGCGTGCGTAGCCTAACCGGCAGTGTCCCCAGGAATTTCCATCGTCGGGCCCGCGAAACCGGATCGTCATCGTTCTCAAAGACCTTTCGCGTCCAGTAGCAGGCCTGCTCCGCCCCGGCATTGAAATTATAGGGCTCGTAAAAGACGGCAAAGTCATGGTTTCCCATGATCGAGGCCCGGCAGCGCTCGATTACCAGGTCCATGCATTCGGTGGGGTTGGGGCCGTACCCCACGATGTCCCCCAGGCAGACAATGTGCTGAATGCCCCGGCGGTCGATCTCTTCGAGCACCGCCGTGAACGCTTCCAGATTGCCGTGAATGTCACTGACGATGGCAAACATGCCTGCTTTCGTCCGGGCAAACTTTTCGCCATAACTTCGGGTGCAGGCAACATTTGCCCCACCTCCGCCGGCAGGGCGCGGACGCAAGGGGGGTGATCGTACGACCCTTCGCGAGTGTCGTCAATTCAAAGGAAGGGGTGGGACGAGTGATCACTGGAAAAACCGCGAGCGGTGAGACGGTTAGTCCCTCCACGCTTAGCGATCCTCGCTTGCGAGCCGTTGCTCTCACCTTTCGATTGCAGCGCGCAACGTCGCGCAAGCGCGACCGCTAAACAAATCGCGGGCGCACCTTCGCAATTCCAACTCCACTAACCTCATTGCAACTCGTACTGCCCCAACAGGAAACGGGTCTAACCGACCACGTGTGGGAATTGGATGAATTGCTCCGCCCTCTGTAGCGGCTGGGGCCAACAGGCCCGGTCTTGGCGAAAGAGATCGACTTCCCTCGCGTCGGACCTTGGTGGCTCCACTCACTTGACGCTCAAGCCGCCGTCGACGAACAGCGTTTGTCCGGTAATGTATTGGCCGGCGTCACTGCACAGCAGAACTGCCGCGCCTCCGCAATCCTCCGGCTGGCCGATCCATCCCAGCGGCACATATTCCTTTCCCTTCTGCTCCATCTCACTTTTGCTCTTCCAGTCGAATCGATTGCGCCAGGTATCGAAGTAGCCGGGGGAGATCAGATTGACGGTGGTGCCGTCCGGTGCAAGGTCCCGCGCCAGCGCCCGCGTCATCGTGTGCAGCGCCGATTTGGTCAGGCTGTAACCGAGCATCTTCGGATTGCCCTTGAGCTGCTGAATCGAGCCGATGTTGAGAATGCGGCCCCATTTTTGCGATTTGAAATGCTTCAGCGCCTCTCGGCACAGCAATATCGGCACGACAATATTCGCCCGGTACTGCGCCTCGATTTCCTCCGCGCTCTGCTCCGTCCAATGCACCGTCGATTGAATCGCGGCATTGTTCACCAGAATGTCGAGACGACCGAGCTGCGCGATCGACGCATCGACCATCTCTTTTGCCGATGAAATCTCGGTGATGTCGCCACGGATTGCGACGGCCTTTCCGCCCTCAGTGCTGATTCGCTGCGCTTTCTTCGTCGCCACATCCAGATCGACATCGGCGATCGCCACCGCGCAGCCGACTGAAGCTAATGCCCGCGCGATTCCCAGCCCAATGCCGCGGCCCGCTCCAGTGATCAATGCGGCCTTGCCGTCCAGATTAAAACTCGGGACATCCTGCATGCCGACATTTTTGCGGTTACATCTTCAGTAAAGCAAATCGCGGGTACAGCCTCGGCGGCTGCTTCATCCCGGATAAGTGATAAATGTATTAGCCGTCAATCGGCCTTTCCGCGGATCTGGACTGAAATTGGCTGTCGGATTGAGATTCTGGGAATGGAACACCCGGCTGCGGTAGATCAGCACGCGATTGAATTTGGAATCGAGGGCGGCAGTGCGCTCGAAATGGCGATCGTCGCCGAGCGTCACGGGGGGCGGCAGGCCCGCCTTTAACTGCGCCTCGGCATCGGCGGCGATCATTTCCTTCACCTGCCGAAGCTGCTGGTCATCCACCGATTCAAATCCCGTGGCGCGATGGCGGAAGAAGGCGGTGCCGCCATGCGACTCATCACACAAATAATGCAACACTGCAAGTTGCAGTGGATTGGTCGTGTCCGTATGCGGCCGGCGCTGCTGGGCGTTCATTCGCGTGGGGGGAGTTGTCACGATTCCAAAAAAGGCCTGGGCCCGGGCGGGAGCTTGAATGTTGAAGCCAAACGTCTCATGCACCAGCGGCGCCACCGCCCGCATCATCGCGGCGGCATATTCGCTTGGAGCGGCGGCGTTGAGCCCGGGGTAGTTGCTCTGTGCGGGCACAAAGCGCAATCGCTCGACCGCGAGCCGCACGACCGATTCCGGATCGCGGAGAATTCCATCGACGACGATCACCGGCTGCTGCTCGCGCCCAACACGCTCGACTTTCACAAGGGGCTTATCGTTGGGCAACAGGTCGTAACTCATGGAGTGAAGTGTATCGGGCGGGTTTGAAAGAATCATCAGTGGGAAAAGCGATAGGTTTTTTCGGTCCCAGTTTCATGGTTCGCACACCCTGACGCCGGTAACTACCGGATACTCGCTTGCGCATTCGCGAACCCTTCAGCGATCGGACTTAGCGCATCGGTCGCGAAGGCGCAAGCGACGTGGTCAGCGTGTACGGCGAAGGCGACAAATCGTTGTCGATCGATCGTGGCGCGAAACGAACACCGAAAGCTTCCACCCCGCAAGCGCGCCCTGTAGACTCGAATTTATGACGATTGCCGAAGCGATGGCACTGGCATCGGGTCACCTGCAGGCCGGTCGATTGGATCAGGCCGAAGAGATCCTTCGCGCGATCCTGGCCAAGCAGGCTGACAATGCATATGCGCTCAATTATCTGGGCGTGATCCTGGCCAGGCGTGGGCAGGAATCTGAAGCGGCAAGCCTGATGCGCCGATCGGTGGCCAGCAATCCGCCGGTCGCGCATCTTTATACGAATCTGGCGGGCGTGCTGCTGTCGATTCGCGATATGGCAGGCGCTGAGACAGCCGCCCGCGCGGGGCTTGCGCTGGAGCCGAACATGGCGCAGGGGCGGCTGGATTTGGGTAACGCTCTCTGGGCGCAGGGGAAACTGGAAGAGGCGGTATCGGAGTTTCGCGAAGGCGTCGAATCCGATGCGCGGCGATGGGACATCTGCGGGGCACTGGGATTGTGTCTTGGAGAATTGGGACGGGTCGATGAATCGCTGGTTGCTCTGCAAAAAGTTGTCGAGCTGGAGCCGAGACGCGCAACAAATCTAGCGACGCTCGGAAATGTTCAACTGAGCGCAGGTCGAGTCGAGCAGGCGATCGAAAATTGCCGCAAGGCGGTTGAATTGGTGCCCAATGAGCCGGGCGCTCATTACAACCTGGCGATCGCGCTGCTGACCGCCGGCAACTGGCCCGCCGGCTGGGAAGAATATGAATGGCGGTTGCAGGATCTTCGCCTGACGCCGGAGCCACGCGCCTACATGCAGCCGGCGTGGGATGGTTCGTCGCCGCAGGATAAGACGCTCTTGCTCTACACCGAAGAAAGCCCGGCTGACGCGATCATGTTCGCGCGCTATATCCCGTCGCTGGCCGAGCAGGGGGCGAAAGTTATTCTTGAATGCCAGCCTGAGTTGATGGAGCTGTTGCGAAGCGTTCCGGGCGTTGAACAAGTCTTTGCCCGTGGCGAGATGCTTCCGGAATTCGACTTTCATCTTCCGCTTGGAAGCCTGCCCAAAATATTTGGCACGACACCTCAGAATGTACCGGCTCCAGGCATCTATCTGCATCCGCCTGAGGATCGAATCGAAGCTGCGCGGCAACGCATCGTGCAGCAGGCAGGCGATGCCAAGCTGAAAATCGGCATTTCGTGGGTCGCTTCCAATCGCCCCACGCAGCAATGGCGAAACCTGGGAATCCAATCTCTGGCAGCCTTGGGCGAAGTGGCCGGCGTCCGCTGGTACAACCTCGGCCCCGTCTCAGCCGCAAAACACACGCTCGGCGGCACGGAAATCGTCGATCTATTTCGCTCTTTCCGCGACTTTGCCGACGTGGCGGCCGCCGTCGCGAATCTGGATCTGGTGATCACCGCCGACACGATGGTGCCGCACATCGCCGGCGCGATGGGCAAAGAAGTCTGGCTGCTGCTTCCCTTTGCCTCTGACTGGCGCTGGCTTCGCGATCGCGATGACACACCTTGGTATCCGACGATGCGCCTCTTCCGTCAACCCGCGCCGGGGGACTGGGGAACGCCGGTTTCACGTGTAATCGAATCCCTGCGAAAGCGGTTGTGAAGAGCAGAAGCGTCGGATCCGTTTCTCCGTACCCAATCTATTTAGCTCGCCTCCGGCGAAGCAGCAGAGGGAAAGCGATAGTGAGCATCCCAATAGCCGCTGGTTCAGGCACTTGGCCCGTGTAGAGATAGGACTCGGCGACGGCCGCCTGGTCGTTGAGATTCCAAGTTGAAAAGTCAGTGGTGATGGTGCCGCCACGGCCCCAGAGGGTGCCGTAGTGGCCATTGGGATCCTGGGCGTTAGCGTGCAGCCATTCGAGGGCGGTCTGCGTGCTTTGAAGCCACGCCGGGTTTTGATCGACGCCGTAGAGATCATCCAGCGCGTTGACCAGTTCGAAAGCCCAGTAGCCTTCATCGTTGATGGCGCCGGTGCTGGTGTTGAAGAATCGCGTGAGTGATCGGGAGGCGATGCGTTGCGCTTCGCTCAGATACGAGGGGTCATTGGTGGCTTTGAAGAACTGGATGTTGTCTTCGATGCCGAAGGCGGTGAAGTTCACCAGAGTCGTCGTGCTGATCGTGCCGGCCTGGGGGCCAGTGGTGTAGTACTTTTCCTCAAAGAGGCCATCAGGGGTCTGAAGGGTGTTCTTCTCCCAGGTATAGAGCCGCGTGGCATCGGTCAGATAATTGGACTGGTGGGTGATCTGGTAGAGCAGCAACCCGGCCCGAGCGCCCTGAAGCGTGGCGGCTGAATCTTTGAACGTACGAGCCGTATTGAAATAAATACCTCCGCCACCAACGCTATCTTCTCCTGACATGACGAAGTTGTAAGTACTTTCGGCACGGAAAAGGTAGGTTGAGTCGCCAGTGAGCTGGTAGGCCGTCACGAGCGCGACGGCGAGATCAGCATTGTCATCATAGAACTGCGTGGCTCCACTGCTTACGCCCGAGCGATACCCGCCGAAGCCGGAATTGGTCCAATATTGACTCTGTAACTGATTGGAAAAATTCTTTAGGATCGGCGTATAGGTCGAAGGATCGATCCGCACCAGCGCATCGTAAACGCGCATCTGCGTTGCCGCCGGCCAGACAAAGGAATAGCCGCTGTCTCCGCCCGATTGCGTGCCGTTGAGTGATGCGGTTTCCGCGAAGAGCCCATTTCCGCCCGGCACCAGCAAGCTGGAGGCGGTGTTGTTGTAAGTGCTCAGACCCCAGTTGATCAGATTCTGGCTCGTCGCATCCGCTCGTGTTACCGACGCGCCGCCAACCAGCACGCCAAGTAGAGCAATGACCCGCGCAATCCGCGCGCAATTCCCAACACAACGCATCATGATTCTCCGCTCCTGTACGACGGTGCGGAATCATATCAAAAATCGTTGACTTTCGCTTGGATTGAAGCGGAGCATTTTTTGCAGAAAAGGGATGCGTGCCGGCGTAGCACGCATCCCTTTTGGCAGTCTGCGACGTGCAGTGGGATTATCCCATTCCAGTGGAGTCTAATGATCCTTTACAGGATCAACTGGAATTGCGCCTGGAGGATCCATTCGTCGCCGTGCTTGGTGGCAAGCAAGTCGCTGATCGTGTTGCCGACCGGGCAGCCATTGGGCAGATAGGTGGCCCCGGTCGTAATCTTGGCGCGGTGGCCGTAGAAGTAGTAATTGAAGCCGGCGGTGATGTCGTGGACGGTGCTCTTCGTGCCGGCGGCAAATTCGTGCGGGTCAAACTGGATGTATTCGTAGCGCGCAAACGGCTCGAAACGATCGTTGAAAAGCTGCGCCACCATCAGGCGAACCGTGCTGTCATAGGTGTCAGCAGCGACGCCCGTGCTACTAGTGGGAGTGCCGTTGGTGTTGGGCAGTCCAGCATCGTGGCGCGTGTAGCGGCCAAGGTAGGCGCCGTAGAGCGTCAGCCCCTGCGGAAGCGTGAACTGCGCGTCGATCACATGCGTCAAAGCGGCTGCCGCGCCGGCTTCGGTGTAATCGGCGCCGGCACCGATCACGCACAGCGGCTCCTTGTTGCCCAGCGACGTGAACTGGTTGTAATCACTCCAACTGCCCATCAATTTCCAATCAGCACGGACAGCCATTCCCCAGTTGGCAGGGTTCGCGGGATAGCCCTGGAACGTCGTGTCGAAATTTCGCTGTCCCGACGTGATGGCTCCAATTACACGGAAGGGCGAAGGGGTGTCGTAGCCATAACTGATGCTGGCGCCTTTGACGTCGTCATCGCCGTTCAGCAACACGTTGTTGACGATCGAGCGATCGGCCGTCAGCGACTTGGTCGCGAACGTAATCTGCTCATGATCCAGCGGATTACGAATTTGCCCGCCTTCCACCGCGAAAGGCGTGCGCGGAATGTGGTAGCGCGCCCAGGCATCCTGAAGCTGGAGATTGCCGCTGGTGTCATTGCTGGCCCAGATGATCTGATAGGTCAGATCCGGCGAAAAAACGTTGCCGTCGAGAACCAGCTTCATTCGCGGCACTTCGAAACCGTTTTCGGCATCGCTGTCGATCCCTTTGCCGTGCGAGCGATAGTTAAAGGCGTCGCGCGCCTGGATAAAGGCCCAGGGATGCAGGAGGAAGTTGCCATCCTCGCTTCGAATGTAAAAGCCCTTGTCGCGCGCATAGCCGGCAGTGAGATTCCCGAAGGGGGATGAGCCGGCCACGGGCTTCTGATCGGAAACGTTTTCATAAGCACGCCGATCGCGCGAGGAATTGTGGTGCTCGTCTTCCTGCGCGGCTGGCTGCGTTGCCGGGGCATGATTTACATCCGCGCGAAGGTCTTTCACCTCTTCGCGCAATTCCTGGATCTGCTGCTGAAGTTCCTGGCGCGTGGGCTCAGTCGAGCTGGATTGTGCTGACGAGAGGGATGAAAAAACAAAAACGCTGCCCATACTGAGCAGCCCGAGAACTCCCGAACGATACATGCAACTTCCCTTTATCACCTCAATGCGGTTGATCTTCGTCAAGCGGGGGTGATGACCTGCTTTATGTTGGGATTTGATTGTAACAGATTCCCCTGCATTGCGGAAGATTGCCGGGATTAATTGCCACTCTATGCCACGGTCAGCGGCATCATCTGAATGCTCTGCGTGATGTGCTGGCCCGCGCGATTGACGAGCACCAGGCGGTAATCGACCGTCGACGCAGTTGGCACGCGATGATCGATCATTCGGCGGGTACGACGGCTCACGTGGCCGACGTTCTTCCAGGTGCTGCCATCGGTGCTGCGCTGAACAATGATTCGAATCACGGTTCCATCCGGAGCATCCCAGGTCAGCAGCGCCCGGTGCTTGGTCATTTCATTGGCATTCAGGTTCAGCGAAATCAGAGTAGAAGAAGATTTGGGCGTCGATGTTGAGGTCGAAGTCGTGGCCGCCGGCGTGGAATTCGTTGGCGGAGTCGGCTGCGCGCTGACCTGCGGCGGAGTCGTCGTCGGCGGAGCAACCGGTTGCGGAGCCGGAACGATCGTGCCGATCAGGGTGTATTGGCCCACATCCCCGTATGAGCCATGGCTGGCAACCTGAATGTAATAGGTGCCGGCGGGGACGGTCTGAGTGAGCGTTTCGCCAAGGCTGGCGGTGTCCTGAACCGCGACGATATTCCCGGTCGAATTGAGAAGCGTCAGCTTCAGGTCCAGCATGGGGCCATATTGCGCGACGTCGCCTTCGAAAGAAATCGCGCCGGCGCCGGTGGAGAAGACAAAGGTGTCGGTATCAGCAGTGGTTTCGATGATGCCTTGCGCCGAAACCGCGGTGCCGTTGAGGTTCAAGCTATCGGCATTCGCGATGGTCTGGCCGTGGTCCTGCGGGCGGTAGCCAAAGCCGTTGGATAAAGACGCGATCACCGCCATGTCATTTTGAATATCGTTTGCACCCAGGATATCCGGGCCATTCCACCACAAGCCGCGAACGGCATAGTAGTCGTTGCCCATGATCGGCGCGGATTGCGACGTGCCGCCGTTGTATTCGTCGACCAGTACACCGTTGGAGTAAGTGCTCTGGTGCTGCAGGCCAAAGGCATGTCCCATCTCATGGGCAATAGCTTCGGAAACGTAGTGCGGCTCGCCGTCGGTGAGATTGTCGGAGAAGATGAAGGAGGTCGTCTGCCCCGTGGCAAAGCCGCCGACGTAGGTCGCGCCGCCCCAGCTTGAATTGATCCAGCTTCCGTCGCCGCCGATGATTTCGTGCATCGCCTGGCGGGCCCCGAAGGAGCCGGGGTTTTGGGTCGTCACGTCAATATTGAAGGGCGAATACTTTTCCGACACGCGCGCCCAGATCTGCTGAATATCCGCCAGCTCGGTATCGCTGAACGTCGTCGGGTCACCATCGACGTCATAAGCCGGCGTGACGGAGGCGTTGTAGGTGCCCCAGCTTTGGGCGGGCGCGCCGCCGAAATCGAGAAAGATCTTGGCTTTGGCGGCGGGGTCGCTGTGCAGAAGGGGAACATCGCTCAGCGGGTGGAGCGAGCCATTATTGGAAGTGGTTGTCGATGATGTGCCGGTGCTGATCGATGCGACCGGCTGTAGGATCACCGAAACCGGCGAAGTTGCCGGCGCATCTTCCACGATGCCCGGGCTGCCTGAGAGCAGCATCCGCGGCTCAAGCGTGGTGACGGTGGGACGATTACCGGCGCGGCGAACACGCCGGGCGCTCAAAATGCTTCGCATCAAAAGATTCAATCCTTTTGAATCCCCAAAACTTCGGTTGACGCTACGCTATTGCTCCCTGCATTCTTCCGTCCCCAGTTGACCTGGCGGACTATGAACCTACCTCAGAAAAGCAGGCTGTCAAATTTTAATCTGGCCTCCAAGCCCTGCAGGTCTTTGCAGCTTTACGCCTGCCGGGAACGTGGGTTTGGGGAATCCGTCAATTGAGCAATGATCTGCTGCGCCCATGGAACAAATTGCCCATATTTAATCCCGAATAACGTAGAGAATTACCCATTCAAACCGACAACGTTCGCTCCTTCGGCGAATAATTATGGACGACCCCGCCTCTGCGGCAGGAATCGGCAGAATCGCGGCTTCTACTGTCGGCACAGTGGTTTATGGAACGTGTCTTTCAATCATGCTCACGTCGCACCTTGCTGCGATCCCTGGCGGCCGGGTCGAGTCTGCTGCTGCCTGGTATCTTGCAGTCGGTATTGAGCGATGAGGCGCGCGGGGCCATCGCTCCGATTGATCCACTGGCACCGAAACCACCGCAGTTTCCCGCTCGCGCGAAGCGCGTGATCTTCATGAACATGTCCGGCGGCGTTTCGCATCTGGACACGTTTGATCCCAAGCCTCGGCTGTATGCCGACGGCGGCAAGATTTCGTCCAATCGGCCCGGCGCGCGACCATTTCTTGCCCCATTTTGGAAATTCCAGCGCGGCGGAAAGTGCGGCGCGGAGGTTTCGGACCTGTTCCCCAACGTGCGCGAATGCATGGACGACATTTGCCTGATTCGATCCATGCACGGCGATCACAACGACCATTTCCAAGCCACGCTCGGCATCCATACCGGCTCGGTCACGTTTGCTCGTCCGTCGATCGGCTCATGGGTGAGCTACGGCCTGGGGACGATGAATCAGAATCTGCCGTCGTTTGTCGTGCTCGCGCCGTATCTGCCTTACGCGGGAAGCCAGGTCTGGTCGAGCGATTTTCTGCCGGGCTGTCATCAAGGGACGCGCGTGCTGGCCGGCGATGAGCCGATCCCTGATCTCAAGCGGCGATCGATTTCGCCGGAGATTCAGGAAATGGAGCTGGGCCTGCTGGCCAAGTTCAATCGCCGGCATCAGCTTGGCCGCGAGAATGACCCGGCGCTGTCCGCGCGCATCAAGAGCTTTGAAACCGCCTTCGGAATGCAGGCGGAAATGCCTGAAGTTCTGGATCTTCGCGGCGAGAAGGATGCCACGCTCGATCTCTATGGCCTTCCGCGCGGCAGCACCAAGGGCTTCGCCTGGCAATGCATCATCGCCCGACGCCTTGCAGAGCGTGGCGTGCGCTTCATCGAATTGATCGACACCGGCTCCAGCAACAACTGGGACAGCCATTCCGATATGAATGCCCATGGGCCGCTGGCGAAGAATGTCGATCGACCCATCGCCGGGCTGCTCAAAGATCTCAAACTCCGCGGCATGCTCGATGACACGCTGGTCGTCTGGACCACGGAATTTGGCCGCACGCCAACGACCGATGCCCCCAAGGGCCGAAGCCACCACATGTCCTGCTATTCAAGCTGGATGGCCGGCGGCGGTGTCCGCGGCGGCATGACCTACGGCGTCAGCGACGACTACGGCGACAAGCCCACCGAAAACCCCGTCCACGTCCACGACTTCCACGCCACCATTCTCTATCTGCTCGGTTTCGACCACACCAAACTCACCTTCCGCCACGCTGGCCGTGATTTCCGGCTTACCGATGTGTCGGGGACGGTGATTAAAGATATTGTGGCGTAGTTGCGTTGAGCGTTTTTCAACGAGCGTTTTCCAGCAGCTTCTCATAAGACCAAATGCTCCAGCCAAACTTCTGATCCCGCCGTGCAGCAGGTTGGACTGATTCGATGGTGTGCGTCGCCATCCCAAGCGCGCGACCATCTTTGGAAAACGCCAGACCAGTAATCGCTGCATGCTGGGGCATTAATATCAGTTCCTTCGCGTTGCCGGTTGTTAAATCGAGGCGGTAAAGGCGGCCGCTCCCGCCGAAAACGATAGCGTTCCCCTCAACGTCTTCGGCAATCGCGCCAACCTGCGGGCCGAAGAATGAGGATGAGTCGGGGGGCGGTTCAAAGTGCCATTTTGGGGTTGGCATATCGCTTCCATCGTCGCGCGGCACCGATTCCCACTCAAAAACTCGAATGCCGACCTGCGTTCCGCACCAGAACCACCGGCCGTCACGACTGAATCCGACAGCGCGCACCTGCTCGCGCGCTAAGGCCGGCCTTGGAGGAAGACGACCCTCTCTCATTTTCGTCACTTCGGCCTTCGCCCGCTCCCATCCCTCCATCATCTCTCTCCTAATTCCTTCGATTTGCTCCTGCGTGAGAGGCGACTTTTTCGACTGCCTGCTCATCTGATCCATAAATTTTTTCACCGCTGCCTGATGCTTTTTCTGAAGCTCGTCCAAATCGATAAAAAGGGCCTGCCCATTCATCATTTCTGCATAGGGTGAAGGATCTGATTTGCCGCCAACGTAGAGGTTTCGCCAGACATCCGGTTCATTGAGGGCCATCATCCCAAGTGTGTTGCCGGTGACAGCCAACCACTGTTTCGATGGATGAAATGCGATCTGCCGTGAGGTTGCCTCCCTCGCGAAGCGTAGTGCAGTCCGGCGCGAGTCTATTCGCGTGACTACGATTTCGCGGCGAGACGCGTGAGCCAGCAGATTTCCATCCGCAGATACCGCAACAGCGACCGAATGTTCTTCTTCAGGGACATCACAAACGTGAACCCATTCACCGCCGCGAAAATCCCACACGCTTACGTGATGGCCGGCTGTAAACGCGATCCGATGTCCGGACGAGTCGCTCTCGACCCCTGCTAAATGTTTTGGTGTTCCAAGCTCAATCGCGGCAGGACCATCCTGCGGATCGCTGTACCAGTTGAATGAGACGGTTCCCCACCTGTAATCGGGCCAGGCGACCAGAAACCCATTGCCCGCCGCGCAGCCGTAAGCACTGACGTCCTGGCGTTCATCATCGTGAATAAGCAATCCGGCTGTTTTCAGTTGTTCCCGCTCAGCCGCAAGTCGTTTTTTCTTTTGCTGCTTTTGCTTTGCCTCGTTCTTTACGCGACTGGCCGGCACCTCGACAAATAGATCCAAGTTTTCGACTCCATTGCATTCTCCAGATTTCAGGTATTCATACGCGTTGACCGCATTGGAAATCTTCAGGAGTTTTCCAAGTTCACTGAGGTGCTCGTGCCCAAACGTGAAGTCGGATTCGCGATCCAACAGATCAGCCAACTTCGTTAAATCCCCTTCACTAACCAAATGCTTAAAGGACTCCGGGTTGCCGGACATCGCCTCTTCCTTCTGACGGTTCTCCTCTCCGAAGTAGCCCGGACATGACCAGTAGGAATCGATCAGCCGGTGCGCGCGGTAGTACCAATACGCGAGAATGTCATCGTCATGCACGATGAGCTGCAAGACGTCTTCATCGATCTGTTGGGCCACGGCATGCCCGACCGCATCATCCTGTCCGTTCCCTTCAGGAAACAGTGCGATCCATCCATTGACAGGAGGCGCAACGAGGATGTGAATTTGCTTGGCCTTGGCCACTTCCTCCGCAACGGCCGTTACAAGTTGGCGATTTTCCGATCGGATTTGAATCGAGCCGTAGTGCCCACCCATGAATTTCCCTTCTTGCAGGATAGCTAGCGAGGATGATTGTCTCTGGTGCCGGCGGGAGCACAAGGCTGGCGGTTTCCGAGGCTCGGCGAGAGTCGCTAATTAGCCAGGAACAAGAGGTAGAAACAGAGACCCGCCACGACGCTGCACCCGCCGCAGATCAGCCAGACGACGATCCAGCCGGCGGTTTGGGATTCTTCGGGAGGCGCCTATTCCAGCCTGGGCGCTTTGTCTGCATCAGGTGCGATGTCCGTTGCGCGATCGCGCGGACGGTTGTCCAGAATTGTTTGCAGGTCCGGTCTCATTGGCCGTTTCTTTTTTTACCGCCCGGCCATAGGTGATGTTGCGCGGCGCACGGACATAGCGATTGGGAACGCACCAGATTTCGCCACTTTCGTCCATGTCGATGATCCATACCAGATCGTCATCGCGATGGCCCGGCTCAATGAGGTTAGCCACGCCTTTTCCTGTCGGTCCGATCCATCCCTGGCCGCCCACAACGACGCGCACAAGCGGGGGATTAAGCTGAAGCATGCTCAGGTGTCCACAAATGGAGTGCCAGAGGCCGCCGCTTTGATGCGCATTTCGTTGCTGCGCATGAACTTTTGCCAAACTCATGGACATCCCACAACGTACCGATATAATGTGGTCTAAAGACAACTGCCTGCCTCGACCTGTCATGAAGCCCGCGTTCGCGGCACTTTCCTGATCCGAAGCCCCAGTTGTAGCGCACCGGCTGATTTTTTGTCCGGCATCTGCCGGCGGTCCTTCGGGTGCGCATTGTCCGCCAGAAGGAATCTCCATGCAGTTTGCCGAACTGGGTTTGGCCCAGCCGATTCTCCGTGCTCTTGTCTCCGAATCTTATGAAACTGCCACGCCCATTCAGGCGCAGGCGATCCCGCCGGCGCTGGCGCGCCGCGACCTTTTAGGTTGCGCGCAGACCGGCACCGGAAAGACCGCCGCCTTTGCGCTCCCGATTTTGCATCGTCTTGCCGCTGCTCCCGCTTCCACAAATGGAGCGAAGCCGCGCGCACTAGTGCTCTGCCCGACGCGCGAGCTGGCCACGCAAATCAGCCAGAGCTTTGCCACGTATGGCAAGCATCTGGCGCTCCGATGTGCCGTCATCTTCGGCGGCGTCAATCAAAATCCCCAGGTGCAGGCGATTCGCCGCGGGGTGGACATTCTCGTCGCGACGCCCGGCCGATTGCTGGACCTGATGAACCAAGGCCTGGTTGACCTGACGAAAATCGAAGTCCTCGTGCTCGATGAAGCCGATCGAATGCTCGATATGGGTTTCATCCATGACATACGCCGGATCGTGGCCAAGCTTCGTACCGAGCGGCAAACGATGCTCTTCTCGGCGACCATGCCGACCGAAGTGCGTCGATTAGCTGAGATGTTCCTGAAGAACCCAGCAGTCGTGCAGGTGGCGCCGGTTGCTTCGACCGCGGATGCGATCGAACAGTCGGTCTATTTCGTGCCGCGTCGCAGCAAAGCGGCGCTTCTGGCGCATCTTTACGATCATCTATCGATGGCGCGTACCATCGTCTTCACGCGCACCAAACACGGTGCCGATCGTGTCGTGCGGCATCTTCATTCGCGCGGAATCCGCTCCGAAGCCATCCACGGCAACAAAAGCCAGAACGCCCGGCAGCGGGCCCTGGAGAATTTCCGCAACAGCAAAACGCCGGTGCTGGTGGCGACCGACATCGCCTCGCGCGGGATCGACGTGGATGGCATCACGCACGTCGTCAACTACGATCTGACCGATGAGCCGGAGACGTACGTCCATCGCATTGGACGGACCGCGCGGGCCGGCGCGAGTGGCGTCGCACTGTCGTTCTGCGATCCCGAGGAAGTTCCCAATCTCAAGGCGATTGAACGATTGATCCGCAAGCCGATTGCGGTCTGCAAGGATCATCCCACTTTTGAGGCGGAAACAGTCCATCCGCAGCCGGCGCGGCACGCCAATCAGCATCATCGGCCGATGCATCATCGGCATGGTGGAGAGCAGCGAAATAACGAACGACACGCTCCGGTGTCTCCCGCGCGGCATCACGCTCCGGCGTCACCCGCCCGGCATCCGCTGCAGGCTTTTCGCGGAAAGCCCGGAAAGCCGAGTGCCAATTCATTCCAGCAAAAGCGTCGATGGAATGGACCCAAGCATGCCCAGCGAAGCGGCCGCCCGGCGTTCGGTCGGAGGCCCTGACGCCTGGCGCTACAGCTTGTACCCGGCCGTCAGCATCAGGCAGTTCATCTGGTTATCCCAGGTGCCGTCGGTCATCGGCGAGTACAGATTGTCATGGATGTGGCGGCGCTCTCGGTAAATGTACTGATAAGCTAAATCGATGCTCCAGCGATCGGTTTCATATCCGATGCCGGCGGCAAATAGATGGTAGTTTGAATCCGGCACGAGCGGTGAGAATGTAGACGTCGGAATGGCGTTTTGTCCATATGCATAGCCCGCGCGGAGCACCCAGTGGGGGGTCAGGTCGTACTGTGCGCCAAGGCGGAAGGTGAAGCCACTCTTCCAGTCATAGACCGTCTTCTGCCCGTTGAAATGAGGATCGCTGGAGGAGATGGAGCTTTTCCCAAATGAGCTCCAGTCGGTCCAGATGACGTCGGCTTCTACTTTCAGCGGCTCAACGGGTCGTACTGCGTAGCCAATGCCGGCGCTTTGTGGAAAATCGAGCGTGGTGCTGGCCGAGCTTGGACCGATTTCCGGCACTCCCTTGGCTGTGATGCGAGCATCGCCCTCAAAATCCAGACGATAGGGGGAGCGATAGTAGGCGCCGATCGTATTGCGCGAGTCGATCTTCCACATGATGCCCGGCGTCACGCCGACCGCTTCATCATGTCCGCGGAAGTGAAAAGTTCCTTCTGGAATGGGCGGCGCTCCGAGCATCACGTTTCGCCGGACGTTCAACTCTCCCCAGTACGCATTGAGCGCGACGCCCGCCGAAAAATGGTCGTTCACTTTGTAGGATACGGTGGGCGATAGACTCAGCAGCGTCAGGCTAGCCTTATCGACCAGCAGGGCAAGCGGCCCGTTGTTGCCCCAATCTTCATTAATTCCCATCGTATCATTGAGCCCGATGCCAAAGCGCCAGCGCTCAAGGCCAAAATCACTCTCGGCATAAAGGTGAGGCAGCACCGAAGGCAAGCGCATCGATTCGCCGCCTTCCCCGCTGAAATGGAACTCCGGGAAGATGGCGAATACGCCGCCCGAAAAATTAGTACCTTTGAGCTGCGTGAGACCTGCCGGGTTATAAAAGATGGCCGAAGGATCATCCGCCTGGGCCGTGAACGCGTCAGCCTGGCCGGCCGCTCGCGCGCCCTGTTGTGGGACTTCGATTCCGCCGCCGCGTGCAACAGAGATGAAACCGAAGCCGAGTGCCGCGACAAACACAATTCGCCGGAAGGTATTGAAATGCATGATAAGGTCTCACCGCTTGACGAGGCAGTGGTGTCATCCATCAGTGAGTGCGCTTCCACAGCGCCGACAGAATGCAACCGCCTCGAACACCTCGACCATCGGCAGAAAACGGAGTGGACCTGATCGTCTGTAACGACTGGGTATATTGATAGAAGCTTGCTGGACGTATGAGTTAGAGCAGCTATCGCAATTGCAGCGCCGATAGTCTCATAAAAGAGCCACCGGTGTTTTAGAACCGCATGTTTTATCAACTCCTTGTTGTCTCATGCACTTGCGCAGATTTTTCTTGCATAAACGGGGCACGTTAGTTTAGCATGCGGGCTCATGTGAGGACGGCTGCGAAAATGACCGGCTTGATCGGTCAAAGGGCTCGAAGCCGATCCGAGTTGAAGCTTGTTTTGGGCATTGGCTTTCTGAAGCCGAGCTAGTACCTGCCGCCAAGCGGGTACCTTTCTGGCTCGCCACGACTGAACCAATTATGTGCGCGACCGTTCGGGCTTGTCTCGACATGTGAACTTCCGCGCGCTCGACGGCGTGCATTTTGGCTTATGGCTGCGGGTTCAGTGCATCAAGTTGGAAGGCCAGTGCCGGGAAGGTGTCTTGTCGTGCCGCAATCATCTGTGCTGCGCAACGGTAGTTTACCGGTTGTAATTGATGGTGATTCGAAACTGCGGGCCGGTGGAATACATATTCCACTATCGTCCCCGTTGGTAGGCGTCGGCATCGCCGAAATCATGGCTGCCAGCCTGCTGGATCACACCCATCAGGGGTTGGCGGAATCGCCCGCAAATGTAACCGAAGCAATGGATAACCTGATGGCAGGGCTCGCGAAGCTGAAGCAGGATTGCGAGCCTGTGGCATGGGAGCACGCAATCGCCTACTGCCGGCGCCATCCGGTGGCGCAGCTGATTCTGAATGACCCCTTCACACGTCGATCATTTCGCAAGCCGCGTGGATATCCCGGCGACGCGGTATTAATCGATTACATTTACAGCGGCGATTGCCGGCTCTCGGAAGCCGAGTCGGTTTCGCAAATCGGCCAGCAAATCTTCGAATACAATCGAGATACGCCTGCTTGCAAGGCGGTGCGTGCTCGACGAGATGTCGTACGCGATGCCATCGATCAGCTTTGCGAGCGCGTTGCGCGGCCAAGCATACTTTCCGTTGCGTGTGGCCATCTTCGAGAAGCCTGGATGGCGCAGGCGGTTCGCGCCGGGAGAGCCGGGCGATTTATCGGGCTCGACCAGGACGAAATGAGCATCGAGGTCGTTCGTCATGAACTAGGGCCATTGGGTGTCGTCCCGGTTTGTAATTCCATCAAGGCCTTGTTCCGCGGTGCGCTGGCCGATGAGACGTTTGATCTGATTTACAGTACCGGCTTATATGATTACCTCGATGACCGGCTTGCCTCGAAGCTGACCGAGCGGCTCTATCGAATGCTCAATCCAGGCGGAAAATTGATTGTAGCGAATTTTCTGCCGGGGATTGAGGGAGCAGGCTACATGGAAGCCTTCATGGATTGGAAGCTGATTTATCGGACTCGGGAGCAGATGCTGGCTTTGGCCGCCTCTCTGCCAGCCCATTTCGTGCAAATCAACTCGTTTGTCGAAGAAAACAAGAACATCCTTTTCATGGAAATCTCCCGCATTTGATTTGCGGCCCTTCGAAATAATCCTATCTCGCACGGCAGACGCGAATTAAATCTTCTTGCTTCTGTCGCTCCCGAAGTGAGTCTGGTGGTCAGCCGATATGACCTATAGGCGCTGCGTTGGCAGGCAGTGTTGCCGCCGCTGCGCGCCTAAATGGTATGAAATCGCCGGCCACCAAAATTCCCAGTACTCCGCTTGAAGCGGCGTATCGCAAATTCGATACGGATCTTCGAGTGCGCAACGTCAAGGCGTGCTGCGTCCTTGCGCTGGTGCTGGTGCCGGCCTGCGTCGCTCTTGATTATTACACCTATCCGCAACTTCTCTGGCCGCTGATCAAGATGCGGATCCTGCATGATCTGCTGCTGCTGCCGCTGACCGTGATCCTCTGCTTGCCCATGGGTCGTAGGCAGATCAAAATCCTCGGCTATGCACCGACGATGCTGCCGGCCCTGGCGATCTGCTGGATGATCTATGCTTCGGAAGGGGCGGTATCGCCATATTATGCGGGGCTGAATCTTATCTTTACCGGGACGATACTGCTTATTCCGTACTCGCGCGGCGAGGCGGTAGCCTGCTGTGTGATGGTGATGGCGCTTTACGCGCTGGCCTGCCTGCTGCATGCGTGGCTTCCCCCATCCACGCGGATACGGTCTTCCACTGGCGTTCATTACAGTGCGCTGGCAACCAATCTTGTATTTCTGATCGCGACGGCGGTCATCGCGATCACTGCCTGCCATTACAACGCAATCCGGCGGTTTGCGGATTTCAGCCTTCGTCACGAGCTGCACGACAACAATGTCGAGCTGGCCAGCACGCTCAAGAAACTTCAGGACACCGAAGTCCAATTGGTACAAAGCGAGAAGATGAACGCCTTGGGCAAGCTTTCCGCAGGGCTGCTCCATGAGATCAACAATCCGCTGAACTACATTTTCATGGCGCTGCAGGTGGCGCAGGGTGAAGTGGGCGAAAACGAGTCACTGAACGAAACGCTCAAGGATATCCACCAGGGCATGGAGCGCATTCGCGGCGTCATTTCAGACCTTCGCGCCTTTGCCCATCCGACGCCGGCTGAGATGCGGGAAACCTTCGACCTTGGGGAAGCGCTGACCACGGCACTTCGCCTGACGGCCCATGAGCTTGGGACGATTCCCGTCGATCAATCTGCAATCTCTGGTTGTGTCGCAGTCGGCGCAAAGACGCAGATCGTTCATGTCTTCATGAACCTTCTCGTGAACTCGGCCTACGCGTTGCGCCAGGTGGCCGATCAGCGCCAACCCCGCATCCTGATTTCGAGCCAATCGCAGGGCTCGCGCCTGAATATTTGCGTTGAAGATAATGGTTGTGGCGTCGCGGAGGCCGATCTTTCGCGCCTAACCGAGCCGTTCTTTACTACCAAGCAGCCCGGCGAAGGCACGGGGTTGGGACTTAGCATCTGTCACACGATTATCCAGAATCATGGCGGGAATATCGCCATCGCCAGTGAGAAAGGAACCTGGACGAAAGTCACTTTCGATCTTGGAGCGGCGGCAGTTGTACGGGAGGCAGCATGAGTAACGATGTTGATTACAAGAAGTTCGCCGTCCTGTACGTGGATGACGAGGAGCAGGCCCTGAAATACTTTGCCAAGGGTTTTGCCAAAGATTTCCGCATTCTCACCGCCACCAGCGTCGATCAGGCGATCGCGATTTTGGAAGACAAGTCATCCGCCGTGGGCGTACTGATGACCGATCAGCGCATGCCCGCCAAGACCGGTGTTGATCTGCTGTCCCACGCGCGCAAACAATGGCCGCAGATTGTCCGTCTGCTGATTACCGCCTATTCAGATATGGATTCGGCCATCAAGGCGGTCAATCTCGGATCGATCCATCAGTACATCACCAAGCCGCCGAATCTTCCGGAGCTGAAAAAGATCCTGGCCGAGGCGATGGAATCGTACATTCAGCAACAGGAAAAGACGGCGCTGCTTCGGGAAAAGAGCAATGCGCTGCATCGCCTGGTCGTGGCCGACCGTGTCCGCGGCTTGGCGACCATGGCCGACGGCATCGCTCATCACGTCCGCAATTCGCTGACGGCGATGAAATGTTTCCTGGAAGACGCGGCCGACAATCCCAATACCAACAGCGAGCTTCTGGCCCTTGCCCGCGCTGAGCAGGAACGGCTGCTTGAGATCGTGCAGAAGGTGGGAGATTCGGTCATTCGTCCAAGCGAAGAGTTCGGCGATGAAATCGAGTTAAGCGCTCTTTTGGGGCAGGCCGTGGAAGCGGCAAAGAGTGAACTGGGAAATCGCACCTTGGCCGTCGGTTCGATCAATGCGCCCGGCAAACTGAAAGTGAATTTGGAACTGGCCACACGCATGTTTCGCACGTTGCTGAAATATGCCGGGCGACTCTCGACTGAAAACAGCGCACTGGCGATCAGCGCCGACGTCAATTCGGAGTACGAACAAGTCGAGATTCAGATTACTTCCCCTGATGGGGCTTGGAGCCAGGCCGACATCAACTCGATGTTTACGCCCTTCGCATTTCCGTCCAACGACCCTTCAGACCTTGGATTGGAAATGGTGATGGCCTTTTTCATCGCGCAGCATCATGGCGGCGACATCATGGTGCGCGGCGCTGCCTCGCCCGGCGGCGGCTTTGTCGTGCGACTCGCCCTCGATCCAGCCAGTTGTCCGCGGTCGCGCATTGTTGAAGAGCATTTACTGGAAAGCCTCAGCGCTGTCCGTTGCGTCGCCTGATAAAGAAAACTCTGTTCAACTGTTTGTCGCAAAGGGTGAGATATGTCTAATACGCACACAATCCTGGTGGTCGATGACGAGCAGCGAATGCGCGAGCTGCTCCGTCACGCCCTGATGCGCGAGGGGTACAACCTTGTCTTCGCCGCCACTGGAAAAGAAGCGCTTCTGGCCATGGGCATGCGCCACCCGGATCTCGTTCTTCTCGATTTGGCGATGCCCGACCTGGACGGCGTCGGTCTGCTGGAAATCATCCGCACGACGCCTGAATGGGCGACGCTTCCGGTCATCGTCATCACCGCATTCAGTACCAGTGATCGGAAGACCACCGCCCTGAAGCTTGGCGCGGCTCAGTGTCTGACCAAAGCCGAGTTCTCGATTCGCGAGTTGCGAGAGCAGATTTCGCATCTGCTCAAATCGCCTCCCCAAAAAATTCCCGCTTAGGACTAAAATCCGACTGCCTGCCCATCTCGGCGCAAATCACTGGCGCCGCAATACAGTCCATTGTCCATTCGGTAGATGATCTGCCCACCGCCAAAGGTCACGGTCTGGTGCGCGGCGACCGTCAACTCATGTCCTCGCTTGCGAAGCTCAGTGTAAATGTCCGGTGCAAATCCGGGCTCGATGCTCACTTGCCGATGCTTCATGACTTGCCACCGCGGCGCATCCAGCGCGGCTTGCGGGTTTTGCTTGAAATCCAAGAGGCGTGTCAGCACCTGAAGATGCCCCTGCGGCTGCATGAACCCGCCCATGACGCCAAAGCTCATCACCGGGCGTTGCACGCCATTTTCATCGGACCTCGAGACAAACGCAGGGATGATCGTTTGGTACGGTCGCTTGCCGCCGCCAATTTGGTTGGGATGTCCTTCATCGAGCACAAAGCACGCGCCGCGGTTCTGCATACAAATCCCTGTATGCGGCACGACGATACCTGAACCGAACCCTTCGTAGTTGGATTGAATGTACGAAACCATCATGCCTGATGCGTCGGCGGCAATCAGCAGGATCGTCCCGCCGGGCTTGGGCGTTCCCCATTGCGGATCGCCCGCGTGTTCGAGGTCGATCAATTTCGCCCGCTCATTGAGGTACTGCTCGCTCAGCAGTTGCGCGGGAGTAACCGGCATCGTCCTTGGATCGCTGATGTACCGATGAGCATCGGCAAAGGCCAGCTTCATCGCCTCGATTTCCAGATGCAGCACATCCGGACAATCGACATGCAGCGACCCCAGATCGCGCTGGCGAAGCATGCCCAGCGCCATCAGCGCTGCCAAACCCTGCCCATTGGGCGGAAGCTCGTGCAGGCGGTAGCCTCGATAATCGATCGAGATCGGATCGACCCAGTCGGCTGCATGCGAGGCCAGGTCTTCCATCGTCATGAAGCCGCCGGTGGACTTGGCGAATTGAGCGATCTTCTCGGCCAATTCTCCGCGATAAAATGCTTCCCCTTTGGTCTGCGCGATGAGTCGCAACGATGCCGCGTGATCGGGAAACGTCACGCGCTGACCCGGCTCCGGGCCGTTCCCATTTCGCAAAAACGTCTGTCCCCAAGAGGGAAACTTCTGATACAGCCGAGCGGAGGCGCTCCAACCATGCGCGGTCTGCGGGGCCACGGGAAAGCCTTTTTCCGCGTAACCGATTGCCGGGGCGAGTAACTCTTCGAATGGCAGCTTGCCGAACTTCTTCGAAAGCGCGACCCACCCTGAAATAGCACCGGGAACCGTGACCGCTTCCCAGCCGAGCTTGGGCATCTGCGTCATGCCCTTAAAATGTGAGGGGCCCAATGCTTTTGGCGCCCGACCGGAAGCATTCAGGCCATGCAGTGTCTTCCCATCCCAGACCGTAGCGAAGGAATCGGAGCCAAGCCCGTTGCTCGTCGGCTCCAGCACCGTCATGCAAGCCGCGGTTGCAATGGCGGCATCCACCGCATTCCCGCCGCGCGCCAGGATGCTCAATCCCGCTTGCGCCGCCAGTGGCTGCGATGTCGCCACCATGTTTGCCGCCAGAATCGGCATCCGTTGCGATGGATATGGAAAATCCCATGTAAATGGCGTGGAGGGCATGCTTGCAGTCTAACACTGCGGCAATGATGTTGAAATAAAATCCTCGAGACCATGCAAAGCCTGCACTAACGAACGCATGGATTCGCAATAGGAACAAACATGAACTCTCATCGCCGCGCGCATTTCCAGTTAGGATCATCGTTGGTGGCTTGGCTCTTCGCACTCACGATTCTTTTTGTATCGATGTCGATCGCTCGTGCCGCCGACATCACCTTCAATCTGAACTTCGAAGACGCCTCCCTCGGCCGAATCGAGCGGCTAAGCGACACGACTTTCCGCTGCCACGTCGTCGGCCAGGAAGATGAGCGCGGCCGAAACCGTCAGGCCACCTGGTACTACTTCCGCATGGATCACGTCGCCGGAAAGGAGATCACCGTCACGCTCACCGATCTCGTTGGCGAATATCATGACAAGCCCGGAGCCTGTCCGATGGGGCCGGATATCGTGCCGGTCTTCAGCAACGATGGCCGCACCTGGCAGCATTTCCCGACGATTGTGTTCGATGCCGAGAAGAAAGAGACGACGCTCAAGTTCACGCCGAAGGAAGATTCAATCTGGATTGCTCACGTGCCGCCCTACACGCCCACTGATTTGCGGCATCTGCTGGACGATCTTCGCAAATGTCCGACCGCGATCGTCGAGGTGATCGGAAAGACGGTGCAGGGGCGCGATATTTCAATGGTCACCGTGACCAATCCTGACATCCCCGATAGCGGAAAGAAGACCGTCTGGCTCCAGGCTCGCCAGCATGCGTGGGAAGCGGGGACTTCTTTCACCATGGAAGGCGCCCTGCGATTTATCACGTCCGATGATCCCGCCGCCGCGGCGCTGCGTGACAAGATCGTCTTCAGATTCACGCCGATGGTCGATGTCGATGGCTGCGCCAATGGGCAGGTGCGCTCCAACGCCAACGGCTACGACGTCAACCAGCACTGGCGGCAGGTCGATCTTCGCCATCCGGAATTTCTCCGGCTCATGCCCGAGATCTGGTACACGAAGAAAGCCATTCTCGCGTGCCAATCAAACCGCCACGGAATCGACTTGATGGTCAACATGCACAACACTGAGACTGCCGAGTATCTCGACACCGAAGCCACCGACCCGGCGACGATCAAATTGATGCGCCACTTCGATGTGCTGCTGGCCCGCAAAACCAACTTCGATCCATCAAATCACATGACCCAGGCCAAGCTCGCCCCCGACGACACCAACAGCCTCTATGAACAGGCGAAGGTCCCTGTGCTGCTCATGGAACAGCGCATCGCCACCTGCAAAAAGCTGGACCGACATCCGACAACCCAGGATCGCTTGACGTTTGGAAGACAGCTCATTGAAGTAATGGCCGAAGCGGTGCTCGATCAGCAACAGCCATAAAGCGTTTCGATCGTGCGTGAGCAGAGCGCTAAAATCTTAAGCATGAAAAGGGGCAATCTGCGAGCTTGGCCGTTCATCTCCCTTTATGGGGCGGCTGTATCTGCAATCATCCTTAACTACGAGCGTGAGCGATGGGGATTGACGTCATGGTTCCCGGTTGCAGTCGGTCTAACCGCATCACTTGCGATTCTGCCAATAATTGAGCTGCTCCACACGATCCCGAACGATCCGTCTGTCAGCCATTGGTGGCGCGAAGCGGTCTTTGCGATCAGCGCGAAACTTCCCCTCGCTGCGATTCCGTTTCTCGGACGCGAGGATTTGTTGCTGATTTGTTCGCTTCTCATGATGTCAGCGCTCTTCTGGTATGCGTCGATGGGCGTGCTCTTTCAGTGGCCCGGCTTCCGCACGCCGACTGCACAGAATCACTGCGAGCATTGCGGGTATAGTTTGAACGGAAATAACTCCGGGATTTGCTCGGCATGCGGAGTACAGATCGAGTGGGGTGACGAAGAATCGGACAGCGGCGATGCTTGATTTTCTATTCGAAGCAATAGGGCAACTGCTGCTCGAACTGGTCGTTGGCATCGTTGTCGATCCTTTCGTCGTGACTTTTCGAAAAATTAGACGTCGCTGGCAACCCGAATACATTCAGCTTCAGCGGAGGAAGCGAGGATTGTGCGAGAAGTGCGGCTACGATCTTCGCGCCACGCCCAATCGATGCCCCGAATGTGGCGCAGCTCCACAGGGAAAATAATCGGGACTGAAACCGATCCATCACGCTTTTCTCCCCAAAGTTGTCCCTTCCCCCGCACCGTCGTAAACTTCCCCCAATGAAGCCCCTGACCCTGATTCTTCGCACGGCTGGAACCAACTGCGACGCCGAGACGGCTTTTGCCTTTAATCAGGCGGGAGCGCGGACCGAATCGATCCACATCAATCGGCTGCTCGAGCAGCCGGACATGCTGGACCGGTTTCAGATCCTCGCCATCCCTGGTGGCTTCAGCTATGGCGACGACATTGCCGCGGGGCGCATCCTGGCCAACCAGATGGCTCATCATCTTCATGATGCCCTGCACGGCTTTGTCGATTCCGGCCGGCCGGTCATCGGCATCTGCAACGGCTTTCAGGTGCTGATCAAGACCGACCTGCTGCCCGGCCCCGTTGCCGGGCGCAGCGGGCAGGTCTGCACGCTGACCAACAACGACTCTGGCCGATTCGTCGATCGCTGGATCTCGCTTTCCTCCCGCAGCCAAAAGTGCATCTGGACGCGCGTCATCGCCGGCGTTTTCGAGCTGCCGGTCGCGCATGGAGAAGGCAAATTCGTTCCGCCCGATGACAAAACTTTGAAAGCGCTCTGGGCTAATGAGCAGGTTGCGCTGACCTATTCCACGGCGAGCGGCGCCCCCGCAAAAGGCCAATTCCCCGACAACCCCAACGGCTCCGTCGATGACATCGCCGGCATCTGCGACGCCAGCGGCCTGGTCTTCGGCCTCATGCCGCACCCCGAGCGCTACATCGATCCCACCCAGCACCCAGCCTGGACGCGGATGAAGCCGCTGCCGACTGCGGGGCAGGGATTGGTGATTTTCCAGAATGCCGTGAAGCATGTGGAGCAGGCAGTTGGAGCGGGCGTGTGAGCGGGGAAGACGATGGCGATGCTCTCATACCAGACGCCTGGCACTTCCAAGCCGCCAAGAATTCCTGGATGCGTGGTTGCGCTTCTGACGGTCGAGATCATGATCAACGCCGCGCTGTTGCTCTATGCCGCCAGTGACCGAAGCTGGGGCGCTTTTGGAGTCATGATCTTCTTTGGCCCACTGACCAACTTCATCGCGATTGCCGTATCACTGGCACTGATTCCAATCGTTCGGCGCATCTCGCGGGAATCGCTCGCCCTCTACACGCTGCTCGCATTCGTTGTCCCGACTCTCGCGATCTTTGCCGACTGGATCGTCATTCCGATGATGGGCCTTCACGGCTGCTAGCGCCCCGACCTCCACGTTTAGCGGGCGTGCTTGCACGCCGTTGTGCGCTCCTGAATTTTGCACAGCGCTCCCACCGCTTACTTCGTGCGCGGCTCCTTCGTCCGCGCGATCGACGGGTCCTAGCATTTTCAAAACAGCGCCATCTGGCCGCCCACATCCGGCCGACGGAAATGCGCGGTGGACAAAGGGCGAATGTCGCGATTCAGGTCATACTTCCGCGTGAACACGTCGAACGTCTTCGCGATCTGCTCGACGAGCGGCCCGCGGCCACGGCGACGATTGGGATAGAAGGCTTCGTACAGCTTTCCGCCGCGCGCGGCACGGAGCAGCGATTCGACTTTTTTGGCGCGATCGGGATGGACCGATCGGCTCAGCCAATCGAGAAACAAATCCTTGATTTGATAGGGAAGCCGCAGCAGCACCCATGCCGCCCGGCGAGCGCCAGCTTCCGAAACCGCCTGCAGAATCCGCGGCAGCTCCGTATCGGTCAAACCCGGAATGATCGGCGCGACATTGACCGTAACTGGAACCCCCGCGGTCGTCAGCTCGCGAATCGCCCGCAATCGCCCGGCGGGCGATGAAGCTCGCGGCTCCAGCTTTTGCGCCAGCTCGCTGTCGAGCGTCACCAGCGTCACCGTCACCCGTCCCGCATTCATCTTGGCCAAGCGCGACCAGAGATCCACATCGCGCAGCACCAAGGCGCTCTTGGTCATCGTCGTCACCGGCTGCCCGCAATCGGCCAACACCTCCAGACATTCCCGCGCGATGCGCAGCTTGTGCTCGATCGGCTGATAGATATCAGTGCTGGCCGACATCACGATCGGCTCCGGCTTCCAATTGGGCGAAGCCAGCTCGCGCCGCAGCAGCTTTGCCGCGTCCGGCTTGGCCATGAGCTTCGTTTCAAAATCCAGCCCGCAACTGAAGCCCAGGTATTCGTGGTATTGTCGAGCAAAGCAATAGATGCAGCCATGCTCGCAGCCGCGGTAGGGATTGATCGTCCAGTCAAACGGAACGTCGGCCGTCTTAGAAACGCGATTGATGATGCGCTGCGTGCGATCAGAATAAACATGCCGCTCGACGCGATTCGCAGAGCCATCTTCATTTTCCCGCTCGACCCATTGCCGATCGATCTCCTCGCCCAGCACGTGCAGCCGAACAGTTTCGAAGCGATTGCCCGGATTGATTCCCGCCCCGCGCCGATGCGCCGGGCCATGAGGGAGGGCATCGCGATAGGAAAAGTCGGTCGTTTCCATGCCCGAACTTTATGCGAACATTTATCGGGTTTGTCCACCGCGTTTTTGGCAGGATTGTTTGTTGCAAAAGTGACAGACAATTTGTCTAGCGATCCTCGCTTGCGAGCCCGTTGTGCGTTGCCATTGAAATGAGCGATCAACAACTCGCAAGCGAGGATTGACGGGCTCAAGGTTCGACATCACTCGCGGTTCTCTCCTCTTCCAAAGCAATTCTTTGCCGACGATTAAGTTAATTGGGTGATTTGCCGAGTGATGCTTTGATCCTTGATATTTCGATCGGCGGCCAGCAGGAAGGCCTTGCTGAGGATGATCGAGAGCACTCCATCACCCTCGAAAGGAAGAAATACATCAGACGGTCCTGCGGTAGTGGAGCGGGAGGCGACAATACAAAGATACTGGTCGTTCGGCTTCATCAAAATGTTCCCGCTGCCTAGGTGAATTTTGTAAGTGCGGAGATCACCGCGGACGACCAGAAATCGATCTTCCAGCGTGCAGCGGTTGCGAATCTTGGTCAATCGCGGCAGCAGGCGCTCGAGTACCGCTCGACGGGTCTGCGCGGTTTCGGTCAGTTCCCCAAAGCTGTAGTTTTGCCAGTAGGTGGCATAGCGCCCGTCTGGGCCGCCGTCCTGCCAGTTCGGATCATTGCCAACGGAGGCCACGCCCACGAAGAGGTCCACGTCGCGCAAAACCTCGCTCAGGACAAGCGCGGGAATCTGATCCAAAGGCAGCGGCTCGTTCACATTCGCATCGCCCGGCCCGGCGGCTTCTGAGGTGTATTGTCCGCCGCCCGCGTGCGAAAAATTAGGTGCCGCGCCGATTCGATAGAAGCGTACTTGATCGGTTGCGACCCGAAGATAGGCGCCGCTGTCGGTCATTTCCTCGCCGGCGCCTTCAACCCAGTACTCAGCTCGCAATCCCCACTGCGGAAGCAGTCGCATGGCGGGTGGATACGTGTCATCAACCATCATTCGCAATTTGTTCCGCCAGCCGCGCGCCGCGCAGAGGGCGTTGAACTGATGCTGGCGGAGAATGTGGCCAGCAAAACGGTTGGAATAGGTCGCGGTTCGGCGCTCGGCATCGGTCAGAAGATAGATCTCGCGATAGGCCTGCTTGAAGGGTTGCCGTACTTCATGGCATTCCAGCCAGTCGCGCCAAGCCACGATCTCCTGTGTAGGCCGACCGATGGGATGCCAGAGTTCAACGGTCGCGTCAGAAGGTAGTTGAAGCGGCGTATCGTTTTCATCCACAAGCTTCCCTGCATACCAAGTTCCGGCCTTAGCGTCCGATCCACTTCGAAATACCCAGATCAATCTCCGGGCAATGGTGCCAACCAGCGGATGATCCAGATATCGCTCGCGCCACTGCGAAAGGTCCCACCGCTTCTGCAAAAGGAAAGTCTGATCGATCCGCTCGCACTGCGCCGAAAGCATCGCGGAAATGTCCTTGGCCGCTGTCTTAAGATCTTTCAGCTCCTCGCTGTGGTTAGTCTTAACCGTGGCCGGGACGGACTTCTGCGGCTTTCGGTCGTTTCGTAGCCAATGCAGAGTCACGTCTCGACCATCCACCCGTAGCTCGGCAGTAATACCCTCGTCAAAAGTTTCCCGACGTATACCGACTTCGGATAATCCATAAGACGGCACGCTCAATTCCTCGATCTGGTCCGGCGGCAGGCCAAGTGACTGGGCAACCGCATTGAATGCTCTTGCAATCTGCTGCTGCGCGCCGCCAAACTTCACGCGTGTCTTGATCAACGCGAGCTGCCCGAGCGCCTCGGGCGTGGCTATTGCAGATAAAGCATAAACTGCAGCATGGCCGACTTTGATCGCGCGAGGTCCGATGCCGGGCACCTTTCGGTAAGACGAGAGCGCAACGGTCGTGATGTCGCGAACCATGCCATTCGCTGTCTCAAATGTTGGAATCAGCCACAGTAAACCCCTCAGCGCGATGCCGTTTTTCTCGATCATCGTGTCGGCAGTCGAAAAATGATCGTGCGGGCGCACTGGCGTCTGCTTCTGCGAGCGACCTTTCGGAACCAGCGCAAGCCAACTCCTTAATGCATCGGTTACCGAGGATGGGCCAACCCTTTCAGCGAGTTCCGACGCGGTGCGCAACCACTTCTTAGTCGGACGTGCACTGGTCGCCGTAAGCATGTGCTTCAGCAACCCAATCCATGCGGCCTGACGATCTTCCGGCATTGCGGAGATGTCGCTGTTCAACTGATCGGTCCACGCCTCACCTGGAGCCAGGTAGAAGTTCAACGCATCACCTATGAGGTTTGTCAGACGGCGCACTTCTCTTGAAACCGTTCCAAGCGGCGGCGATTCAATGTGGGCTAGTCGGAGGAGGTGTAAGACATAACGCTCGCCGTCGGTCAGAGGCGATTCTTTAGCCCAAGTTTTGATCTGACCGACAAGTTGAGCAATTTCATCTACATATTCCACTCCGCCGCGCGTCGCCAGATACAGCAGGAAGTCAAACGCTCCGCCGCGGCTGAGCGCGAATTCTAAGCCCGCGATCCAGTCAACCAACCGGTTGGCGTTGCTCTGCAATGTCCAGGATTGATGATTCATCATCTCGGGCGGATTCAACACCCACTCGATGTCGCGCTCGCAAGCCGCCAGCAGCAGCCGACCGCGGTCGAAATCGTCCAAGGCAAAGATGTTCTTGGCGGTCTCCGTTCTATTCAGCTGGCGATATACCCATCCGGGCCGCTGAGACACGCTTGTCTGCAGTTCTTCAAGCAATGCGCGGTCAGCAGCCTGCGGCAAGTCCAAATGAGTACCAGAAGAGCTGTTTTCCTTTTCAGATGCTCCTTCTGAAGGATACAAATGAAGGTACTGCTTCAAGCGAACGAGAACACCCGGATTTCCGGCTGTCGCGGGCTTGAGCGGGAGACGTTCGATTTGAGAGGGAATGCCCCAATCTTCTTCGATCGGCTCCTCGTCGGGAAGAAGATGTTCAATAGCGGCGCCACATTCGTTGGACTTTTCATCAATGGCATCCAAGAGCTGCTTCGCAAACTGACGAAGCAATTTCATGAGCTCAGGGCTGATTTCACTAGATTCCGCGTAGCGTTGTGCCGCACGGGTGACCCCCTCGACCGGCGCAAAGTAACTGGTCAGCACCTCGAGCGAGTTTAACCAATCGATCAGCTCGACAAGTTCCGCTTCGTCGAACGGAAGGTCGCGTTCCGCTAAAGCGGTGGCCAAGGCCAATGCTTTGGACATTCTGCCACAGACATCACCCCAGCCGGGCAGCGTGTGAAGAATGCGCACTGAAGGGTTGTCATCCTCCACCTGCTGCATTTGTTCTTCCCAGTATCGGACTTGCCGGACCGCGGCCACCGTCAATCGGCGCGCTGATTCTGGCTCCGCATCGAGCAGCACTTTGCCACTCGGCAAGCTATTCGGGTCGACATCGCGTGGCCAGTCTCCGGGCCCGACGGATGCCACGGCATCCTCGACATAACGCCAAACCGCGGCATGTTCCGCGGTGAAGTCGTCATCCTTTGCCCAAGTGAATGGCTTGAGTTCTACAGCTCCCCAGCCATTGGTTATCCCCCCACCAAGGGCACCAGTTTGACGAAGCTTACTTTTGTGTCGTGGCGAATGGTGACTGTTTCATCGAGGGTTTCTGCCTGCCGATCATCGATGAGAATGAAAAAGCCGTTGTGACTAAACGCCTCGCATGCTTTCTCGAACTGCGCTTTCCAATCGATCACCCGGGCCCGGAGAGTGCGCGTTCCATTGAGCGTCTTCTCGGCGTCTTCTGGCGTGACCAGGCCATTAAAGTTCGCGTCCTGCTGACTTCGTTTCAGGTTGTAGTCTGCGACTTCTTGGTAAACGCGGCTGCGAATGAGTTCCCGCACCGTGATCGTTTCAGAAAGCACGTCCAGCGTCAGCTCATGGGTGACTGAGCCGGTGGCTGTTTCGTCTCGAACCGTGAGAAGCATCGAAACCCCGCTTTCTATCTGAAGTCGGGCAATAACTATACTTTGCGATGCGGCTCGGGCCAAATCCTGGGGCTGTCAGTAGGGGCGTCGTTTCTATAACAATTCTTCGTGCGTCAGATCGCAGTCTTGGAGGATTTGGCGAAGCAGTCCGGGGCCAATCGTTTCACCCGAGCGGACGGGGACAGTGGTAAAGCGGCCGTCGGCATGACGCAATCGATGATGGCTGCCTGGATGCGGATTACGTCGAAGCCCGCCTTTTTGAGCAATCGGATTAATTCTTTCCCCGTGAGCCGCTTGCGACGAGGCATCAGTTCACCTGCACCTGTTGGACCGCGACAAACGTGCGACGTTGGGGGCGTGGGCCATCGGCGAGGCAGAGTGTGATCGCTTCGACCACGCGCTTTATCAGGACGTCGAGCGACTTAGCCTGGGTTTGGCAGCCGCGCAATTCGGGACGTTGGCGACGAAATATCCCTCTTCGTCCTGCTCGACGATAACCGTGAATGGATCGGAACGCTTGGCCATGATTTTGGATTATATGCGGCAGAACGAGGTGCCGATAGCAACTTAACGCCTTAGACAGGAGCCAAATCGGCGTCGCTCGCAGCTACTAAATGCTCGTCCACAGCTACTCGGCAAGTCTCTTCATGGCCTTGAGGTGCTCACGATCCACGCGCGCGGGAAATTGAAGAATTGCTGACGCCGATTGGTTAAAATGGAGGCGTGCACCATCGCACGATTCTCGCCATTCTTTTACTTGTCGTGCTGCTGCCCGGCTTGCCTTTTGCCATCGTGCTGGCTCATCACGATCCGGCAAGCAGCCTTGGCCTCGTGACGATTTTAGCCAGCGTTGCTTCGCCAGCACTCAAATCCAAGCCACTGCGGCCCGGACTATGCCCATTCTGCGACTCTCCATATCCTCCGGGTGAGGGCGAAACCTGTCCAGATTGTGGGCATTCGGCGAGCGAAGCGCGAAGTGACCGACGTTACGGCTACGTCATTTCGGCGATACTCATTCTGATGGGGATAGGCGACATCTTTGTAAGGAGGTATTGGGGCATAGCAGCAGTGATTGCAGCCATCGTCGCGCTTGTCGTCCGAATCCGATTCGATGTTCACCAAGACAAGATTCGGACGACACCAAAAGTTGATGTCACATCACAAAACCCAGAAGACTCAAACTGAACCACTAACGGTCGTCGGCACCCTGAGTCATCCCCAGTTTGGCGCCACGGTTTCCGACAGGTCCAAGACAGCGGCCAATGCCTTGGGCGGGCTGGCGGTTATTTTGTGCAGCATGATGCATCCGATCGTCCAGATGCTGCACTCGATGTCCCGGTTGGTCGAGC
>Ga0134128_10001007_pt1 | contig 37863 bp, 35 predicted proteins | sample KB31754_FD_96462 | JGI IMG/M metagenome (GOLD analysis project Ga0134128, IMG submission 96462) | Terrestrial soil microbial communities with excess Nitrogen fertilizer from Kellogg Biological Station, Michigan, USA - KB3-175-4 | ecosystem: Environmental > Terrestrial > Soil > Unclassified ...
GCTAATCGGCACCAGACGCCGCTCCGCGGCGGCGGCAGGAGTTAAACAGCAGATGTCCGCGCGGAGGGAAATAGCTTGTGTGCGCAACCATCCCGATATGGAAGGTTTTTCGATTTTGACTTCGCTCATCCTTCCGAGGCAGTGCTAATGCAACAAAAAACCGCTCCGTTCATGACGACGTCGATTTGCGTGCTGGCATTCTTGATGTTCCCGTTCGTTCCCTCCTACCCCGAAGACCTCGTACCTATCTACATCGTGAGTGGTCTGATTGGGGCCATCGGCCTGGCCTATGCTCGGACGCGAAGTCAACGCATCATGACATTTCTAGCCACCATGACTTCACTCATTCTTGCCCTGACGCTTTGGAGTGCGGGCGTCAGTCACCTCCAGTCTCGAGTTCAGGCCTGGAAGAATACGGCTTTGACCAACAGCTTGGCGACGTCCCGACCGTCAACCAGTCGCGCTTCAACCAATCCGTAATGCCATTGGCTAAGATCGGATTTCAAAGAGTGCGTTTGGCGGGAGCCTGTGGCGACCATGCAACCTCACGAAAGACTTCAGCAGATTCGATGCAGCTTGAACAAGATGCCCGGCGGGGTGGCCGAGCAAGCTGGCGTGTCGCGCGCGGCATATTACGATCTCGAAAGTGATCCAACTGAAATCTTCATGTGCGTTTCGCTGCGCGATCTTCAGCGGATCTGCGATTGTCTTGGCGTGGATGCCTTTTATCTTTTCACTGGGGCCAATCGATCGGAATCAGACGTGTGCTACGATTTTGAATCGATTGCCGCGTTAATTCGGCAGCAACTTAAACGGTCCGGCGAAACCACAGTCGAGTTCAGCGACCGTGTTGGATGGGAGATTGAGCCGTTTCTGAAGGATGCTTGCGAGGGCTGGGAGTGGAACGTGGACTGCCTGCGAGATCTATGCAGCGCACTGGGGATCCGCTGGGAGCTGGCGCTGCCGATGAGCGAAGCGGTAAAATGGCGGTGAACGCTTCTCGATAGCCGCGCATCCACAAGTGTTTCCACCAGACCGCTTGGCAGGTCGGCTTTAGTTTCCTATGTTCCAGCCGTTCCAATACCGTCGTTGACTGCAGCGAGGATGTAAATTGAAGACACTGAATATCGAAATAGCAGGTTTGGAAGGTACATTGTCTTTTTTACGAGCATCAGCTAAACGCACTGGCGGTGCTGACCTTCTCGCCACTGCGGCCCTTGCGTGGATCGAGTGGCTGGAGAAGCCTGAGTTCCGGCCCATCAGTAAACAGCTTATTGATTCCGTCCGCCGTTCCGCGGTTCCTGAGGTTGCCAAGGAAGACGAGAAGCTTGAATTGCGCGGCTGGTATGAATGGGCGCTCGTCGCCTGCGCAGTGCTGTCTGGCGATGTTCCGACGATGCGTCTGGCTGCGGGCGTCGTGAAGAGAGCGCGTGTAGGTTCAAAGCAGGACCCCGCTTACGGATCAGTGGCGGGCATTATCAAAGCTCGGCTCCTGGGCAATGCAAAAGATGAGCAGAAACAGCTTGAAGTTTTCACTCAGTGCAGGAGCGATGGCAGCCATCCGCTTCCTTCGCGAGAACTGCTGACGGCCTTCGTCAATCGTGATTATGTCAAGCTTGATCAAGCGGTGACACGGGGAGCGAAAAAGCACTGGACCGATTCCTACCTTGCACGAGGGGCGCGGAATCCTGTGATTCTCGAGGACAGCCCGCGCCGTCTTGTCATCGATGTCTGGCAGAAGGACGCCAACTATAAATGGCCTTATCCGGAGGCAGTATTCGCTAAGCTGGCAATCATGGAGGGAGCCACGATTACTCACGATGACTTCTGGTTTCCGCTCGCCCTGGTTCGAGCGATGGCTGATTCGACCGGAAAAGAGCCAGCATCCATCCGGAGCAATGCGCAACCGAAAATTGGTAAGGCCCGCAAGATGGCAACTCCCGCTCGTCGTTCCAAAGTCCGCAGGAGCAAATAATGGGGTACGACATCACGTTCCATCCGATCGGGATGGATGAGCTGCAACACTTCTTCTTTGACGTGGTGGATGACGCTTCAAAAGCAAAATCGCGCGCCAAGGAAATCTCCAAGGATCCCAAACGACAGCAAGTTGTGCTGAAGCTATACCAGGCATTCCCGATCTTCATCCAGACAAAAATGCCAATTGGCGCGTCCTTCTCTTTTGGAGCTGCCGTAATCGCGGGGTTCCTTCATCCTTATTGGTATGCGCGCGGCCATGCGCTGACGTTTTTAGCCGAAAATCATCTGCCCGAATTTGCAAAACTCTTTGTGCCGTTGGGGCAGGCGGCGGCGAGCAGCCTCTCGGAGATGGCAGATAAAAGTCGCGGGATGATCCGCGGCAATGAGTCGGCAAGCGGGGTCATTCCGCCAGACCGAATTGCCACGGCACAAGAGCTTTTGGAATCAATGGCCCATCTTCGGGGCACCGCAGGGCTGCCGCTCCTGGAGACGGCGCTGGACGCAGATTCGCTGGATTCGTTGCGCGCGGCCCTCGCCTATTGTCGTGAGAAAAGGCTCGCAATGATCGAAGCGTCGGACGTCGTTGTGCCTCTTACGAACCAATGCATGACTGACGACACGAACTTGCGAGCGCCGTACTTGGGCAAAATGGAGCCGTAGGAGCGGCAACGGGCCGACGAGTGGTTGTTCTGCTCGTCGTCATCTTGATCGTTTTCCGGCGCCTGAATTGGCTGGATGCCCGATGAAAAAGGAAAGCCAGCGATACTCAGATCCGGCAGGATAGGCAAGAAATGGGGCGCGCATTGTTTTGTAAAAAATTGCTCAGGATCGCAGGTCTTTGACCGGCGGTGACTTATCGCAAAAAACGGGGCGTTTTTAAGGGAAAAACACCTAAAAAGCGCCCCGTTTTGTCTCGTTTTTGTTCCATGTACGGAGACTTACTATCGTATCCGCTTGATGATGCGGGATTTGTAGCGTCACCCTTTCCATGCTTCGGCGGGGCGCTGGCGCGCCAAATGCGCCCCGCGTGTCTCATCGGCATCGGAAAGACCACGAGCGAGCGGGTCAGCATTTCACGCGCGTCGCGCGCCAGCCGATGCGCAGCTTGGAGAAGAGGGAGAGGGAGACGCGTTCGCGAAGGACGCGTTCGGGTTCGCAGGCGACTTTCTTCAGGAGACCGCGGTAGATGTCGGTCATGGCGATCATCGTGGCGCGGCTGTCGCGGGCGATGAACTTTTCGAGCGGCGCGGAGATGCGATAGTAATGCTCGGCGCGGTCGATCTGGAAGCGCATCATCTCGCGGAACTTGCGGCCGCCTCGGGCGGCGCGAAGGTCTTCTTCGCTGACGCCGAGCTGCGCGAGCTCATCCTGCGGCAGATAGGTCCGCCCTCGGGCGGCATCTTCCTTCAGATCGCGGAGGATGTTGGTGAGCTGAAAGGCGACGCCGCGATCGATGGCGAGTTGTTCGGTCTGCTCGCCGCCTTCGAATCCCCAGACGAAAATGCTGGCCAAGCCGACGACGCCCGCCACGCGATAGCAGTATTCGTAGAGCTGCTCGAAATTGGCAAATGGAGCCGGCTCCAGATCCTGCCTTTGCCCGGCGATCACTTCATCGAACACACGGATCGGCAGCCGATAGCGCTGCATGATATTGGCAAACGCCGGCCAGACCGGATGGCTGTTGATGCCTTCGCCCGCGGCGGCGGCATGCGTCTGGGTCCGCCAGGCTTCCAGATCGGCCAGGCGCTGCGCGATCGATCGGCCGTCGTCCTCGTCGGCAATGTCATCGACGAGCCGCATGTAGGCATAGAGCGCGAACATCGCCGAACGCTTGGGCTCGGGGAGCAGCTTCAGGCCATAGTAAAAGTTTTTGGCCTTGGCTTTGGTGAGCTGTTCGCAATAGGCGCCCGAATGGGCCAGCGGAATGGAATTGACAAGCGAAACCGTCATGCTCATTCGTGCGCTCTCCCGGGCCGGCCTTCACGACGTACGATCCGCGAAGCGCAAGCGCCAAGCGCGGATAGCACAAGCCGTCCTTTCTGCCATTTGGAGAGCACCGGCCGGCGGGTGAGCGTGTCATAACCCTGACGGACAATGGCCGACAGGACCGCCCTGCCGCCCTTGCCGAACAAGGCAATCTGACTTCGCACCGCGGGCCGCAATAACGGCAGCAGTTTCTCCCCCCGGTCAAACAGCGCCTCCGTGCGCTCCACTTCAAACTGAATCAGTTTGCGATAGTTTTCGTCGAACTGGCCGGAATTGATCTGCGCTTCGCTCACGCCGAACCGGTCCATCGATTCGCGCGGTAGATAGATGCGATCGCGATCGAGAATATCGCGCCGGACATCCTGCCAGAAATTGGCCAATTGCAGAGCCGTGCAGATCTGGTCGGAAAGCAGTTGGCGCTCTTCATCGCTGTAGCCACAGACGTACAGCACCAGCCGGCCGACTGGATTGGCACTTCGCCGGCAGTAATCGAGCAGTTGGTCAAAGGTGTCGTATCGATCGACGCGCTGGTCCTGCTCGAAGGCATCGATCAAATCCAAAAACGGCTCGATCGGAATATCATGTTTGGCAATAGTCTGCTTCAGCGCCCTGAAGACGGGTGTGGAAGCCTTGCCGGCATAGCAATCCTGGGTCTGCTGGCGGAAGCGCGCGAGGTATTCGCTGGCACGCGTGCGGTCGCGCACTTCGTCGCCCAGGTCATCGGCCGTCCGGCAGAAAGCGTAGATGTTGCAGAAATCCTGCCGAAGCGATTTGGGAAGCAGGATCGAGACGACGGTGAAATTCTCATAATGGGTATGGGCAAGCTGCCGAGTGTAACGGATGGCAGCATTGTCGCTGGGGCAGGCTTCAAGGGCAGCCCGCACGGTTGGCGGCACGACGCGGAAGCGGTCGGCGATTGCCGGTACGGGTGCGTCGCTGGGAATAAATCCGTGATCCATTCAAAACCGTCCGACCCGGAGCCGACCAACCCTCCTGGCGATTTCTACCGCCCCGAATCCCGGAGCAACATCTACAGCGAGAGGGACAGTACATCGACGGAGCCGATTTGGCAATGAACCAAGCATCGTTCGCCAACACCGCCGACTCGCGTTATCGGACCGTCGGCAAGCGACGCTTGAGCCGCCCTTCTTTGCTGCGAAAAACCTGATGTCTTACCGACTTACGTCCAGCAAAGTTCAGGTGGAGATGGCCGAGTCTGGTGTGCGCGATGCCTGGCTTTGTGCCGGCTGCGTCACGCGCGCGATGGCGTCTTCAAGATGTTTGATGTCAACGGGTTTGGTCAGATGCTCGGTAAAGCCGGCCGCCCTGCTTCGGCTGACGTCCTCTTCCATTCCAAAGCCGCTGAGGGCGATACCTTTAACCGGCCGCTTCGAGCAGAGCGCCCTCATCAGTTCCAGCCCCGATCCATCCGGCAGGCCGATATCGCTGATGAGTAAATCGAACTCAGTCGTATCGGCAATGTGAAGTGCCTGAGCCATGCTCGGGGCCGAGTGAACCTGGTAGCCTCGCTTCTTGAGGATCTTGCTCATCGCGCGGGCGGTGTCGGGGTGATCTTCAACCAGCAGAATCGACACATCCTTTGATGCATGGGCGATCGCAGAATCGCTCGGCTGATCCGCATGGCCGACGCCTGCGACGCTGACAGCCGTGGGCAACTCGATCGAGAAGGTTGCTCCCCGGTTTCGACCCGCGCTATGAGCCGAGATCTGCCCACCATGCATTTGCACCAGCTTCCGGCCAATCGCCAGGCCTAAGCCGAGGCCTCCGAATTGCCGGGTGATGTTGCGATCGACTTGCTCAAAGGCGTTGAAGATGCGCGGCAAGGCCTCTGGTTCAATGCCGATACCCGTGTCGCGGACTTCGACCAGAATCATTTGAGCATTCTGGCTTGGGCCGAGGCTAACGACCTGACCAAGAGCTTGAGCGGCATGATTGGAGGTCGTGACTTCGATCTCGCCGCCTTCGGGCGTGAATTTCACCGCATTGCGGATGAGGTTCCACAGCACCTGTTGGAGCCGGGCGGCGTCGCCCCAGACGTGATATTCCTGCGCCTGCAAATTCACCTGCACGCGGATGCCCTTGGCGGCAATCTCCGCTCCGCAAGACAAATGCACCGCATCCTGGATCTGCGAATGGAGATCGACAATCTCCCGGCGAATTTCCAGCTTGCCGCGGGCGATGCGCGTCACATCCAGCAGATCGTCGATGAGACGGGCCTCCAACTCCGCATTGCGCTTGATGATCTGCACCAGCTCGCGAGATTTTGCGGGCACCGACTTTTCCAGTTCCAGAGCGCTTGCGCTCATGAGAACTGCGGTGAGTGGCGTGCGCAGCTCATGAGAGAGGATCGCCAGGAACTGGTCCTTCGCGCGATTGGCCGCCTCGGCTTCGGCACGGGCCGATTGCTCGCGCAGGAAGCCGATGCGTTGCTCTTCCATCCGGCGATGCTGAATCGCATAGCGAATCGATCGTTCCAATATCGGGGGCGTGATCTGGCCCTTGTTCAAGAAATCAGCCGCGCCGGCATTCATCGCCGCCAGATCAATTTCATGATCGCCCTGCCCGGTGAGCAAAATGATGGGCACTCTGCAGCCATGCGCGATGGCTTGCTTAGCCAAATCGACGCCGTTGTGTTCCCCGAGCCGGTAGTCGGCAAGACAGACATCGTGACGATTGGCGGAAAGCTCTTCAAGAGCGGCGTGATAGTCGCTGACCCACTTCACGTCGAATCGCGTCATGCCGATGTCGCGCAGAAGCTGGGTGGTGAGGACCATGTCATCCTCATCATCTTCCACCAAGATCAGTTTCACCGTGTCAGGGATCACGCCGGATTCCTTTACGTCTACATCAAACTACATCGCGCCGTGAGCCTTCCCCTCCGATGGCGGGAGCTCGACGATCTCGAACCAATACCGCCCCAATGCCCGCATCACCGAAACCAATCCGTCGAACGTGACTGGCTTGGTGATGAAGCTGTTCACGCCTAGATCATAGGTTCGATAAATGTCTTCCTCTGCCTTGGAGGTTGTCAAAACGACGATGGGAATGTGGCGCAGGTTCGGGTCACCTTTGATCTCGCGGAGTGCTTCGCGGCCATCTTTTCTGGGCATGTTGAGATCAAGCAAAATCAGGCCGGGGCGCGGGGCCTCGTCGTTCGCATATTTGTTTCGGCGATAGAGGTAATCCATGAGCTCCTCGCCATCCTGCACGAATCGCAGATCGTTTGCGAGTCGGCTCTCAGCCAGTGCATCTCGCGCGAGCATGCGATCATCCGAATCATCGTCGGCCAGTAGGATGGTTACCGGTTTAGCTTTGTCCACTGATGGTTTCCTCAACTTTTTCGTGCTGCATGGGCAGCGTCACGATGAAGGTCGCGCCTTCGCCGGGAGTGCTGCGTGCGGTAATCGATCCGCCATGCCGCTCGGCGATTTTTCGACAAACCGCCAGGCCGATACCAGTCCCTTCGTAAGAGCCGCGGCCATGCAGGCGCTGGAAGACATTGAAAATACGGTCGAGATATTTTTCGTCAAAGCCGATGCCGTTGTCGGAGACGAAAATCGTGCAGGTCTGATTGTCCGACGAAACTTCGGCGCTGATGCGCACAATCGGGGCGACGCCCGGCTTGCGAAATTTAAGGGCATTGCCGATCAAATTCTGCAAAAGCTGCCGCATCTGCATCGGGTCGGCGTCGATGGTCGGCAACGGGTCGAGCGAAACCGCCGCTCCCGCGCGCTCGACGGCAGTTTCCAGATCGACGAGCACATCGCGCGCAATCTGTGCCAGGTCCACCTTTGAAAACGGCTGCGCTTTGGTCGTGATGCGCGAAAAGGAAAGCAGATCGTTGATCAGCGTCTGCATGCGTCCCGCTGCATTGAGCATGCGCTTGAGATAATCCTGTCCGTCGCTCGACAAGGTGGCGGCGTTGGTCGTTGATAAACGATCGCCAAAAGCCTGGATTTTTCGCAGGGGCTCCTGCAGATCGTGCGAAGCAACCGACGCAAAATCCTGCAGCTCGCGATTGCTTTGCTCGAGCCGCGTATTGGATGCCTGGAGCTCCGTGGCGGCTGTTTGCAGCGCCGCGGTGCGGGCATCGACGAGCTGCTCCAGTTCATCTCGCGACCGGCGCAACGCCTCCTCGGCAGCTTTCTGATGGGTGATGTCGTGAAACGCAACGACCGCGCCGACGACTCGGTCGTCTTCAATTAAAGGCGTCGAGGCATATGCCACCGGAAAAATGCTGCCGTCCTTGCGCGTAAATGAATCGTCATCGGCGCGGACTGGCTCGCCCGTCCGGATCACCTTTAGCAGCGGGCAATCTGCTTTATTGAACGCGGAGTGATCGGCATGCTGGAAGTGAACCAGCTCGTGCATGTCGCGCCCGAGCATCTCCGATGCGCTATATCCAAGCAGACGTTCCGTGGCGGGGTTGACCATCGTCGCTTTGCCGGATTGATCGACCGCGTAAATGCCCTCGGCAATGCTGTCGGTGACGCTTCGATTAAAGGCCAGTTGCGCCCCAAGTCGGCGTTGAGCATCGCGCAAGCTTCGCTCCGCCCGTTTCTGCTCGGTCAGATCGACGACGACCGCGCCGACGCCGAGCAGTCTCTTATCCGTTCGCACGGGATAGATGCTGACCAGAAGATCGTGATATCTGTTGCCGGCTTGTCCACTGAATTCGATTCGCAGCTCCGGCTCGCCGGTGTCGAGCACGCGTTGAAGATAGTCTTCTATGTTGGGACGAATCTCGGGAAGAACTTCGGCAAATCGCCGACCCCAATGTTCGCGAGGCGGTGCGCCGCTAATGCGCGAGAATTCTCCGTTGATGCGGAGGAAACGAAGATCGTTATTGAAGAAGGCGAAGCCTGCCGGCGCTTCTTCCAGCAGGGTATCGAGCAGCGCGGAAATCTCCTCGCGCGATCGAAGCGCCTCAGCTAACTGCTCTTCGCGTGACGGGCGCGCAGAACCTTTGCCGGCCTGGGCGCCAGTTTCAGAGGGAGCTACTTCGGAGAAGCCGATCGCCTTGCCCAAATCCACTTACGCGTTCCTTTTGTTGTCCTTCCGAATTGGACTTTTCTCCTGTCGCGCTGATGCGCGATATCCAGGCTTAACTGGCTGCCTCCTTGGGACTTATCACCTTCGAATCATCGCTCAAACAAACGAGCATTGAAGGTTTGAATCCCATCCTATGACATTTCGATGATTCTGACAGCCGGCAAAATGACGGCAAAAGTTCGGATGATCCGGCGAATTGACTTATGCCGAGCCGACCGGCAGGACTGCTCGCAGGCGGTTGATAATGGCGGGTAGGACTTCCATGGCACGCTCAATCTCATGTTGCGTCGTCATCCGCGAGAGGCTGAAGCGGATCGCGCCGTGGGCGATTTTTTCATCGATCTTCATGGCGCGCAAAACGTGTGAAGGCTCCAGGCTTCCGCTACTGCACGCCGCCCCGGCACTGGCGCAAACTCCCTGCTCGCTGAGCAACAGCAAAATCGCCTCGGCCTCGAGACGGGAGAAGCCGATGTTGGTCGTGTTGGGCAGGCGTTGATCCGTTCGGCCATTCACCTGGGCCGACTCGATGCGCGAAAGGATTTGCGATTCCAAGTCGTCGCGCAGCGCGGCGACTTTTGTCATGGATGGAAGCGCGGCCAGCGCAAGCTCTGCCGCCTTTCCCATGCCGACGATGCCCGGCACATTTTCGGTGCCGCCTCGTCGGCCGCGCTCCTGCGGGCCACCGATGATCAACGGTCGCGGACGCATGCCACGTCGCCAATAGATTGCTCCGACGCCTTTTGGTCCGTGGAATTTGTGAGCGGCAAAGCTCATCACGTCGATGCCCAGTGCGCGGACATCGGTGGGAAGTTTGCCAACCGCTTGCGTTCCATCGCAATGGAATGGAACGTTGCGCTCGCGACAGATCGCCGCGATCTGATCGACCGGAAACAGCACGCCGGTCTCGTTGTTGGCCCACATAATCGCCACCAGCGCGGCTTCGTCATTGATCGCGGCATCGAGTGCCGCCATGTCCAGCGCACCGGTCGAATCAACTGGGATCTGGACAATCTCCGCGCCTTCACGGGCAAGCTGGGCGCACAACTCCCGCGTCGCGGAATGCTCGACGGTGCTGGTAACGATGCGCTTGCGCGGAGTTCGCGAAGCCAGCAGGCTGCGAATCGTGGTATTGATTGCCTCAGTCCCACCGCCGGTGAATTGCAGTTCGCTTTCACCGCAATGGATCAGTTTTGCCACGTGGCCGCGCGCTTCATCGATCGCCTGGCGCGAGCGCTGGCCGAGTCGGTGGATGCTGGAAGGATTGCCGTACCAATCGGTGAGATAAGGCAGCATCGCCTCGACGACCAGCGGATCGGGCTTCGTGGTGGCGTTGTTGTCGAGATAAACCAGTTCCATTTGTCTGCCCAATCATAGTTGGGACCAATGCCGCAAGCGTGGGCAATCTTGTGATACCTCTGCTGCCATGGGATGATAGCGGCACTGGGCTCGGGGGCTATGGGAGAAGGCAAATGAACAAGGCAGGCATCGCGCTGCTGCTGGGGATGTTGTTGACGATCGCGTTCATTTGCGGGCGCGGTATTGCTGCGAAGAATGGCGCGCCTGGGACGCCGAATCTGCTGGTCAACGGCGATTTCGAGCAGCGCGATGGTAATAAGCCGACAGGCTATTCACTGTTTGGCGACGTCACTTATCAATATCTGGGAACGGCCGGCAAAGACGCATCGAGTTGGGGCGTGGCTTTTCATTCCTGGCAGGCAGATGCCAAAGGGGAAGCGGTGCAATTCCTTCATATCCCGATGGGAAAGCGCACCTATCGCTTCAGCTTTCGCGGGCTGGCGCAAAGCGCCTTTGCCATCGCACCGACGGGCCATCTGCGAATGGACGTGAGCTTCTGGGGAGGCGCGGATCTCGGCTACGGCGACAAGTTCAAAGAGCTTTACCCAGTCATCGAAGAAGCTCGCAAAGACCTTACCGTCAATGGCGACAATCACGTCGCCGGTGCCGCGGTCTGGCGGACCTATTCGATGGAATTCACGGTCCCCTTCGATCAGGTGAATCGGCTGCGGCTGTCCGTGGGATTTGACAAAGCGGCCGGCCGAGGTCGGGAGGGCAGCGATTTTTATGTGGACGACTTTGAATTGATCGAATTGGAAATGCCTGTAAAGGAAAGCAAGGAATCGCCGACGCATGGGCAGGTGGTTTCGCTGGATCATCTGCTGTCGATTGGCGGGCGATGGTCTTATGCAGCCAGGAAAGATGAGACGACCATTCCCGCGCAGTTCGATTCAAGCAATTGCGATCGGCTTGTATACGACGATGGACAATATGAAACGCCCTTTGCCGGCAACATGAGTTCCTGGCTGCGAGCCGGTGATCGCGATGCCAAAGGAAAGATCGCGACGACCGACATGTTCGTCGCCGACAATGTCACCGTGCGGTTCGACAAAACCGCGATGATCATTTACACGCGCGATCTGCCGAACCACCCGACTGGAAAATTCCCTCAGGGCGGTCGCGGCCTCTTCGGCAACCCCAATTACATCACCGAGCAGGATGAAATCTATTACATTCCGCTCGATCCCAAGGAACGGCCCGGCCACACGGTGACCGATCTGCAAAATCGCAATCGTGCGTTGAACATGGGGCCGATCGGCGTCGCCGCGAATGGCGTGGTCTTTTTCGACCCGTTCGATGCCGACAGCCAGGATGCCAGCAATTTCATGGATGCCTGCTGCGGCCATCCCAATCAGGATGGGATGTATCACTATCACAAGTATCCGATCTGCATCAACACGCCATGGTCGGATGATGGCGAGGCGCATTCGGCCCTGCTGGGATGGGCCTTCGACGGTTATCCGATTTACGGGCCGTATGAATCCAAAGGCGTGATGGCGCGCGACCTGAAGGGCGACAACAAACTTAATGGCTTCAACATGCACTATGACGCCCAGCGCGGCTGGCATTACCACGTCACGCCCGGCGTCTTCCCGTACATCATTGGCGGATATTGGGGCACAGCTGATCGGCGAAATCTGCATCCGCCCCGCCGAATGGGTGGCGGCCCGCCAGGTCGCGGCGGGCCAAGAGGTGGTCGGGGCTTTGGTGGACCACCGCCGTTCGGTCCGGATAATGGTCCGCCACCGGGGCCGCCGGAGCAATAACGTGTCTGGCGAACAAAGGGACCGGTCGCGACCGTAATACAACAGAATGAATGGGCCGCGGGCATTGCCCGATCGGGGTTCTGGGACGCAATGATTTACCTACAAAGGGCAATCCGCACGAAATAGAAAGATTGGACCGATATAAAAACAGGCTGGCGGAGAATCCCCTAGGCTTCCGACAGCCAAGCCGTTGGACATCGTCTGGTTGTGCAGCGGTGCCAAAAACTGGAAAGCGAGATCTATGCAAACCGTCGTTCACGTCACACATGAAGCCATTCAGAAAATCGGCGGCATCGGAGCGGTGCTTCAGGGACTTTTGACCAGTCCTGTCTATCTGGGCGCTGTGCCCCGAAACATTCTTGTCGGCGCCTTCTGGCCTTCCGACGATTACGGGGAGCAGCGTCTGGGACCCTCCGGCGAAGTGCTCTACAGCAGCTTCGATGGCATCTATCGTTCTCCGCTTACATCCCGCCTGCGCGAGGTCGAGCAGGAATATGGCGTGGGCATCGTCTACGGCCGGCGGCGCTACACGGAAAAGGGCACCGGCGTGGTCAGCACGCCTGAAGTGCTGCTGATCGATGTGAGCCGATGTGACGAGGCGAAGGTCGGCATTTTCAAATACGACCTGTGGAAGCAATTTGGCGTCGAGAGCAGCAAGTACGATTTCATTTGGGATTACGAACAGTGGATTCGCATCGCCAAGCCGGCGATTGCCGCCCTGCATGCATTAGGCGCGGCAAGCGCCGTCGAGCCCTGCGCGATTCTCGCTCATGAATACATGGGCATGCCGACCGCCCTCGCGGCGATTATGGAAGGCGATCGCGCCAATTTCCGCACCATCTTTTATGCCCACGAAGTCGCGACGATGCGCAAGCTCGTCGAGCATCATCCCGGCCACGACACGATGTTTTACAACGTCATGCGTGCCGCCATCGCGCAGGGCCATTATGTCGAGGACGTGTTTGGCGATCAGAGCGGCTATTACAAGCATGCTCTCATGAAAGCCGCGCGCTATTGCGATGGGATCTTTGCCGTCGGCGATTACACGCTGAAAGAAATCCGCTTCCTGGGGCCGGAGTTTGTGCATGTCGATGCACAACTGGCTTACAACGGCGTACCCTGCTGGAAGATCAGCGTCGAAGAGAAAATGGCCAGCCGGCATAAGCTGCAGCAGTATTGCCGGAACCTGCTCAAGTTTGAGCCGACCTATGTCTTCTCTCATGTGACTCGCCTCGTGCCCAGCAAAGGCATGTGGCGGGATTTCCACGTGCTGGAGCATCTGGAAGAGCATCTTCGCGCGCGTGGCGAAACTGCGGTGCTCTTTGCTCTCAGCACCGAAGTGCCCGGCCGTCGCCCCGATGACGTCCGCCGAATGGAAAGCGCCTACCACTGGCCGGTCGTCCACCGCGAAGGCGGCTCAGATCTGTCGGGCGGTGAAGCGGCTTATTACCAGGGCGTACAGGAATTCAACGCTCAGAGCCGCAACATCAAGGTTGTCTTCATCAATCAGTTTGGCTTCGAGCAGAAGCTGTGCGGCCAGCGCATGCCGGCCGACATGGAATTCATGGACATTCGCAAAGGTTCGGATGTCGAATTCGGCCAGAGCATCTATGAGCCGTTCGGCATCGCGCAAGTCGAGCCGATCAGCTTCGGCGGCATTTGCGTCTTCTCGAACGTGTGCGGCTGCGCCGGTTTCGTGCAGAAGGTGGCGCAGGATGCGACGCCGAATGTGATCGTCGCCGACTACACCGATATCCCCGAGCAGGACCTTCGCCCCGAGCAGTTGATGTCCATCGGCAAAGCACAGCGAGACAAGATGGAAGACACGGTCGCGGAACTGGTGGCTTCAGAATTGATCGACCGCCTGCCGCGCACACCTGGCGAATTCGAGAAGTACATCCATCGCGGCTACGAGCTGGCGCAGAAGATGAGCTGGGATGCGGTTGCGCGAGATTATGTCGTACCTGGCATCCTGCGCGCCACCAAGGCGAGCCGATTGAAGCAGATTGCGTGAGCCATCGGAGGTGTGCCGGTAGCTGAATTTATTCCCTCTCCCGGTACTCCGGGGGAGGGTTAGGGTGGGGGTTCTCACTCAACTCGCGCTGATTCGTCGGCCCCCTCCCCAGCCCTCCCCCGGAGTACCGGGAGAGGGAGAAGAGAGTTGCCGCCGATTGTCTAATGCTTCGGGCGATCGCTATAGATATTTTCACGAAACGCCCGATAATACAGACGTGGCATGGAGGCCGCGCCGGTGACGGACGTACTGGACCAATCTGAAGTAGACGCGCTGCTGGCGGCAGTGGATGCCGGCCAGGTGCAGCAACAGGAAGTTGCGCCCCCGCAAGTCTTCGGCACCAAGGGCGTCAATCAGCTCGAAGTTCAGGTTTACGACTTCAAACGGCCCGAGCGCGTCTCGAAAGACCAGATGCGCGCCCTCGAAGCCTTGCATGAAGGCTTCGGGCGAAATCTCGGCGCTGCCCTTTCCGGCTACCTTCGCACGATCATCGAAGTAAGCGTCGCCCACATCGAGCAGCTCACCTACAGCGAATTCATTCACTCGCTGCCGAACCCGACCTGCTTCAATCTTCTAAAAGCTGAACAGCTCGACGGGCAACTTTGTCTGGAAATTAGCCCGCTCATCATCTATCCGATCATCGATCGACTCCTGGGCGGCAGCAATGCGGATCTTTTCATCCCGCAGCGCCCGCTCACGCAGATCGAACAGCGGCTGGTCGAGCGCATCACCGATCGCGCGACGCATCATTTATCTGAAGCCTGGAGCAACCTGACGCCGGTGACATTCAGCGTGCAGGATTTTGAGAGCAATCCGCAGCTCGTGCAGATTGTGCCGCCCAACGAGACGGTCGTTGTCGTCGGCTTCGAGCTGAAGATGGGGAACCGCGCGGGCACGATGAGCCTCTGCATTCCGTACAACGTGATCGAGCCGATCATGGGCGTGCTGGCGGCACAGAACTGGTTCAGCTACCAGAAAAAAGGCGGGCACGACGATCATCAGCGGAAGCTCAAAAGCAGCGTGAGCAATGCCCCGCTGGAAGTGCGGGCATATCTTGCCAGCACGACGATGCGCGTCAGCGAGCTCCTGTCGCTTCAGGTGGGCGACATCATCACCACCGAAAAGGATTGCGGGCGCGATGTCGTCCTTCAGATCGAAGGAAAGAACAAGTTCCTGGGGCAGATCGGCCAGCTTCGCGGGGGCAAGGCGATTCGCATCACCCGCGCGTGTCAGGTGCCTGAACAGAAAGCCGACAAGAGCGGGGATGGGAAATGACGCGGGCCGGTCGTTCGCCGGGGGCATCGGGGACAGCCAACGGCTACCTCGATCGATCCAACCAGCCATTCGTCAGCCTGCTGGCGATCCTGCCGGCCCTGGCCCTTTACGAGATCGGCACCCAGTTTTTTACCACCGCCGCGATGCATGGGCGTGAGCAGCAGGTCATCGCTTTCTCCGAGCTTCGACAGTTTTTCCACTTTTTTGGCGCCAGCGGCAGACACCTACCGGCCATGGCGGTCATCGCGAGCCTTTTGGCCTGGCATATCGCCAAAAGCGATCGCTGGACGTTCAGTTTTAAGACGCTGATCGGCATGGTTGGTGAGAGTATCCTCTTGAGCCTGCCGCTTTTCTGTTTCGGATACCTGCTGGCTCGGTTCTTCCCGTTGGCGGCCACGACACATGGCCACCACATCAGGGATCATCTGCGAGACATGGTGATCATGTCCCTCGGAGCGGGCATTTATGAAGAGTTTGTGTTCCGCTTGGCCTTCTTTGCCCTTGTAAGTTTATTGCTCAGGGACATGCTTCGCCTGCACATCGGTTTTGGCTATCTACTAATGGTGCTCAGCTCGGCAGTGGCGTTTGCCGCATACCATTACTTGGACCCCACGCAGCACTTTGATCCGCATGTTTTTGCATTTCGTGTGATGGCGGGAATCTATTTTGGGATTGTTTTTCTGATCCGAGGATTCGGCGTAACATCATTGTCTCACATATCTTACGATCTTATCTTCACCTTCACGCAACTGCTTTAAAAGAACGCCCATAAAATTTTTTTGGTGAGTTTTCCTACCGTCTTCCCCTATAATGCTCCGGCCTTGAAGGGTTCGCACTGTGCGGGCCTCACCACGGCAACGGAAGAAGTAAGCCAATAAAGGATTAGCGGCTTGCTACCTTATTTATCTATCTTAACGACGAATTGTTCGTCTGCCGTGGCGTAACTTCCTAGGGCATCGGCCCTTAGTCTCTCAGCGGATGGCCATCGAGCCTTCCAAGAAAGAGCATGGACGCTATGAGTCATCGAACCAAACAACGACGATCGGGTGGTCTCACCCTACTGCTTTTCCAGCGGACGCTTCATCCGGAGCTGTTCAAGATTCTCGCCACCGAGCAGGTCAGCCGCCGCGCTTATGAGGCCGACATTTGGCTTGTTGAGGGCGGGCATGTGGTGACGTTTACGGCCGGCAAAAATACGTTGACCGAAGTTATCTCCACCCAGCATGAGCCGATCCTGGAGCGCAACGTTCTTCAGGCGATCCCTTGCCGCGGCGAGAAATATCATGAAATGAGCCTCGGCAACATCCGCTACATGATCAGCACGCAGGAAGAGCAGCTCACGCAGACGCTCTACGATGCGACCCGGCATGAAATCAGCACCTACGCCGCCAAGCGCGAGCTGATGACTGCCGAGGGCCAGGGCACCGGCGACACCGGTGGCTACCTGAGCGTGCTCGACATCGAACGCCGCAGCCATGAGCTGCTCGTGCAAAGCTTCCATCTCTACGATGAAACGCAGATGGTTATCAAGACCCAGGCGATCATCGAAGCAACGAAGGGCGCGTAAGCGATTCGACAATCCGCTAATTCAAAAGGCCCGGGTTTTTGTCCGGGCCTTTTTGCTGCGCGCTTTGGCTTATGCTTCTGCGGGAGGCGACGCCGGTGTTTCGCTTTCAAGATGCTTTTCGATTCGCGATACGATCTCGCGGACTGGCTGATAATGGTAAATGAAATCATCCAGGCGCAGCGTCCGATTGGCACGGCCTGATGAATCGCGATACGTTACTTTGGCAATTCCCTTGCGATCCCACAACCCTTTATCCAATTCGAGAATCTGCGAAAACTGGACTGGCGGATGGCCGGGAACAGAGAGCAACTCACCCTGAAGACGATAACTGCCTCGCGAACGATATAAGAAAACCGCTAAACAGGTCGGTGCAAGCAGGAGGAGGCCCAGGGCCAGTTCCTTTTGGATTCGGATACTAAAAGGTGGAGGAGGCGCGGTCGTGTGGGCCCGTTGCTCGGGCGTCATCCGTGAAAACTTCTCCCACTGCCGCGGGTAACCGATGAAGCCGTCGTAGGCGAACCAAAGTCCGGCCGCGACCATAAGCCCCACGAACAGATATCGTCTTAGGCGATACTCCCTGCCCGGCGGCGCGATGATTTCTGACTTGTCGGTTTCCGCGTTTTCACTCATGAACGTTTCTCACTCTCCGACTGTGCACTCTCGTTTTGCTTCTTCAATGCCGCCTCGCACTTCTGCGCAAGACTTTTTGCATGCTCCATCAGCTCGACGATGGCGGCTTCACCTTCCGATTTAACTTCAGTGCTGATCGACCGATTGGCTCGCAGATCTTCCAGATCGGCAGTCAGTGCCGCGATCATCCGCTGCGCGCGATCGCGCGTCTGACGGAGCAACTCGGCTGAGCCAGTGTTATCTTCGGCCATCATCGGCTGCAATCAATCGCCCCAAAATGATTTCGGCCACCGGCGCTCTTGCGCCGGTGGCCGATTATATTCTTTTTGGCTCGGATTGAACCGATCAGGAGCGCGAGGCGATGGCCGACGAAATCGGCCGAAGCACCTTGGGCAGCACGTGAGCGTTGCAGAGTTTGTCGGCTTGCTCGACGAGCTGGCCGAAAATCTTTTCGAAGCCTTCACGCGGGCGATCGCCCCAATATCGGCGGACGATCAAATAGACGCTGATCACATCGTCGCTGTAATCGCCGGTGCGAACCTGATAGCTGTTGGTGCGGGTGACCACATCGATGCGCGCCTGGAGCCGGCAGTCTTCGCTGAGCGCGACGGTGACCGTCGGCTGGAAATCGACGGGACGCGCGCCGATCTCGTCGGTCAGGCAGTTCAGCGGTGATTCGGCAAATAAGCTCTCGGCGATGATTTCATCGTGATTTCCGCCGAAGCCCAAGTCGAATCCGAACAGCACGTCGAGATAATCGACTTCCAGAGGGCTGATGCCCAAATAATGTGGGGCCGCTTCGAGCAATGTCGAATGGAGCCGGCAGGCTTCATCCACGTCGGTGGGATTCACATGGCCAGTGGAAAGGCGCTTCGGTTCGAGGCTCAGCCAGCGGTAGGAATGGCCGCCGCGATCTTCCTCGAGGTTGTATTCGCCGGCGTCGTTTTTGCGAAAGCGCGTCATGCCGGGGAAGACCTTCTGCATCCGTTCGAACAGGTGCAAAACGGTTTCGCGGTTGTGCGGCAGGTTCAATTGTGAACCGAGCCGCATGTTGACGTAGAAGTCCTCGCAAAACGACGCGTATGGATTGGTCATACCACTCTCCCAATACCCAAAGCCCAAAACTACGTATCGGCTGGACGGACCGATAAAGTGTAGCTGTTTTCGTTTACAACGAAAGAAAAGGTGCGACGGTTCGTAACTGCCCGGATTTCCCCGGCCGCCTGATTTGTCCTTACATGTCGATATCGTTGAGGCCGCCATGCACCCTCTTCGCGATAGATCAAGTGTGCCGACTGTCAGCGCACTTTTCAATTTCTCTTCACACAAATCTTTTGTCGTCTTTATCCATGATTTGACGGGACCGCTACCCTCCCTCTACAACAAAAGCGTATGGCGAAAGTCGCGTTCAAGCCGGTGTATGCGTTGGTGGGTGCCGACCCGTTTCTGCAACTGCAGAAGCTCAATGAATTGACTGCCCAGTTCGCCGCGGATTTTCAACGCGTCGATTTCGAAGGCGATCGCGCCGAGCTGTCTGAAGTGTTCGACGAGCTGCGCAGCTTCGCGATGTTTGGCGGCGGGAAGCTGGTGGTCATTCGTGATGCGGATGAATTTCTCTCGCGCTTCCGATCGCAGCTTGAAGAGTATGTCGCCAACCCGTCCAGCAGCTCGGTGCTGGTGTTGCGATTTACCACCCTCCCTTCCAATCAGCGCATCTACAAAGCGATTGCGAAGGTCGGGCAGATCGAAAGTTGCGCTCCGCCGAAGGAAAAGGATTTGCCGGGATGGATCATCGAGCAAGGCAAATCCGCGCATGGCATCACAGTCGATCGTGATGCCGCGTCGCTGCTGGCTGAGTTGATCGGCGCTGAACTGGGGCGATTGAATTCAGAGTTGGCAAAGCTCGCGATCTCGGCTCCCCGCGGGCGCGTGACTGCGGAGCAGGTGGCCGGCGCGGTGGCGTTTCAGCGCGAGCGGGAAATGTGGGACATGACCAACGAGCTTGCCGCCGGTCACCCGGCCGAGGCGCTGCGTCGCTGGCGGCAGTTGCTGCAGCTCGATCCCTCCACCGAATTCCGAGCCGCCACCTGGCTGACAATGTGGCTCGAAAATGTCCGCAAGGCACTGGCGCTCAAGCGCAAGGGGATGAATACGTTTGCCATCTGCTCGCAGTTGCGCATCTGGCCGCGCGAAAACCAGGAGCCTTTCATGCGGACAGCGATCTCGATGGGTGAAACCGGCGCGCGACGTGCGCTGGCGCTACTCGCGAAAACCGATCAGCGATCCAAATCAGGGGTGGGAGAAGCCGCGACGAATATCGAACAGTTTATCCTCGCGCTCGCACAAAATTAACTTTACCGTCGATGCGCCAGCATAGTCCTTACAAATTTTAGCCGCTCCGCCTGCGGAGCGCGTCCAACGTATGTTGAGCGCGGACCACTGGACGAAGAACAAAGGTGCGCCGCTCGTCACTCCGGAAGTAAGATTGCAGTCCGCGCCGCTAGACGCGCCCCACAGGTGGCTCACCTTTATACACAAGTTTCGCGACCCCCTCAGAACCTCGGGATTTAATGGTCGCGTCTGGTTGGTAGAGCCACCGAAAACCCCTGTTTCTGTAGGGCTTTAAAAGATGTGTATAAAGGTGAGCCACAGGTGGGGCGGCTAAAAAGTGAGTATCTAAAAGTTCACAACATGGAAGCGCGTTGCAGCATCGACACTATTTCGCAGCAGTCTGCGCCGGCGCCGTCTCACTCTTCGCCGGTTCTTTCCATCCCGTATCCACGCTCAGCGCGGGGTTCGCTTTCTTGAGCGACTCCGCCCCCGCATCGGTCACCTTCGTCTGCCAGACATACAGATTCTTCAGATGCTTCAAGGATGAGAGTTCCGAAACACCCTGATCGCTGACGCCGGTGTGATAGAGGTTGAGGTATTCCAGATTCTCCAGGCCTTTGAGTTGCGAAAGTCCCGCATCGGTCACCGCGGTCTTCTCCAGATGCAGACGATGAAGATTGGTCATCTTCGCCAGTGCCGCGAGCCCGGCATCGGTCACTTTCGTGTTGGACAGATTCAGGTCGTAAATCTGCGGCCCGGCATCGGCAAGCATCTGAACCTGCTGATCACTCACCTGCGACGCCGTCGAAGTAAACTCGATCACTAGCAAATTGCTTCCCTGACACAGCGGCAGAACTTGCGCGCCTGCCTGGCGAAGATGATCCAGCGTCGCGTTGCTGGCGGCCGCCACCTGCGGAAGCGCCGGCATACCGGGCACCGCAGCATCGTTACTCGGACCCGTATCGGCCGCGGCGGTTTTAACCTCGTCCTGCTTCCAGCCGCCGAAATCGGCGCCTTGTTCGATCCACGACTTGATCAGATCGGTCTGAGCCTTGCTCAGTGGCTTGCCCTTATCCGAAGGCGGCATGATGTCGTCGTCATCAGGCTTGAGCGTGATACGATGATAAACATCGCTCTTTTCCGGATGATTCGGCACGATGTCCGAACCTTCTTTGCCGCCCTTCTCGATCGCGGCGACGCTGTCGAGCTTGAAATTGCCTTTGTGCTTTTCGCCCGCGTGGCACTTGTAGCAGTTCTCGGCAAAGATCGGCTTAATCTGCTTAACGAAGTCAACCTTGTCCGCGCCGCGCACGCTGATCCCCAACCCAAAAACCAGCCCCGCGGCAAGCAACAACACTTTCTTCATATCGCTTATCCTCATATCCAATGAGCCTCAAATTCAAGTTTCGTGCGATGATTTATACCGCCTGTCCGTCCGGGAGTTGAAGCCCCCGAATGCACCCAGCAGTTGAAATTATAGAGAGGTAAACTGACGAAACGTGATCTTCATTCCCGCACATCGCCAAGCGTTAAGTCAAACAGTGGAAAATGCGCCGATCGTATGGGCGGGTCGGAAATGATTTGAGTGGTAGACGGATCGGCGCAGCTAAGCCGCCTTCGCGCAAAACCGCAGCAACGGCTCAGGCAGGTCCTTGATCCCCCGGCGGAGCGCCTTGCTGACGGCATACATCATCGATGCTTCAAAACGTCGATGCACACGTTCATCCGGCTCCACGCCCAGGCGCCGCATTTCTTCGATCGCCCATTGCCAGACGTGATATTCCTCTTCGCAGCGGCGCTTGTAGCGCTCGAAGCCGATGACGTGATGCCCCACTTCATGCAGGAAAATCGATAAACTTAAAGGCGTCCGTGGCACCGGCGCTTCGATCCAGTTGATCGAACTGCCATCGGGGTAGCGCACCTGCCAGGCGCAGCCGCTCATGCTTTTGCGCCATTTGCGCACGCGAATGCGACGTTGGGCTTTGATCGATTCAACCAGCGGTGCGAAGTCAGGCATCGGTGCAAGTCCTATCGGCCAACGGCGCCGCGCCGACGCACCACTGGCAACGTCCGCGGTATGCAGCCGATAATATGCCGCTAGATGAGCGATTGTCCGATTTGCATTCTCGCCGACCTCCCCGCCGCCTCGACCACCTTCATCGTGCTGCTGGTTCTGTCGGCGGTGTTCATCTGCTCCTGGCTCATGTTCTGGATTCTGTCGGTGCGATCGACATCGCTTCGCCGATCGGTGTTGACGCTCGATTGGGCGCGCGATCATGGATTCAAGGTTCACGCCTGGGGCGAGGAACTCCCCGCGCCATTTACCGATCTCAAGTCGCGAGGCATGCGCGTCGAGACGGCTCTGCAAAAGCCGGATCGAATGCTTCTTCGACTCGAGGAACATCCGCCCGAATCGGCAGCGCCGATTCGCTGGCACATTCTGGTTCTGAATCTGCCCGTCGCGTGGCCCCCCACCGGCCTTCGCCCGACGCATCCCCCGCGCAGCGCGCTGGATCTTTTTTCTCTCACCGGCTTCCCCCTGCTCGGCCCCACCGATCGCTTCGTCGTCTTCGGCACCGAATCGATCTCCGCCCGCGCGCTCTCGCGCTCGCCCGCCCGCGGCCTGCTCCCGCCCGACATCGGCCTGCTTCTGGCCGGCGGACATCTGATCCTCGATTTCTCCGCCCGCCCGTTCGACGAGATCGAGTTCAACCGGATGATCGTGATCGCCGAGCAACTGCTCAAACATCTGCCGCAGCCGACGTAGCGGTTCCCCTTCACACCCCGCGCCGGAACCGTCGCATGTCACCAAATGTCACAAAATGACGCGCGCGGCGAATGTTGGCGAGCATCCTTCAGCCAGATAAGTCATTTTGCCAAATGAAGTTACGTCGATTTTTGGCCTTCACCGGCGCGCGTCATTTGCCATTGCTTTTGAGGAATTCTTTGATACAAGTGCTTGCCACTCAATGGCTTACGCCGATGTCACACTTTGGGACATGGCATCCAAGCCGCACTCCGGACATCTTCCTAGTGAGGCGCGCAGGTCATATCCGCATCGCACGCACTTCCCAGCGGCGATGCGACGCCGGCTACGTATCACGCCTCTGATTCTAAAAGTCGGAAGGATGAGCAGCAGGAAAAAAATCGCCCATATCGGAACCGTGCAGGCGAGTCTTCCTGCTCCGCCCGGGAAGTTCTGCGGATACGGCGGCAGCGGCCTGGAATTCTCCCAACCGAAGCCTAGCCGGCCCCACCACAGATTTTCATCACACGCATCGGCCTCCGCCGTGTCGAGCCCGTGGTGGTTCAGGTCCCGGTCCTCTTTTTCAATCGCTGGACTCCAAATTCTTTTGTACTCCTCGGCAAGCTGCTCATCGATCGGAAAGCCGGGCGGCGACTGGTAGCCGCTGGTGTCGCCATCCGCTGAATATTCATTACTCACCGTCACTCGCCCGTGCGCCAACGAGAGGCTCCAATATGCGTCCACGCGAAATCCCCTCACCGCATTGTTCTGCTCGTCGAAGAATGGACGAATGTGATGCGACCAGCGATACGAACGTTCATGTTTAACGCTGTAAAACCATCCGATCCCGGCCGCAATGGCAAGGATCAGGAGCAATGCGACGAAGATGTTGTATAGCCGCTTCACGACAGCGCGTAATCTAGTCTTCAGGATCGGGAAACTCTTTCAAATCGAACGGAACTGAGACAATCCGGTATGTGGCGGCATACTGGATCTTGATGGACATCCGGTCATCCGCAGCGCGCGGAAGCGCGAAATCGCGTCGCAAACTTTGGAAAACAGTGAAATCCATGAACAGCTCTTTGGAAATGCTCTTGCCGTTCGAGTCATCGATCTCGATCTTTTTAATGATTGGTGTGTTGCCTTCGAAGATAACAATGACGCGATCCGGCAGTTGAGACACGGACAACTGAATATGCTCGTGGGCCAATTGCGGGATAGGCATCGTCTTGTCCAGGCAGCTTTTCAGATGGGGAATGGTGAGCGATCGGCTCTCGTCGCTCAGAACCATCAGTTGAAGGTGGCCCTTGAGACGAGCGAGCTTGCGAGCACCTTTGCTCAAGGGCCGCAGTGAAACATTAACCCACGCGCTCGGTTCTTTGCTGGGTGGCCAGGTAGGGTTGATGCTCTGCGCTGCAACATTGGACGAGAATTCATCCATGCCCAGATTAGCCAGGTCGGCCCCGCCCGAGTCGATGGCCTTTTCTATGTAGATATTGGCGCAGGCGGCGGCTCTTCTGATCAATTCACCGTGCAGCACCAACTCGGCGTTCGAAGAAACTCCCAGCCTCGGCCCGTCGCCGCCCAATTTATCCACTCTGGAAATGTAGTTCGAAGTGACCGTGATGGAATCAGACGGTTCACGGGCAAAGCTGGCGACCGCTATGACTACAATGATCGCGATTGCAGCGGCGCGCAGCACCATTCAAACCCCTTCAATGAATTCCCAATCAATCTTCATCTTGCGATATTACGTCAGCCGTGCCATCCGGCAAACCCATGATCGAGGAGCTCGCGGAAATTCCCATTCTTTTCCCCTTGCAGCGCCGTGCTCATCCGGCGGTAATAGTGGGCAGGATACTCGGTGCAGTCGATTTGACATTTGGAGGAAACACATGATGCATTCGAAACGATTCTTTTCCTGGACGGCCGGCATTTGTGCGGCAGGTTTGATGCTGGCCAGCGGCGCGATGGCGCAGCAGCGGCAGAGAACGACGCCGAATCCGGCGGATATGCAGAAGATGGAGTCGGCGCTGCCGGCGCAGGCGCAGGACAAGCCGCGGGCGCAGCGGCATGTTCTGGTGTTTGGACGGACGGGACCGAAGACGGCCGATCAGAGCCCGGGCTTCATTCACTCTTCGATTCCACTCGGCTGCGCGACGATCAAGGCGATGGGCGACAAGACCGGCGCTTATCAGGCCGACATCAGCTATGACCCAACCGTTTTCGACGGGGACGGCCTGGATAAATATGATGCGGTCGTCCTGGTCAGCACGACGCATGACTTCCTTGCCGATCCCAAAGACGAAGCCATCAGCAAGAAACGCATCGAAAACCTTCTGAACTTCGTCAAGAGCGGCAAGGGCCTCGCCGGCTTCCATGCTGCTTGCGATGCCTACTACCACGTTCCCGAATATGGCCAGATGATGGGCGGGTACTTCAGCGGCCACGATGGCCAGAAGGAACTGATTCAGGTTGTCAATGACGATCCGAAGAGCCCCATCTCCGAGGCGTTCGGCGGGCAGGGTTTCGAATATCGCGATGAGATTTACCGCTTCCTGCGCACCGGCGCCGCCACCGGCGGGCAGGTTTTCTCGCCTTCCAAGGTGCATCTGCTGCTGAGCGTCGATGTGGAGAAGAACCACAACGAAAAGCCCGGCACCGTCATGCCGGTTTCGTGGATTCACGAATTTGGCAAAGGTCGCGTCTTCTACAATTCGCTGGGCCATAATGAGTATGTCTGGTGGGATCCGAAGATCCTCAAGTTCGATCTGGCCGGCATTCAGTATGTGCTGGGCGATTTGAAGGCCGACGACTCGACGCCGGGGACGTCCAAGACCGCCAGCGCGAAGTAAACAATCGCGCATATAATTGACGAGCGAACGCGGGCGGGATGCGGAAGCGTCCCGCCCGTTGTTGCTTTGGGAGAGGTTATCGAAGAATGTTTCAGGAGGATTCACCACGGAGGCACGGAGACACGGAGGCGCAGTTTTGCTGGGATGTGGGCTGACGCGAGGGAAAGCATTTGGTTGAAGAGAATTAGCCACAGATAAACACAGATGCACACAGATGGAATTCAATTAATACAGTTCAGTCGAGCATTTAGAATTCTATAGCGAATAGCGCAACAGGTCTGATTAGCTCTGGTTTGATCTGTGTTCATCTGTGTGCATCTGCGGCTAAATTTAATTCCGTAACTGCTTCGCTCGCATCGGTACTCAATTCAGCAAAACCCGACCTCCGTGTCTCCGTGCCTCCGTGGTGAATCTTCTCTTACTTTGAAGGGAAGGTATGGCGGATTTGCATTTACTTTCGCCGGGCGGGTTCCGGGCGACGGGCGTGTATGCGGGAATTAAGACCAAGCATGCGCCGGACATTGGACTCTTAGTCTGCGATCGTCGCGCATCAGCGGCAGCAGCTTTCACCACCAACAAAGTCTTTGCCGCGCCGGTCAAAGTCGGGCGCGAGCATGTGGCCGATGGGCGCCTTAGCGCGATTGTCGTGAATGCAGGGAACGCCAACGCCTGCACGGGGAAGCAGGGAGAAAAAGATGCGCGCCGGATGTGCGCGCTGGCGGCGCAAATTGCCGGTTGCGAGGCAACCGATGTGCTTCCCTCTTCGACGGGAATCATCGGCCATGCGCTTCCCATGCAGAAAGTCGAAGCCGGCATCCTCGACTGCGGCAATTACCTGGGGAACAGCATGGAACATGCGCTGCTGTTTGCCGATGCGATTCTGACGACCGATCTGAAGCGAAAGGCAGCCGCGGTTGAATTCAAAGTGGGACGAGACCTCGTGACCATCGCTGGCGTCTGCAAAGGCAGCGGCATGATCGGGCCACGCCTCGCGGTTTCGGGTGGCGGAAAGTCCTCTGGTCGCGGCCTCAAAGGCCATCATGCAACGATGCTCGCTTATCTGACCACCGATGCCGCAATCGCATCTGGCCCGCTCCGTCAACTGCTTGGAAAGGCGTGTGAGCGAAGCTTCAATACGGTAACGGTCGATGACCACGCCAGCACGAATGACACCGCCGCGATTCTCGCATCCGGCAATAGCCCGGCGAAATTCAATTCCGCGCGGGCAATGAAGGCGCTTGCCGAGGCGTTGGATGAAGTCTGTCAGGCCCTGGCGTATCAGATTGCCGCCGATGGCGAAGGCGCGACGAAAGTGGTCATCATCAGAGTGAAAGGCGCTGCGACCGAGGCAGCCGCTCGCACGATGGCTCGTGCCATAGCGAACTCGGTCCTCGTGAAATGTGCGATGAACGGCAGCGACCCCAACTGGGGCCGAATTGTGTCGGCGGCGGGAATGGCCGGCGTGCCCTTCAATCCCGACCGCTGTTCGCTGAGCCTTTCGGGAACGACCGTTTTCCGCAATGGCCAGCCGGTCACGTTTGATGCCGAAAAGGTCAGTGTGGAGCTGGCCAAAAATGAAGTGGTTGCGGAACTTGCCTGCCGGGATGGAAAATCGGAAGCGACCGTATGGACCTGCGACCTGTCCAAGGACTACGTGACGATCAACGCCGATTACCACACGTGACGGCGAAGAGTACCGGCGACCATGCTTCAAATTCGACTCCAGATCCGAGCGGGTCGAGCGACGTGGAATCGCATCGACGGCCGTTGCGAAACGCGGCCATCGCCTTCTTTTCCGCCTTGTTGTTTTTAATTATTTTGCGCCTTTCCTGGGGCTGGTACGCCCACCGGCAAATCCAGCAGATCATCGCCCTCGCCCATCGGCAGCATGAGCCGGCATCCGTCGAAGACCTGGCGGCGCAAGCCAGTCCGTCCCCCACCGGCGCGGCGGCGGTTTACATGAGTGCGACGACCCATCTGAAACTCAGCACCCCGCGATGGACCGGGCCGAAAAGTTATCTGGCGCTTCCTGCTGCCGACGACGCGACGGGGAACAAGATGGCCGGCGATGTGGCGCGCAATGCAGCGCTTCTGGCGCAGCTCCGCTCGGCCAGGAGTCTTCCCACCGGCTTTTGGGGGCCGCCGCTGGTCCATCCGGTGCGATCGGCATTCTTGCTCCGATTTTCCGGCATCTTTCAGCTTTCGAATTTGCTGGCCTGGCAATTGTGCCTCGAGCACGTGAAAGGCAACGATGACGAGGCTCTGGAGACCGCGCAGGACTGGCTCAAATACGGGCAAGTCATCGACGCTCGCGCTGGCCTGGGTGGACTGCGATGGTCGGCCCTCGCGATTCAGCGCGATGCGCTGGAGGCGCTGCGGGCCATCGCACCAAGCCTGCGAATTTCCGAGAATTCAACGGAGGGTTCTGTATCGCGGCAACAGGTGAAGGGGCTGATCGAAAAACTGCTTGACGAACGCGAAGTGCAGGAAGGTGGCGCGCGGGCATGGCTTTTCATGCGCGTCGTGGCTCTCGATGAAGCGCAGCCGGATGAAGTGGATGTTCATGCGGGGAACGCGCTGCTGGGCCGGTTGCTTCAACCCGCATTCGATCTTCGCGCTGCGCGCGATGCCCGCCGCGCTAACGCGTTTGCAACGGCAGCAAGCTGGCCCAATTTGCCCGAGGCACAAAACCACCTGCCGGCGGAAGTGGAGCAGGTCGAGCCATGGCTTCAGTCGGCGGCGCGCGCCCAGGTTGATTATGACCGGCTGGATCCTTCGCAGATTTCCGAACAGTTCCACGTGCTGACCGAGCGACGGGCCACCGCCACCATCCTGGCGATGCGACTTTATGCCGAGGACCATGATGGGCAATATCCACAGGCACTGAGTCAGCTCGTGCCGAAATATCTGCCGGACCTTCCTATCGATCCGATGGCCGCTAAAAACAGGCCGCTGCTGTATCAGATGCCCAAAGGCCCGCGCGCAACGGTCTTCTTATATAGCGTTGGAAATAATGGCATCGATGATGGCGGCCCGGCGGCGCATGTCCCCGTGCGCGACGTTGGCGATGGGCTTTGGGTGCAGGCGGATGTTATTTTTGCCGTGCCCCCCACATCAACACAGATCGCGCTGCCCTCAACCCGCCAGGCTCAAGACCACAATTGAGACAAACATCGCCGCCAGCACCGAAAGCAGACAACCGACCGCCAGCAATAGTGTTGCGACTGGCCAGGATGCGGCGGTGAGGACCAATCGCCCCGGTCCACAAAAGGTCGATCGCTGTAGCAGGATGAGCGTCGCAATCCACCAGGCAAGGAGCAGGATCGCAAGCCCTCCCACGCCGCCGAGCACGCACGCCTGGAAAAGGGAAAGTTCAAAGACCACCCTCGACGACCGCAACATCGTCAACCGCCACGCCATCGAAAGCGCAATCAACGGGATTGGCAGCAGGCAAAGCGGCGCGCTGGTGTACAGGCTCAAGAGCATATAGCGCGCCTGGCGCTCGCGCGGGATGCCCTTTGAATAAAAGAACAGCGCCGCCAGCCGGGAAGCGCTGGAGAGGAAAAACCAGAGCGCCCCCGCCGCCACGATGGCGACGCATGCCTCGGCCGCCCAGCCCAGCCACTCGCCATGAAGCGGCCGGTGATAGCCGTACATGGAGTGGAATTCCCAGATTGTTCCTCGGGCGAAAATGACATTTCCCCACCCGCCCGGCGCGCCGTAATGAATGAATGCGATGCCAAATGCCATCAAAACCAGCAGCGGCGTATACGCGATCAGCACCGTCGTCCGACGAAACTGTTTGGCATCTGCCCAATTCACCGGCCGGAGCGCCTCGCGCGCGAGCCGCGCCGGATGAAGCACTGCCAGCGTCCCCGTCCTGAAATAAGCGCGCAACGTCCCCAGCGTTTTGCGATGACTCCAGGGCAGCAGCGGCATATCCCGCCCGCCGCGCTCGATCTGCATGCCGCACTCGGGGCAGCGATCGCTGCTGATGGCGCGGAGATCGTAATTGCACGTCGGGCAAAATAGCCCTTCGTCATTGATGATGTGCGAAGCGTCAATCGACATTGGTGCGCTCATGCGGTCGCCGCCATGATACCTCCGTATGATCATGACGTAACCAATGCGAATTACATTCGCACGAGCGCGCGGAATGGCAATTCACTGCATCGAACAAGTAGCTTTCTTGTAGACGAGTTCGGCTCGTTCACCGAATGCTTCGCCTCCGGCGGTTCAGCAGCAGGAGCGCGGGGGGGAGAATTGTTGCCAGTGCCATCGGCTCAGGTAACTGCAGCGCATACTCCATGTAATATCCGAATCCCTGCCGGTTGTTGGGCCAGTAGGTGCCTTGGCCGGTGATCCAACCATCGTCGGAGATGGAATCGGCGGTTCGAAGATCCCACGGACTCGACGGGCCCAGCAAGCTGGTCAGGTCGACGATGGAGCCATCGGGATTCCAGTAGACAGCTCTGTTGATGCTGGAAAGAGCGGCGGATGTATGTGCCACGCCCACGACGATGCCGGAACTGTTCACATCATTGGCGCCGCTGTAGATGTAGCTGGGGAAGATGGAACTGAGCGACGAAAGTTCGCGAACCGCGTCGGTTGTGTCCCAGGCTGTCGCGACGTCGATGTAATTAAAGCCGGTACCCGGAACGGAGGCCACGTATTTGCGGGTGAAGCCGACCATCTCGCTGGTTTTGTTGATGGCGACGACCCTGCTCTCGGTGTAATCAGGACCGTAGAGGGTGTCAGTGCCCGTGCCCAGATTTGCCAATTCGAGCGCAGCAGTCTGACCCGGGAGCCAGGCGACAGCCCGTTGGCCTCGGGACTGTCCGCCGACGAATTTATAGGCGCTGCCAAACGTGACGCCGGCGGCGTTGATGCCGGTAGCGCGGACGTCTGCGGCTCCATTTGGGTCTGTTCCCAGGTTTCCAAGTTCGACCGGCGTGGTCGATCCCGCTGCCCATCGCACGGCACTGAAACTTCCCGAGAGACCGCGCGCGGGATTCACGACATCGCCGACGATCGTTCCTGCGTCATTGATGCCGGTGGCGTATCCCTCGGTGTAGCCGGTGCTGTTAACTCCCAGATCACCCAGCACGGTCGGCGTTCCATTGGCCGCCCACATAACCGGCCGGGTGCCGATGGACGTTGAGCCGCTGTATTTCTGAGTCAAGCCGACGACGACGCCCGAGGAGTTGGCTGAATTCGCGTTGTTGAGCGCATATCCGCTGGAAAGTGTGAAGGGTGACGGCAGCTCAGCCACCAGCGCGCCGGAGGCATTCCAGCGCACCGCGCGCTGGCCAAGATCGGTACCGTCGCTGGCGTACTTCTCGGCATAGCCGATTATCTGGCCTGTCGATGTGACATTTGTCAGCCATGCGTCGGAATATCCGGCCGGAGTTGTGCTCAGGGGTTGCATCGTGGTAACCGAGCCATTCGTATCCCACAGGAGCACACGCGAGCCAACATTCGTGCCAGCCGAACCAGCATTGACGTAGAATCGCCCGATGGAAGTTCCACCTCCAAGAGAAGAAATCTGCGGTGAAACTGAGAACGGAATGCTATAGAAGACGTTGGGACCGACCGTCGGCCCCGCGTAAAGCACCGCTGGATCTGCTCGGCAAATACCGGCTGCAATCGCAATACTCGCAATGGTTGTGCATAACGCGGAAACTCTGTGCGAACGCTTGCGCACCCCAATTTGAAGTCCCCTGCCCATTTCCCTTTCTCCTCTCCAAGTACAATGAAAAGCCCTGACGTGATTGAACCAGTTACAGTCATAAATTGACAATCAACTGGATCGTGATGGACCGCACTTTAACGGTTGCCACCGGGCTTAGTCAATTCGGAAATGAATTTGCATTTCTTTTGTGCGGCATATGAAGATATCCACACCGATGCGAAACCGCTGCTGTCTAACAAATTTTCGCGGATGCTGTTGTTTTGCGCCAGCTGCCTGGGAGGCGCCTTAAATCTCATCGTGAGAGAGAACGTTGCGAAACTTCGCCGCGCCCACCGCCCAAATCGCTTGCGCCTTCGCGACCCAACGCGCCGAAACCTCCCTCTTCATCGCCCCTGCTCGCGACCAAAATCTATTGATGCCCATTCTTCTCTGCGCTACGTACCCGTTGGCGTTTCATCCCATCGGCCTCCAGGCGCGTAGCCGCACAACCAGTTCAATGCGAAATGGCGCTCCATCGTGATGGACCGGATCTTCGCCCACTCCTGCTCGGACAGATCTCGATAAGCCTTACCGAAGGCGGGAAAATCTCCGTTAATCGGCTCGTCGATCACGCCGTCCTGGGCGGCCTTCGTGGCAGCGAGTCGCACGATGTCGTCGAAGGATCGTAAGCCGCGTCGCCTGAAGTCTGGGTTTGAAGGAAACGGCTCGCCGCGCTCGATCAACTCACGCGTGCGACTGCGCCAATGCCAGAGTTCCGCGACGTCTCGCCGGCGATCGATTTCCGGCTGGGGGCGGAGCTCCGCCGTCGCAATGAATTCTGAAGGATCCTTCGGAAGGGACTTGAGGAATTGCGGATTCACGTCGACATCGTATGGCGGGAGGTTTGCAATTCTTCTCAGGGCCCACGCCAGCACGAGAGCCGCTTCGATCCGCCATGACGCCTCAATTCGCTGCTTCTGCGTCATCGTGATGGCGGTTGAGGAGAAGAATGTTCGCTCATCAGGTGAAACCTGATCCCACAATTTGTAGGTACGAAGCGCATTCTGCAAAACGTTCCTCGTTTGCTCGACTTCACGTGTGAAGTTCGCTTTTTCTTCTTCGTTTCCACCTTCGTAAATCGCCTGCATCATCCCGCGCGGCATGGCGGTCGTCGCATGAAGGACGACGAACTTAAGGATTGCCAGCCGGCGGGCGGCATCATGGCTGTCTGGTCGTCGGGACATTCATTCAATTGTACTTACAGCTCTCAATGCAAACGAGCGGATCGAACTTTGCCCTTGCGTTACAGAGCTCTCATAAATTGAACCAGATCGGATTTCTCCTGTGCATTGAGTTTGGTACCCAGGACGATGTTGAAGAATTCAACCGTATCTTCAAGCGTCAGGCACCTGCCATCGTGAAGATAAGGCGGGCTTTCCTTGATGCCGCGGAGGGTGAAGGTCTTGATCGGTCCATCGCCCGGCTCATTGAGGAATCGCTCTAGATGTAAATCGTGCATCTGCTGATCCATGTACGATTCCTGCGATAGATGGCAGCTCGCGCATTGCCCTTTGCCAAAGAAGATGGCCTCGCCTCGTTTCTCCGCTTCGGTGGCTTTGGCGGGATTGAGGCGATTGGTCGCGGGATCGAGCTTCGGGGCAGGCGGAAAGTCGAACATGTTCTGCAACTGTGCCATGTGACTGACCTGCACACGGTCGAGAATGACGACGCCTTTCTTGAAGGCATGAATCTGGTCGCCATTGAAGTAGGCGGTGCGGAATTCAAACTCGGAAAAATCCTCGACACTGCGAAGGGAGCGCTTAGAGCCGTGAATCTGCTGGTTGAAGAGCCCGCGCAGGCTGACCGTGTCGAGCCGGAAGCGCCGCTCCTGGGGACGTTCATCGGGACTGAGATGGAATTGTCCGGTCGTATGGCCATTCACATGACAATCCAGACACGCGACGCCCAGCGATGCCTGAGCCGATTTGCGGTCATCAGTCGGATTGAATTCTTCCTGCGGGAAGGGAGTCAGAAGCATTCGGAAGCCGTCCAGTTGGACCGGCGTGAGGATGTCTTTGAAAAGTCGATAGTAATTGTTGATCGAGACGACTTCTCCGCGCGAGACATCGCCGAGCTCGGGGCGATTCTGAAGGAAAATCGCCGGCGGAAATTCTGGGAGAAATGCTTCGGGGATGTCGAAGTCCACATCAAATCGCTGTAGGCGCGGAAACATGGCAATCTGAACCTGCGGGAAAACCTGGCCGCCGGTCGCTTGCTTGGGATGTGGCAGCGAAGGATAAGGAAAGACGTCGGCCTTTTTGATCTCATCCGGCGACATCGACGCCAGCTTCTCCCATGTCATTCCCGCCTTGAGCCGGGCGGTCGGGCCGACACAAATTGGCTTACCTCGCGTCATCTTTACGGCAGGATCGAGCTTGGGAGTCAGATCGTATCGGGACTCGAGCAGCGCCTGTTGCGCCGCCATCACCTTGGGCTTTTCGGCAACATCCTGTGCCATGACCTGCTCGAATGTCGTCATGGGTTTGTCGGAGTTCAGAGGATCGCGGTAAAAATCGAAGCCGGAATTCTTCCCTTCCTTCGGCTGAGCCTTGAAGGCAGGTGAAATCGGCATCGCAGCAGTCGCTTTGAATTCATCAGAACGATCATGTTGCGATTTCTGCTGCTCGGGTTGCGTGGTTGGGGCCGCCTGCGGTGTTTGGGCCGCGGCAACCGCATCATACGGCGCGCTGGCCGGTGGATTCGATCCATTCGGTTGCGACTTCACTGCCTGGGCGCATGCCCAAACGGCCAATCCCAGCGACAAAGCAAACAGGTAAAGACCGATTCGAGGCAGCCCATTTTTTCGGTGCATAGCGTCCTTTTGTGGTGCGGAATCCGCCGGCAAGATGAATGCCAGCGGAGTTTGCTACGTCTAGATTTTGCAGTGCGATGATTGGTCGCCCTCTCAACGAGGCACATCAAGTATGGAACCAGCCACCAGTGCTTCTTCCCGCTCCGCCTCACCCTTCCGGCGATTGAAGCGATGGACCTTCCTTTTTGTCTTGCTCGTCGCCTGTCTGGTGGCAACGCGTTACGGATGGGATGCCTTGGCCGATCGGCGGATCGCGGAATTGGAACGGCGCGCGCATGCGATGGGCCAGCCGTTGCTGTTGAGCGACTTTACGCCGGAGGTGATATCCGATGCCGACAATGCGGCAGTGCCGATCGGGCAGGCCCTCACAATGTACGCAGCCAGGCCATCGTCCAGAAATCGAGTGATTCCAAGTTTTACTTCGGACGAAGACGCGCCGATTGCGGAGGCCGATTTACCGGCCATTTCAAGCTGCATTAATCCATATCAGGCCGAGCGAAACCTCGTTCGGTCGGCAAGAGCTCGGCCGCAAATGGTGTGGAACCGGCCTTTGATTTCGCCGATTTACCGGCAGTTGCTGCCTCAAGCATCTGCTTCATATTCCATTTCGGAAATCCTGCTGCTTGCCGCCGAAGATGCGTACGCACGGTCTGACGATGGCGAGATGCTGGAAGACATCCGCGATCTTCTGCTGCTGCAAAAAGCGATCGATTGCTATTACCCGGTGCCGGTGACGCACATGGTCGCAATGGGAATAGGCGGGCGGGCGACGGTTGCGGTTCGTCGCTCGGCCATGAGCTTGCAGATTGCAGACGATGCAAAATCTGGCGCTACGCCGCGGCAAGTTAAGGCGCTGATTGCTGATCTGCTTGACGAGAGTGCTATGCAGAAGAACGGCATCCGCGCTTTTTTTGGCGAAGCGGCGATGATCCTGGACGCCGCGCCCTATGAGACCGCGTGGCTCCATCCGGCACCCGTCACCTGGCTGTTTGAGCCGATGTACAAGGCAGATGCCCAGAGGAAGGCGGCAATCAACATCGCCAATGCTCAATCATTTCAGAAAGCGACTTGGCCGGCGGTGCATGCTGAACTCAAATCGGAAACGTTGCTGGACGCGTCGCTGCTGGAATCGTTTACACATCCGATGTTCCGAAGCATCAGTTACGACCCTGATCGGTGGCCAACGCTTCATTTCCAGCATCTGGCCGAGCGGCGCATCGCGGCCGTGATGCTGGCGCTGCGACTCTATCAGCACGATCATGCCGATGCCCTGCCGCGATCGCTGACAGAACTTGTGCCGAAGTATTTGCCGACTATTCCCGCCGATCCGTTCCATCCAGCGGGAAAACCGTTGCGATACCTTCCGCTTCACGACCCGCCGATCATCTACAGTGTTAGCGATAATGGAGCCGACGACGGAGGATCGGAGAAGCCGATGCCGGGGCAAAAATTGACGGGAAACGGTGTAACGGTGAACCGCTGGCTCGAGAGAGATGCGGTCTTTTCGCTCAAACCGGTCCCGCGTTTACTTCAAGCTCAGAATCATCAGGGCCAGGTAGAGAGCGGCAAAGGGGAGCAGGACGAGAAATAAGAATGCGACGATCACCCATGCGGCTGGCAGACCAATAACGGCAGCGAAAACGCGCCCTGACCCGCAGGCAGTCGTCCTTTTCAGAAGCACGATCGTGCTGCTGAACCAGCCACCGATTTGGAGCCCGAGAATAAGAATGGTCGCGACCACCAGAAGCTCGGTGAGTCGGTCGATCACGCGCACCTGAAAGGACATATCCCATCGATGATTCGAGATCATCCAAGCCGCGATGATTAACGTCATCGGAATGGCAGACACAGCCAACGGCGCGGAGGCGTAATAGCTCAGAGCGACAGCACGTTCCCTTCGCGTCTCTGAAATGCCTAATGACCAAAAGAAATATTGTGCCACGCTCGTGATTGCCATCAGAAATAACCACAGGCAACCCGCGAAGATCACGACCAGAAGCCACTCGAGCAAATAGCCGAAGCGCGCCGCAACAGGCGGAAAACCAGAGCTGAAGTAATCGCGTCCATAATAAATGATGTATGCGACCCCAATCACCACCGCCGGCACAAACGTGAACAAGACCGTCACGCGCTGAAAGGCGCGAGCATCGCGCAAATCCACCGGCGACGCCACGCACATCGCCATCCGACCCGGATGGCGCCAGGCGAGCCAAGCGGTGCGCTGATAGGCGCGGATGTTTCCCAGCCGATCGCGATGTGCCCAGGGAATCTGCGATTGCGCCAGAGCCGCGCGATCGATCTGGAAGCCGGATTCGGGGCAGCGATCGCCGACCAGAGCGCGCAGATCATAATCGCACGCCGGGCAGCGCAGCTCCGCGCCCCCGGGATCCTCCGGCACCTGTCTGGCGTCTAAAGCAATGCTCATTGTGCAACATGATACAATGACGGGAGGGAATGCGTCCGCTTGTAGAATAAGGCAAGGAATCAAGTGTTTATCAAAGGACGATGTTGTCTTTTCTGCGCGTCCGCAATCGTCAATTCCAGCTCAAAATCATCAAAGCTATGAAGAGAAATGACATCGGTAGCACACCAAGAAACAGTGCGGCAAGAATCGCCCAGCAGACCGGCAATCCCGCGCCGAGGGCAGTAAGCCGAGTTGCTCCGCAAACGGTGCTCTTCTTCAGCAAAACCAGCGTGGTGAAAACCCACCCGCCAATTTGCAGCAGCGCGAGCAATCCGGCAGCAATCTCCAACCCCGGCACCACAGGTTCGAGCCACGAACTTCCGATGGGAATCTGCTGGCAATACTGATTGACCAGCGCCGCGGCGCCCAGCAGCATCAGCGTGAGAACAAGCGTCGAAAGGGGCGCACAGGCGTAATAGCTGATCGCGATCGCTCGATTCTGCCGGCTCACCGAGAGCGATTTGGGATGGAAGAAGTAACTGGCGACGCCGGTGGCGGTGAGAAGAAACAGCCAGCCGGAGACGGCGACGACGAGGTAGAGCAGCAGTTGCAGAATGTAGCCGGTTTTCTGCGGGCCGTGCGTGAGATCGAAGAAATCGAAGCGCGTGTTGTTGTTGGCGATCAATGCCCCCACGCCTAGAACCAGCAGCGGAAAATAGGCGAGAAAAACCGTCACTCGCTGGAATCGCTTCGCATCCCGCAATTCCACGGGCATCGCCACGTTCTGCGCGAGCGCAGACGGATGCCGCCAGGCGAGCATCACGGTTCTGCAATAAGCGCGCACCCGGCCAATCTGCGCGCGATGCACCCACGGGATGCGCGAAACCGAAAGGCGCTGCCGATCGACGAGCAGCCCGCATTCGGGGCAGCGATCGCCCGCGAGCGCGCGCAGATCGTAATCACATGCCGGGCAGCGAAGCTCGATAGGTTCCACATCGTCGGGTGTTTCCCCATCCTTCTGCAACTTGCTCATACCGATGTAGATGATACTCCAAATTCAATGGATATTCCGCATTCTCTTTCGTGCTGTTGAACAACGTGTCTGACGGTCCAAGTGAGGACTCGTATTCGATTACCTCACGCTTTGGACCGCCGACAGTCGCCGGATACTCGCTTGCGCCTTCGCGGCCGGTTCAGCGATTGAATTCGGCGCATCCGTCGCGAAGCGACTGTGTTAAGGGTCAAGGGTTTGCGGCCAGTTTTTTGACGACGTTGAGTTCGTCCCAGCTCAAGCCATCGCGGATCATGGCGTTGAGCAGCGACAGCAGTTTGCGCATGCA
>Ga0134128_10001009_pt1 | contig 37786 bp, 35 predicted proteins | sample KB31754_FD_96462 | JGI IMG/M metagenome (GOLD analysis project Ga0134128, IMG submission 96462) | Terrestrial soil microbial communities with excess Nitrogen fertilizer from Kellogg Biological Station, Michigan, USA - KB3-175-4 | ecosystem: Environmental > Terrestrial > Soil > Unclassified ...
GTTACTCACCCGTACGCCACTGTACTCACCAGATTGCTCCGGCTTTCTCGTTCGACTTGCATGTGTTAGGCGCGCCGCCAGCGTTGATTCTGAGCCGGGATCAAACTCTCGTTTGAAGTTTACGACAACCAACCCCCTAAAGGGCCGGCCATCTATACTGTAGAAATCGCCCCGGTTTACTCAGAGTTTCTGACGAAGTCGCGATAACTGACATCCCTCTTACAGGCTGCCCGCTACCGCTTTTTTCTTTACTGCATCCAACCAGATTGTCAAAGATCTGCACGTTGGGCGACAACATCCTAATGCCATCGCTTACCGCGGGCCTCGAAACTTGTTCCGGCGCGCAAGCCACCAAAGGCTCGCCCTACCGGGAAAATTTAGAGAAATTAAAAAGAGCCAAACAGGAAGGCCGTATTCCGCTTCGACGGTGGCCCGCCGAAGTTTTGTTACCGTTCCTTACTAGAGGATTCTTATTACTTGTACCACAGCATCAGGCATTTGGCAACCGCCAGTTGCCCGGGCTGCGTTCCTCAATTGCGTTCTTGACCAGAATATCAAGGGCTCCCGGGAATTGCAATAGTTTTATTATCACGCTTCCGTACTTTTTTATCCGAAATTCTCAAGCCCTCCCAAACCCTTGAAAATACGCCCTCTGCACGCCATCCCCGCAATGGCTACAATAGTCCCATGTGGCCGTCTGTGGCCTTCTTCGCGCTGGTTCTCCAAGCCACTCCTGACTCGCTGTTGAGCCGCGTCACCGAAGAAGCTTCCATCTTTCAACAGAACATGCCCGAGGCCCTCTCCCAGGAGACCTTGCAGCAGCGCTCCCTCCTTCCTCCCTCCCGCTTCCGCCCGCGCACCGGTAACGCCGTCAATGACGCCCCCAAACTCCGCCTGCGCGTTCGCGAAATCGTCTCCGAATACAGCGTAGGCCACCTCAAGGATTCCGACTCTACCGATCTTGTCGAGTTCCGCCAGGTCATCTCCGTCGACGGAAAACCCGTGCAGTCCGCCGATGCGGCCCGACGCGCCCTATCCCTCGACATGCAATCCGCCGACGACCGCATCCGCAAGCGCATGCTGGAGGAATTCGCCAAAAACGGACTCGTCGATATCGCCACCGACTACGGCCTCATCCTCCTCGCCTTCACGCCGCGCGGCATCGAAAATATGACCCTGCAACCGGCCGGTGAAACGCAGATCGGCGCCGACCGCGCGCTCGGCTTCGCCTGGAAGCAGAAGACAGCGGCCGGCGGCGAACTCGAATTTCACGGCCGCCAGGCGGCGCATCGCGCGCTGCAAGGCATGTTGTGGGTACGTGCAGCCGATGGTCTCCCGCTGCGCATCTCCGCCTTTGCCGACCATATCGATCCGGCGCACCACGAGATCCGCGACGAAGCGACCGTCGATTACGCGCCTTCTGCTCACGGTTTCCTCACCCCGGCGAGCGTGGTCCACCGGCACATCGTCGATCGCCGGCTCATCACCGAGAACCTCTACCGTTACGCTCCCTTCAAATTGTTCAGCGCCGATGCCGACATCAAGTTCACGGAGATCCCCGACATGCCGCCGGCTGCGCCGCCCGCGCCGGTGAAGAAGAAATGAGGCCCGTCGTTTACCTGCACGGGTTCGCTTCCGGCCCCACATCGAGCAAGGCGCGCTTCTTCAAACAGCGGCTTGAGGCCGCGGGCATCCCCGTCACAGTGCCCGACCTGGCGGCAGGCGACTTCCCGCACCTCACCATCACCGGGCAACTCCGTGTCCTGCAGCAGGCCGCCGGCGCCGGACCGGTCTCGTTGATGGGCTCGAGCATGGGCGGCTATCTCGCGGCATTGTACGCCGCGCGTCATCCGGAGGTGGAACGTCTGGTGCTGATGGCGCCCGGCTTCCGATTTGCGACGCGCTGGCCGGAGCTGCAGGGCGCCGAAGCCATGGAACAGTGGCGCCGCACCGGATCGATGGAGGTCTTCCACTACGCCGAGAATCGCCCGATGCAGCTTTCAACCGATATCATCACGGACTCCGAGCAATACGAAGGCGAGCCCGCTTTTCAGCAGCCGGCCCTCATTTTCCACGGAATCCACGACGATGTGGTTCCCATCGAGTACTCGCGCCAATTCGCCGCCGGACGAAAGAATGTCCAACTCTTCGAGATGGACGCCGGGCACGATCTGCTGAACATGCTGGAACCGATAGCGGCCAAAACTCTGGACTGGTTCCAGTAACGACCGGCCTCCCGGCCGGTCGCAAATTTTCTTGTGTGAACCGAACTGCGCACGTGGCAACAGGAATCTTTCCTGTTGCGGCGAGCGAAGCGCGCCAGCGTTGCCAGAATCCTCTTCGAGCCGTCGCGCGCCGCGCGACCCGACAGGAAGGATTCCTGTGGGCACGAGGCGTCGCCACCCCGCCCTTACTCTCCCACGTTCGTCTTCTGACCCGACGGCGCAGCCAGTGACAAAGCCATCGTCGCCCACCCCGTCCCGGCAGCCGAAATAAACTGATCCACGCCGTGCGGGAAGCCGTTCTCGAAGTAGGGCTGGAACCCGGCGGCGCGCGTTTTCACGTGCCACGATCCATCCTCGTGCTGCGTAGCGAGAAGGTACTTCACACCCTTCTGATACGCGGCGTCGGTAACCGGCAGTCCGGACGCCTGAAGCGCGACCATCGCCAATCCCGTTGTGAACGCATTGCTCTCCATCGTCGCCAGATCGCCCCATCCTCCGTCGGCACGCTGCATGGCGAGCACTTCCGCGCGCACCTTGGCAGCGGCGTCCTTTCTTCCTGCCCAACTCAGGCCGAGCAGCTTGAAAGCGGCTTCATAATGCGTGTCCGGCTTGGACTCGGAGAGCCAGTCCGCGGCGCGCTGCACGGAGCGCTGGAACGCGGCCTTATCCACATTCGGCGAATACAACTGCAGGGCACGAAGTGCGATTGCGGCTTGGGTAACCGCAGTCCCGCAAAGCGGCGGACGCGATTCCGGCCCCACGGGCCAGCTTCCATCGAGAGCCTGGTGGCTCTGAATGAACATGGCGACCGCATCGGTGGAAAGATCAGCCTTCACCTTGTCCTCCCCGAAACCGGTCAGGACATACCCGATGATCACCGGACTTGCGTTCAATACCGGAACCAGCATGCCCTGATGCAGAACGTCGCGAGCACCCGTGAGCATCGCCTGATGCACCTGAATCTGCTGGGCTGCGATTTTCTCATTCACGCGGAAGCCATGCCTCCGGGCGGCGGCGACGGCCATCTCGGTGATGCTGTTGTTGTGGCAGGAGAAGCATCCGGCCTTCATCGGGAAGTTCGCGTCGGTGGTCTGTAACAGCGTAAGGGCCGATTCCACAGCCTTCTGAATGGTGTTTCCGGAGCGCATCACGGCCGGTTCGACAGTCATTCCGCCGGAGGAAGGCGCACCGGCCTTGACCAGGACGTCCACCACCGGGGTGTTGCCGTGCATCCGCGCCATATCGAGCGCGGTCAAGCCGCTGTCCCCCGATTTAGCATGCCCGCTGCGAAACTTCACATCCGCGCCCTTCGCCACCAGCAGCTTAATGTTTTCCGGCGACAACTGATCGGTGGTGGCCGCATACAGCAGCGCGGTGCGTCCCGAGGGATCGAGCGCGTTGGGATCGGCGCCATGGTCCAGCAGCATTTTCGTAAAGCTCGGAACATTGAGTGCGGACGCGAGCTGAAGCGCGACGGTGTACTGTTTGGCATCCGGGTTCGCGGCGACCACCAGATCCACGCACTTCATGCACTTGGTGACATACGCGTATGGCATGGCGTAGCCGGCGACATTCTTTACGTCGGCGCCCGCGGCCTGCAGTGCCTGCATGCCGGCAAGGTCGCCGGCCAGGGCGGCTTCCAGGAATGGCGTCGATTCGGCATCCACATTCGAGCCCGGGTTCGGATTGGCTTTGTGCGCCAGCAGCAATTTCACCGTCGCCGAGTTGCCCTGCCGGCCCGCGGCGATCATCAGCGGAGTGCGGAAATCAGCGGACTTCGCGTTTACATCCGCGCCGTTATCCACCAAAACCTTGGTCTTCGCCAAATCGAGAGCCGCCCACATCAGCGCCGTGGCTCCCGCGTCGTTCTTCGCATTCACGTTCGCGCCCTGCTTGATGAGGTGTTCGAGCGCCGGCGCATCGGCGTAGAGGACGGCGTACATAAACGGCGTCGAGCCTTCCGGGCCGCGCGCGTTGAGGATTTTCGGATCGGCAGAGACCGTCTTGTGGAACGCGGCCATGTCACCCGTGCGAAGGGTCTCGACAAGCGAGACGGCTTTCGGATCGATAGGCGGGAGCGGCTTCTCGTTAGCCAGCGCATCGGGCCACGGCGCGCCCTGCTCAATCCAAGCCTTAATGGTCGCGATCTGTTCCGGCTTCAGCGGCCCGGTCGGAGGCATCTGCATGCCGAACTCGTTGCCCGTCAGGCGATGGAGAAGCAGACTGTTTTCCGCGTTCCCCGGTTGGATGCGGCGGCTGCCCGGCTTCATCACCGAACTGCGCTGGTCTACCCGCAAGCCGTTGGTCTGCTTGTTGGGTCCATGGCATCCGATGCAGTTCTGCCGGAAGATCGGCGCTACATCGCGGCCGAAGTCTACTTTCGCGGGCTGCGCAAATGCAGGCAAACAAAGAGTGAGGATTGTACAGATTCGAAACATTGGTTCCCTCCGATACGTGTGCGTTCGAGTATATACCGGAAAGGTGCCGGAGCGTCAGGAATTATCGCACTGGCGGGGAAATTGGGGTACCGGTATCCGGCACCCCAAAAGGACTCGTGATTACCAGACGCGACAGGCGTTTACCGGAGCCATCGGCTGGCCCGCTTTGCAGGAGAAGGCTTGGCGAAACTCCGGCATATTCCGGACCACCCCATTCACGCGATCGCGCGCCGGGGAGTGCGGGTCCGTCTGGACTTGCATGCGCAGCGCTTCGGGGCGCGTATTGTCGCACCAGATCTGGCCGAAGGCGAGAAAGAAGCGCTGCTCCGGGGTAAAGTCGCCGATCACCGGTTTCTTTCCGGCCAGCTTGTTCTCCAGAGCCATTAAGGCAACGCGCGCGCCCCCGTTATCCGCCGTATTTTCGCCCAGCGTGAGTTGCCCGTTGACATGCACCTCCGGCGCAACCGTGAAGTCCGAATACTCCTTCACCAGACACGCCGTGCGAGTTTCGAATTCCTTCGCATCCTGCGGCGTCCACCAATCGTGCAGATTGCCCTTGGCGTCGAACTGGCGGCCTTCATCGTCGAACCCGTGCGTCAATTCGTGACCGATCACCGACCCGATTCCACCATAGTTGACTGCATCGTCGGCGTCCTGCTGGTAGAAGGGCGGCTGGAGGATGCCGGCCGGGAAATTGATGTTGTTCATCGTGGGGTCGTAATAGGCGTTGACGGTGGGCGGCGTCATGTCCAACTCGGAACGATCGACGGGCTTGCCGATCTTGTTCATCTGCCGCTGGAATTCGAATTGGTCCGCGCGGATGCCGTTGCCCATCGGGTCGTCGCGCTTGACGACCACGCTCGAGTAGTCGCGCCACTTATCGGGGTAGCCGATTTTATTGGCGACCGCCTTCAGCTTGATCTCGGCCTGTTGTTTGGTCGCGGCGCTCATCCAGGAAAGATTGCGGATATCGTCGCCCAGAGTTTTCTCGATCTCGTTCACCATCTGCAGGGTGCGTTCCTTGCCCTGCTTGCCGAAGGTGCGCTCCACGAACTTCTGGCCGAGGGCCTCGCCGAGTTGCGCGTTGGTGTAATCGACGCAGCGCTTCCAGCGCGGACGCATCTCCTTCTGCCCGGTGAGAGTCTTGCCGTAGAAATCGAAATTCTCCTTGAGGAACGCCGACGGCAGCAGTCCCGCCTGGCTATGGAGCAGATGCCAGGTCAGGTAGGTCTTCCAGTGATCCATGGATTCGCTCTGAATGAGCGAGTTCATAGCCTTGAAAAAATCCGGCCATGCGACGTTGACGCTGTCGAAGGAAGGCGCGTGGGCGTCCACAATGTAGCGGTTCCAATCGAAGCTGGGGGCGAGCGAGGCGAGAGCGCCACGCGTCATCTTGTGATACTGCTTTTCGGGATCCCTCCGCGACACCAGATCGAGCGATCCCTTGGCGAGAGCCGTTTCCATCGCCATCACGGTATCCGCGTCGACCTTCGCCTGAGCTGGCTTTTCGCCGGCGAGCTCAAAGATGTGCTGCACGTGGACAACGTACTTTTGGCGGATTTCGATGCTCTTGGGGTCCTCTTTGAGGTAGTAATCGCGTTCAGGCAAGCCCAGACCGCCCTGGTCCGCCTGGGCGATGTTCATGTTGGCGTCTTTGAAGTCGGCTCCGGCGCCGAATTCAAACAGGCTCTCGACGCCCGCGCGATGCAAGTGTGCGATCTCGGCGGCGAGCTCGCCCTTTTCCTTCAGGGCGCGTATGCGGGCCAGTTCAGGCTCCAGCGGTTTGATGCCTGCGGCTTCGATGCCCTTTTCGTCCATGCACGCGGCGTAATAATCGCCGATCTTCTGGGTGATGGCGTCGCGGTTGGGCGCTGGCTTGGCCGATTCTTCGAGGATGTCATGGAGCACGTCCCGATTGCGTTCCTCCAGTTCGCTGAAGCGTCCCCAGCGGGCCTGGTCCGGCGGAATGGGATTGCGTTTGATCCAGCCGCCGCAGGCATACTGGTAAAAATCGTCGCACGGGCTGACCGACTTATCGATATTGCTGAGGTCAAAGCGGAGAGAGCTCTCGCGGGAAGGGGGCGCCGCCGGGTTCTGCTGCGGCACCGGACCCGGCTGTTTGGGAACAGGGGGCTGGGTAGAAGGCGGCTTTTGTTGAGCAAAGGCGGCCAGAGCGGCCAGAATCAGAGCGGCGACAGTCTTGCGCACGACGAATAACCTCACCTCTAATTCTACGTTGCAGCGGCAATTTGGGTGCGCAACGTTGGGGTGTTATACTTGCCGACTGTAATCCCTATGGCTAACCTTTTTGTTCGTAAGCCGCTGAACATGCTCGTGTCCGAGGCCCAGGAGACCGGCGAGAATAGTTTGAAGCGCACGTTGGGTGTGTTTCAGTTGACCGCTCTCGGCGTGGGCGCGATCATCGGCGCTGGCATTTTCGTCATGGCCGGGCTGGGCGCGCACTACGCCGGTCCGGGCCTGATGCTCTCCTTCGTGCTGAGCGGTTTGGGATGCGCATTCGCCGGCCTCTGCTACGCCGAGTTCGCCGCCATGATTCCGCTGGCGGGCAGCGCGTATACATATGCTTATGCCACGCTCGGCGAAATCTTCGCGTGGATCATCGGCTGGGATCTGACGCTCGAATATGCCATGGGGGCCAGCACGGTGTCTTCGGGCTGGTCCAATCACTTCATCGAACTGCTGGACATCTTCCATATCCAAATGCCGCTCTGGCTGGCTTATGACCACTGGACCGCGCTGCGCACGGCGGAGAACATGATCGCACGGCAGATTGCGGGGACGGATTCTTCACTGGTAGCGGGTTCGCAGGCGTTCCTCGACCGAGTAGGCAAGATTGTCGCGGCACAGTCGCCGGACCTGTTGCAGCGGGCGCATCAATTGGTGAACGCGCCGCACATCTTCGGCGTGGAGATCGGGTTCAACCTGCCCGCGTTCCTGATAGCGCTGGTCATCACCGCGATTTTGACTGTCGGCATCAAAGAGAGCGCGCGCTTCAACGCCACCATCGTGGTGATCAAGGTAGCGGTGGTGCTGTTCGTCATCGGGCTCGGCATTACGTACATCAACACCGCCAATTGGGGCCACGACTGGAGCAGTTTCGCTCCCATGGGCTTCAGCGGCGTCGGCGCGGGCGCGGCATACATATTCTTCGCATACATCGGGTTCGACGCGGTATCGACGACGGCGCAGGAGGCCAAGAATCCACAGCGCGATTTGCCGATCGGCATCATCGTCTCTCTGCTGGTTTGTACAGTCTTGTATATCTCGGTAGCGGCGGTGCTCACCGGCATGGTGCCGTGGCAGGACGTGAACATCGAAGCGCCCATCGCTCGCGCATTTTTGGATCGCGGCCTGACGACGGCATCCCATATCATCACGCTGGGCGCCCTCGCCGGCCTGACGAGCGTCATGCTGGTGATGCTTTTGGGCCAGACCCGCGTGCTGTACGCGATGGCGAACGACGGTCTGCTGCCGAAGCGTTTTTTCGCGGCCATTCACCCGAAGTTCCGCACGCCGTGGAAGAACACGATTCTGGTGGGGCTGATCGCGGCAATCGTCGGCAGCGTGACCCCGATCGACGACATCGGCAAGATGGTGAACATCGGAACGCTGCTGGCATTTGTGATCGTATGCCTGGCGGTGATCGTTCTGCGCAGGACGGATCCGGCGCAGCCGCGGCCGTTCCGCACGCCCTGGGTTCCGCTTGTGCCTTTGCTGGGCGTCGGTTTCAACGGCTACATGATGTACAAGCTGGGCTGGGTAAACTGGGCTCGGCTCTTCATTTGGCTCGGCATCGGCCTGATTGTCTACTTCTCATACAGTCGGCATAACAGCCGCGTTCAGGCAGCGCTCGCGGCGAAAAAGCGGTAATTCAGGATTCCTGACGGCACGGGGAGGCCAGCCTACCCTACTTTGAAGCCTTCCCACCGGGCGACTACTGCGCTGGCGAGGCAGTTGCCTAATACGTTGATTCCGGTTCTGGCCATGTCCAAAACTGCATCGACCCCCAGCAAAACCGCTACGCCTTCCATCGGCAGGTTGAAGGTGGCCAGCGTTCCGGCGAGGATCACCAGGGCTGCTCTGGGGACTCCGGCGACTCCTTTGCTCGTCAGCATCAGGGTGAGCATCATGAGGAGCTGATCGCCAATTCCGAGATTCTTTCCCGCGGCCTGCGCTACGAACACGGAAGCCAGTGAAAGGTAGAGCGCGCTCCCCACGAGATTGAAGCTGTAGCCCGCCGGAATCACGAAGCCGACAATGTGCTTCGGCACTCCGAACCGCTCCATGTTTTCGAGCGCGAGCGGGAGGGCGGCTTCACTGGACGCCGTCGAAAAGCCGATCAGGAAGGGCTCGCGCACAGCCCTCCAAAAACGCGCGGCGGGGATTCTCAACAGCGGAAGCGCGGGCGCGAGCACCAGCAGAACGCAGAGGAAGCTTGACACATACATCGTCAGGATGAGCGTGCCAAGGCCGAAGAGCACTCCGAGCCCTTTGCTTCCCACGGTGACCGCGATAGCCGCGCCGACGCCTAAAGGCGCAAGGTACATGACGTACGTCGTATAGCGGAACATCACTTCGGCGAGCGACCCGCAGAAATCGATCACCGGTTGCGCCTTCGCTCCGATGGCTGCGCAGGCTGCGCCGAAGAGAAATGCAAACACGACGATCTGCAGCGCGTCGTTGCGAGCCATGGCATCCATGATGCTCGATGGAAAGATGTGTTCCAGCACGCTCGCGAAAGTGGTCTGCGACGCCGGCAGCGCTGCTTCGGCGGCCGTTCGCTGGATGGGGATTCCGATGCCGGGACGGACGAGATTCACCGCGGCCAACCCGAGAAACAGCGCGAGCGTAGTGACGATTTCGAAATACAGGAGCGCCTTGCCGCCGATTCTGCCCATGCGCTTCATATCCCCGCCGCCGGCAATGCCGACCACCAGCGTGGAGAAGATCAGCGGGGCGATGATGGAGCGGATCAGGCGAAGAAATACGTTGCTGACGGGTGACAGTTGCTTCGCGAACCCCGGGACTGCCACGCCGAGCAGAACGCCCGCGGCCATTCCGATAAAAATCCAAGCGGTGAGAGACAGCCGTTTCATCGTTCGCCCCATTTCAGTTTTTGGCGCAGCACGTCAAAGAACATCATGCGCGGCGGCCGTATGAGCAGCAGTGCGTGGTCGGAACTTTTGCAGACGACAGTGTCGTGTTCGCGGATGGGCGTGCCCACCTGACCATCGATGGTGAGGTACACGCTTTCGTCGGGCCCTTTGGAAATGATGCGGACGACGCTGGTTTCGGGCACCAACACCGGGCGGTTGGTGAGCATGTGCGGACAGATCGGCGTGAGACAGATCGCCGGCACCGAAGGAAAAATGATGGGACCGCCGGCCGAGAGCGAGTACGCCGTGGAACCGGTCGGCGTCGAAACGATGAGCCCGTCGGCTTTGTAGGCGCAGACGAACTGGCCATCGACGTGAGTATCCAGATCGATCATGCGGGCGAGCGCGGACTTGGTGAGCACGGCGTCGTTCAGAGCGTCGTAGCGGGCGATTACCTGGTTGTCGCGAACCACTTCGGTGGCGAGCAGCTTGCGTTTGGCGATGCGGTGCTCGCCCCGGAAGGCGCGCTCGAGCTCGGGATAGATTTCGTCGATGGTAATGGCGGTCAGAAAACCGAGGCCGCCGAGATTCACGGCGAACAACGGGATCTGGCGGTTTCCCATGGCGCGGGCTGCGGACAACAGCGTGCCATCGCCGCCGAGCACCACGATGAGGTCGCAGCCTTCCGGCGTATCGGAGCGCGGAAACGTCGTGAGCTCGGGCGCGTAGATTCCGGTGGCGGCGTCGGCGCGCACCTTGATGTTGCGCTCTTCCAGCCACTCGATGAGCCGCGGCACAATCCCGGCGGCGGCCGGCGAGTTCGGTTTGGAGATGATGCCGACGGTATTAATGATGGGCATACAGGAGAAACTCCTTGTTCCCTTCGGCCCCTAAAATGGGGCTCTCCATAATGGCGGTGGCGAAACCCAACTCCTGAACCGCCCGGCTGACGCGCTCCTGCGCGGCGCGATGCAATTCGGGGTCGCGCACAATTCCGCCCTTTCCTACCTGGCCTTTGCCCACCTCAAACTGGGGTTTGATCAGTATAACCATTTGCCCTACGGGTTGGAGAAGCAGCACGGCGGCGGGCAGGATGAGGGTAACGGAGATGAAGCTGACGTCGCAGACGAGCAGGTCAGCGAGTTCGCCGATGTCATCGAAGGAGAGCTCGCGGGCATTGATGCTTTCGTGAACGCGCACGCGCGGATCGTTGCGCAATTTCCAATCGAGCTGCCCCGCGCCGACATCCACGCAGTGGACACGCGCGGCTCCCGCCTGCAGGAGGGCATCGGTGAAGCCACCAGTGGAGGAGCCGATATCGAGGCAAATTTTGCCGGCGGGGTCTATGGCGAAATGCTGAAGCGCGCCGGCGAGCTTGAGCCCCCCGCGACCCACGAATTGCGGCCTCGCGAGGAGCTCGACGACTGCATCGGGCTCGACGGGCTGACCGGGCTTGGAAGCCTTTTGTCCGTTGAGGCGGACGCTGCCGGCCATGATGAGGGCTTGCGCTTTCTCGCGCGATTCGGCGAGGCCGCGCTCCACCATGAGTCGATCCAGCCGGTTCTTCACGGGCGTGTCACGAATTGCGATGAACGATGAAATCCGCGATTTCGCGCAGGCGGGCGGCACGCGGTCCGAAGGGCTCCAGCACCTGGTGGGCGCGCGCGCATTCCTCGTCCGCCATGCGATGCGAAGCTTCCAATCCGTAGACGGCCGGGAAGGTAATCTTCTGTTGAGCCGCGTCCTTGCCGGCTGTTTTGCCGAGAGCTTCGGAAGACTCTTCGACGTCGAGGATGTCATCGACAATCTGAAAGGCAAGGCCGACATGTTCTCCGTAGCAGGAGAGCGCCGCATATTGCGCGGGAGTGGCGCCCGCGAAGATGGCTCCCATGCGAACGCTGGCGCGCAGCAGGGCTCCGGTCTTGGCGCGGTGAATGGTCTCGAGGAGTTGGGCGTCGGGCGGCTGCCCTTCGCCTTCAAGGTCGGCAACCTGGCCGCCGATCATACCGCCCACTGTCCCGGAGGCGGTGGCAAGCTCGGCAATCAGCGCGGTCTTGCGATCGTCGGAGCACTCGATATGGGCGAGCACCTGGAAGGCAAACGTGAGGAGCGCGTCGCCGGCGAGGATGGCCATGGCGTCGCCGAATACTTTGTGGTTGGTGAGCTTGCCGCGGCGGTAATCGTCATTATCGAGCGCGGGGAGGTCGTCGTGAATGAGCGAGTAGGTGTGGATGAGCTCGAGCGAGCAGGCGCACGCGGCGAGGCCCGGCGCCTGGTCGGCAACCGCGGCGGCGGCTTCCATGCAGAGGATCGGACGAATGCGCTTGCCGCCTGCGAAGAGGCTGTAGCGCATGGCGCGATGAATGGTATCGGGCGCAGTGGATTCCGGCGGAACGAGCCGGTCAAGCTCGGCATCGACAAGGCGCTGCTGGTGAGCGAGATATTCCCGCAGGTTCATTTGTTTTGGCTTTCGGGGCGGAAGGGCTCGGCGGCGATTTTGCCTTCTTTGCGAATGAGCATTTCGACGCGCGTTTCGGCGGCTTCGAGCTGTTGGCGGCAGGTTTCGCTGAGTCCCATGCCGCGCTCGAAGAGTTCAAGCGAGCGTTCGAGCGTGAGGTCGCCGCCTTCGAGTTGCTTGACCACCTTTTCGAGCTCGTCGAGGCAGGTTTCGAACGATTCCACCGGCTGGGCCCCGTTTTCTGGCATTGGCCCATTTTAACGCGGGGTTCCGGATTTTGACCAAAACCGTGCGATGCGCACCGTTTTCAGGAGGCGCTTTTATTTAGAGTCAACAACTTAGCCGATTCAAACCGTGCGCACGCGCTGTTTTTGCGGACTCGGGATCGATCCTCAATTTCAGTTTAAAGGGTCCGTCAATCCCTCATCGGTGGGGTTAGCGGGCGCTCTTCGGGAAGCCATCCACTGCGCAGAGGCGCAGGTCGAAGTTGCCGGTGACGAGTTCCCGCAGGCAAGCCAGTTGCTCCGAATTTGGAGTGCTACTCATTCGGTCGCCAAGGCCCGGCGCACTACGGCCGGCTCCTTTGCGATTACCGTCAGGTAGGCGCGCGCGGCGGAGTCGGGCTGGCGCCCGCCCTGTTCCCACTCCTGCAAGGCGCGCTTGCTGATGCCATACGCCCGCGCGAATTCAGCTTGCGACATCTTCACGCGCTTGCGGATCGCCTTCACGTCCACAGGTTTTGGCCACACCTGCTCCAGTTCCACCTTGCCGCGCCGGTGGGCCAAGACGAGTTTCATTCCCTCGACCAGGTCTTCGCCGAAGGTCGTCGCCTTCTTCCTCACAGTTGCTTTCCTGGGCATTCTAGTGCGCTCCTTTCAGATGGGCCGCTATCTGTCGCAGTTGCTTCTTCTCGTCAGCAGTCAGATCCGTCTGGACGTTCTTGGCGTAACATCGGATCAGGTAAACTCGCGCAGCGATCACCACGTACAGGTAAATGATCCGGGCGCCACCGCGTTTTCCTTTGCCCTTCGCCGCCCACCGCAATTTCCGGACTCCGCCCGATCCCGGTATTACGTCGCCGGCATCCGGATGATCAATCAGGTAGACGGCCAACGCTTCAATGCCCTCCATCCCGATAAGCTCCGTAGCCTCGGCCTTGAACTTCGGCAGTTGCAGGACCGTGATCTCGGGCGCATCGTCCACTACTTACGAGTATACCGCAATGCGGTATAGCCGATTTTGTGACGTGGATTGTGAAGAGCTTCGCCGTCAGTCGCCGTCCTCGCTTAGCGACCTCGATCTTTCCACGTGCAAAATCGGATCCCGTTTTTGTCCAGGTGTGCAGGCAGGCGAAAATGTTGTTGGAGTTGAACGATGGGGTTGCCTGAAACGGACTTTGACCGTGAACGACGGTGGTGGGATTCCAAGGCCTTCAAAGAAGAGACCGATTCCGCTGACGAGGGAATCAACCGTGCGCTGCGCTGGCGGGAGATCGAACGCAATCTGGAAGGCGTGGAGACGATCCTGGAGATTGGGGGAGCTACGGGCGTATTTTCGATTCCGCTGGCAGGACGTGGTTTCCAGGTAACGCACCTGGACTTGTCACCAGAAATGCTGGCCGTAGCGAGGGCAAAGGCCCAGGGTGTACCCGGGATTAAATTCGTGGAAGGAAAGGCTTCCGATCTCATACAGTTCTGTGACCGGTCCTTTGATCTCGTACTCAACATGGATGGTGCAATCTCTTTCTCGGGCACCGAAGCAACCATGGCGATCCAGGAGACCTGCCGGGTAGCGCAAAAAGGTAATCCTCACCGTATCGCATCGGGCCCAAATGATAGCTTCGTGGGTCGCGGCGAGCCTGGCGAAGACCGGCCGGATCAACTCAGCCGCCCGGGCAATGATCGATCACGGCGAGTGGCATCAGGAACAGTTTCCGGATAATGCCGTCATGACGACCGGGCTCACTCAGGACTACCTCGGCGCTTTGAAGGCATTTCTGCCGGAGGAGTTGAGAGAGCTTCTGCGAGGTGCGGGTACGCAGGTCCTTCGTTGCGGCGGTCTGGGATCTCTCGCGGGTTTATGCGACCGGGAATTCATAACCGGTATTTCGAAGAACGGCGCTTTGCTGGAGCCATTCCTCGACGTCTGCGAACGATTCGACTCGGAAATACTGCCATCCGGCCCGGGCACTCGGCTGCGTGCAGGGCTTATCGCGGTGGCGCAGCGCCCCGACTAGCGTACATCCACGACTTGATCCGTTGCGGTGAACTTGCCTCCGACCGCCTCCTGAATCACATTGCGCAATCGGTATTTCCCATCTGGCACTGGCAGAAGAAGTTCCGCCTCGAACCCGTTCTGCAATGACCGGAAGGTCGCGTCTTTCAGTTCGAAGTCCACCGAGGATTCGCGGCCAATCAGGAAGGTTCCGTTGTCGAACAGCGCTGCGATCCACGTCACCTTCTGGTGTCGAATGCCTTTCTTGATTGTGAACGGCATCTTCCGCAAATCCAGGTCTATGACGAGCCGCATCGCCGGTTCGCCGGCGTCGGTTTTCGCCGGCGTCGCCGTAACTGTCCCCGGCACCTCGCTGAGGTTTCCGTCACTCAGAACTTCCTGGTCAATAGGCCGCTGCGTGTTATCTGTGGGCTTACGAAGGGCATAGAAGTAACCCGGCCTGGTTTGAACCGTTCGGCCCTGGCGCGACTTTAATTGCACGGAGATCCGGTGGTACTGGTTGTCGGGATCGCCGTGGGGTGTGAAGCCGATGGAATAGGAATAGCGGGGAGAGAGTCCCAACTCCTGAAACCCAAGATTCAGGTCGTTATTGTTTTGAAAGAACAAGCCGCCCGTGCTCGCTGCCAAAGAATAGAGCACATTCTCAACAGCCGCTTTTCCTTTAGGAGCATTGTCTTCGGCGCGAATCATAGTCCTAACACTGGCTCCCTTAGGAACGTTTTGAGAGACATCCAGCGCCTCATCGGTATATAGTCCCCGCGCGTCGAGTGAGTTGATCACCACGTCGCTGCGCCGTGCTTGCTCCTCGACATCGTCCATCTCCCGCTCCAGGGTGCCCGTTAGAAATCCCGAAGACGCGACCACGAGGACGCGCGAACCGGGCAACTTGGCCATGTACTCCACAAACGCGCCGATGGAGAGAAGGGTGGTTCGCGAGTTGGACCAGATCTGTTCCCAAACGCTGCTTGCGATTTCCGCGACCACTTTGGCCGCTCCGGAAGTTGGGTTTGGGCGGCTATTCGGCCGGGGCATCCTGCCCGGACCGGGGCTGCAGCGGGCGTACTCCTCTAGTTTTACATCGAGTTCATTGAGGTCATTGTTCGCGACAAGATACGCCTCATACGGCGTGAAGGTGGGACAGGTATCGGCTCCGGCTCCGGTACGCTGGGAGGGTACCACTTTGTCAATTGCGGCGTTCAACTGCGCGGCGTTGTTCGTGAATCGCTGCAACAGCGGTTTCGACATCGAAAAAACGGCGACCAGTTCGCCATCAGCAAGCGCTTGTTTGACAAAGCGCTTACCGGCAATCCTGGACTGCATGATTTCCCCCGGTCCCATGCTGAAGTCGTCAAAGAACAGGCCGATGTATCTCCGGGCATTCGTCGGAGTGGCGCGTGGAGGCGGTGTGACTGACTGGCCCGAACCGGAGCTTGCGCCCTGAGCGGCAATTGCGGGTTGGGCGACGTCCGCGCGAAACGCCGTGATGTCGGCTTTTTTGCCTGAATCTTCGATCTGGAAATCATCTTTGGTGAGGCCGCCGACCGGGTGCCCGCGCTCGTCACGGACGACGACACCGACTTCCACCGACTTGGTTTCCGCCCTGAGCACCAGGTCCGAACGCGGCCAGTAGGCGCCAGTCTGCAGCCTTGCCTCATCGGAGGGTATGCCCTGTTGCGCAATTGCAGCACAGGCCAGCAAACACGAAACGGCTAGCCGCGGCATGGCCGTATTTTACTCCTTCGCCATAAGGCGATAGCTGCGGCAGACGTGGCCGCCCGCCGCTATTGCGCTCACCTACACTGAAGGAAATGAGACTGTTTGCGGCTTCCGTTTTGTTTTGCTGCGCGGCGTGGGGCCAGCGGGCGGTCCACGTTGTTGTGGCGCAGGACGGGTCGGGCGATTTTCCGACTGTTCAGAATGCAGTGGACCACGCCGGCGACCGCGTGACCAGCGGCAACTATTCGCGAATCGTCATCGACATCAAACCGGGCACTTATCATGAGCGGGTCCGCGTACCGGCGGACCGGCCTCGCATGACCCTGCGGGGTAGCGACGCCAAGACGACCATCATCACGTTCAAAATGGCGGCGAAAGATGCGGGCGGCACGTTCTTCAGCGCGACCGTGGATGTGAATGGGGATCAGTTTGAGGCGGAGAATCTGACGTTCGAGAATTCCCTCGGGCCGGGATCGCAGGCGGTGGCGGTCAGCGTGCATTCGGACAAAGCTGTATTCCGCAAGTGCCGGTTCCTGGGATATCAGGACACGCTGTACGCGGCGAGCGGGCGGCAGTATTACAAGGACTGCTACATCGCAGGAGCGGTCGACTTCATCTTCGGCAACGCTCAGGCAGTGTTTGAGGATTGCGAGGTGCACGCCGTGGCGCGGGGTTATCTGACCGCGGAGAGCCGCACGCGCAGCGACGGACCGGAGGGTTTCGTATTCTGCAAGTGCCGGCTCACCGCGGAGGATGGCGTGACCGGCGTGTACCTCGGGCGCCCGTGGCGACTGTATTCACGCGTGGTGTTCATCGATTGCTGGATGGGTCCGCAGATTGCGCCCGCGGGGTGGAACAACTGGAACAAGCCCGACTCCGAAAAACTGAGCTTCTATGCGGAATCGGGGAGCGAGGGTCCGGGAGCTCATCCGGAGTCGCGGGTAAGTTGGGAGAAGAAGTTGACGCCGGCGGAATTGAACAGCTTCGCGACGAAGACATTCCTGGGCGGGTGGGACGGGGCTATTTAGGGCTTCGCCGCTAAACGGGTACACACTAAGCGAAACGGTCAGCGTGTGCGCGGCATATGACGGTTGCAAAACCAAAGCGCCATTCCAGCGGAGAAAAATAAAGAGATTAGGGTCGTTGGGAGCGCGTTCCATCCGTGATGAGCGAAGTTCCAGGAGTAACGCGGGCTCCAAAGGCGTTCGGCGACCACACCAGTGGCGTCGAGTGCGGACGCTGCTGCGGCGACGTACCAAAGCACTGCCAACCCCCAGCGGCGAGTGGCGCGATAGATCCCGTACGGTAGCAAGACGACAGCAGCGAGGATCAGCACCAGCATAGCGATATTATACTCAGGATCGCGCCGGCCCGCGGACACCGCCAGGTATGTCTGGACAGCCCGCAGAAGTGGCGATCCCGGAACCCGGACTACCGGCGGCGATACCGCGAACAGCATCCGGCCACCGTGAAGCAGAACCGTCAGCAGCAGCACGTCCACGGCCAGAAACGCAGCTCCGGCGCAGGTCTGGGTTCGAAGCACTTCTACCCGCGAGCCCCCGCAGTCGGAATCTTGGCTACCGCGGTGGACACACCATCGTGCGCGAATATCTTCATAGCGCTCGTCCGCAGTTGAAACGGAGCCGCGCCTTCTCTGGGCATGAAATGGCGACCTCACGCTCTCGGACTCGCTCCATGGCGCGGCGGCAAGCGTCCGAGCAGTAGTGCGGTAAGGGACTTCGCCGGTGGTGTGTGAATCCTTCGTGGCAGCCGGGCCGATCGCAGAAATCGTCGAATAGCCGACGCCGGCGAGCTAGTCGCGGTCGTTCGACAGAAAGGGCTTGCATAACAATAACGAGCGTAGTAGATTGACTAACAGATGTAGTTCACCGCTATGGCCCTCCCCAAGTTAACAAAGCTGGAACTTCAAATCATGGAAGCCTTATGGACTCGCGGAGCGTGTTCGGTCAGGGAGATTCAAGAATTCATCGGAGAAGTACGATTTGACCGCCAAGGCTCCGCCTGCAGCCACGAGGCTCCAAATACCGGCGATGCTCCGGCCGCTGATGGAGGAGAGGTTCGCACTCAAAATTCATAAGGAACAGAAGCTTGTCCCGGGTTACGCGCTGGTGGTCGCCAGGAGTGGACCTGAATTGCAGCCGTCGCCGGGGTTCCAGATGGAACCAACGGCAGGGATGCCGTCGATGCGATCGGGCAAGCTTACCATCCCTTACAAGAACTACACGATGCCTGTGCTCGCCAAACTCCTGACGAACGCCCTGCGGGAACCCACCATCGACTCCACAGGTCTTACAGGCAGCTACGACTTTTCAATTTCCCAATCGCCGTCCGAAATGGTAATAAGACTCGGCAAAGTCGATCCCGATTTGGATTCGCTGCCTGCGACCCTCGTCGACTCTTTGCATGCTCTCGGGCTCAAACTCGAGCGGCGGAAAGTTCAGGTCGAGCAGATTGTCGTGGACAACATTTCACGTCCAACCGAAAACTGAGGTCCTTGTTTCGAGCACCGTGCTTTATTTCGACCCGGCAGGCGGCCGCGACAACCGGATTCCCGCCGGCTTGCCGTGCGGCACGTCTTCCAGTTCCAAAATACCCGCGGCATCGGCCGTAGCTTCGTAAATTTCCTCGTCGTCCACTTCCACCAGCAGCGTCTGCCGCGGCTGGAGGCCAAGGATAAATACCGGCTGACCATCCTCCAGCGTCACCACAAACTTTCGGGCATTTTTGGCAAGACACACGGTAGCCTCACCCAGCGCGAGCGGGGCGTTGACCAGATCGGGATTCAAATTGGTGGCCTTCCCATCGGCAAACGTCTGCGATACGCCATCGAACACGCCGAACCAGTGCGCGTTCTCCTCCCACCCCGACCGGATGAAGAGCCGTCCCGAATCCGCCGCGTAGAACACGAGCGGTGCACTGACGTAGCTGAGCCCGGGCTGGTAGGGGTTCGCCCACAGGAATTCGTACGGAATTCCGAAGGGGCTGCGCATCAGAAATCGATCGTGCATCAGCCAGCCTTGCAGGAACTGCGTTTCCGGCGCATTGACGTCGAGAGCGACCATGGCGAGTTCCGCCGCGCGCGACAGGGCGGCCATCCGCAGGTCAGGCTCGCCCGTCCGCCGGGACGCTCCGATGAAGTAATCGTTCTCGGGCGCAGGGTATGGCGCCGGGTAGTTGCTCAACAGGTGCTCGATGGGAAAGTCCGTGAAAAACCCGGCGTCGTCTTCGCGGAGGTCCAGGTTCGCCGTGTCGCGGATGGCGTGCAGCAGCTCCCACAAAGGGTAAGCATCGTCGCGGGCCAGTCCACCGCCGGCCTTGAACGCCGGGACCATCTTCCCGAGCCACCACGAACGCACGTCGCGCTCGAGTTCCTGCTGCGGACCTTGCGGCACTTCGTCGAAAAGGGCGATGGCGGCGAGCATGCGGCTGCGAACGGCCGGAATCGAATCGTCCGCAGCGGTATCGGCAATGCGCTTCTGGATGCGCGTAGCCAGACTTTGCTGCTGCTCCTTGCTCATGGCCGGCAGGCACCAGTCGAAGACGATGGCCATCTGGCGAAGATCGGCCGCGCCCAGCGCCCAGGCGACTGCCCGTTTACCCGCGGCCTCGTCGCCTGCGATGCCGAAGTAAAGCGCGTTGGCGAAGCCCGGCTCCGGAAAGTCCGCATTGCCTTCCACCAGCGTCTGAAACTGCTTCCACCGGATGGACTCCCGTTCGCGCTCGCGCTTGAGCAGCCGCAGCCGCTGAGGCCGTAAAAACAGGCGTGGATGCTCCGCCGAGACGACTACCGGATCTGTAGCGCTGGTTTGAGCGAATCCCTGTGCGGCGAGCAGCAGGGCGACCGGAAGCAAGCGCATGAGACAGATTGTGTCATACGGACACAGGACTTGCCCAACCCGGGCACAGCCGTTCCGCGCCCCATCGCACAAAATACTTGATTTAAAACGGCTTTTAAGGATTGACACTTGGGTGTCCGATTGCTATTTATGGTTCTGAATTGGCGAAGTAACTTTCTAACCTGCCCTCTGCTGCAACAGGCAGGCGGAAGAAGAGTGAGCCGAAGAGACAGCGTGCTTGCGGGAGCCGGTGTTTGCATTAGTTTTAGCTCACTAGTCTTCCCTTGTGGGTTGCTGCAGAGGGGTTTTTTGTATGCGTGGCCTTATATATCGATCTCTCCCGGGGGTCCCAAGGTTGCGGTAGTTGTCTGGCGTTTCTGGTGAGGAAAAAATAGGACGCGGACCTGACCAGGAATCGACCCGGTACATGTAGCAATCCAGATAGCCCGACGCCGGATTCCCAGCCCACCTCAGGGCGAGCCGCATCGGATTCGGTCCCGAACGTCTTGGGACTGGTCCCGATGCGGTTTTTCTTTTGGGCCCACCCGCGTTTATTGAGCTTCCAGCGCCAGATATCGAAGCGCTTCATTGCGCTGCACCTGCAGCACCAGCGGCTGACCGTCCTTGAGCGCATCAATGGCATGATTCAGCGCGTCCACACTTGTGATCGGCAGGCCGTTGACGGCGAAGATCACGTCCCCCAGAGCCAGCGAATCGCCCACATACATGGCCTCGCCGGAACGCGCCGCCACCACCAAGCCATACGGATTTCGCAGGTCCGGAACCATGGCTGCGATTTTCTTATCGATCTGAATCGCCAGTATGCCGAGCTTCGGCACCATGCTCTTGGAGGGATCCACCAGATCGGCGAAGCGCAGCGGATCGTCTTCGCGATTCACCACCGCAACGGGTACCTTGAGATCCTGATCGCCGCGCGCCACTTCGATGGTCACCTTGTCGCCTGCGCGGTATTTGTACAGATCCACGTCGAACTGACGCGCGTTTTCCATAGCTTTCCCGTCCATGGAAAGCACGATGTCATTCACCTGAAGTCCCGCCGCCGCGGCTGGACCATCCGGCGTGACGTCGCTGAGCAGCACACCCCCGTCTCTCGACAGCCGCAGCCCGGCGGCGAGTTGCGGGGTGATGGTCTGCGCCACCACCCCGACATCGCTGCGATGCACATGGCCGCGGTCGCGGAGTTGCGTAAAAATCGTACGCACGATATTGCTCGGAATGGCGAAGCCGAGCCCTTCGCTGCCACCCGATTGCGACAGGATGAAAGTGTTGATGCCTACCACTGCTCCGTTGGCGTCCACCAGCGGACCACCGCTATTGCCGGGATTGATGGAGGCATCCGTCTGCACGTAGATCATGGTATCGTCCGGCTTGATCTGGCGAGCCTTGCTGCTCACCACGCCCATGCTGACGGAGTTCTCCATGCCCAGCGGATTTCCGAACGCCAGCACCATCTCTCCCTGCTTCAAATTGTCCGAGTCGCCGAAGGTGAGGAACGGCAGATTGGCGGCGTCCACCTTGAGCAGCGCCAGATCGGAATCGCGGTCCACGCCCACGATGCGAGCTTCGGCCAACGGACCGCCGGGCTGCAGGATCGAGTGACCCATCGGCCGGCTCGCAGGCAGGCGCACCTGGACCTTGCGAGCATTCGCGACCACATGCGAATTGGTGATGATGTAGCCGTCGGCGCTCAGAATGACGCCCGAGCCGGTATCCCGCTGGCGGCTTACCACATTGGCGGCCTGGCCCTCTTCGCCCATGGCGTAACCCGATGCAAAGATCTGGACGACGCTGGGACCCACTTTCCGTGACAATGTTTCCACGGAGTCACTGAGATTGTGCAGAAAATCGGGCGTCTGTGGCGCCTGCGCGTAGGCGTATGCCACGGTCGCCATTACAGCAGCGGCAAGTCTCACGTTTTTATTCCACCTGATAAATACGGAGTTCGGCCGCCTGATTTCCCTTATGCGGAACCGCCAGGATCAGCCGATTCCAATCAGGCACGTAAATAGCCGTTCGCGCGCCCGACGCTGTCGCAATCTTACCGAGAGACACATATTGATCCGGCGACTTCTGCTGGAACGCCTCCAGAAAGCCTTCGCCGCCGGCAACGTACAGCCGCTTGCGCGCGGCATCGAAATAAACGTCGTCGGTATCTCCCGGACAGGAAAACTCGGCGACGACGCGCCCACTCTCCGTGTCGTACACCAGCACCTTGGCCGGTTTTCGGCATCCGACGAACATCCGGTGCGTGCTTTCGTCAAGCGCCATGGGGAAATTCGCGGCGGCGGCTTTGACGGCCCACTTCGCGGACACGAGTTGCTTGACGCGATCGAGCACTTCGATTTCGCCGGCGTCGGGCACGTTGACGAAGATGCGCGATCCGCTCTTTTCGAGTTGGAAGCTCTCCGGATGCGCATCCAGCGCGATCTGCCCGGACTTTGTGCCTTTGGCCGCGTCCACCGATGCGATCGCGCCGTCCTGATAGCCGACCCAGACCAGTTTGTGGGCAGCGTCGTAGCGCACGTTATCCGCGTCGTCTCCGAAATCGACTTGGCCCGCAGGCTTGAGCGACACGTCGAAAATGCGCAGTTTGCCGTCCTTGCCATTGGCGACGTAGAGCTTCTTGAGATCCGGGGCATAGCTGACGCCCTGCGGTTCGTGCATCCCGGTGAGCGTCTGCAGTCGTTTTCCGCCGGCGATATCGATCACCTCGACGGTGTTGTTGCCCAGGGCGGACACGAAAACACGCTTGCCGGCCACGTCGGCGGCGAAGTGATCGAAGCGCCCTTCCACTCCGGGAAGCGGCACAGTCTTTTCGAGTTTGAAGGTCTGCGCCTGGAGGAAGGCGGGAACGCAAAGGAGGACGAAGAGTTTCACCTCGCCATCATATCGTCAGGCGAACGGCACAAAAAGATCGGCGTCGGAAACTCTCAGCTTGTCGCCCGGGGCTTCGGCTCCGATCCCCGGTTTTACACAACGATTTTTCGGAATTGGTAAGATAAAACACATTAGTGAATACCCAGGCCCCTGCAGGTTTCGACCCGGTACGTCTTTGCGCCCGCATTCTCAACGCGGACAGGAACGCAGAGCATGAACTTGCGGAACGTTTTCTGCCGCGCGTCCGCACGCTACTCGCCGTCCGCACATCGGACCCCGATGCCGCGGAAGAACTCGCTCAGGAGTGCATTCTGGCGGCGTTATGCGCCCTGCGCGACGGGAAGGCCCGAAATCCGGAAGCTCTGGCAGGGTTCGTTTTTGGGATCGCCCGCAATCTTGCGGACGATTTTATTCGCCGGCGATACAAAAATCCGGCCGAACAGCTCAGTAACTCGCACGACCGTCCCGTGCCCGAATCGGAAAACGCCAGTCGGGTTTCCGAACTGCGGGATGAAATCGGCCGCCTCGATCCCCTCGACCGGGAAGTGCTCACGTTGACGCTGGTGGACGGTATGGAACCAGCCGAAATCGCCCGTTCACTGGGGATTTCTCCCGAGGCTGTGCGTCAGCGCAAGTCCCGGGCCGTCAAGCGGTTGAGTACCCGGTTAAAACCCGTGTCACGGAAGCCTTTAGCCGCACCACTATGACTTGTGAGGACGTGCGGGCGAATTCCATTGTCGAAAAGTATCTCACCGGCCGGCTGAGCGAAGGCCAGCGGCAGGAGTTTGAAGATCATTACGCCTCGTGCGACGGCTGCTTTCGGGACGTGGAGTCGCTTTCAGCTATCAAGGAAGAGTTGCAGCGCTATCCCCGTACGCGGATTGCCAGGCGTTCCCTCCGATGGCAATGGGCGGTTGCCGCGGCTGCCACACTGGCAATCGGCGGGATTCTCTTATTCGAGATGAGGCCGCACGGCGCCGGGCCAGCGGCGCACCCTGCGGTCGCAGCAAATCCTTTTGCGGAACTGGCGCAGTTCGATCCGCCTGCATGGCCGGCTGTGCGATTTCGTGATGCCGCTCCCCCGGAAGAAGCATCCTTCCGTTCCGCCCGTGAGGCGTACCTGAATCACGATTGGAAGCTGTGCACGTCCAGCCTCGCGAACGCGGCCGTTCCCTCGCGGCACGCCGTTGAAGCGGAGTTTTACCTGGCGATCTGCCGTCTCTCCGGCGGGGATCCGCCGGGCGCCGCTGCTGCCCTGCGCCACGTGGTCTCCGCGGGCGACACACCGTACCTCGAAGAGGCGCACTATTACCTGGCGAAATCGCTGTTGGCCGAAAACGATGCCGCGGGAGCACGCCGCGAACTCAGTGATACCGTCGCCTTGCACGGAGATCTGGAAAATCAGGCGGCGGGCCTGCTTGCGCGGATCCGCTAAAATGCGCGCTCTTTGGGTGTTCGTGCTTCTGGCGCCCGCATGCGGCGCGGCGGACTTTCGCGCTTCGCAATTGAACGCGCTGGCGCAGGCCGCAGCCACTGGGCGGCCGCAGGACACTGCACAGGTCCGTGATCTTACCACCGAAGCGTTGCGGATCGAGCGCGCAACCAAGGATCCCGCGGAAGCCATCACGCTCGGCATTCTTGGCGAACAACTGTACGAAGCCGGAGAGTTCCGGGAGGCGCGTACTGTTCTGGAATCCGCCGCCGGCGTCGCGGCTGAACGTTTTGGCAAGGACTCGACGCAGGTGGCCGATGTGGACATGAAACTGGCCGCGGCGCTCATCGCGTTCGGAGACAATGGCCGGTCGGCGAGCCTCAGCCGCGAAGCGCTAGCGGTTTATGAAGCACGCTTCGGTCAAAAGGACTCCCACGTCGGTCGAGCTCTGTCGCGGCTCGGTTCGGCCCAGCTCAACGCCGGCGAATACAGCGGCGCGGTCGCGAACCTGGAGCAGGCCGTGCGCATTCTGGAAGAGAGCGACGGCGCGCGCAGCCCCGCGACGGGCAAGACCTTGACGCAGCTCGCGTTCGCCATTTTCAGCACGGGCGACGTGGCGCGCGCCCGGCTAACCGCGGAACGGGCCATTTCCATTTTGGATTCCCTCGCGGATAGCGCCGCCGGAGACGCGCAGCGCGTTATGGGCGAGATCCTTCTGGAACTCGCAGACTATTCCTCTGCGCGAGCGGCGCAGGATCGCGCGCTGCAGATCTTCGAGAAATGGTACGGCCCGGATTCGATTACGGTCGCCGACGATCTGGTGGGCATCGGCAATGCGGCCAGAGGCGCCGGGGACCTGGAACGCGCCAGGAACACCACCTCGCGCGCCGTGGCGATCTACGAAGCGCGCCTCGGGCCGGAGAACTCGCGCGTCGGCGGCTCTGTCGACAATTTGGGGCAAGTACTCGTGCTGATGAAGCAGTGGGAGGCGGCCCGCGTATGCTTTCAAAGGGCCCTTGCGATACAGACCAAAGCGCTCGGGCCACGCAGCCCATGGACTGCGAACGTCCTGCAAGGCCTGGCAAAAGTGGCTGCGGGTACCGGCCATTACGCGGAAGCCGAGTCGCTGTTGAATGCCAATCTGGAAATCTGGCGCGAGCAACTCGGTCCGGCTCATCCGTCTACGGCTGTCTCGCTCAATCTGCTCGCAGGAGTGCTGGCGCATCGCGGCGAACGGGCAGCAGCTCTAAAAACGGCGCTGGAGGCCGCACGGATTGCGCGCGACGAAATCGCGTACACGGTGCGAAGCGTGGACGAGAGGCAGGCACTCAAATTCGCTGCTCACCGCAGCGATGCGCTCGATACGGCGCTTTCCTTGATCGCCGGGGGAGCGAGTGCGGACGCCGCCGCGGTGTGGGATGAGGCGATTCGGTCACGCGCACTGGTGCTCGACGAGATGGCCGCGCGGAATCGATCCGTGCGAGCGTCGCGCGATCCCGCGGCGCAAGAACTCATTGGCGAGGAGACACGCGCGCGCAGCGAGCTGGCGCGGCTGGCGATGCAAGGCAAAGGGACCCGCACGGTAGAAGAGTGGCGCAAGCTGCTGGGCGAAAAACGCGACGCCGTTTACCGCGCCGACGAGGCGCTGGCGGCCAAGAGCGCGGCCTACCGCGGAGTGGAGCGTGAACGCGCCGGTCTGGCGGAAGTCACAAGGGCGCTGCCGGCCGGCACGGCCCTGGTGGCGTACGTGCGCTACAACCGAATCGATTTCTCCGCCCCGGGCGATGCATCGGCCCCGGCCTATATGGCGTTCGTGCTGAAGCAAGGGGCACGATATCCGCAGGCGGCGCCGATTGGCCCGGCGTCGCGCGTCGATGCGGAGGCCGCCAATACACGCGCGGAGATCGCTCGCGAGCGGGATTCAGAGGGGCACTCAGAGCGCCGTAGCGAGGCGTCGTACCGCGCGGCCGGTGAAGCCCTGCGGCGCACAGTGTGGGACCCGGTAGCGCGTCTGCTCTCCGGCGCGGCGGCAGTGTATGTGATACCCGATGGATCGCTGGAATTAATCAATCTGGCCGCCCTCCCAACCGGCACAACGCAGTATCTCGCCGAAGCCGGACCGTTGCTGCACTTCCTTTCGGCCGAGCGCGACATGGTCAGGAGCGATGCGCCGCGGCCGCGCGGCTCCGGCCTTCTGGCGGTAGGCAATCCCGCGTACGACACCGGCGCGACGGCTGGTGCACCTGCGCCAATGCGCAGCGCTATGGAGGGCTGCGGCGATTTCGCGCGCATCCGGTTCGACCCCTTGCCCGGGTCGGCTCGCGAAATCGAGGAGTTGGCGTCGATTTGGAAGCACGAGGGGTGGACCGCCGAAACCCTGACGGGCAGCCGCGCCACGGAGAGCACGTTGCGCAAGGATGCCGCCGGAAAGCGGGTGATTCATCTGGCGACCCACGGCTTCTTTTTGGAAGGGCGCTGCCAGGCGGCGGCTACGCTCGCGGAAAATCCACTGCTGCGCTCCGGACTCGCGCTAGCCGCGGCGAACCGGCGCGCGGCCGCGCGTGAAGGGTCCGATGACGGCATTCTGACGGCAGAAGAAGCGGCGTCGCTGGACCTCGCGGGCACGGAGTGGGTGGTGCTCTCCGGATGCGACACAGGCATCGGAGACCTGGCCGCCGGAGAGGGTGTGCTCGGCCTGCAACGCGCATTCGAAGAGGCCGGCGCCGGAGCCGTAATTGCCAGTCTGTGGCCGGTCGCGGACGAAGATGCCACGCAGTGGATGGCGACTTTGTACCGTTCTCATTTTGTGGACGGCCGGGGCACGGCGCAAGCCGTCCGCGCCGCTCAGCGGTCCGCAATTGCAGCGCGGCGCGCGAAGTCGCTGAGCACGCATCCTTTCTACTGGGCCAGCTTCGTCGCTACGGAGCGCCAGTAACGACCGGCCTCCCGGCCGGTCGCAAAACCGAAGAGGCGCGCGGAGATCGACGTGCCGACAGGAATCTTTCCTGTCGGGTCGCGCGGCGCGCCGCTGTGACCGGCCGGATGCCGGTCATTACTGCCTCCCCGCAGCGCGATAAAATCAGCGCATGCGAGTGCGCGAACTGGCCGACTTCCTGGGCGCTACCTACGAGGGCGACGGCGAAAAAGAGTTGAGCGAAGTAGCGCCGCTCGAAACGGCAGGAGCCGGCGAACTCGCGTTCGTGGGCAATCGCAAGGCGGCGGCACTGGCGGAGAGTTCCGCGGCCGGATGCCTGCTGGTTCCCGTCGACTGGCCTAGCCCGTCCTACCGAACAGTGATCCGCGTGCCCGATCCGCGCACCGCATTCGCACGCGCCATGAGCCGCTTCTACCCGACAGCCGAGCTGAAGCCGGGCATCCATCCCACTGCGGTGATCGGGAAAGAGGTCGAAATCGGCACGATGGTGCATGTCGGCCCACACGCTGTTGTCGGAGACGGCACCCGTTTGGGCGTCGCCACCGCCATCGGCGCGGGCTGCACGATCGGCAAGCGTGTGTCACTGGGCGAAGGCTGCATCCTGCATCCCAACGTAACCATATACGACAACGTGGACGTCGGCCGCGGCACGATCATCCATTCCGGCGCGGTGATCGGCGCCGACGGTTTTGGTTTCGTGTTGGATCACGGCCGCTGGCACAAGTTTCCCCAGGTCGGCCGCGTGGAGATCGGCGATTTCGTGGAGATCGGCGCCAATTCCTGCGTAGATCGCGCGGCGCTCGGCGTCACATCCATCGGCGAAGGCACGAAGCTCGATAACATGGTGCATGTGGGGCACAACTGCCGCATCGGGCGCCATGTGGTAGTGGCTGCGCAGACGGGATTCTCGGGCGGCGTCATCGTGGAGGATCATGCCGTGATCGGCGGACAGGTTGGCATCGGCGATAAGGCGCGCATCGAATCGCGCGCGGTGCTGGGTTCGGGCTGCGGCGTGCTCACTTCGAAGATCGTCCGTTCCGGAGAGACGGTATGGGGCACTCCCGCGCGGCCTCTGCGGCAGCACTTGGAACAACTGGCGAACCTCGCACGATTGCCGGATATGCGCCGCGAGCTGATTGAACTCAGACGCCGCGTGTCGGAACTGGAGAGGCGGTAGCATGTTCGTAGCGGTCGGCGGACATTCGCGAAATATCGGAAAAACCAGCGCGGTATGCTCGCTCATTCGCCGCCTGCGCGATCGGAAATGGGTGGCAATCAAAATCACCCAATACGGCCACGGCGTGTGCAGCAGCAACGGTGAGGCGTGCGGGTGCGAAGGCGACACAGACCCCGAACATCCCTTCGCGCTCACTGAGGAGTACGAGCCGGGCAACACCGATTCCGGCCGTTTCCTGAAAGCCGGCGCGGAACGTTCCTTCTGGCTGCGCGCGCCTTCGGGCGAGCTCGCACGCGCCGAGGGCGTGATTCGCAAGCTGCTCGCGCAAAACGAAAACGTGATCGCCGAATCCAACAGCGTGGTGGACCTGGTTGCTCCGGATTTATTTCTCATGCTGCTGGATTTTTCGTGCGCCGATTTCAAGAAATCCAGCCTGCGGCTGATGGACCGCGCCGACGCGTTCCTGATTGTGGATCGGGGACTGAACGCACCCTTGTGGGACGATGTATCGCGCGGGCTTTGGGACAGCAAACCTCAGTTTCTGGTGAAGGGCCCGTCGTATATCACACAGGAGGTCGCGGCCTTTGTACGGGAAGCTCCGGCGTTTACCGCTCCCGCGCGGTCGCAGCTCCGTTAGAAGCGCCAAACGGCGCTACCCGCAGAGTCTCTTGCCCACGTAGGGCACGCAGCCTCGCCAGCTCCGCTGACGCCGCTGAAAGCAGGGATGCGGCTCCTTCGGCCTGTTGTTCCATGATCCGCAACTGCGCGTGGGCGCGGGCCTGCTCGGGAGGCAACAGCATCTGCGTATAGTAAGCACTATTTTCAATCGTGCTGAGCGGCTGACGCAGCTCATGGATTAACTTGACGAGGAGATCTTCGGCGTCGTGGGCGGGAACGGAATTCATCATGGGGGAACCCTCGGAGCAGTCCGTATCATAACGCCGCGACGCGGTAAGCGCCAACATATTTTCGGGGGGAAAATTCCGGTCCTGGTTCGCGCCACACATGTAGCTTCGCTACCACGGATTGCGCTGTGAAATCGTCAATAGAGACAATGGGTTTGTCCGCGGCACCAGGATTGCAAGCGGGAACGAAGTCCCGCGAAAGGAGTCTAATTCACATGCTGCGCACGCTCGCGTGTTCGCTTTGGATCTCAACGGCTCTGGCGCAAGCGCCCCCGCCGGATCCGATGGCCGAGGCTATTCAGGCGGTTTTGAGTTCGGGGCAGAACAGCGGCCGGATGGACCCATCGCTGCGCGACAGTGCTCGCGCCGCTCTGGCGCAAGCGCCTGTGGACTCGCCGAATTTCGGGAGGTGGTCGCAAACCGTCGCGCAGTTCTACGGCAATAGTTTGCAGGCACGCCAAGTGTTGGAACAATCTCTCGCGCGGATAGGACCTCCGGAGAACGCCAATCCGTCGCGCCGCGCGCTGCTCACCTCCCTGGCGGAGTGGTGGATGCAGGATCGCAACCTGCTGCGCGCTTTACCTTACGCCGAACAATCGCTCGCTAGCGGCCCACCGAAGACGGAGACCGCGGCGGCAGCCGGACAGCAAGGGATCGTTGCGATGGCGAATAACGTAGCCAGAATGCGCGTCGGATCGCCTGGTTTCGGATTTCAACGCCTGCTGGACCTCTATCGTCAACTGGGGCGTCCGCACGATGTGGAAGCGATCGTCGGGCGATTGGAAGCGACCGGCGCAGACGATACGGTGCTTGAGCAGATATACGAACGGCAGGGACAGTTCGACAAAGCCGAAGCCATCTTTAAACGGCAGGTCGAAAACGCGGGAGACGATCCGCAGAGAACGATTGGCGCGCTGCAGACGTTGAGTTCGTTCTACAGCCGCACCGATCGGGTGAAGGACGCGATCTCCACGCTGGAAAAAGCCATTTCCGCCGCGGCCGATAACACTCCGTATGCCGCCCAACGCTTCTGGCTGCGGCAGGAACTGGCCTCGCTTCTCGCGCGCTCCGGCCGGACCGAGGAGGCCGACTCTGCGTACCAGCAATTGCTGGGCGAGGCTCGTGCGCTCCAGGGAAACGTATACAATCAGGCGCTCTCCGCGTATGCCAATTTCCTCGCCGATCACCGCCGCGGTGACGAAGCCGAGGGCATGCTGCAACGCTACGTTGATAGCACCCCGCTGCAGCCGTGGGAGAAGGCGAATACCATGTATGCCATGGCGGGCGTGGCGCAGCGCTCCGGCAACGGGGAGCGCGCGCAGGAATACCGCAGCGCGGCCAGCGCCATTCAAGATGCGCAGAGTAAGGCGATGGCGCTGCCTACCGGCTTCACAGTTTCCAAGCTGATTCAGGACGCTAATACGGCGGCAAATTCGCGGAAATTCGACGAGGCCTACGCCTTGACGATCGAGGCCATCGCTGCGGCTCCGGCGGCACGCGACGGCTTCACGGTGGCGTTCATGGCAAGCAACATCGCGATGCAGTTTGCGAGCCACAAAGAGGAATTGCGAGCGCAGCAGATTTTCGACCGGCTGCTCGCCAGCCTCGATGCGATTACGGATGACCCCAACGAGGCGGAGCAGGTGTACCGGAACTACGAGCGAATGTGTGTGCTGGCCAAGCGCTGGGACGACGCGGGACGTGTGCTGGAGCGGTTCCGTGATGTTGTTGTCTCGACTCACGGGCCGGAAACGGGGCGGCTCGATCAGTATTACCGTTCAAAGGTCGACCTGGCGAAATCGCGCGAAGCACTACAGGATGCGGCCTCCGCCGCGAACGAGTATCTGAATTATCAGGTAGGGCTTAGCGGCGATACCAGTGAAGCATACCTGAGCGCGATGCAATACGCCGCGCCCGTGCTGGAGAAAGCCGGAAGGGTCAACGATGCTGTCGCGCTATACCGCCGCGAGGCCAAGGTAGTGGACCTGACCACCGACACGGGAGACCGCCGCCGCGCCGCCGTGCGAGCCGAGGCGTCGCTCGGGCTGGCGCGCGCCGGCCAGTTTGACGAAGCGGAAGATTTGGCCCGGCAGGCGGCACAGTTGTCGGAGACTTACCGCCGGAATCTGCAAACAGTGCTGCAGATGAAAACGGCAGCCGCGAAACGCTAGGGCAGGTTTCAGCTTAAGCCCGCTGTTGAAGAAGTATCGACTTGCTTTTATGCCGCATTCAAACGCACTCGCATCCCCGGCAGCGTTTACCGTATGTAGTTGATGCTGCTAACGGAGCCGTGACCGTGAGGGAGCGGCAATAGGTGTATCGAAAGGCGAATGAGCGCCGCGAACAGCACTGGTTTTTTCACATCCTCGTTCGAGGACGAATGGGGGAAATTGCCACCCTACTGACGTACGCAGTTCCGACCGCTTTCCTTGGCCCGATACATAGCTTGGTCCGCCAAGCCGACCAGCCTTCCGCTATCCCAGACTCCGCCTCGATATTCCGCTACTCCGATGCTGCACGTCACCGGCATCGTGCGGCCTTCGAGGGAAAACGGTTCGGCAGCCAGCGCGTTGCGAATGCGCTCCGCATGCGCGGCAGCATCGGCTCCCGCAGTCCCCGGCAGCACGATCAGAAACTCCTCGCCGCCGTAGCGCCCTACGGCGTCGTAGCACCGGACCGTACTCTTCATGCGGCGCGCCGTTTCGCGCAGGACGGCGTCGCCTGCCGCGTGCCCCGCCGTATCGTTGATGCGCTTGAATTTATCCACGTCCGCCAGCAGCACCGAAACCGGCTGACCCTCTCGCGAAGCGCGCGACAATTCCTTTTCCACCGTTTCGAGAATGGCGGCACGGTTCCACAGGCCAGTCAGCGAATCGTGCGTCGCCTGAATGCGCAGCGCGTCGCGCGCCTCCACGAGTTGCTTCTGGAGATGGAGGATGCGCTCCCCGGCCCTCATGCGCGCATGCAGTTCATGCGGCTTGAACGGCTTAGTGAGAAAATCGTCGGCGCCCGCATCCATGCCTTCCACCAGATCGCTGGGATCGGTGCGCGCCGTCAAGAGAACAATATAGACGTAGGGCTCGCGGCCGGCGTGACGAATGCGGCGGCAGATTTCCACGCCATCCATTCCCGGCATCATCCAATCGAGGATCGCCATACGCGGCGAATCCGGATTCTGTAGGGCGGCCCACGCCTGCTCGCCATCGGAGGCGGCGACTGTTTCATAGCCCCACTTGCCCAACATGGAGCTGAGCATGCTTCGCGCGACCGGGTTGTCTTCAGCGGCCAATACGCGAAGCTTGTCCTCGATGTGCAAGCATCGGGCCGCCGGAAGGCTGGCCGTTACCGCTTGGAACGACTCCAGTTCCAACGTCTCTACCGGGATCTCCACGAGTTGCCTCCGATGTACTTATCGGCGGACTCAGGATTTCTCTTGAGAGATTTCTTCGGGTTCGGGCAAACGGCCAGTTGCATCGCACCACGCCCAGGCAGCCGCTGTCAGGGTGCCGCACGCGCCCGCGACCAGCCCGATAGCCCGTGGGCTCCAGTACTGTGAGGCTATGCCGGCCGCCGCCATCGACACAATCATGACGCTCCAGCGGATGGACTCCATGGTGGCAAACACGCGTCCGCGATACGCATCAGGCGTGTGCCGCAGCAACTGGAACTGATTCAGCACGCTGGTGATCGCCATGCCCGCGCGCGAGAGAAGCATCAGGCCGAGCGCGGCAGCGAAGCTCTCCACCTGGCTGAACAACATGTAAGTGACGCCGTGCAGTACATACGACAGCGTCACCGCACGCTTGTAGCCACCGAAGCGGGCGCGCTTTCCCGTAACATGCCCCACCGCGCCGCCCACAAGCAGACCGATGCCCGCAAAACCCCAGATCTCGCCGATCCCCGCCGCGCCCCTGTGAAACACCTGCTCGCCGAAGAGAGCGAATAAAATCTGCGCCGCGCCGCCGCCGAGTGCCCAACCCGCGCTGATCATGGCGATCCCCATCAGCAGGGGCACGCTGCGCATGTACGCCAGTCCTTCCATGTAGTCGGACCATGCGCGCTTCCCCGCCCTTGTTGCACCGGCGATTGCGCGAAAGCCTTGCGGAACCGCGATGCGCCAGACGCACGCCGCCGAAAAGGCGAAGCTCGCAGCGTTCAAGATGAACGCCCACGAATACCCGAGTTTCGCCGCGCCGAGTCCGCCCAGCAGCGTGCCCGCCGTCAGGGTGCCCCACGACGTGGTCTGCGTGAGCGAATTGGCGATGTGCAACTCTTCCGCCGTAGCAATGGTCGGCAAAATGGCCGCGCGTCCCGCCGTGAAAAACGGCGATACGAACATCAGCAGGCCGCTGAGCACGTACAGAAGCCACGGACGCGGTTGATGAATCGTCAGCACGAAGGCGAGCGCCACGGCAGCACGGATCAGATCGCTGGCTACCATGATGCGCTTGCGATCCCACCGGTCGAGTGTAACGCCTGCGATGGGTCCGGCGAATACGGCGGGGATCGCCCGGCTGAGCATCACGCCGGAAACCACGAGCCCGCTGCCGGATTTCTCCATGACCAGCGCGAACACCGCGATGTTGTTGAAGTAATCGCCAACCTCGCTGACCACCTGGCCCATCCACGTGTACCGGTAATTGCGGTTTTGCCGCAGCAGGGCCCAGAGGCTGGTCATGAGCGGCTTACAACAGGTGACCCATTTTGTCGCGCTTGGTGGAGAGGTAGGCTTTGCGAGTCTCCAGCACGTCGGCCACGCAGGGCACACGCTCGGCGACCGCGACGCCCGCGGCCTCCACCGCTTCGACCTTTTCCGGGTTGTTGGACATCAGCCGCACCGATCGAAGACCGAAGAAGCCCAGAATGGCGCCCGGTAGCTCATAGTTCCGAAGGTCGGAATCGAAACCGAGTTGCTCGTTGGCTTCAATGGTGTCCGCGCCCTGATCCTGAAGCTCGTAGGCGCGCAGTTTGTTGAGCAGTCCGATGCCGCGCCCTTCCTGGTGTTCATAGATCAGCAGCCCGCGGCCTTCCTGCGCAATGCTCTTCAGCGCGATCTCCAGTTGTGCCCGGCAATCGCAGCGCAGACTGTGGAAGACATCGCCCGTGAGACATTGCGAATGGATGCGGACCAGCGGCGGCTCCGGCGCGGCGAGATCGCCCATCTTCAAGACCACAGCCTCTTCCGTTCGGCCGCCGTTGCCGGAGCCCCCTTCGAAGCCGTATATGCGAAAAAGCCCGAATTGCGTCGGAAAATCCGCTTCAGCCACCTTACGGAGCTGTAGCGCCGAAGTTTTGTTCATGGAATGGCTATCAGTACCTTAGTCCTTTTATTATAATGGCTTCCGAACCCCAATGTCGGAGATCTACTTTGCGCTGCTGTTCAAGCTGGGAGTGATGGCGTCGGTCGCCAGCATTCTGGCGCGCTCCGGCAGGTTCAAATCGATGCTCATGCGGGAGAGCCGGACGCTGAATCAGCGGCTCGCGCTGGCCTCGGTTCTGGCGATCGTATTCGCCGTGAGCACGGTAATTCGCGCGGCCAACCCCACTTACTATGCGGCGGACATAGGGTTCGAAGGCAGCCTGCTAGCGGGCATCCTGGGCGGCTATGTCACTGGCCTGCTCTCCGGCGTTCTGATCGCGCTGCCGGCGTTTTTCTTCAAACACGAGCAGCTCACGCTGCCCATGCTGGCCGGAATTGGCGTACTCGGCGGCGTGCTCCGGGACCTCGCACCCGACCCCGAGGAGATCTGGCGCTTTTCACCTTTTCTGGAGATGAACATCCTGCGTTTTTTTCGCGAGAGCAGGAACCATCGCCGCGCCGCTTTTCACCTGGTTTTTGGCGCCGGAATTCTATTCGCCGAATTTCTTCGTCATACCTTCTGGAATTTCGGTGGCAGCAAGGATGTCTTTTTTCTGCCGTCCAATTGGGAAAAACGCGACGCGCTGGCCATGACGCTGTACTACGCGACCACGTTGATCGCCGTCACCATCCCGCTGAAAATCTGGAACAATACGCGCAACGAGCGTAAACTCGAAGAGCAGGAGCGGCTGCTGGTAGAAGCGCGTCTCGCCGCGCTTACCAGCCAGATCAACCCGCACTTTCTATTCAATACCCTGAACTCGGTCTCTTCGCTGATCCGCACGGACCCCAACCAGGCGCGCGTCATGGTCGTCAAACTTTCGAAGGTGCTGCGCCGGCTGCTCAAGAAGCACGAGAATTTCAGCGCCCTGCGCGATGAGCTGAACTTTATCGAGGATTATCTGGCGATTGAAGTGGTCCGCTTCGGCGAGAAGCTGCGCTTTGAAAAGGACGTGGCTGACGACACACTGGACATGCTCGTGCCCAGCATGTTGCTCCAGCCGCTCGTGGAAAATTCAATTAAGCACGGCCTGAGCAGCAAAGTGGAAGGTGGCACCATTCGCATCCGTACCAGCCGTTCGGAAACAAAGCTGCATCTGCTGGTGGAGGACGACGGCATCGGCATTCCGGAGAGCAAACTTGCTACTCTTCTGGATCGGGGTATCGGAGTCAGTAACGTAAACGAACGGCTGAAAGTGCTGTTCGGCAACGAGTATCGCATGTGGATCGACAGCCAGCCAGGACACGGCACTCGCATTCAGATCGAAGTGCCGGAACTGCAAACGGACCTGGCGGCTGTATTGTGAACGACACTCAATTGAGGAGAGATCTTGTCCAGACTCGAAGAGTCCGTTAGTGCCTGGCCCAACGCCGGGCTGCCCGCCACGCTGGCCGACCGCACCCGGCGCGTTTACGACCGCATGGCGGCGGTGTATCCGCTCTCGACCATGTTCTTTCATTCCCGCGCTCACCGCTGCGCTCTGGAAGCCTCCGGGCTGCGCAACGGAATGCGCGTTCTGGAAGTCGCCACAGGTAGCGGGGAGATGTTTCGGCGCCTGGTGCGCGCCAACGGTTCAGGAGCGACGATCGGCGTGGATCTTTCGCCCAATATGGCCGCGCGCACGCAGCGCGTGGCACGCCGCAAGTTTCCGCAGGCGTCGGCACATTGCCAGGCTGTGGATGCGCGGCAGATGCCGTTCAAGAGCGAGAGCTTCGACGCGGTGTTCTGCTGTTACCTGCTGGAACTTCTGTCCGGTGACGATATCGTGCAGACGTTGCGGGAATTCCGGCGCGTGCTTCGCCCGGGCGGCAAACTGACATTGGTGCTGATCGGACAGAATACACCGATGTTCAACGCCGCGTATAAATTGGGGGGCCGCGTCGCGCCGGCGTTCTGGGGACGGCAGGTAGAGCACCGGGTCCCGGAACTGATTCAGGGAGCGCGGTTCCGCATTCTCGCCGATCACGGCGTCCGCCAGGGGTTCTACCCCTCCCGTGTGCTGGTGGCCGGCCGTTAGTTACTTCGTGGCAGTCTGCGACTGCTTGGTATAAGTCAGGTTTTCTGTCGCCTTACCCGGCGGGTTGATGGTCATGACCTCCATGGTCAGAGTTTTGCCGTCCGGGGAGAGCTTCAGGCGCCGCTTGGTCACGTAATCGTTGCCATGGCGCTGCTCAATCATGACGAGCATCGGGCCGTTGTAATACATGGACACCTGAGTGTCCTGCCCTTCTTCTTTCACCTTGCAGTCTTTGCCCTCGGTGGAGCAGTTGATTTCGTCTTTGATCGGCCGGCCGCCGGTGTCAACGGAGCGCACGATATCGATGGAATCGGGCTTCTGCGCGATGTTCAATGTCTCGGATTTCACTTTGGAGTCATTGGACTGGCGCTGCCAGACTCCATTGAGGTCCGGGTGGTCCACTTGGGCCCAGACGCTACCGGCCGCCATGGCCGCTAAACAGAGAAGAGTTCGCATCCTCGGTCACCTCTACCTACCTCTAGTGTAGGAGTGAGGCTACCTGGTTGAAAGTACGATAAACGTTGTAGCGGCGGACCCTTATTTACAGCTTCCTTGCGGGTTTGGGAAGAACCGATTCGCCTTTCGATACACCGTTTACCACTCCCTCACGGAAGTGTGAAGAAATCCGGCTGTCGTTCTCGTGCCGCTCCATTCGCCTTTCGATACCGCATGCGTATGTCCCGGCAATGACGAGAGCGCCGGCAAACAGAGAAACGGGCGGACGCGAAAGGGAATCCGTGGCTACGCAGCGCCATTTGCGAAGCAGCCTGGGGAGCCTGGCGGACCAAGAAGTCCTACTTCCACGCACAATACAAGCGTGTTCAGGCGCGGCGCGGGCCAGAGCGAGCCTGATTGCGGTCGCCCACTCCATGATCATAGTCGGCTACTACTTGGTCCGCGATCATCTGACGTTCCAGGATCTGGGGGCAGACTTCTTTGACCGCCGCAACCGCGAGCACACCGCCCGACGGTCCGTCAAGCGGTTGAACGGTTTAGGATACAAGGTCATCCTACAA
>Ga0134128_10001010_pt1 | contig 37783 bp, 58 predicted proteins | sample KB31754_FD_96462 | JGI IMG/M metagenome (GOLD analysis project Ga0134128, IMG submission 96462) | Terrestrial soil microbial communities with excess Nitrogen fertilizer from Kellogg Biological Station, Michigan, USA - KB3-175-4 | ecosystem: Environmental > Terrestrial > Soil > Unclassified ...
AACGCCGTTAGTTGCCCAAAGAGCGCCTTGATAGTTTGTAGTCCAGAATTGTTGATAGTCCTGACCATTCCAATGGAGCGCAGTCCAATTGGTTTTTTGTATATATCCTGCGTAAGTAGCTGTAGACGGGTTTTTATAGAAACTTACATCATCGATGGCATAAGGAGATGCAGAACTTATTTGATAAGAGTAAACTGTATCGAAAGCAAGACAATCCGGATGTCTATTTTTCTCTAGAATAAGATCTTCTAAACCCATTACAGGAAGCGCTGGGTAATAAACAAAAGATCCAGAAACAGCGTTTACACCACCACCAGAAATGGTTATAGCACCAGTTGCATAATCAATTGTTCCTGTTCCAGCAGGAGCACCTGTTAAAACACCATCTTCAGTCGTGTCAGTATAGGTATTTCCTGCCACAGTAATTATTATTGATCCTGGAACTATGGTTGCATTGGGAGAAAGTGTGTTTAAAGAAAAACCTGTAATCAGGTTTCCGGCTCCAGCAACTAAATTAAAAGAAGTAATAGCCCCATAAGTGGAATTGTTTGAATCAAAAAACCTTTGCAATCTTCCTAAAAGAGCAGTACCACGCTTTCTTTTGACTCTTGATCGCCATTGATAGGCATTGATTAAAGTAGGAAAAGAATCATTATCGATGTTGAAAGGTGTTACATCATTTCTAAGACCCTTTCTGATGGGCCCAACAACTAGTTTTTCGCCCATTCATCCTCAAATTTGTAAAAATAAAACTGTCCAAGTAACTACGGGTTTGCCTAGTCCAGTATCACAAAGATCACTTGTAAATGTAAGAGTGGGATTAACAAAGGTATAACTTGCCATTCCTCTAGCATTGTTATTAGACATTAAAACTCCCACATCATCATTTGAAAAAACATTTGCCGAAATAGTTATAGTGGCTCGTCTAGTTCCCAATAAAGCTACAGAGCAATTATATGTATTAATAGGAGTAACAGATGGTCCATTTCCATTAATGCTAAACAAAGCATAAGCTTTACACAGGGATAAAGGATAAATTGTCGCAGAGTTTCTAAAATACAATTGAGATTTAGTAGGAACAGAAATACCAACATCTGAATAAACAGTGGAAGCCAATCCCGTTTGAGCACCAGGAACATTATTAGCAGGCAACGTGACTTGTTTATGCCATCCATCTAAGTTACTCTGTTCAAAGGAATAATGATCTACATTGATAATCCCGTCAGTGGAGTTAGTGTTAGTCTGCATATTAGGCTGATCAACACTGGGATTGTTTGGACCAGCTGGGATGTTATCGAAATAAGTAAATGTAGGCATATCTCTCCTTAAGTACCCGATACGTTAGAGGAAATTCCAGACTGAAAAGGAAATTGACTAAATATTGTAGGCACTCTTGTGGATGTAAATTGTCTTTGGCTTCTTTTCCAGACTAAAGTCTCTTGTTCTTTAAATAATGGCTCGTAAGCTTGAAATTGTTCCCAATCTCCCGTATCAGAAAGAATCTTTCTAGCAGCCCCTCTAGCAATATATTCACTCATGTAGCCAAAAGGCACAGCTTGTGTAGTTGCTAGAAAAGCTGCAGGCGTCAAATAAGCATCTAATTCGACCATATATTGAGTGTTAGGAGGAGGAAGCATAGTAAGGGTATTGTTATTGTAAAGCATTCCACGAGGTATTCCTGGTTGGAAGAAAAGGCATTGAGCTTGAATTGGTGTATTTGCTGGTGGAACGCTTGGAAAAGTTACATTAGCAACGCCAGTGTTATAATTGACAGTATTTTGCGTTGTGGAATAAGTCCCAAAAACACTATAGCCAAAAGGATATGAGCCGGCGACCATCAATAAGCCATAAAGTTCACCGCCATTACTTCCCGAAAGAAATACTCCTGAATCATGCACAGTGACATTGTTTCCATCTGCATCTGTGTATGTAAACCATACAGCTGGATAAAAACTGGTATAAGGTATTGATGTGCTTATAGTTGTTGTAAACTGTGGATCTTGATTATTTCCTGTAGCAATTATTCCAGCCATATCTAAATGGCCGGGCAAAGCAGGAAAAAAAGGTAAATTTAAGGTAAAAGAGCTTGTAAGCCCATCTCCAGTTGCAACAGGTGTCAAAGGTTGCGTATAAGTTGGCCATAAAGAGGTAAACTGCCCTCGCTCAGTATAGAAAGGAGTTACTATACCATTAACGAGGACAGGGCTCATGAAGCCTTGATAGACAGGATAATAATTAATATTTTGGCTTCCTGGCTCTACCTGGACATCATATAAGGGCATGTTGTATTGATAAATTCCTGGAATAGTCTGAAACTGATATTTAGTCTTAAGGTCAAATAGCTGCATTCTTGCATCAACATCCATAATCCAAAAGCGGTTGATGTAATCGATAAGAAGGTTATCGCTGATTTGAGCGTTCGAAGGACTTTTTATAATCCTTCGAACATAAGTCAGAATATCACTTAAGAGATTCATTAAAAGTTATTTGCTCCCATAAATATCGATCTCTGTTTCATCGCAGGATAAGCATCCAAACGTTGAATGGTAGTATCCACCACAATAGCACCTGTGTAACTTCCATGTCCATCAACGTTTGTGGTCTTATTTTCTGTTTTGAGACGATGGTAATATTTTCTTTTAATTTGTTCTGCAAGATACCTTGGACACCAAACAGGTTTATTTACAGGAACACGCCAAAATTCAGCAGGCATACCCGCAAATGGCTTTGTCCATATTTCAATGTCATCGCCAATAACTTCTTTGTTTTCAGCTATAATCTGGACATATTCTTTCATAAAATTATAATCATTTCTATAATCTTCATTGAACTTTTCTCTAGAAGAAATAGATTTAGCTGGTTTTAAATAAATATCATTGGATTTAGCAATGTCTGCTTGAGCCATTTTAGTCTGTGGTTCAGACTCTTTTTTGGGAGCAGCATTCAGTTTGTCAAAAGACATATCTTTTACTTGAGCATCAAAAGCTTCAAATTGTTCTTGAGCTTTGTCTAGCTCTTTATCTCCAAGAGAAGTTCTTGTTTTTACTTTTCTATCATCTGTCATAAAATACCTAAAAAGGTGAAACGTTTATAAAACTTCCAGGAATATTGATATTAGTATTCCCATTAGTAGTTGGTATATTTATACCAGTTGAGCTTGTATAGCCGCTATTAATATCGCCAATTGCAAGTATCTGAGGCTGAGTTGTTGCAGCACTCGAGGTAAAAGCATCGACATTTACTGAGCTATTAATATTTACAACAACTTGATTTGCTGCCGGAATAGACAGGACATAACCTTGTTGTTCGTTAAGCTGTCTACAGCCAAAAGTTGGGGGAATAATTAACCTAATAAGTTGGCCAATCACATAATCATGGTCAACAGTTGTGGTTACTGTAGTCGTATATCCTAACGTAACCGCAGAAATAAAAAATCTTTGAGGTAAATAATAATTTGCATGGATTGGAACATTTGTGTAAGGGGCAATAGGGCCAACTATTGGATAAGGGAATGCCATAATACCTAATAATTAAAGGAGGGGATTTTTAGCCCCCCTCCTAAGGATACATCTTATAAGAATTCTTACAAGATTATTTCCGTTTATGGACTAGAAATGTCATGCAAAAAGGCACGCCATTCTATTACATCATTAGCCGCCATAATTTTAGCAGAAGCGTTATTTGTTCCAACTCCTGCGCCGATTACGAATCCTTGTCTTGTATTGTTTACAAAAGCACCCCTTATTGCCGGTCCATTAATCGTTGAAACACGATTGCTAGATGTCGGAAAAGAAGGAGAAGGATACAAAGGCGATGTTGCTGTAATCAAATTCCCGCCTGTATTTACATCACCAACAGATAGAACTTGCATGTAAGTCAACCCTGGAAGAGTTGCTGCTGTCATAGTTCCATTGTTAGAAAATGCTGTATAGGAAGATGAATCGATATTAACAACAAAGGTCCAGTTATCTGTTAACGAAGTCACATAGCCATAGACAGGAGAGCCTGGAACTAATGTGTTCGGTAAAGAATTTAACTGAACAGGGCCCCAGAAAGAAGGTACACGGAAGGCAACTTCTTGCCCAACTTCAAAGTTGTGATACATCGAAGTTGTTACAGTTGTTGTGCTTCCTGTTGTAACAGCTGTTACAACATTATCTTCTGGTACATATAGAAAAGGATATAAAACCTTTTTAACAAGAGCTCCAGCAGGAGATCCAGTTAAAGCAGTATAATTAGATCCTGTAGTATCCCATTTTACATCGAAATGGTCAGCATCACTGACAGTAACGATTGTAAAAGGCACACTATTTAATAGCTGCATATTATTAGTAGAAGCTAGAGCTAGTCCTTGCATAATGACAGTATCACCAACACTATAACCGTGTGCAGTGACGTTGACACGAGCAGGATTTGCTTTAGTAATACCAATGATCTGCTGTGTTGCACCATATTGTAATAGGGTGCCAGCAGAAAAGGCGCTAATGCCTGGATTTGCAGCTGTTCCTGTGATTACATCAAATGCGGTAACTGTGCTGTTATTATAGATCTCCAGCATAGTAGGCACGCTTGACGATACAACTAAGGAAGCATCCCAAAAAGCACGCAATGTTTTGTTTGCGGCTGGAGCTGCTGCAATATTTGTATAGTTGAATAATTCAACGTAATCTGGTTTGAAAGGCAAGTTAACCATCGCTGTTGAAGCAGAAGCGGTAAAACTTCCTTTTGCCATTCTAGAATATTCAGTCATGTTACACCCCCAAGCTTGAGTTACGTGTAGCTAACAGATTCCGAACAGCAGTATCTTGTGTTAACGCTTGCGCTTGAGCAAACTTAACAGCAAGAGTAGCGTTTTGCGCTAGCATGCCAGAATAGTAAGGATCACGATAAATCAACTGCATGGAATATCCATCTTGGTTGATATGTGTAACCCCTTGCTTGCCAGTTACGGTGTTGTAATAAACATCAGCACCTTTAGCTGATACACCCCGAGCAACTGGAGCTTCAGAACTTGTAAGGATACGAATGTTAAATACGCTACCATATTCACTTGGAAGAGCGCTTGCGTTGGTTGGATAGTTCCAAACACTCAAGAAACCGCTTCCTGTAAGAGCATCGAAATCGGACTGTAGCTCAGTTGAGCTAAGCATAAAATATGCAGAGCGTACTGGGCCAGTTCCGAATCGATCCATGCCTTCGATACCGCTCATAAATTTATAAGCGTTATTTGTATCAAGGGTTGTAGCTACTAAGCTGAAATCAGAAACACCCAAGTTTGTTGGGTTGTCACCGTTTGAGCCGCCAGCTGCATTGATATCAGACGCTGCTGATACAATGTAATCGCGCAAAATTAACAATCTGTTACTTATCAACCAATTAATTAAAGGCCCCAGCCATGCTCGCAATGGCATTTTCCTTGTTTCATGACGTCCTACTACGAGAAATCAATCTCTTTAGACGATGGAACCATAATTTATTGGCGTATAGGTCATTTCTGCCTATCTCCAAGCCTTTCGTAGCTCGGTTCGGACTGTCGCATCCCTTTCGGGCCTTCTCGCTCAGTCTCTCACGGTCCCTTGTGGGTTCCGCCTTGTCGGCATGCCTTTCGGTTTAGCCTTCCAAGTCAATCAGAGAAGGTTTAACGAGGACTTAATCTTAATCCTCGGCTTGACGCATTGCAACAGCTAATCTTTCAGATACCCAGGCAAGAACTCCTTCCTGGTCCTGCAAAATTACCTGCTCGTTGATTCTTAAAGCTTTACGCCGCCATCAAGCATGCTGCACAATCATTAATGCAGCCTGTTCCAAAAAACGCCATTTGTGCATCTATAATATCCCTCTGTGGCACTTGAGCCGCAGGATCAATCCCGCTATTACCCAATTGCACAGTAGGCGGTTGAAGCGCTCTTGGGCGCATAAACCGCATTGTTGTACCGCCGTTAGCTGGCATGCTAACTTTGTCACAAACCGTGATGTAATTCATGGTTGGAGTTGGTACATACAACATTGCAGGAGCAAGTGATTGCAAAATCATTGGCCCCAAATTGCCAGTTGTAGTAATCGACATTAATAAACCTCATATTGTCGATTAATATTGACGTGTAGAACCGTGGACGAAAACGTGCTACGTCCGTTCTCTAACACATCTGATTCGGATGCGAACCCGATACGCGAAGCCCATGACGGAGGGCTGCCGAAACTTTATTTAAACAAAAAGGAATTAAATCCGCAAATTAGTATTTATCTTTGTGAGGAGATGTGTAACCGCAAAAAGGACAAAAGTTTACTTTCGTTTTAAAACTCCATCCATCTTCATAAGGATCACCTTCTTCAATTGTGAGTATTAAATCTCCTAAATTCCAACCATATTCTTTGCAAACCATATTCAGATCACGGCATTCATGTTGAATAGGGCTAATGATTTCTTCCCAATTTCCATTGGGAAGCATGGACATTTCTTTTTTCATACTCTCAACTTATTCTTAAGCTCCATCATCTTTTGATAAGCATTCTTTTGTCCAGCAGCACTAAAATCTCCAGACATTCCATAAGGTGAAGGGCTTACACCCGATGGTTGATAATAGGGCGATCTACGGTTAGCATCGATTTTTTCTTGGATTGAAGGGGCGGTTTGAGCTGGCTTATGCAAACCAAGAGCTTTTATGTTTTTATATACAAGTTTTTGACGTTCAAACCCTTCTGGCATAGCAAGAATTGTTTCAGCAAGGTCAGGGTCATGAGCTGCAAATTTATCTGCATGTTGAAGAACATCGTAAAAATCTTGATTTTGTTTTAACCAGTTTTGTTTTCTTTCTTCGGCTAAAGCAGAATGAACAGCATTTTGAATTTCAGATTTGGTTTGCTCCATTGCTTGCTGCCCAAATTGAGACAGTTCTTTTTTAAGCTTTTTCTTAACCACATATGGTTCATCGTCATCTTCATCGTCGTCTTCTTTGTAAGGCTTGCGGGCTTCTAATTCTCTAGCTTTTTTTTCCGCTTCTTCTCGAGCTCTTCTTTCCTGTTCTAGTTGTTTTTGGTATCTTGCTTCTAAAGCACGGAAATTTAGTTCCTTATCGGATGGTTGTGCAGCTTGTTGCACATTTTCTTGATTAACTGGGGCTGTCATCTTGTTTTCTCCTTGACGCTGAGATACGATATAGATTTATCTTAATTAAAAAGGATTTCCTAATGAAAATCAATCGTTTAGAAGCACATGATAGACTTTTACACTTTAAAAAAGATCAAGAAGCAAACATTGTGCAAGGATTTAATGACTGTTTATTTAAAAATCCTTTGTCTTTAGCGCTTCAGGAAAGAAGTGATTATATTTACATTTTTGCGCATCCTAGGACCCATGATGATGGCGTAACAAAGAGAATGTTATTTCAACCAAGGCTAAGAAAGCCAAGCATGCAAACAAATTCTTATTTAGTTAGAGCTAAGTCACATAGTGATATTGTAGATATTTGCTGGATGCTTCCTCCAAGGGAGATGTGGGATACATATAAAAAGGGAAATGTGACAGAAAATGAAGTCGTTTTATGGAGCATTGATCAATTTTTAAATAATAGAACAATAATGGAAATGGCAGATCCTAAGGACTTAACAGAAGAGCAATCAAAAAATATTTACCTAGCAATTGCTAAAGAGATGGATGAAGAAAAAAGAAATAAAGAAATTAAGCAAGGGATTTCGGTGGTCGCTTCTGTAGTGTCTTAGAAGCAGGATTTAAGGGAAAAACATCTCGTATTTTCCCTATTTTATTTCGTATTCCCGTTCCGTAGAAATCGCCTGATCCACGAGGAGATTTAGTTGTATGGGCCATTTTAGGCGCTTTAGACGGCATCTACTTTCATTGTGTTAACTCTTCCAAAAGGGAGAGTGTCGGCTTTTGGTTTTGGATTGCCAGAATGTCCTACAGGATTTCTATGTCCAACTTTATAATCAGTGCCAGCGTTTACAAAACAGCTTGACCTTTGATCATATTGAGGACAGCGAAAATCCCAAGGTGTGTTTTTACCATCTACAGGGTTATCTGGAGGATTTTGATTTTTTATAGCAATAGGATCATTGAATCCTGATTTCATAATACCTCTTTTTTATAGATCATTAGAAAATTTCTTTTCTAAAACCTATAGGATTAATTTCTGTACAAAGGCTTTTGAGGATACGCTTTAGCTTGAGCTACGCCTTTCATTTGCTGAGCTTTAAGCTTTTCAGTTGTATCTTCGTAATCCATTTCAGATCCTGCACCTTCAGCAGAACTTTCATGTTTTACTTTAGCGCCTTCTGGAAAAACAGAACCTTTAGATCTGCCACCTGCCCAGAATGAATGATCATCAATTCTTTGGCCGCCTGAACTTGCTCTGCCTTCTTTTTGACTGTCTTTCATAACATCTTCCTTAGAGCCTCAAAGCCCTTTGATATTTTATCTTTCTTTATATCATCAAGATTATAATATGCCAAGAATAGTTAAGCAAATTGCTCAACAGGCTGCTGTTTTTGAGGCATTCCAGCCATAATTTGTTCCATAAATTTCTTAGCAGCTTCATTTTTTTCTACGTTCATTCTAGCATTTTTTTCGGTTTCTTCTTCATCATACTTAATGCTTTCTAGTTGGTTTGCTTTAAGGAAGGTTTCTACTTCTCCGAATTTCTGCACAGTCTCTAAAAGTTTTTGAAGTGCATCCATTTTCTCTCTAGTAGAAATAGCATGATTCTTAGAAATCTCTGATATTCTTTCTTCAAATAGGCCTACATTGCTTTCTGAGCGGGCATCTCTTTCTCTTGCTTGTGAAAGCAGATTATGAATCTTTGCCATAAGTTCTTTTAGCTTCATTTCTTCGACAGTATGTTTGAGATTCATTTCCTCAGATTGAGCTGCTTGCATTTGTTGTTCTTGAGCTTGTAAGAACTCTATTATATCAGCTTTTCCAGTGATATTAAGTTTTGGGATAATCATGGAAGGAGGAAAGACTTCTCTACCAAAAGCTTGATTCATTTCCATCATTTGTTGCGCTTGAAGATTTTGCTGTGTAGGCGTTAAATCTGTCTCTTCAACAATCACTTTATATTTTGAGAAAACTTTGGAATAGAAAAATGCAGAAGGCTCTTCCCCTATGAGCAACTTTACTTTTTCAGCATTCCAATTGTTAAGCACTATAGATAAAAGTTTATCTCCTACAAGCTTCAGAGAAAAATCCCACTGGTCGAAATATTTCTGGAAGACAAGAAGATTAGCAGCTTGTTTGATCAGAGCGGTAAGACTAGATATTTGCTTATCTTGCTGTCCAGACCAATTTTCAATGTTTATTCCTGAAGTTTCATAAATCAATTTAGACATCTGATCAGCTAAAGCTAGATCTGATTCAGGGACACCCGAAGGAATTATCTTCTCAACGTCAGACATGTCATAGCCTTCGTTAATAAGAATATCCCAGCCCTGTCCGGATTTCTTTAAATTATCTTCATTAGCAACAGCTCCAATCTTTCTTTTCCAACCGGCATTGATGGTAGCGGAAACGATGTCGTTATTAGTGATAACTTTCCAGTTAAATAGGAATTGAGGATCTCTCATCGTTCTAACAAGCGAGCGCACTCTAAGATCGTAATAATTTATGTGTGGTTCATAGTTCCAAAAGACCGGAATAAATGGACATGAGTCAAATCCAAGTGGATTTTCCCCGTGGTACATCACTTGATCGTTTAAAATTGTTGCTAATTTCCAAGAGGGAACTTCAACATTAACAATTTCCATATCAGGAACGTTGTATAAAATCTCTTCAATGTTTTCATGGTTTTGAGCAAAATCAAAAAATTGATTTCTCGATCTACTGTAAAGGCGTTTTCTTTTGCTTTTGCTTTTGTAATATACATAAGAAAGGACAAGCAGGTCATTTCTCGCCATATTGTAATTTTCTGGCAAGAAATAAAAGCTGCCATATCTTTGAGGCGTTCCCGCCATTGGAACTATAATATCTTTTTTATCCGGGAATCTTTCTTCAGCAACCTTTTTATCTATATACTCTTGGCACCAAACAAATTGAGCATCACTCATGTCAGGGTTTCTAAAATAAGGATCAACCAAAAAGCTATTGTATTCCCAGACTTTTAATTTCAATTGTCCTTGTGCTGGGTCATCATGAGCATAATCAAGGTAAGGTTGTAGAAGCACCATTCCGGAAACAGCGGATAGCTCACAAGCTTTTGAAAATTGCTCGTGAATGCCTTCTGTATTGCAAACATGAGTCATCAGCATATTATATTGATCAGTAGTTTCTGGATCTGCGCCTTCTGTTGGAATATAGCTTATAGCCTTTCTATGTTGCCTTTGGAAGCCTGTAACCATGTTTACAGGTTGTTGGATCAGGTTGAAATAATATTGCTGGTAGGAGGTAGTGGGAGAAAAATTGAAGTAGCGGTTTACAAAGCTTTGTGCTTTCTGTTACTTTTGTGACCAATATACGATTTTATCATATAATTGGCGGGGAAACCTCTTCGGATCTCCCTCACGAGTTTTATATATAGCTCGTGTTCAGACTGTCGCTTCGCCTTTCAGCGTCTCCTCACTCAGTCGTTCACGGTGCTTTCGCTTCCGCCTTGTTTTCCTTTTCAGGAGGTCCAAGACAATCAGAGGAGATTTAAGCTGGCCCATACCTAAGCCAGCATAAAAAAGTGTATCAATATTACTTTGATTCCAGCGCTTTTAGTTACTTTTTTATAACAGACCCGCATTAAGCCTGTTCTATAGGCATAAACTTACTATACAAATTATCTAACCACTGTCTAATATTAGACTGTGTAGGCTCCATTCCACTTTGCCAAGGAGAATAGTAAAAGGTCACGTAACCTCCCTATTTATTCTTTAAGTACTTTATAACCATATTGAGATAAAAACTCAATGTACCACTCTATTTTGTCAATAACTCTTTGACCAGGTGGTTGGGCTTTTGACCATAATTCAAGATTTTCTAAACGATTATCATCACGTATGCCATTTTTGTGATGAACTCTTTCGTGCTCATGTAACTCTCTTCCTAAATGACCCATCATGACAAGTACATGTTGATATTTTCTTTTAAATTTTTGCGTTTTAGGGTCTTTATATACCATTAAAATATAACCCTTTTTGTTTTTATAACCTTTTCCTTTAGGTCCTTTAGGAAAAACATGATCTAAGGGAAGTCCCTTTTCAAATCTTGTTTTATTTTTCCCGTATGCATTTACTCTTTTAAGAGTTTTGATGTGTCTTTCAGGGTTATATTTTTTTTCTCTTTGATATTGACAGGCTGTACAATATTTATATTTAGCCCCGTAAAAAAATACTTTTCCGCAATCTACACATTCACTACGTATTAAAGGGCGGCATTTATCACAATATTTTTTTCTTCCTAATTCTGATTTTTCTTTGCAAATGGCGCAATATTTGTCTAATTTTTGATAATTTTTTTTATGGTAAGATTTTGCGTAGCATTTTACACAAATATTAGTCTTTTTTCTTTCATGTTCCTGATTACAAACAACGCATAACTTCATACAACCTCCGTAGTTGTTTCGAGAAAAGGACATGCCAGGCGATTCGGATTATCGCTCTTCGGGTGCCCCTAGACATGTTCAAAGATTTGGTTTCAGCCTTTCTAATTCTTCCAATGGAATTCTGTACGAAGCATTTTTCCCAGTTCCCATTCGAATAGCTTTAAGTCTATTTGTTTTAATCGCACGTCTAACAGAATTCGGGTGCATTTTGATCAATACGGAAAATTCCAAGATGGTTACGTAACACATGGTCATGATTATATTTTGTCATAAATAGTCATATAAGTACATATATAGTTAACCGTAATAATTTTTATTTGCTTTGGTTTTTGAAATATGAGAACGTTAAAACAACTTTAAGAAGGAGTCTCAAATGCCACTAGCTTATGGAATAGGCGGATTAATAAGTGTTCCTCAGGGACCAGTTTCAGGGAATGGAGCTCCTCCATCTTCTTTTAAAGGGCAGCTAGGACAACAATATTTTGATAATAGCACAACACCCCCAACAGAATATACTTTTAACGGGTCTACATGGCAAGCGGGTGGTAATGCTTATGCCACAACATCTACTCCGGGTATAGTTCAGCTTTCGGCAAACGTTGTTACTGACCAAGCTTCTACAACATTAGTCCCTTATGCAAAAGCAGTTTATGACTACGGTCAATCATTAGTTTTAGCAGGCGCAAACATTGCTCAAACAGGTGTTACAGGAATTACCAATCTTGCAACAAATGCTCAAGCCGTTGCAGGAACAGCAACAGTTCCAGGCGTTACAGCTTTAGCTGTTCAGCCGTCTAACTTAGCCGCCGTTTTTGCCGCGCCTCCAGCAACAGGAACAACAACTCCTGCAGCCGGTGTATTTACAACACTTGGCGCAACCACTGTAACATTTACTGCGGGCGGCACATGGGCATCAGGCGGAACAGCAATATCAATTGGTGCAGATGCAACAACCGATACAATTAATATTGGTACAGGCGCTGCTGCAAGAACAATCCATATTGGTGATTCGACACAAGCAAACCTTGTTACTGTTGGGTCGGCAACTGGCGCAGCTGCTCTTACTTTAAAAGCTGGTACAGGCAATTTTACACTTACTACAGCTGCAACCACAACTGTAACAATGGCCGCTGCTCAAACTAGTGGAACATTTACTATTGGTGGTACTGCTCAAACCGGAGATATGACTTTAGGCTCATCTTCAGGCACAAATAATGTGCTAATTGGAAATGGAACAGGCGCTACTACAGTTAATATTTCGAATGGCAATACTTCCGGTGCAGTGAACATTGGAGCTGCTTTTGTTGGTGGAGCAATAACAATTGGCGGAACAGGTCAAACAGGCACTATTACTTTAGGAAGCAGCTCAGGTTCAAATTCTTTAGTAATTGCGGGTGGTGCAGGTGCAACAACACTTACAATAGCCGATGTTCAAACAGCAGGATCTGTAAGCATTGGCGCTGGCATGACTACAGGAACAGTTTCGATAGGCGGAACAGGTTCACAAAGTGGCACTGTTACTTTATCTCCATCTACTGGAACTCAAACCGTTGCTATTGCTAATGCTAATGGAACAAAAACCATTACAATTGGTAATGGAGTAGATGGTAACCAAATATCTATTGGCAATGGTGCTAACACAACTTCCCAAACAATTAATATTGCTGATGGTGCATCAGCTGCCAATAGTATTGTAAACATTCTTTCAGGTGCGGGCTCTGCTGGTGCAGGAACACTCGCTCTAGGCTCTAACACAAGAGTCACAACAATAGGTATTGGTAACGTAGCTCCTGCAGCCACAAGAACAACTACGTTGCTTGGCGGCAACTCAGCACAAACCGACACATTAAATGTAATGTCTGGTGCTCCTAGTGCCAATACTTCAACTGTAGCAATATTAAATGGAGCAGCCACAGGAACAGCAACACAGACATTTAACCTATTGTCCGGAGCTTCTAACTCAACAGCAATGAATTGCAACATCATGAATGGTGCTATAGCTGCAGGTACTGCAACTACTAACATCATGAATGGTAACGCTACTGGCGGAACTCTTGCATTGAATATTGTTGGAGATACAGCAGCAACAACTGTTGTGACAACAAAACTTTGCACAGGAGCTGCAGCTCACGTATTAACCATTGGTAATGCTGCTTCTGGAGCTCAAACATGGAACGTAGGTACTGGTAACTTAGCTTTTGTTGGTGGTGGTAATACAATTAATATTGCCGCTGATGTTGCTACTAACACAGTCAATATTGGTACAGGCGCTGCCGCTGCCAACACACTTAAAATCGGTGGAACTGGCGCTAACGTTATCACCATAGGTAATACCCAAACAGCTGGTTCTATAGCTATGGGTAATGCCATGACTTCTGGAACAATTCAGATCGGTGGTGCTACACAAACAGGAGCAACAGCAATTATAATTGGACCAAGCACAGCGGCTGGCGGAGCAACATTCCAATTTGGTAATGCTGCCAATACAGGTGCTCAAGTAATTAACATTGCTTCAGGAACATCTGCATCAGCCGCTTCTACAGTTAACCTTTTGAATGGCACAACTCCAGCAGCAAGCACCACATTAAACGTAATGTGCGGTGCAGCATCTGCAGGAACACAAACATTCAACTTGTTAGCAACTGGAGCTACAAGAGCTGGTGCTGTAAATATTGCAACTGGCGCAGCTGCTCATGCAGTTGTTATTGGTCAAGTAACTACAACAGTTGCAATCAATGGTCCTACAACACATACATTAGCCTCAGGAGCTGCAGTTGGCGTTACGATAAGTACAGCTTCAGGAACAGGCCGTTGCTTAGATTTAACTTCTAGTGGAGTAACGGTTCCAGATGTTTTATCAAATGTCGGTGGTATCAAAGTTACCCCAACAGATGTAGGCGCGGGCGCATCACCACAAACAGCAAATAATAGACACTTTAAAGTAGTATTTAGCGGTGTATCAATTGCTGCAAGTGCTGACCAAGCGTTAGTGATAAATAACTCTACAATTACTGGCGCAAGCACAGATATCTTGTATTCTTGGTTTGGAACCACAACAGGATCTGCTGTATCACTTAAGAGCGTTGTTAATGCTGCTGGCCAATCTACTTTGACATTTACCAATGGCGCAGGCGCGACTACAACCACTTCGAATATCACCGTGATCGGCTGGGTAATGGACTAATAGCTAAAAATTTAAGGTTAATTTAGTATATTGGCTAAATTAACCTTAACCAATTGGAATGTATGATTAAAAATTTCAGCAGACTTGAATGCAAAGTAAGTGAAAAAGAAAGTCATTTTTATGTAGAAGTTGATACCCCAATCGTAGTCGTAAAAGAAATGCTTTTTCAACTTCAAAAATATGTTGGCGCAGTTGAAGATCAAATCAATGCTCAACAAAAAAAGGTCGAAGCTGAAAAAGAAGAAGTCCCACAAGAAGAATTAATAAAAGAGGTTGAATAATGGCATATACCCAAAGGATATACTGGGAGCCGCTTAGAAGTATTGATTCAGCAACATTTACAGGGTCTTATCAAGCCTTAGGAACTCCTCTTGCTCATCCTGGGTATATTGTTAAATTAGTTAATAATTCAAGTGTTTTAGTGACGATTTCAGTAGATGGGGTCAATGATGTTGATGTAGCTCCTGCCAATTCTTTTTGGCTTTATGACGAAAGTAAGTCAGGATCTCCACCAGAACAGCAGGCATGTCCAAAAGGACTTCAATTTTATGTAAAAGGAAGCGCGGGCACAGGTAGTGTTTATTTAGTAGTTCAATACATAATCCAAAACTAGAGGTGGGTTATTTCACAAGCTGGCATAATTAATACGACGGCAGGTCCAGTACCTCCAACAGTTCCCACTTCATTTGTTACAGATAATGGAACAGCGGTTCCAGCAGCTAATATTTTAATTGTTCATGGAACGGATTCAACAGAAAATAATGATAATGGAATTATTGCAAAAGGTGGTGTAGTTGGCACAGGGACATCTAATGAAGTAGATATAGTTCTTACAAATAGAGCAACAGGAACTGTTACAACGGCAGATGCAACACCTACAACAGCTTTAACATTTGGTTTAGGAGCTGTTGCAGGAGTGTATTTTATAGAAGGTTATATAGTTGCATTTGATACAACAGATGTTGCTGGCGGTTCTTATTCATTTGTGTCCGGTTGTAGAACTACTGGCGTAGCAGGGATTGAAATTGGAACAGAATTTAAAGATGTTTTAGAAGAAGCAGCCATGATGACTGCCGATTTTAATGTAAGTGTTTCAGGAAATAATTTTATCATTACAGTGATCGGAATTGCTGGGAAAACGATAGATTGGAATTGTTATTTAACCTATAGATTTGTGAGTTAAAATGGGCGGTTTCTCTTCAGTAACAGGTCTTGAAACAATAGTTAATGCCGATAACGCCTCCTTTGATGGAACTGAAAGAGGCGGGGCAATGACTACAAATGGTCAACTATGGATTGGCTCAACTGCTTTACCTCATGTCAAATTAGGAAATATTACTTCTCCCTTAGGAACTTTAACAATTGGGTATTCTTCTCCTAACATTACATTAGATGTCACAGGTGGATCAGTTGGAGAAACGATCACAGGAAATATTGGAGGTCCTTTATCTCCAGTTGCTGGAAATTGGAATATTTTAGGTATTGTAGTTCCTGCTGCATCAACACCTGTTCAAACATCGGGCTCGGGCAATACGCTTACAGTAAATGTCCAAAGGTCACAAGCTATTTCTTCTACAGATGCTTCAAGAATAGGTTTAGCCTCCTTTGATTCCACTTCTTTTGCAGTAGATTCGAATGGTTTTGTAACTCTTAAAGGAGCAGGGTTTACATGGAATGATGTTTCAGGGGCTTTTTCTCCTTTAAAAGATAATGGATATTTTGTTACAGGAACTGCTACAGGCACTTTGCCAGCATCTCCTGCTCAAGGTGATACAATAAAATTTTTCGTTGATCATGCATCCCAATTACTCACATTACAAGCTACAGGAACGCAAATAATTCGTTTTGGAACATCAGCAAGTAGTGCCGCGGGAACCGCAGTTAGCACGCAGAGAGGTGATTCCGTAGAACTTGTTTATAGAACATCTGATACTTGCTGGTGTGCTGTAAATTTCGTAGGTGGATGGAACTTTACTTAAGGATATAAATGCCGACAACATTTCCAACAAATAGCAATTTAGCCACAACATGGATAGTTAATCCAACAGCTGGCAAAGGAAGTCATACTACAATTGCGACTGCTCTAACTTCTGCCAGCAGTGGTGACACTATTCTTATTACCCCAGGTACTTATACCGAAAATCTAACTTTAAAAGTTGGTGTTGATCTTTGTGCTTATGATTGCGATGCTTTAACTCCTAATGTTTCCATAGTTGGCAAATGCACAATGACGACAGCGGGTACGTGCTCTATTTCCGGAATAAGACTAACTACAAACTCAGATTTTTTTCTTGCTGTTACAGGATCAGCTGCAAGTAAAGTAAATTTAATAGATTGTTATTTCAACTGCTCAAATAACACAGGAATATCTTTTACTAGTTCTGATTCTGGATCTCAAATCTATATGAAGGGATGTATTAACACTTTCGGAACAACAGGAATTACCTTATGGGTGTCAACAGCTTCCGGTCTTATTCTCATAGATTATTGTGATTTTTTTTATGGCTCTGCTACATCGACTGCTTCTTCTAATTCTGCAGCACAAGTAGTTATTAAGCATTCAAATCTAAACTTTCCTGTTTCCTGTTCTTCTACAGGAGTTTTGGATATTGTCTTCACCACAATAGCAACTAATAACCAAAACGCAACATGTATAACAACAGCAGGATCAGGATCTTCAACAATTACTTTGTCTACGTTATCATCTGGATCGGCTTCTTCAGCTTCGATCGGGTCAGGATCAACATTATATGTTCTTGATACTACTGTTAAGAGCACCAATACAAATGCGATTACAGGATTAGGAACAATTTTTTATGGACCAATTGTATTTACAGATTCTTCCTCAATAATTAATACGACAACTCAAACGGCTTTATATACTAATCTTGCTAAATATAAAGCCTCTGCACAACCATCATTTTTTGCCTATCTAGCAAATGCTCAATCTAATGTAACAGGAGATGGAACAGTGGCTTCTGTTCCTTTTGATACTGAAGATTTTGATGTTGGAAGTAATTTTGCATCTAATACTTTTACAGCGCCAGTAGCAGGAAAATATTATTTATATGCTCAAGTATTAGCACAACAGGTTGCGGCAACTATGACTGCAGAAATTAATATGATAGTATCTGGTAATAATTATCGTAACGGGAACTGGGGAACCACAGTAACAGGAAATATGCCACAAACAGTATCAACAATAGTCAATATGGCCGCTGGAGATACTGCCACAGTCACAATAACCTATACGGGTGGAACAAAAGTAGTTGATATTTATGGGGCTTCAGGAGATCGTAGAACCTATTTTACAGGATATCAACTTGGTTGAAATAGATTATTAATTAAGATTCCAACGATCTACGTTTTCAGCAAGTTGATAAATAATTTCGATTTCATCGGCAAGCAGAAGTAAATATTTGTCTCTATCTTCCGGGCAAAAATGAATGTAAAAAAGCAGTAATTTAATATTTAAAGAATGATCCCTTAATTCTTGCCTTAGGCAATATAAATTATTGCTATGACTGCCAAAAATAGGATGGATAAAAAGAAATATTGAAAAAAAGGTAATAATCAGTTTGTTCATTTTGAAATTTTCATCCCTATGTAATTTATAAGAAGTAATCCAATATGATCCAATAAGTTATGCAAATGATCGCTGTACCAAATATTGCAATTCAATAAGATTTCCAAAATCTCTGTTGCAAAACAAATAACACTGAAAAGTGCAAATCCATAAAAAAAGTATATTTTTTTTATTCTTCTCTGCAAAGAGTATTACATATGTTTTCTAATAAATTCTCATAATAGTGTAAACGCCTGCGACATTCAAAAAGCTTTTCACTTTCTTCCTCATGAGGCGAGTCAAACCATTCGTTATGTTTGCTAAGATCTTGCAAGTAATGACATTCCGGATAATCCGTCTGCCAGTGATAAGAAATAATTGCCTTAGCTTCGCCAATCGCTTCAATCCTATCCAAAATTTCTTTCTCTAAAGAAGTATTATTTTCGCTCATATTTTTCTCCTAAATCAGTAAATTTTGTTACGGAAAGCGTAGTATATTTGATATCGGAAAATCTCCGCATAGCAATACTTTCAGCTTTTTCTTTAGAATCGGCTAAAATCAGAATATATTTTGAGGAATTTACGCCATAAAAATCAGTTGGTAAAATTATAGACGCTTCATACACAGCCATACTCATAGTTAACCTATATCTAAACGAATTGCTCTATTAAATTCTCTTTGCGCAATGGCGTCAATTTCTTCACACGTAAGCGTCGGAAGCTCCATAGGCTCCTTACGCTTAAACCAAGGCATGCAACAATTGCTTTTGCAGTTGCAAGAATCCCTGATAATTATTCTACTCTCTGGATGAGCTAGACTATCGAAAATAGGAGGTATTGGCATACAAGCCCCCTTTTCTCGCAATATATCATTTATTTATATTTGATATATTCTCCAAATCTTTTCTTTGCCATTCTTCATATTTCAAAATTCCGCTTGTTTTTATTTTTACAAATTCATAGCCAGAAGATTTAAAAATATCATGCACTTTACAAGCAACATGTTTAGGGGATTTGCCTTCCAAGGAAAGCTCACAAAAGCCTCCCTTATTAAGGCGTGGATGGTTTTCAAAATAGACGGTGACGGAAAAATTCTTTATTGGTGTTGTCATAGATTCCTTTGTATGGGGGGAGCTATTGTAGTAAATAAAAGCTTTTAGAGATCTATCAAAGAATGTTTATGACAATTTAGAACATTTGCAGTAAGAATACGTAAAAGATGGTCCCCACTTTGCCTTTTTGCAAGTTGAACAAACTGGGCCCCAGCTATCCATTTTTTCAGGTTTTTTGTTTTCTTGATGCATCTCTCTTTGAAGATACTCTTTCAAATGGTCTAAAGAGTCTTTTTCCATTAGTCATTTAGTTCATTGACTTTGTCGCGGTCCCAAAGAAATACTTCGTCATTGGGATTTTTAGAAGCGCTCATATATTCATAGTCAATCTTCTCAAACATCTTCCGTGCAATCATCATTGCCTTTCGATCCGTTGGAGCCGATATATAAGCATATTTTTGATATTCTCCACCTTGAGCAAGAGCATTATTTAGATAGATTGTTACTCTATATTCATAATAGGGAACAGTCATTGGAGTCCTTTGTTCAAATAGAGGGGGTTTTTTAGGCCCCCTCTATAACCAAAAACAAGAGTGCTTTTCTGCACATTCAAATTATATAAGATGTCTAAATTAATATCTAAGGGCACATTCCAAATAAAAGTCCGCTAGATTTAAGTGATATTGAGCATCATAGTAACGATTTGCCATCGCATGGTATTGGTCTATGATAACCATGCCATAAGAGACGACAAGGCTTGTAAAAATTGCCATTAATTTAGCATAGGAAGATGAAGCAGAAATAGAAGCAATGCTTGCCTGAAAAAAAGCTATTGCTTTTTCTCTATCAGAGGTTTCTGGGTAATACCAACAGCAATATTCTAAATCCTGCAATTTTTCTACAGCCAAATCTTTATGATATGCATGTAGTTCCATGCATTGTTTTTTAAAATTAACCGGATCAACATCTTTAATGGCATAGAATTTATTTACTTCGCAGGCAGGCTGTGCGCACATCTTCAAAGTAAATAGCATGCCAAGCATGAACAAAGCAATTGTCAAAGTTATTGTGAAATTTTTTAACATTTTTATTCCTCCCCCGTCATATCGTCAAAGTCGCTTCTTTCCCAAGCAACATACCTGGAAGGAGCTCCTAGGCTTACTTTTAAATATTCGTATCCAAAGTCTTTAAATATCTCATGTGCAATCATTCCCGCTTTCTTAGCAGATGTTGCGGCAATAATTATTTTGCTAGAGATCATAAAATTTAACTGAGGCAACTGTGGCATGTACACAGTTACCGGATATGGTTTCTCAACTAAGCTCATCTTTACACCTCCTCAGAACCCAGAAAAATGTGTCTTTCGCTCGATATTGGTTGAGATCTACTTTTGCAAGCTCGGGTATAGATTTGTACTGGACTGACCCCTTCCTTACACGCTCCTCCAGAATGAAGCCATTTCCAATGCATGGTTGGTTTCCTGCTCCATCCACCAATTGTTCCATTAGCTCCTTCTCTTCTGTTTCCAAATCTTTCTTGAGTTTCTTGACTAACTCTAATCGTTCTGCTTTCTGTATCCATTTTTCATCCTTTATTTCTTTTAAATCTTTTTCGTCCATAGGAGGAGGATCAAAATCAATGATCCTCTGATAAAATTCCCATTCTTTTTCAAGCATGTTCTTTATAAATTCTTCGTCACGAGCTATGTAAAAGTGATACATGTCGCCCATGCGGTAACCTACGTAGATAGCAAAGCTTGCTTCTGCTACGTAGATTTGGTGTTGAATCTGCGCGTAGTATTGAGGCTGTATGGTACCATGACGAGCAGCTTCGTGATCCTCTTTTTTCAGACACTTGATCTCTACAATTGTCTTGGAAAAATGCTCATATCCATCAAGAGATGCCATCATCCATTGTTTTTCCGGATGAATTAAAACTTCTGGAGAAACATTAAAGCCTGTCTCTTGGACAAAGGCTTTTCTAGCTAATTCCTCGTTTTGGCGCCCCCACTCCATTTGAGGGGAATATTCTTGTTCAATGCCCCCCACCTTCTCATGCCATAGCTCTAGTGGCGTTTTATATTTGGATACCCCAAGAATAACCGCCGCATCACTGGCGGTTATCTTTGTTCTACGTAGAGCTTTCCATTTTTCAGTGCCTTGGGTAATACTAGGCATTCTCAACCTTCCTGTTCTTTGCCATTTCTTCTTTGAACGCTTCTAGATATTTAAACGGCATTTTAGCCAAAGAGCCAAAGCGTGTTGAAATGCCGCTCATGGCTTTTTTAGCCCATTCAGGATCGCATTTGCTAATTTCACTGAGTAAGAATGTTACATCAGCTCTTGAAATCAACAATTCTTGTTCTCCTTGATAAACTTCCCCGCCTTCATTGCCATCATCATCAGGCTCACCACCAACTCCTACCATTGCAGCAAGAGCATATCTTCGTAGATATGTATAGGCGCTTCCAAGCTTCTGAAGTGGATTTGTTTTGTCTCCTCCTCCACATTCGTATTTTACAGGGATCAAAGAACGCATCCATTGGCCGCTAGAATGATTCAATTGAGTTATGAGGACCTGATCTCCGTTATCATTAAATCCCATCATCTGAGTGATGGATAATCCATTTTCAGTAAGGGGACCTTTGCAAGCTGTCCATACAGAGTCTAAATCTGCATATTTACTCTTAAAGAATGGATTCGTTGAATTCTTTTCAGCTTTACTTATTTTGCTTTGTGCTTTGCATAGAGCTGCTGCTAGCTCATTGATTTTATCACTTTGATACATTTGATATTCCTTGTTGTTAAATGGGCTTATAGTTTACAACAAAGGAGGGACGTTAGCGTCTCCTTTGTGTTGTGAGAAAAGTTAAAATCCCCTGTCTCCCAGCAGGGGGTTTTCTTTACCAATTAAAGTCGTAAAAATTATCATCCATGTTTCTATCGTAATCTTTCTGCTCTAAATACTTTTTAATGCCTTGATAATCATCATCTAAAGCTTGCCAATGCTCTTCATCTAGATTGAGCTTAGAACAAATATTCGCAACATTTTCGGGATTTTCTTTCCAATAATTTAGCAAAGAATTGCCAATATCCATAAGAAGCGGCTCTTTTACATACTTAGAAAGCTTATTATAAAACTCGATGCGAAGTTCGCGCATTGTATCTCTGACTCTGCAATCTTCAACGTATTTCATATTGTCTATATCCTCCATCTCGTCATAGGCTACTTGTCCGTGTATCATAAATCCCCCTTTGTGTTGACAGCATTTCTTGCTTATGTAAGAATATATCACAGCTTATGATTTAACGCAAGGGCCTTATGAAACTAGAAGAATACCTTAAGAAGCACAATGTAAATAAACTTTCTTTTTGCAGAAAGATAGGCATCACAGCCCCAGCCCTTTACGGAGCTTTAAGAGGGCGGGATATGAAGCTTTCAACTGCTATTAGAATAGTAAATGAAACGTACGGTGAAGTGAAATTTAGAGATCTTCTCGACCCTAAATATTTAGAAACAATGTCCCAAGAAGGGAAACAACGACAACAAAGGAGAAAAAATAATGATGACATTATCAGAAGCAGCGGCGAAGTTAAAAATTAGTCGCCAAGCTGTTTATGCTGCAATACATACAACCAAGAAGCTTAAAGCTGAAAAAATCAAGGGGCGTATCTTAATTGCTAGAGATTCAGTAACTGCTTACAAAAAAATCAAACACTTAAGAAAATATTCGCTATTTCAAGGAAAACCTCTTTTTGATACAGAAAAAGGGGAGATTTCAATTAGAGAAGCTTCGAAGATGTTTCGTGTTTCATCCCAAAGACTTTATTATTTAGTCCGTGTTGGGAAAATCCCCTCTTACCGAAAGAAAAGAGCGTATGTGTTAAATATTAAGGATCTTGAGGAAGGACTAGAGAAGCATAAACGAAAGGTTTACTCTTCTTATAAATAGCTAATTCTTTTTAGAGACAGCGAAAGTTGTCTCTATCTTTCAAAATTATCTTGTAAAGAAAATTATAAGAGGAGCATAAATGAAAAAGCCCGCACGAACGGGCTAAAAATTTCGGATTTTGATCTATTTATATTCTAATCCATAATTTTTAGCAAGTGTGGGCCCCTATCATGAGGAAGGGGTGACGGGAAAAACGTTCTATCATAACCGAGATGTAGACAAGCTGTTACAGCACCCCTTCTTCAACCCCAAAAGTCTTCGTTTAAAAGATACTCGTAGGAAATTCCTAGATTACGCCTTAAAAAATACTGCTCTAGATAATTGCCATAGAACTTATGGCGCAGAAACATATCGACTGAAAAAATCTCAGTTTGTTTTTAGTGTGCGAGGATCGGCAAAAAGGGCACATATCACTATGAAGCAAGCTAGAAATATACTTAAATTTCTTTGCGACAAATTGTTCATAACTCGCCAAAACGGCACACCAAATAAGGTTATGAACAATAAAAAGGGCACACCCCCCCAAGAACAATCAAAGTATTGGAGATCAGGGATTTACACATGGAATTGGGAAGTTATAAACATCAAAAAGGGCACACCCCCCCTCAAAAAGGGCACACCCCCCCTGAGTTATGAACAATTTCACAACTCATTAAATAATAACGTTTTAGAAGAGGAAAAAGTCGAATATTCTGTTCATAAGTCGGAAAATTCTTTCAAAAAGGGCACACCTATAAGATGTTCTTATTCTTTTTCTAAAGAAAAAGAAACGAACGAAGGGGAAGACCCCTTAAACCCCTCCGTTCGTTCTCCTTCTATGGAAGGAGGGAAAAACACACCTTCGGAAGAAGCAGCCATTGAGATATATCGCTTTCTTCAACATGACCGCCAGGGAAAGCAGAAAGTAAAGTTAAAAACGGTTAGGAGATGGATTAACGTTTACGACTATACACGGATTCTTTCTAACCTAGACGTGTGTCTTCAAACGACAAATGTTTATAACTTTGAAGCCTGGATGGAGACGGCGCTTAAGGAAAACTTTGCAAGAACTTTTGGTTCCTGAGCAAAGCAAAAGAACCTATCCCCCAGTTCCGCGGCCCCCCTTTCCTTGAAAAAGGGGTTGCAATAATCGCGCGTATATATAATAATAAAGTCGGCTCTGCTTCAACAGAGCCTAAGAATACCCATAGCGGTAGGTATCCCTGTCACTATCTTAACCTTAGCGGAGGTTTATGAAAATACCAGATAACATCCCATACGAACAAATTGTGCTTGGCGCTCTTCTTACAAATCTAGAAGCAGCTGAAGCAACCCTAAGCCAATTAAGTGAAGATGACTTTTCTAAAATCGCTCACAAGCACATTTTTAGCGCCTACAAGGCCCTATCTAAGCAATACCAGCATGTAGATAGCCAAATGCTAGCAACTGAGCTCCAAGGCCTGGAAACTGGCGGTATTACTTATTTTGAGAATTTAGAGCTTTGCGCCTTTTCAGGTGTTGACATAGATTACTATCTGAAAGAGCTGAAAAATTTATCTAATCTTCGTAAGCTAATAGCAATCACACAAAAAGCTACATTGGACGCTTGTAAAGAGGAAGCAGACTTTGAAAACATAGCAAATGATTTATTTAGAGAATTCTTTGCGTTGTCTTTTAGCAAATCTACGAAAGTTAAAAAGATTAAAGAAGTCTTAGATGAATTTGAAGAAGAGAAAACATTCGAAGAGCAAATTCAATGGATGAGAGATAGAATCGACGCCGGACAACTTCCATATATAGGAATATCAACAGGATATGAAAAATTAGATGAAGTTATAGGATTCTTAAAGCCTGGAACATTGACCTATTGTGGGGCGCAAACATCTGTTGGCAAAACCACTTTCACCATGAATATTATGCACAACATAATTTCTAAGAATATTCCAATCTTATTTTTTTCCTTTGAAATGTCTCCAGAAATTTTAAGTGCTAAACTAGCATGTTTAGCAGCTGACATTGGTTATAAAGACTTTGAAGATGGGAAAATGAATGAAGAGCAATATGAAAGATTGTTGGCAGTAGGAGAAATGCTACGCACATATCCTCTTTATATAGATGATGCGGCCGGCAAAACAATTTCTGGAATCAGATTAACTGCACGACGCTACGCACAAGCCTATGATGTGAAAGCTATTTTCATAGACTATTTAACGCTTATCAATCCGGATAAAAAGCTAAATAATAGCCATGCAGAGATTACGGAAATTAGTAAAGCTTTGCAACATATGGCAAGAGAGTTGCAGCTGCCTGTTTTTTGTTTAGCCCAACTTAACAGAAAAGCAGGAGAGACTGAGAGACCACATATGGGAATGTTTCGCGAAAGTGGATCGGTTGAGCAAGATTGTGATACCGCGATTCTTCTTTATCGAGAAGATTACAAAGATAAACAAACAGCCAAACAAGGTGAAATAGAGGTAATGATAGAAAAGAATAGAATTAGAGGAATTCGAAAAACTATCAAATTTAATAAACCAACTTCAAGTGATAGGTATTTCGAGTTAGAAGATATAAAGAAAGTAATTCAAAAACATTTTTCATGAAAAAAACAGACAAAGCTAAGGAAAAATATAAAAAAGTGCTTGAGGATCTCGAATATCAATGGAACATTGCTTATAACAAAGCCCTGCAAAGAAAAATAGATAAAGAAGAACTAGGAAAATGTATGGAAAGACTGAATAAACACTCTAAAAAGATTATAGATAAAGGGTTTAGGGATATTTTATGAATATATCAAATTTCAAAGCTGTAAACAAAGGGGCGCTTAAAGCCACGTTTTCAGTCACTTTGCCAAAATGGGCTAATTTTACCATTCATAATATGACTTATTGGGAATCTAATGGACGCTCATGGGTAAACTTCCCCGGTTCTTCTTATGAAAAAGAAGGAAAGAAAAAGTTTTTTCAATATTGTAAATTTGAAGATTCCAAACATCAGGAAGCTTTTCAACAAGCACTTATGAAAATGCTAGAAGAAGAATTAAAAAAACAAGCACACGGAAAACAAACTTCTGTAGTTACAGAAGACGATTTACCATTTTAATTATTCCGAAGTAGCTCAGGGGTAGAGCGATCGCCTGTTAAGCGAAAGGTCGTTGGATCGTAACCAACCTTCGGAGAAAGAAAAACAATGATTAAAAAACTGAAATGCTTTTTTTTTGGCCATAACTGGAACTTCGTCGCAGTTAAATGCATGGAATATTACGAATATTTTTCTCATCCTCCTGTAGAGGTTGAGACGCACATTCACTACATATGCTCAAGGTGTGAAAAGAGAAGAAAAGACATTTTGGAAGGGGACTTAACGAATGTGCCTATAGAGGATTTGGTGAACTTGTGATCAGAACTATTGATTGGTACTTACCCATTCGCACAGTCTCAGAAGCAAACCGCGGTTCAGAGCATTGGACTAAGGTTAGGCTTAGGAAGAAAAAGCAAAGCCAGTGGGTGTGGGCCCATTGGAAATCAGTTAACCCAACGGTTTCCCTTCCTTGCAAAGTGGTGCTCACACGCATAGCTCCTAGATCACTTGATAAGCAGGAAAACCTACCCATGGCTTTTAAAGCAATCACGGACACCATAGCAGACCTGATAATCCCTGGCAAAGCGAGAGGTCAGGCCGACTCGGACGAGCGTATAGAGTGGTTGTTTAAGCAAGAGAAAGGGAAGCCTAAGGAATATGCGATTAGAATTGAAATTTTCATCGAACCGAATCAGTAGATTTTGGTAACAAATTGGTAGAAAAATGAATAACTGTGACATTTGCGGCGAGCATGTCGTCGATTGCCAATGCTTTAGAAAAAGAAGTGAAGTAACACTAGAGGATGTACTTATGTACGAAGCAAATCAAAAATGCGTTAAGGAAATTACGATCGTCTTAAAAGGCGAAGACAAAACTTATAAGCAAAAGTTTCTTTCTTATGAACCGGTCAAGGTTTCTTCAGATGATCCAGAAATTGATAGATGCATCAAAGAGGCGGAAAAAAACTTTGTAGGTGATCCAGAAGAAATCCAGGTAAGGATACTACTGCAATTATGAAAGAGAAAGATGCATGCGAAGAAGACAAGGAAAGGAAGAAAGTTGTTGTTAGATTTAAAAATGTAAAAGATTTCCATTCTCGTATAGCTGCTTTATGGCAAGACCAAAAAGAGGATGAAATATATGACTTCATTTTTGATGATAAAGAAACTGAAAAGGCTTTTGAAAAGCTGATGGCATGTTTTACAAAGAATCAGTAGGAAAATATTTTGAAATTTCATAACAAAAGCATTGTGTAAATATTTAAGTACCAGTAAATTATTAGTATGATTCAAGCATATTTAAAAATGGCTTCTTGTGTATGTCTAGAGGCTTTTTTGTTGTTTGCATTAGCATCTTGCGAACTTGTTAATATCGCTCGAGATCCAGTAGTTGATAAAGATATCCTGGAAATCGGCGAAGAAGTTCTTAAAGATGAAACAGGGTTAGACTTAACTGAAAAAAAGTAATGATTCACGGCTATTTATTTTTGGGGGTTGTGCTTTTAACAATGGCCTCCATATATTTTATTATGCGGTGGGCTAAAAAACATGGATGATCCAGAATATGAAGTGTGCGATGAAAAAGATTCGCCAATCGTCGGTGTTGTTATTCTAGCTTTTCTAGCAATATTACTAGCCTGGACAATCTACTTATTAATATAGGATAAATTATGCCTCTTGAAAAATCTAAGTCCAAGAAAGCTGTGTCTAGAAATATTAAGACAGAAATGGAAGCAGGAAAACCGCAGAAGCAGGCTGTTGCGATAGCATTAAATGTTGCTCGTAAAGCAGGCGCCAAAATCCCTAAAACCAAAAAGAAATAAATTAAAATCAGGAAAATATGAAAAAGAAAGACTCTGCAAAGTGTGATATGAAAGAAATGAAAATGGCAAAGAAAGCTGTTAAGAAAAAAGTAGCGAAAAAAAAAGCAAAGTAGAGCCAATATATACGCAAGAGCTTAGCCAAGACCCTTTAGTCATTCAACCCAAAGTTCTTACGATAGGAGAATGGTTAGAGAAACAATGGCAAGCCTTCAGTGATTGGTTAAATGATAAACATAAGGAAGAGAACAATGGCAAAACACAAGTTAACTCATAAAGAAGAAGTAAAAGGCGGACATGATTCGCATGAACATTCCCATGCCCATCATGCTAAAATGGCTAAACATCATTTAGGTATGCTGCATAAAATGGCTAAGAAAGCCCATAAACATCACAAAGAGAAGTGATGGACAAGCAAATTCGAGCAATAGAGAAAAAAGTGAAGAGCACGCAAAAAGCCTTAAAGAAGCTTGAGAAAGAAGATCGTAAAAGAGATCCAGCTTGCGATTATGGAGCTAAGATGCTTAAGAAAAAGAAAGGGAAGAAATAATGGCCGAGAAAAAGAAATTCATTCAAGAGGCTATAAAGAAGCCCGGAGCTCTCCGCAAAAGTCTTCATGTTAAGGAAGGTGAAAAGATTCCTGCTTCAAAGCTTAAGAAAGCCGAACACAGTAAGAACCCAACAACTCGCAAAAGAGCTGTTTTAGCCGAAACCCTCAAAAAGATGCATAAGAAATGAACGAAGAAGCACAAGAAGCCCTAGAAAGATATCGCCAAATTAAAAATGGCATGTCGGCTATAAAAATCCTCATGGAAGAACTAGAGCTTATGGCATGGAATCAGTACATGGATGCTCTAGATGAAGGGGAGAAAGAACACCAAGAAGAGGAATACTCACGCACTCCTCGTTGTTACTTTTAGCCTTTAATGACTAGATAGGCCATTCCCAATACAGGAAGTAATATACATAACCCTAGATATAAGCTCATAGATTTCCCTTTGTGTTGTTGTAAGAGCCAGTACTAGCCTTTTTGGTGTCTTAAGCATTTAGCTATAAGATCTATTCAGACGTTCCACGCGCTCTATGTAGATTATGATACCATAAGTTAGAGGTTATAGTCAAGCCTATAGTATAAATAAAATTTCTCTGATAAACTTGCAATGTTTTGCGATATACCCGATAGACAATAAAGAGTAAAATATGGAAAAAATCATTACAACATATAGCGAATATGATCTTGAATTACATAAAGATATCTTAGGAAGACACTTTGATAAAGATGGAAATGAATTCTATTATCAGCCTGAACGTAGCGAACAAGAAAATGAAGAAATGTTTCACGAATTAATGAATAAATTAAGTAATCGTGATTCAAGACTTTATTGATTAAAAATTCAATATAGGTGATGCTAAAACTGAGGTGTTTATGGCAGCCCCAAAAGGCAATCAATACGCGTTAGGTCAAGGATGCCCTCAAAAATATGACCGAGAAAAATTAGCAGAATCTCTAGATAAATGGAGTCTGCGTGAAGATGCAGATCATTTAGGAAAATGGGCACTTTTAGAAGAAGATTTACCCTGTATTTCTTATGTAAATAGATTCGCTTCTGAATCAGAAGAATTTGCGAAGGCTCATAAAAAAGCTAAACTAAGAATTGCATTAAGATTACGTGCTAAATTGCATGATAAAGAAAATCCATATAATTATGGATTATTTATGCGTGATATTAGTATATATGATCAGCTTTTAGTTGACACCGAAAGAGCTGAGAAAATGTTTGATGCAGAACTGAAACGTCAACAGACTAATGATAATCATTCCGGAGATGTAGGTAAATTAGCCGATGCAATTGACAGACTCGCATCTAAGCGAGAAGCAAATCCAAGCGATAGCGACAAGCAATAATAAAATCAACATCTGGCATGGAGCTGTAAGAAGCGGTAAGACTTATTCTTCGCTTCTTAGGTTCCTTATTGAAGTGCAAAGAGCTCCGCCGGGTGAAATGGTCATTATTTGCCGTGATGCCCATGCTTTCAGAAGAAATATACTACCAGTCCTCTATGAGCTTATTAATGAAGATGTGAGATACTTAGAGGGAAAGAATCTACTTGAGATATGGGATAGAAAAATCCATGTTGTAGGTGCTCATGATTCACGTTCAGAAGGAAAGCTCAGAGGTGCTACCTTTAGAGGAGCATATGTAGATGAAGCTACTCTTATTCCTCATAGCGCATTTATTGTTCTTGTTCAGCGCTGTGCTATGGGTGGCGCTCGCATTTTTGCTACGACTAACCCGGATTCTCCAGGACATTGGCTTAAGAAAGAATTCTTAGAGGATAATCCCGATGTAAACCAATACCCATTTACTATGTTGGATAATCCGGCATTGACAATGGAAGAAAGAGAATATCTTGAAAGGCAGCATAAAGGGATCTTCTACAAGCGCTTTATATTAGGCGATTGGGTATTAGCCGAAGGCGCTGTCTTTGATTTCTTTGATGAGCAAGTTCATACAATACCTAAGCCGCCAGCGAATGCCAAATTCTATATTTGTGGTGTTGATATTGGATTCACCAACCCGACTGCTTTTACACTCATAGGCGTAAATCCAGATGCTCAGCCGCCTTTGTGGGTAGAAGCGGAATATTATCATGATAGTAAAATCAAGGGCTCTAGGACAGATTCAGACTACGCACAAGACTTAATTTATTTTGTTTCTCAAAGGCCTTATGTAAAAGGCATATATGTTGATCCTGCGGCTGCAAGTTTTAAAGTGGAGATTAGACGCTCAGGCCTTGGTTTGCCCATTAGAGATGCCGAAAACAACGTTTTAGATGGCATTCGCTCACTAACATCTTTTATGGCAAGCGGCGATCTTAAGATATGCCGCAGTTGTAAAAATCTTATTAGAGAAATTCAAGGTTATTGCTGGGATCCTAAAGAAAGTGAAAAAGGCTACGATGAGCCTATAAAAAAAGCAGATCACGGAATCGATTCGATGCGTTATGCTGTATATAGCTATTTTGGAAATAAAACAGACATAAGAGCAAAAGTCGAAGAAAGCCCAAGAACGCTTGGCTTTTCTTCCGCCCCTTATGCTCCTAGCCCTTATCCTCGTCGATAGACTCAAAGATTGCCTTAATTAGTATCAAAGCGGACATCATATCATAGTGAGAAACTGGGCCAACCATGGCGCCAGGAGATAGATGCTCGTAAGCTTTTATCATCTCTCGAAGCATGTCAATTAGTTCTTTACGATTAGGTAGAGGAGTGTCAATATTTTGGTTCATATTGTTAAATATTGTCATAAATGGTAGAATATGGTCAAGCACAAAGGGGATTTATGGAATGGTTACATGCTCTTACCATTATTGTTTCATTAGGTGGAATGATGTATTGGTTCAAAATGGATCTTCAAAAACATATAGATCGAATAGACCAAGATGCAAAAGGGCAGGCAGAAAGGATAGATCGTTTATATCAAATGTTTGTGGATCTTCTAAAGGCGAAGGGATAAAAAATGATAGCTTCTGCTGTAACAACTTTAGATGTTTTTATTGTGAACATGTGCATGTTGATATTCGTAAGACTTTTGCTTAATCAAGATAGAGCAAAACGGGAAGTGGAGATGTTAGAATTTAAAAGGTCTATGAGAGATTTAAGAAAAAAGTAAATTTAAGGAAATTAAACAAATGGAAATAATATTAATTGGAATTATGTTAGCGATTATCTTTTGGATTCATTGTGAAGAAGATGACACAAAAGAATTCTTAGACAAATATGGTCCTTATGGTTGATCAAGGGCCTTTTCTAGTTTATTAGCCGATTTAATCATAGCTGTTGAATTTTCTTTAGAGGCATTGAGTAAAACATCAAAATAATAGTTTCTTAATGTTTTATTAGCCAAGATTCGTTGTGTCAATTCTATTCCTTTTACACCTAAATATGCTCCTCCAGAAAGTGCTAAAGTAGGCCCAATTGCTTCAGGATAACCAGCTACAGTTTCAGCAACTGATGCCAAAAGAGCATGTTTAATAGGCTTATTTCCTAATTTACTTTCAATATAACGGCTAATTTTTTTACTTTGTTCTACTCCACCGAAAGCTTCATTTGCCGATTGATATGTCTTTAAAAATTCGGGATCTTTGTGACTTTTTATCGTTTTGTCAACAGCTTTTAATAGACGAGGGAAAAGATGTTCTCCTCTTCTATAGAATTCAGGATCACCAGCGACACCATTTATGCTACGCTTAGAAGCAATCAAATGATTTACATCAACATTTCCATCTTTAACTTTTTCTAAAACTCTATTAGTTTGCTCTAAAACTTTAGTTTCAAAACGATCTAATGTTCCCTTTTCTAGGTCATGTTTAAGTTTTAGAAGATCTTTTTCCAATTCCTTTCCACTTACAATAGTTCCTTCAGGAGCCAATCTTTCAGCTTCGTTATATAGATTGCTTGTTAATTGTTTAACTCCTTTAGGATTAACCATGCTAGCAATTAGCATTGTGCCAATCTTTCCAGCTTCTTGTGTTCCTTCGGCAAAACCTAAAGTTTTAAGTCCTGTTTTAGCTCCGGTTCCTAAAGCGGCGATCCCTAAGGCCTTTCTAAATTTCATTGGGCCTAGTAAAGATGCTACAGTTTCAGCAAATTCATCGGCTGTTTTTTCATATTCTCCTTGGGGAGAAGTATACCCTTTAGTAACTGATTCACTGGCTTTTTTTAATTCTGATGAAGTTGGTGGTCTTTCTGATAAAATTCTTGCTTCTTCTCTCATTTCTGGAGTAACTTTATGTCCAATTGCTTTTTCTAATCCTGCGAAAACCCCACTCTGAATTAAATCACTAATATCCCCGGGCAATCCACCAATTTGTTCAGCAACACGAGATCCTAAACGAGCGGCATTTCTTGTCACATATTGTGTAAAACTTTCTTCTTCGGAATTAGGTTTAGCGACTCTGTATTTTTGAAGAGGATCTTGTTGATTATCAACGGATGAAGAGAAAGGGACTTGAGGTTCTTCTTGCAGTTTATTTAATCGATATTTAGCTAAAGGATCAGCCGTCATGGAAACTCAGCTCCTAACTCAAGGGCAGCATCTATTTCGCTATCCGGAACAGATAATATTTCTCCATTCCTATCAAGAAGAAGAGTGTGGCCTTTAGGAATGCCATATTGAGCATTCATTATTTCTTGAGTGTTTTGCTTAATTTCAGGAAGTTTAGAAGCAGCGTATTGACGCACTTTTTCATTAACCTGAGATTGAAAATCGTAAGGAATCTTTCCTTTATTTTCTTTCTTTAACTGATCAGCGAATTCAACTTCCTTTTTCTTAATATCTTGAAAGTCCTTAAGATTTTTTATGATAGAAGCATTAGCTTCTTTGCTAAAATCAGCACTTGGATAAGCGTTAAGAATCGTTTGAAACTCAAATCCAGTAAACTGGGCTCCAAGAATAGAACGGATATCAGTTATAAGATTCTTAACATCGGCAGCAAATTCTCTTCGTCCTTCCGAAGTAAGGCTAACAAGCCCTACTTTCTCTAGTAATTTTTCGTAAGGTTTTCCTGTGACGCCTTTTTTGTTAAGTTGCTCTAAACGATTTAAACTTTGTTCTTTTAGTTCGTGTTGTTTAGATGCTTCTTGAAGGGTTTGATTATACTTAACATCTGCATTTGCTTGAGCAGTTTCAACGTGACTTTCTCTTAAATATTCAGGAGAAGTTTTCTTTTTTTCTAAAGCTAACTTTTCTTTTCTTAATCCATGCTCTATGGAAGCATTTTTTGCAGCTCGTAGTTCTCTTCCTAATACGGGATCTAGAGCGGCAGCTTTTACGATTGCTTCATCAGGAATTGATGCAGGATCAAATCCTCCCATTTCAGAACCTTGTTGCATCTGTCCCAAAGGCTCTTCCGAGATCATGCCTGGAGCTTCTTGTTGTCCGCCAAAAAGTTGATCTAAAAATCCTTGCTTTTGCCCAAGAAGCTTTTCTTTACCTTGAGACTTAAGAGCTTCAGCAACAACAACCTTTCTTATTTCTGGAGATAGTCCTTCAGCATCAATGCCTAATCGCTTAAGTGTTTCATTTTCTTGTTTAGCGGCTTGTTCCATTTGCTTTCTTTGAGCAAGCTGGGAACCAACATTGATTAATCCAGCAGCAGCTCCTCCGGCAAGTTGTTGTCCAAGAGGAACGCCTTTTGGAGGCCTTGGGGGTAGTACTAACATAAATCTCCTATAGCAAAGCTAAGAGGTGAGGAAGAGCTTGAATACCAGCTTGAGCAAGTCCTCCCCAATCCATACCTTGTTTTTCACGTTTAGGTTGTACGAATTTTTCGTACGGCTTCTGACCAAGTAAATTTTGGCTTAAACCCATAAGATCCATAATCGCTTGTCTTTGAAGGTTTTGGCGATTAGATTGAAGTTCTTGAGCAAAATTACTAGCTGCACTTGTTGCTTCATTTTGGAAGCCGCTAGAATGCCTTCCGCCAAGGCCCATACCAGAGAATCTAGAAGAAAGGCCCCCTAATAGCTCAGAAAACTGTCTTTTTGCAGGAGCTTCAATTTCTGCAAAATTCTGTTCGCCACCTCCAGCTAGTTTAGAGAGATAGCTCTCTGGTCCAACATGAGAAAACAATTGTTGGAATAATTGCATCTGTTGAGGAGTAAAGTTCCTAAATTGCCCTGTCTTGTATCCTGAAGGGGCTTTATCACTCATACTTAAGCTCATATTTTACTCCTTACGGCTGTGATAGCCATTCTAGCACAACAAACCCACTTGTGGGAACTATAGCGCCTGCTGTAATTATTATATTCGTTGAATCTACTTTAATACTCACTTGATTTCCTATTGCGACGGTATCGACATAAGGTAGAGGATACCAAACGCCCCCAGAAACAAAAGTTCCGTAGATGTTGACAAAGCCTCCAAAGGTAATAAAATTGATTCCATGGGGAAAAGTAAGGGTTGTGGTGAATTGATAAAGGCGTCTAAAGCTTTGTTGCTTACGGTTGCCATTCGTAAAATATTCGTTACCAGTCGTTCCCGGTCTATTAACGGGAAAAATACCGATTGTTCTTGAATTAACCGAGTTAGCTATATCTATATAGGAGCGATTTAATTGAACAGAAAGCTCTTTTGGGTCTTCAGGAAATTCCCAAGAAGTTCTTAAGAAAGATGTTTGATTAGGAACATTAGTGCTGCTCATGCTAATAAGCCAGAAGGTTGAAGATCCATAATGAACCCATGCAATTCTACTTCAGCTGTTTGATTCAGATTAGCAATTCTTGTGGCTGTGCCTCCAGATATGTAAGCGCTAAAACCTGAGGAGTCTACGTTAATAGTTACATGCGTTGTAGTTGAAGAAATTACTTGGTAGGTATTTCCATTCAATTGTGTCATTCCCACAACTGAGGCAATCGTTATTAATGAACCTGCTGGAAATGCTCCCGTACAGGCCAAAACACAAGGATTCGCTTGAGTTGCTCCAGTGATTGCAATAGCATCAGAAATATTTGTGTAACTGCTCATTTGCTCATTGCTAATTGTAAATCCTAACTGTACAGAATCTCCTAGAAGGGAGGTATTAATACGATGCCATATTTCTGCTTGAGCTTCTGCGGTCGGCATTTGCAAATTTGTATTAGCAGGAGTCAATCCTAGATTTGTAGATTCGGGACAAGTATAAAGAACGGTGCTATAGATCAACCCATCATTTATAGAGCTAAGATCCGGAACAATTGGGCCGCTATTATAGGGAGAACTTCCGTTTTGGCTTAAGAATATAAGCAGTTGCATTTGAGAATTTTCTGTCTTAGTTAAAAGATATTGTTGAGGCCCCATTCTTGTCTTTCTAGCCATATCCCAAGCTGCTGGAAATTGCTTTGTTTGAATGAAAGGAACATAAAGACGTTTGATTACACCTAAGCCTAAGTAAGTAAAAGGCGTCAATGAAGAATCTATGGGAGGATCAATAGTAAAGTTATCAGCATCAACGTCTTGAACAAGAAAAGTTTTTCCGTTTAGGTAGTAACCAACAGTTCCAAGACATCCCGAGATAACGATAAAGTCACCGGTATTTAAATTATGCTCAGGAGATGTAATTGTAGTTACAGTTGCCGAAACTGTTACAGCTGAGATGTAAAGAGAAATGCCTTCATCGGTTCCCCCCTCTCTTGTTAAAACAAATCCTTGTTGATTGCCCCCAATAACGATAGGTTCTAATAATGATGATATCCCTGCATTCCAGGGCACATCCCAAGATTCCCACGTAGAATAAGTAAAGCCAACTGTTGACCAAATAAAGCCTGATTGCGGCCTAAATAAGCCATAAGTTGTGTAAGTTTCCCTAAATACTGCCCAGGTGTCATCACGGTAATTATAGAAAAGAGTTTGATTTTGGAATTTCTTAGATGTGTAGTCCGCAGGATAAGTAAAATAAATCCATTCGTTTATGAAATCCCTTTGAGAGCACATGCGTTCAGCTCCGTTATCTGAACGTCTAATTTGGAAAACGAGATCAGGAATAGGCAAATCTATTCTTTCGCATGTATTTTGGCTTGTCATTACAAAGCCTCTTGAGCCTTGTGTTATTACGCCTTGGTCCATATTTATGGCGCTGAAAGTAGTTTCGGAGCCATATTCACTATTGATTGAATAGAAAGCAAAGGGAAGAACATCATTTCCTGTATAGACAAGGCGGATTTGTGCTCTATCAAAGCCTAAAATCAAAATATCTTCATTAGATGAAGATGTATTTAATCTTTGATCTATGCCAGCAAGTACGAAACCACCGAAACCCGTTTGATCTTCAAAGAATGCCGCAGCTGATGAAGTTTGGTCGGTTGGCACAAGTATAGGATTAAAAACTGTTGTTGCATCCTCAGGTTCTCCAGTAAAAGAAGCTGTATAAAAAGGAGTTCCATTTTGGCTATATATGATGCAGTCTTGTAAATAAAGCTGACTGCCAGAGCCAGAAGTTTGGATGACAGGTCCCAGAAAAAGAAGTCTATCTTTGAAAGGAACAATCATTCTTGCGCCAACAAGATACCATTGAGCTGCTCGTCTTTCAGCTACTGAAAAAGATGCTTTTGAAAGTGGAGGGCAAAAATTTACCCACCCTTTTGTTGTCGATAAAACGGGCGCTGTAGAGCTTCCATTTGTTGGATCTCCATCATACCAACGCAAGCAATCTTTAGTGGAATCAGAGTTATTAGTTAAATATTGAGCGATACCCCCTGAGGAATAAGCGCCTCCTAAAGTGGCATTTGGAAATTCAACCTGTACATTATTAGCATCTACAACAACAACAACATATCCTGTTTGAAAATTTATCCCCGTAATTCCGACTACTTCATTTATGAATACAAAGTCTCCTACAACTAATCCGTGGCCAGCAATTGTTAAAGTAGCAAGAGCAGGAGGTCCTGCTGCATCGATAGTCACTCCTGTTATAGACTTAAATTGCATGCCTATGTTGGTTGTGACAAATGGAGTTGGAACGCCGTTAGTTGCCCAAAGAGCGCCTTGATAGTTTGTAGTCCAGAATTGTTGATAGTCCTGACCATTCCAATGGAGCGCAGTCCAATTGGTTTTTTGTATATATCCTGCGTAAGTAGCTGT